>Ga0105047_10000326_pt1 | contig 76805 bp, 77 predicted proteins | sample MAT04_FD_78384 | JGI IMG/M metagenome (GOLD analysis project Ga0105047, IMG submission 78384) | Freshwater microbial communities from Lake Fryxell liftoff mats and glacier meltwater in Antarctica - MAT-04 (megahit assembly) | ecosystem: Environmental > Aquatic > Freshwater > Ice > Liftoff... | reverse complement strand
GGCCGCGCCCCGCGCGAGTTGTCCCTCGATCGCGCCCTGGCCCCGATTCTCGTCTCGACGTGCCCGTGCCCGTGCCCGTGCCCGTGCCCGATCTCGTTCTCAGGCAGCCTATAAATTAGGGACAGGCCCTAGACGGGCTAGGCTGATGGCCGTGCATGGCTCCCGGCTGTCACTCGCACTGCTGGAGGTGGTCGATCATCTCTACGCGGCCGTTCTCGAGCCCGCGCGCCTCGGCAGCGCCCTCTCCGCGTTCGCGAAGGTGCTCGACGCGCGCGCGGCCGGGGTACGCGTGGAGACGGTCGGCGTGGGCGTGAGGCAGGAGTGGGTCGGACTCGAGCCGAGCTTCGACCGAGCCTACGTCGAGCACTACTGGAAGGACGACCCGTGGGCCACGAGCATCTGGGAGAAGCCCGTCGGCGCCATCGGCCATGGCGACGCGCTCAGCCCTCGCGCCGTGGTCGAGGCGAGCGCGTTCCACAACGAGCTCGCGCTGCCCAGCGGCTTCGACGATCTCGCCGGCGGTCTCCTCGAGCGCACGAGCGAGCGCGTGGTGACGTTCGGCGTCATGAAGGGCGCTGGCGCGCGCCGCTTCGACGACGAGGCCGACCGCGTGGCACGCGCCCTCGCTCCACACCTCGAGCGGTCGCTCGCGCTGCGGGATCGCCTCGAGGCCCTCGAGGCCAGGCCGCTCGACGTTGCACGCGTTCCCAGGGGCGCGGTCGTCGCCTCGAAGCTCGAAGCGCGCCTCTCGCGCCTCTACGGGCTGACGCCCGCCGAGGCTCGCGTCGGAGTGCAGGTCGGTCGCGGTCGCTCGCCGAAGGAGATCGCCAGCGCGCACGGAACCTCGTGGCACACCGTCCGAGCGCAGCTGCGAGCGGTCTTCGCGAAGACCGGGACGTGCACGCAGAGCGCGCTCGCGCATCTCGTGACGCTCCGCGAGGCCGAGGTGGCCGCGGAGGAGGCCCTCGCCAGCACGCGCCGCTGACCTCACGTCAGCGACGCTGAGGCAGCGAAGGAGGCTCGGAGGCCTCCCATTCGGCGAGCTTGCGGTAGAGGGTGCGCCGGTCGATGCCGAGCGCCTGCGCGGCGCGCGTCTTGTTGCCGCCGAGCAGCGACAGCGCTCGTGCGACGTACGCGCGCTCCAGCGCGTCGACCGTGACGATCTCGCCGTCGTTGTTGGCCGCGATCCCGAACGCCGTGGGTCGGTGGTCGCGAACCTTGTCGGGCAGATCCGCCTCGCCGACCTCGCCGGGCCGGCAGAGCGCGGTCGCGCGCTCCATGCAGTTCTCGAGCTCGCGCACGTTGCCCGGCCACGGATAGGCGATGAGCTTCGCGAGCGCGGCCGGCGCCAGCTTGAACGGCTGGAGCCCCTGCTTCGCGGCGAATGCATCGAGGAAGTGCTGCGCGAGGATCGGGATGTCGGCGACACGCTCGCGCAGCGCGGGGATGTCGATGCGTACGACGTTGAGCCGGTAATAGAGATCCTCGCGGAAGCGCTTCTCGAAGATCTCGTCCTCGAGCACGCGGTTCGTCGCCGACACGATCCGCGCCTCGAACGGGAATTCCTTGTCGGAGCCGACGGGACGGATTGTCCGCTCCTGGAGCGCCCGGAGAAGCTTCGGCTGCAGCTCGAGAGGCAGCTCGCCGACCTCGTCGAGGAAGATGGTCCCGCCGTTCGCCTCGAGAAAGAGCCCGCGGTGGTTGTCCTTCGCGTCCGTGAACGCGCCGCGCACGTGGCCGAAGAGCTCGCTCTCGAACAGGTTAGGCTGGATGGCCGAGCAGTTCACGGCGACGAAGGGGCCCTTCGCGCGAGCGCTCTGCGCGTGAATCGCTCGTGCGATGAGCTCCTTGCCGGTTCCGGTCTCACCGTGAACGAGCACGCTCGCGTCGCTCGAGGCCACCCGATGAACGAGGGCGAAGGCCCGCCGCATGGCGGCGCTCGCGCCGAGGATCCCGCCCGGCTGCTCGGGCGCGGCGACGCCGCCCTTGAGGTGCTCGAGCTCGGCGACGAGATGCCGGCGCTCGACCGCACGGCGCACGGCCATGAGGAGCAGCTTCGGATCGGTCGGCTTCGTCAGGAAGTCGAACGCACCGGCGCGGATCGCACCGATGGCGACGTCGACGCTGCCCCCGCCCGTGAGGAGGATGACCGGGAGGTCCGGCCGCGCACCGAGCACGCGCTGGCAGACCTCGAGCCCGTCCATGCCGGGCATGGTCAGGTCGGTCAGCACCGCGTCGTAGCGTTGTTCGACGACGCTCTCGAGCGCCTTCCAGGGGTCCTGGAACGAGGTCACGCGGATCCCCTCGCGCGCGAGGAGCATCTCGACGAGCTCGCACGCCTCGGGCTCGTCGTCGATGACCAGAACATGCGGAGTCGAGAGATCCATCATCGCTTACACCGATACCGCTCGCGGAGCCGCCCTGGGAAGAACGAAGCTGAAGTTGCTGCCGTGCCCGACCTCGCTCGTCACGTGCACGCTGCCCCCGTGCGCCTCGACGACCTCGCGGACGATCATGAGCCCGAGGCCCGAGCCGGCCACGTTGGTCCCCGGGACGCGCGCGTACCTCTGGAAGAGGCGGGGCAGCTCGGCCGGCGCGATCCCGGGGCCCGAGTCCTGGAATGAGACCTCGGTGCCCCCAGGTGCCGAGGCGAGGCCGATGACCACCTCGCCGCTGCGCGGACTGAACTTGATGGCATTGGAAAGAAGGTTTGTAATTGCCTGTCCGATTCGACGCCGATCGATCGCAACCATATCGAGTGTCGAAGACTGAGATACCCGAACATGAATCGCATTTTCCTCGGCAAGCGGCGCGAGAATCTCCACCGAAGCGTCGACAATTACCCGCAAGTCGGAATTTTCGGACTCGATGAGAATCGATTTCGCTTCCAGATTCGCGAGGTCGATAAAGTCATCGATGATGACGACGAGCCCCTTGATCCGATCGAGCACCTTCTCGAGATCGAGCCGGACCTCGTCGGAGAGCGGGCCTCGCGCGCCGTCGAGCAGCAGGTGGGTCCGCATGTTCATGGCGTTCAGCGGCGACCGGAGATCGTGCGCGATGATCGAATAGAAATCGAGACGGCGCGCCGCCTCGGCATGCTTGGCGGTCACGTTGCGTAGCGTGATCGTCGCCATGGTCGCGGCGTCGAGGTGGACCTGCCCGACGATGGGCGCGTACAGCTGATCGCCGACCGAGACGTCGCGGAGGTCGAGCCGCTCCTGTCCCGCCTCGGGCGCGAGGAGCGAGGGCTCGAGCGTGGGGAGCACGGTGCGAAGATCGCGGCCGAGCAGCGCGACGTCGGACTGGCCCGCGAAGACGCGCTCGGCCTGCTCGTTCGCGAACGCCACGCGCCCGCCGCGATCGACCACGAGCACGGCATCCGGAAGCTGGGCGAGAAGCGAACGGACCGCGCGCTCCGCCGTCTCGGCACGCAGCAGGAGCTGGTGGGACCGCAGGAGCGCCGCGACGCGCGCCCTCAGCTCGGACGGCTGGTGGGGCTTGCGAACGTAGTCGTCGGCGCCGGACTGGAACGCCTCGACCACGTCCGCGCTCTCCTCGTTGCTGGTGAGCATGAGGATCGGCTGGGTGCGTGTCGACGGATTACCGCGCAGGTACTGACAGATGGCAATCCCGCTGATCCCGGGCATCTGCCAGTCGAGAATCCAAAGCTCAGGCGCCGCGCCACTGGTGGCGAGCTCCTCCAGGGCAAGGTTTCCGTCCAGGAAAACGCGGACGTCGAACGCTGGCTCGAGCGTTCGAACCGCGACATCCGCTTCGAGCGCACTGTCGTCTATCAACCAAATAAGCGGTCTTTTCGACAAATAAGCTCCAGCGAATACCGAATCGGCAACGAGGGACTCTAGCCCTGCTAGAGTCCGAAACCAGGACTATTTGCCGAAATATCGGCCGTCGATGACAGCAAGGTAATGCGGGAGCCTTGAACCGAATCGACAATTCGCGACGACACACGCCGCGAGCGCCCTCGAGGCCACCGAGAAGCTGTCACTATCGCCCTTCGACGTGCTCGTCCTCGACCTCAACATGCCGGGACATCAGCGGCCTCGAGGTCATCGAGTTCGTCCGGACGCAGGAGAGCCTGCGGGCGCTCCCGATCCTCCTCGTCACCACGCGCAGCGACAGTGCGTCGCGGGAGAAGGCGCTGAGCGCCGGGACCTCGCGCTACATGACCAAGCCGTTCACTCCCGAGGGACTCCTCGCCGAGGTCACCGCCCTTCTCCCGCGCGCTCCACACCATGAAGGGCCTCTCGGCGATGGTCGGCGTCGAGCCCGTCGTCTCCATCGCCCATCGGATGGAGTCGGAGCTGCGTGCGTCCGATCAGATTCAGAGCGCGACTACCAGCGCTCGACGCGGTCGCGGCCTCCCGCCTTGGCGCGATAGAGCGCGCTGTCCGCACGACAGACCAGGCCTTCGCCCGAGAAGGCCTCGGCCTCCTCGGCGGCCGCCGTCCCGGCGCTGAACGAGATCGCTCGGTGGCTCCCGTCGATGAAGCGGAAGGGGCTCGCGTGGAGCCGAGCGCGGAGGCGGTCGGCGACCTCGACCGCGCGAACCGAGTCGCAGGCGCGGAGGAGGAGCACGAGCTCGTCTCCGCCGTAGCGGAAGGCGACATCGGCGGCGCGCATGACCGAGCGGATCGCCTCTGCGAAGTGGACGAGGACCCGATCGCCCTCCTCGTGCCCGTGCTCGTCGTTGATCGCCTTGAAGCTGTCGAGGTCGAGCATCACCACCGCGAAGGGCTCCTGGTGTCGAACGGCGTGAGCGGACGACTCCTGGATGCGCACCTCGAAGTTGCGTCGATTGAAGAGCCCCGTGAGCGGATCGGTCATCGCGTGGAGTGACGCGAAGTGCAGCTCTTCGCGCAAGCCACGCTCGGCGCGCGCCCGCGAGCGAAGCGACTTCACCTTCGCCAGGAGGACGGCCGGCGAGCAGGGCTTCGCGAGGTGGTCGCTGGCTCCGAGCTCGGACGCGAACACGAGATCCGGGTCGCGGTTGGCCGTTCCGGACACGATGATGACGGGAATGTGCGCCGTGAGCGGCGACGCCTTGAGCCGGCGGAGGACCTCCATGCCGTTCATTCCCGGAAGGACCACGTCGAGGACGATGACGTCGATCCCCGCCGGGTTCGCCTGCGCCTGCTCGAGCGCCTCCTCGCCGCTCGAGGCCTGCGTGCAGCGCACCTGTCCCATGGCGAGGGCCGTCATCACCAGGAGGCGCGTCTCGTCGTCGTCGTCGACGACGAGGACCGAGGCCGCGGGAGCGACGTCGGAGTGGCGCCGTGTTTCCTCCCCTAGCGGAATCGCGGTCATGGTCATCCCAGGTACCAGAGCAAGATGTCGGCCACGGAGGCTCAACGCCTCGAGATGATGCTGACTCCGCCGAGGTGCCTGCGGGCGCGCGTTTCGCTCGCGTAGAGGCGGAGGACGGCGACGGCGATGGACATGAGCACGGGGCCGACAATGAGCCCCTTGAGGCCGAATACCTCGACCCCGCCGAAGAGAGCCGCGAACGTGACCAGCGAGGGGACCTCGCTCTCGCCGCCGACGAGGCGGGGACGGATCACGTAATCGGAGAGGGCGACGACGAAGAGTCCGCCCCAGACGAGCTCGAGGATGCCGCGTCCGGGATGGCCCATCACGATGAGCACGACGCCGGCGGGTACCCACACGAGCATCGTGCCGACGGCGGGCACGAGGGAGGCGACCGCCGTGGCGGCGCCGAAGAAGAGCGGCTCCGGAACGCCAGCGATGAAGTATCCAATCGTCGCCAGCCCCCCCTGCGCGAGCCCGGTGACGATCGTGCCCATGAGCGCCGTGCGGCCGACACGCCGGAACTCGACGAGCAGCGCACGCGTGTAGTCGGGCCGGAGCGGGAACGTCTCCTGTGCGCGGATGGACACGGTCTCCCAGTGGCGCAGCATGAAGTGCATGGTGAGCATCGCGAAGAAGGCACCGAGCAGCCCGGAAGCGAGGGCGCCCAGGAGCGACTCGGCCACGCTCGCGGTACGAGCGGCCGCCGCCTCGGCGAGCGCGCGCGCACGCCGCGTGAGCTCGTCGGGAGTGATCCCGATGCGGGCCGTCCTCGCGCCCACCCACTCGAGCAGCCGATCCCCGGTACCGCCCGGGCCGAGAATCGCGAGGAGCTCGCGCGCGAGGCTCACGCCCTTCGCGACGAACAGCCACATGAGGGTCGTCGCGGCACCGGCCAGCGCGGAGGTCGCGCAGAGGACGACGACGAGCGCCGACCAGGAGGCGCTGAGCCTCGGCTGCATCCGCACGTAGAGCGGCTGCAGCACGAAGGCGAGCAGCATCCCGATGAGGATACCGACGCCGATCGGCATGACGAGCCACGTGATCGCGACGACGGCAGCCACGGCCGCCCACTTGAGCGCGCCGTGCTCCTCGCGGGTGACCTCCTCGTCGTCCTGCTCGGTCGTCAGGAGGCCTGGGGCTTGTCTTGATTCGGGGTGAGGTTCTGATTCCACGGACCCTCGATACGCGTCCCGTTCATGAAGTGCACCTTTTGCATGCGGCGCGCCTGCCGCGTCGCGGCGCCGGCGAGGCCGATCGCCCGCGATCACCGGCCCTCCGGACTGGGGCTCCATGGATCGAGTGTGGCGCGGATACGCAGCGAGCGCGGTGGGGACCCGCTGCCGCGCGGCTCCCCACCGGCCCGGCTCGTGCATGCGATCGCGCGTGCGCGACACAGTCGATCCCGTTCGCCTGCCGGCCGGCACGCGTATGGCGGCGATGGCATCGGCGGCGATGATCGCCCAGCAGGTCGCCGGCAAGGCGGCCCGCGACGCGATCTTCCTCTCGACCTTCAGGGTCACCGACCTGCCGATCATGATCGTGCTGTCCGCCGTGGTCTCGCTCTTCGCGGCGCTCTGGCTGTCGGGGCTGATGGTGCGCCACTCGCCGGCGAAGGTGGTGCCGGTGGCCTTCGCCCTGAGCGGCGCAGGCCTGCTCGCCGAATGGGGCGTGAGCTTCGTCTCCCCGGCGGCCGCCGCGGTCGCGCTCTACCTGCACACGGCGCTCTTCGGCGCCGTCGTGATCTCGGCGTTCTGGTCGCTCGTGAACGAGACGTTCGCTCCGCACGCGGGCAGGCGCGCCGTCTCGTGGATCGCCGGCGGCGGGACGATGGGCGGCGTTCTGGGCGGCCTCGTCGCATGGCGCGCGGCCGACCACATCGCGCTGTTCTCGATGCTCCCGATCCTCGCGGCGACCAACGTCGTCTGCATGTGGGGGTCGTGGCGGCTCGAATCGGCTCCGGCGAGCGCGACCCCGCATGAGCCCCCCGAGGCGCCGGACGAGCCCGACGGCCCGGCGGAGCCGCTCTTCCAGCTGCTGCGTCGCACGCCCTACCTGCAGAACCTCGCGCTGATCGTCGCGCTCGGTGCCGTGACCTCGGGCCTCCTCGACTACGTCTTCAGCGCCGTCGCCGTCGAGCACTACGCGAAGGGACCGCAGCTCCTCGCGTTCTTCGCGAAGTTCTGGCTCGTCGTCGGCGTGATCTCGTTCCTCCTCCAGACGCTCCTGGGGCGCCTGGCCCTCGAGAAGCTCGGGCTTGCCGTCACCGTCGCGATCTTGCCCGCCGTGGTAGTGCTCGGGAGCGCGCTCGGGATCGCCGTCCCCGGCCTGCTCAGCATGGTCCTCCTGCGCGGCGGAGAGGCCACGCAGCGAAACTCCCTGTTCCGCGCGGCGTACGAGCTCCTCTACACGCCGCTGTCGGCGCGAACGAAGCGCGCGACGAAGGCGCTCATCGACGTCGGGTGCGATCGGCTCGGCACCGCGCTCGCCGGAGGAATCGCGATGATCGTCGTGGCCCTCTTCTCCGGGCACCGCGCCGGGATGATCCTGCTCGTGATCGCGATGGGGTGTGGCCTGGTGGGCGTCGCGCGCTCGATCCCGCTCCATCGCGGCTACGTGGCACTGCTCGAGGAAGGTCTGCGAACGGTGGCGGCGAAGATGGCCGGTCCGAGGGCAACGACCTCGTCGCCGCCGATACCGGAGATCGCGCTCCGCGACGCCATCGTCGAGCACCTCGAGCCCGAGCTCACCACCGAGCCGCGGCCGCCGGGAGAGGCGATCGAGAGCATCGACCAACCGCTGCATGCGGTCATCGACCTTCGGTCCGGCGACGCGGAGCGGGTGCGGAGGGTCCTCTCCTCCGAGGAGCCGCTCACCGCGCCGCTCGTCGGCTTCGCGATCCTCTTGCTCGCCGACAAGGAGTTCCATGTCGACGCCATCCATGCCCTCAGGAGGGCAGCGCCCACGTCGACGGGCCAGCTGGTGGATGCGTTGTGCGACCCGCGCGTCGAATTCGACGCACGACGCCGCCTTCCGCAGGTCCTCTCCTGCTGTCCGACCGCCGCGGCCGCCGAGGGGCTCGTGCGCGGGCTCGACGACGAACGCTTCGAGGTCCGCTACGCGTGCGGCCGCGCGCTGCTCCGCATCCGGGAGGCGAACCCGGAGATCGCCATCGCGCTCGAGCGGGTCGTGCTCATCGTGACCCGTGAGGTCGACCGGAACGAGGAGGTCTGGGACGCCGTCGACGACGAGGACGACGACGCGAGCCTCGTCGACCGCCTGCGGCTCGACCGGCTCGATCGAAGCGTCGAGCACGTCTTCAACGTGCTGGCACTCCACCTCGACCCCACGTCGCTCCGTACGGCGTTCCGGGCGCTGCACCAGGAGGAGGATGCGCTTCGTGGCATCGCGCTCGAGTACCTGGAGACGGTCCTTCCCGACGTCCTCCGCGACCTCGTGTGGCCCTTCGTGGGCGAGGCGCGCCCCATGCGCGCCGCAAGGCCGGCGAAGGACATCCTGGCCGACCTCGTTCGCGTCCGCGGCGCCTGACGGGGCCCGCCCGTACAGCGCCGCGGGCTAGAGAATCCGATCAGTCGACCTTGTCGACGAGCGCCTTCAGGTCCGTCCACTCCTTGTCGACGCGGACCTTCGTGTCGTCCCACACGGGCGCGGTGGTCGTCGCGACGTTCGCGAAGGTCGTACCGAAGGCCGCGCGGCGCGTGCGGATCACGGCGAGGCGCGCGTCGAGGTCGGTCTTGGCCTTGCCGGTGGCGGCCTTGGCCTTCGCCTCGAGCACGTCGATCTTCTGATCCAGCTCGGTGAGGTCGTTCTGGAGCTTGTGGCGATACTCCTCGCGCCGCTTGCCGAAGTCGCCCTCGGCGGCGGCGATCTTCTTGTCTGCCTCCACCTGTGCGCCCGTCGTCTTCGTGGTGGCCTCCTTGGCCGCCTCGGCGATCTTCCTGTCCGCCTCCGCCTGCGCGGCATTTGCTTTGTTCTGCTCGTCGGCGGCCTTGTCGCAACCGGCGCCGAGCGTGAGCGTGAGGGCCATCACCGCAGACGTGAGAATCGAAGCTCGAATCATGAAGTGCTCCTTGTGGTTTCGTGTCGTCCGGCGCCAAGCAATGAGCGTGCCGCCGGCTGGCACGCTTCGCGCTGGAGCGCCGCACATGATCCCCGCTCGGCCCGTCGTCGCTCTTCTCCTCGTGATGGTCGGCGCGCTGGCCACAGGCGGCTGCAGGCACACGTGGGACGGCGCAAAGGCCGATACGAAGCGCGCCGTGAAGAAGACCGGCGAGGGCGTCGAGAAGACCGGCCAGAAGATCGAGCAGGCCGGCGACAAGAAGTGACCGCCATGCGTCCCGTTGGCGCTTTACGCCCCGCCGGGCCATTTGTGCCCCGGCCCGCGCGCCATCCGGCCACGATCGGCGCGCCGACCTACCAGACCGAGCGCGAAGGTCCGACGCTCCGCATCAAAGGTGACCTTCGCCTGATCGACGCCGCTGCCCTCTGGCGTGACGTCCACGCGCAGACCGGCGACGCGTCGGGCTCCCTGGCGCTCGACCTGTCGGGCGTCGGCACCGCCGACGGCAGCGCGGTGGCGCTGCTCGTCGAGCTGCGCAACGAGCTCACGGCGCGGGGCGTGAAGGCCGAGATCGTCGGCGCGAATGCAGCCGTCGAGACCATCGTGAACCTCTATTCGGGGCACGACGACGTCACCAAGCGCAAGAAGCGGAAGCCTGAGGGCACCGTCGCGCAGCTCGGTCGCTCGGCCGTCGAGGTCTCTCGAGAGGCCAAGGGCATCTTCGACTTCTTCGGAAGCATGCTGCTCACGGCATTCGCCCTGGTCCGCCGCCCACGCGCCGGCCACTGGAAGGAGGTCGCCCCGCTCTGCGAGAGGGCCGGCGCCGACGCCATCCCGATCGTGCTGCTCATCAACTTCCTCGTCGGCTCTGTGATGGCCTTCCAGTCCGCGAATCAGCTCAAGATGTTCGGCGCGAACATCTACGTCGCCGATCTCGTCGGGATCTCGCTGACCCGCGAGCTCGCGCCGCTCATGACGGCGATCATCGTATGTGGACGCTCCGGCGCCGCCTTCGCCGCCGAGATCGGCTCGATGAAGGTCAACGAGGAGATCGACGCGCTCCGGACCCTCGGGCTCTCCCCCTTCGGCTGGCTCGTGGTGCCGCGCGTCATCGCGCTGCTGCTCGTCGTCCCGCTGCTGACGCTGATCGCCGACTTCATCGGCATCACCGGTGGGCTCGTCGTCGGCGTCACCGATCTCGACCTCACGACCCGGGGCTACCTCATCGAGACACTCAAGGCCGTCCACGGGTGGGACGTCCTGACGGGGCTCATCAAGAGCGTCGTCTTCTCGGTCGCCATCGCGCTCATCGCCTGCCAGCAAGGCTTCGCCGCCTCCGGGGGCGCCGAGGGCGTCGGCAAGCGCACGACCTCCACCGTCGTGACCACGCTCTTCGCGCTCGTCGTGATCGACGCCCTCTTCACCGCGCTCTTCCGCGCGTTCGGCGTCTGATGGCGTCCTCGACGATCATCGACGTGAAGGACCTCACGATCGGCTGGGGCGACGTCGTCCTCCAGGAGAACCTGACCTTCACCGTCGCACGTGGCGAGGTCTTCGGGATCCTCGGCGGCAGCGGTTGCGGCAAGTCGACCCTCCTCCGCTTCCTCATCGGCCTCGAGCCGCCGATCGCGGGCTCGATCGACGTCGCAGGGCGCGGCAGCCCGACGCTCGACGTGGGCCTGCCGCCGTTCGGCGTGATGTTCCAGGCCGGCGCGCTCTTCGGCTCCTTGACCGTCGGCGAGAACGTCGCGCTGCCGCTCGAGGAATGGACCGATCTGCCGGCCGATGCGATCGCGGCGATCGCGCGCGCGAAGCTGAAGCTCGTCGGTCTCGACGGCGCCGAGGGCAAGCTCCCGTCGGAGCTCTCCGGCGGCATGAAGAAGCGGGCCGCGATCGCGCGGGCGCTCGCCCTCGAGCCCGAGCTCGTCTTCCTCGACGAGCCCTCCGCCGGGCTCGACCCCGTGATGGCCTCGGGCCTCGACGACCTGATCTCGACGCTCTCCAAGACGCTGGGCCTCACCGTCGTCATCGTGACGCACGAGCTCGACAGCATCTTCCGCGTCGCCGACCGCGTCATCATGCTCGATCGGGAGTCGAAGACCATCATCGCCACGGGCGACCCGCGAACGCTCAAGAGCAGTGACGAACCGCGCGTCAGTGCCTTCTTCAACCGCGGCCAGAAAGTGACCTGAGCGCATGTCGACCCCGACCAACCACTACAAGCTCGGTCTCTTCATCCTCGCGGGCCTCGCCGCGGCGGTCGTCGCGGCCCTCCTCCTCGGCGCCGCGAGCTTCCGGAAGGACACCATCCGCTATCACTCGTACTTCAACGAGTCGGTCCAGGGCCTCGACCTCGGAGCACCGGTGAAGTTCCGCGGCGTGACGATCGGCAGCGTCACCGCGATCGAGATCGCCCCGGACCACCGCATGGTCGACGTGGTGAGCGAGCTCGACTCGAACGACGTCAAGCGGATGGGCCTCACCGAGTCCGGAAGGAAGAACGGAAAGGAGAGGTTCCTGGTCCCGCCCGACCTCCGGGCCCAGCTCGGGTCGCAGGGCATCACCGGCGTGAAGTTCGTGGCGATCGATTTCTTCGACGTGAAGAGCAATCCGCCGCCCGTCCTCCCGTTCCCGGTCAAGACCGACCACTACATCCCGGCGGCGCCGAGCATGATGAAGAACCTCGAGGACACGATCACGAAGGCCATGGATCGCCTTCCCGAGATGGTCGACGCCGTCGTCATGATCATGGCCCGCGTCGATCGCCTGCTCGCGACGCTCGAGAAGGAGGACGTCTCCGGCAAGGCCGCCGCCGCGCTGGGCCACGCCGACGAGGTCATGACGTCGCTCCAGACGATGGTCGCGCGCATCGACAAGAACGACCTCGGGGGCAAGGCCGCGGCCACGATCAGCGAGCTGAACGTCGCCGTGACCAACATGAACAAGGTGCTCGCGCGCCTCGACGGCAAGGACGGACTGCTCGCGAGCGCGCAGCACGCGACCGACGCGTTCGGCGAGATGGGCCGCGCCGGCAGCGGCACGCAGAGGGACCTCGAGGCCACCCTCCGGGACGTGAGCGAGGCGGCCGAGGCCATCCGCTCCCTCGTCGAGTCCATCGATCGCGATCCCGACATGCTCCTCAAGGGCAAGGCGAAGCGAAAGGCCAGCCGATGAGGTCCATGCTCCCGATGCTCCCTGCGCTGCTCGTCGCATGTCTCGCGTGCGGCACCAGCGCCTGCGCCTTGACCTCGAAGGCCGACCTCGTCGAGATCCGCTACTTCAGCCCGGAGCGCGTGCGGACGACGGGACAAAGCCCGGCACGACCGGGCGCTCCGCACGCCGCCTTCGACCTCAAGCTCGGCCGCGTGTCGTCGGGACCGAGCCTCCGCGAGCGCATCGCCTACCGAGACGCGACCTACGAGCTCGGCTACTACGACGACCTCAGGTGGACAGAGCGTCCCGAGACGTATGTGCGGCGCGGGCTGGGCCGCGCGCTCTTCGAGCAGCGCGCCTTCCATCGCGTGCTCGGCGGGCTCGCCCCGACGCTGGACGTCGAGGTGATCGCGTTCGACGACCTCCGCCTCCCCGCGGGTCGAGCGGTGCGGGTCCAGCTGAAGCTCCTCCTCCACGAGGCGAACGGGGTGCTCCTCGAGGAGACGCTGACCGTCGAGCGGCCCGTGGCGGGCGACAAGCCGAAGATCGAGGAGGTCATCGCCGCGATGGCGATCGCGCTCGACGCGGCGTGCGAGCAGCTCTCGCAGAAGGTCGAGGGCGCGCTCGTCTCGGCGCGCTCGACGGCGAAGGGCGTGGGGGAGAAGTGATCGATGTCCGCAATCGCTACAGCCGCATCGCACGGAGAGGCTTGTTTCGAGGGCTTTGCGAATGCTCGTGCTTGGCACGTCGCTCGCAGTGTCCCCTTGCATGAACCGCCTTCTCGCCTTGTTCCTTGTCCTCCCGATCGGCCTCTACGGCGCCTGCTCCAGCAGCGGTACCGACAGCGCGGCCGCGGGCACGCCCGCCCCGGGCGGTGACGGCGTCGATGGCGGCGGCACCACGGACGCCGATGCGCCCGACGGGCCCGCCGCGACGCCCGACGAGATGACGAAGAACCCGATCGAGGGCATCGCCGCGGCGAAGGTCGCGATCGACACGGGCGCGTTCACCGGCGGCCCCGTCTGGAGCGCCAAGGAGGGCGTCCTCTTCTTCACGACCCCGCTCGGCGTGGGCGGCCTCTATCGCCTGGCCGCCGACGGCACCGCCACCAAGGTCCGTGACGGCGTCGACGGCGAGCCGCCGATCGGCAACACGGTCGACAAGGCCGGCAACCTGCTCACCGTCGAGGCCAAGCGCATCACCCGCGGCGGCCTGACCGCCGACGCGGGAGCGCCCACCCCGATCGCTACCGGCTACGACGACGTCGCGGCCGAGGCCGGCACCGGCGCGTTCGACACGCTCAAGGACGCGGTCGTCACGGCGAACGGAACGATCTACGCCACGGACCCCGGCTACTTCGCGGCGCCGGTCGCCAACCGCATCTTCAAGGTCGCGACCACCGGCAAGGTCACCGTCGTCGAGGCGTTCGTCGACGTCCCGCGCCCGAACGGAATCGCGCTGACGCCCGACGGCAAGGGCCTCTACGTCGGCTTCTCGCAGCCGATGCAGGGTACGAAGCCGTTCGTCCGCAAGTACGTCGTCAACGCGGACGGCTCGCTCGGCGCGCAGGCCAAGTTCCTCGAGCTCGACACTGACATGCAGCCCGACGGCATCGAGGTCGATCTCGCGGGCAACGTCTTCATCGCCACCAAGGCCGGCGTCATGGTCTTCAAGGCCGACGCCACGAAGATCGGCGTCGTCGTGGTGCCCGAGCAGCCGACCGCCTGCGCGTTCGGCGGCAAGGACCTCAAGACGCTCTACATCACGACGCAGGGGACGCGTATCTACCAGATCACCGTCAACGTCCCCGGCATCGTCCAGTGAGGAGCTGCTCCGGCGGCCCCTTCAAGGCCCCTGTCTGGCGTACCTACGGAGCGATTGGCGCGCGGATTGCGCGCGATCGGTGAATCGAATGAAGTGGCTTCTCGGAGGCGCGAGCTCGCTCGCGCTGGTGTGCATCTCCGCCGGCTCGGCGCACGCGTATTCGTACGAGAGCGCGGTCGGCTCGGGGTGCCACGAGCGGATGACGATGGGGTCGCTGCGCGCCGTGCGCACGCAGCTACCGACGGCGGCCGTCGTGACGCCGGACCGGAACCTGACGGCGCTGATCGGGGATCTCCCCTTCTCTCTCGACGCCGACATGAAGGACGTGACCGCCGCGGCGCTGCTCGTCGGCGTGCGCGACAACGATCTCAAGGGCCGCGGTCCCACCGAGATCGATCAGCTCGCCACGATCCACGGTGACCCCGACAACCAGCGGGAGCACTGCCTCCGCGCCCCCAACGACGACGAGCCCGACGGCAGCGCGCGCGCGCTCGAGTCGTGCAAGGCATTCATCCGGGAGAAGATCGCGGACGCGCTCGACGGGCTCGACGCGAACGGCTCTCCGGACGCCACGCGGGTCGTCGACATCGACGTCACGCTCTCGCTTCGCGGACACGTGACGGCGACGCTGCCTCGCTACTGGACGCGCATGGGCCAGGCCATGCACACGCTGCAGGACGGCTTCGCGCACACCTTCCGCTCGCCGGACCGGCTGCGGGTCCGCACCGTGCTCAACTGGGTCGAGTACGTCTCGGGGGACGAGAGCGAGGCGCGCGACGGGCCGCTCCACCGCAACGGCCTCGATGTGTGTGACAACCTCGATGCCCTCCGTCAGGCGAACATCGAGGTGGCGACCATCGCCTCCACCGAGCTCCTGCGCGCCACGCTCGACCCCGCGCTCTCGCGGGAGGCGAAGCTCGCCGCGGTCGATGCGACCCTCGCCAGGTATCTGTCGTTCGAGCCGGGCTGCACCGAGGCCAACGGCTGGTGCGATGCGCCGGAGCGCCAGTACGAGGTCGCCCCGAGCTGTGGGTGCTCGGTCATCCGCGCGCGCTCGGGCGGCGCGCTCGCCGCCGCGGCGGGCCTTCTCGGCGTCGCGTTCCTCGTCGTGCGCTCGAGGCGGCGCCTGAAGAAGCTCGCCGTGCTCCCGATCGTGATCGCCTGCCTTGCCGCTCCGTCGGCCGCGCAGGCGCAGCCGGGCGAGACGGCCCCGGCGCCTACGCCGCCTACGCCGCCTACGCCGCCTACGCCGCCGGAGGCCAAGGCCGCCGTGGAGGCGGCTCCCGACATCGATCCCACGGTGGCGCCTCCGGGCGTCGTCACGAAGGTCGAGGCCACGGCCGCGCGAAAGGAGGTCGAGCGTCACGAGTCGCTCTTCGGCATCTACGCCGCGGGGTCCGGCGCGGTGACGAACCCGAGCCTGAGCGGTCAGCTCGGCGTGCGCTTCCGCCTCTCGGATCGATGGATCGTCGGCCTCGACGGCGAGCTCAACGGCTGGTTCGCGGTCCACACCGGGGCGTTCCGCATGGGCGCGTTCAACGGCTACCTGACGGGCATCTTCCGCTACCCGCTCCGGTTCGAGCCGATCAACCTGCGCACGACGGCGAACCTCGGGACGTCGACGATGCTCATCGATCTCTACGGTGCGCCCCGCGGCACGACGGGCCTCTTCGTCGGCGTCGTGCCGCTCGGCCTCGAGTGGAAGGTGACCTCGTCGCTCTATGTCATCTTCGACGTGCTCGGCATCGCGCTGCCCGTCCCGCAGCTGAAGGGCGCGCCGTTCGCGTACCCGCAGTACCGAACCGCGGTGGGCATCGAGCTCGCCCTCTGAGATGCCCCGTCAGCCTCCGGTGCAGCCGAGACACGCATCGGCCGCCACCGAGGTCTCGGCGCTCGCGTCCGTGCCGCCCTCACCCGACGGCGGACCGCCCCCCTCATCGCTCCCGAAGCTGCTGCACGCGCCGAGGGCTAGCGCCGCGAGCGAGAGAGCGGCGAACGCGGGACGCGTGAGATGCCGGGAGAGCGGACGCACCATCGGCCAAGCCTATCGCAAGAACGCGGTCTCAGCGCTGCGGTGCGGCGACGAGGCCGCCCGCGTAGTCGATCGTCACGTACTGGTTCAGCGCGAACGACCCGGCCTCGAAGCGCTTCACCTCGCCGTTCGGCCAGCGGACCTCGATGGTCGCGGCCGAGATGCCGCTCTCGCCGCAGCCCTGCGCGCCGAGACCGAAGAGCAGCGAGCGCGAGTCCGCCGAGCTGTAGGTGCCGCGGCTCGACTTCACCTCGCGCACGAGCTTCTTGTCGCCGGCGGTGAGGGTCACGCGCGCGCCGATCGCGTCGCGATTCACGTTCACGCCGTCGCCGTGGAGGCGGACGCCGACCCATCCGTTCTTGTGGCCGATGGTGTTCTCGAAGAGGAAGTTCGCGCGCCCGCCGCCGCCGTTGTCGCGGCCGCCGACGAGGAGGTCGAGGTCGCCGTCGCCGTCGATGTCGGCCCAGCCCAGGTTCTGGCCGGCCTTCACGCGGTCGGTGGTGCCGGTCTGGTCGTTGATGCCGCTCGCCATGCCCATGCTCTTGAACGTGCCGTCCTCGTTCTGGTGCATCAGCCCGAACCAGGCCTTCTGGTCCGGCTGCGAGTAGCTGGCCTCGTACTTCTTGTCGCGCGTGACCGACAGATCGATGCGCCCGTCGTTGTCGAAGTCGATCGCCGCGGCGTCGATGTCGCCCTCGTTGAACGGGAGCTTCTTCTCGAGCGTCGCGTTCACGAACGAGAAGCCGCCGGCCTCGCCCTTGTTGACGAGGAGCATCGAAGGGTCGCTCCACTTCCTCGACTCGTCGGAGTCGACGGGGTGCGAGATGGTCGCGAGCCAGATGTCGAGCTGGCCGTCGCCGTCGATGTCCGTGCAGTCGATGCCGAAGCCGTTGGAGCCGACGTACGTAGAGGGGTCGCCCGGCTGCGCGGTCTTGCCCTTGCCGGTGGTCTCGAGCCACGAGTTGCCCGTGGCGTTCGCGTTGAAGCCGCGCTTCTGCGCGACGTCGGTGAAGTTGCCGCTGCCGTCGTTCTCCCAGAGGGTGCGCCAGCCGAGCCCGATGCTCACGCCGTAGTGAGAGACGAAGATGTCGAGGTCGCCGTCGTTGTCGTAGTCGCACGCGACGACGCCGTTGGTCGGCTGGCTCGGGCGGTTCTTCAGGCGCGACGAGACCTCCTTGAAGGTGCCGTCGCCGTTGCCGAAGTAGAGCTGATCAGGCACCCCGCTCACGGAGCTCCCGTTGCCGACGTAGAGGTCGAGCTTCGCGTCGCCGTTGAAGTCGCCGAACACTCCGTTCGCCGCGAGCTCCGCGGTCTCGAGGCCCGAGGAAGCCTTCTTCGTGAAGTGACCCTTGCCGTCGTTCAGGTAGAGCGCCGACGTCTGGCCGGTGAGCTCGATGTCGAGGCCCGCGAAGCAGTCCTGGTCGCCGTCGTTGTCGACGTCACCGAAGACGAAGAACGCGGCCTGCACGCCGCGGAGCCCGGACTCGTCCGAGAAGTCGCGGAACGTCTTGTCGCCGTTGTTCAGGTAGACGAGGTGCTCGAAGGGGATGCCCTTCTGCGGGTTCGGGAACAGGCTGTGCGCGACGATGTCGTCCTTGCCGTCGCCGTCGATGTCCGCGAACGCGAGGCGCGAGTGGTCGTTGATCGGGATCGGGGTCGCGGGGTTGGGGACGAAGTTCCCCTTCCGGATGCCGCTCGACTCCGAGATGTCGACGAAGAAGTCCTTGTCGGGGGCGGTGAGGTCACGAGCGGTGCACGGCTCGTGCGCCGTGGTCGCGCCGCTCTCGGCGGGCGTACCGGCGGGCGGGACGCCGTCGGCCGTGCTCGACGCACTGGACGAGCACGCGGGCACCACCGCGAAGAGGGAGAACCCAAGGAAGGAAGCGAGGATCGTCGTGCGGTTCATGCCTTGGAGACCGCTCTAGCACGAAGACTTACACTGTAAAGGCAGTTCCCGTCGTTCCGGCCTCCGCCGTTGACAAGGCGCCGGAATCAGTCAAATTCCTGCCCGTGCAGAGACGGGCCGTGAGCATCGACGACGAGCGACTGCGGCATGGCCTGGTGACGGTGGAGGAGGGCGTGCACCTCCACTACGTCGAGCTCGGCGAGGGGCCGCTCGTGGTGTTGCTGCACGGCTTTCCGGAGTTCTGGTACGCGTGGCGCAATCAGATCGCGGCGCTCGCGTCGGCGGGCTTTCGCGTCGTGGCGCCGGATCAGCGCGGCTACAACCTGTCGAGCAAGCCGGAGGGCATCGCGGCGTACGGCGCCGCGCGGCTCGTGGAGGACGTCGCCGCGCTCGTCCGCCATTGCGGCGCGGAGAAGGCGTTCGTCGTCGGTCACGACTGGGGCGCGGGCGTCGCGTGGGCGTTCGCGATGGAGCACCCCGAGATGGTGGAGCGCCTCGTCGTCTTGAATGGGCCACATCCCGAGCGCCTGCTTCATGCGCTGCGCACGAGCCCGATCCAGTGGATCCGCAGCTGGTACATCTTCTTCTTCCAGCTGCCGGCGCTCCCGGAGGCGGTGTCGGAGCTCGATCGCTATGCGTTCCTGCTGAAGCCGCTGCGCGAAGAGCCGACGCGGCCGGGCGCGTTCACGCGCGATGACCTCGCGCTGTATGTCGCGGCCTACGCGAAGCCGGGGGCGCTCACGGCGATGATCAACTGGTACCGGGCGATCCTGCGGGGGAAGACGCCGAAGGTGCGGCGCACGGAGGTGCCGGTGCTCGTGCTGTGGGGCGAGAACGACCCTCATCTCGATCGGGAGATCGCGACGCCGTCGGCGGAGCTCGTCCCGAACGCGCGCGTGGTCTTCGTGCCGGGCGCCACGCACTGGCTGCAGCACGACGCGCCGGAGAGGGTGAACGAGGAGCTCGTGGCGTTCTTCGGGGGTGTCGAGGCGTGATGGCGCGAGGGGTTTCGTTGGGCGTCGTGGTGGTGGTCGCGCTCTCAGCGGCCGCGTGTACGCCGGTCATCGCGTTTGGAGCCGACCCTGCGGCGGCATCGGCGAAGTGGGCCTCGGAGACGGATGCGGCGTGGGCGGAGCTGCAGCGTGGGCTGGTGGGGCGGTGGAGGGCGACGACGGCGGACAACCGGACCTATGCGTTGACGTATCGGTTGGTCTCGAATGGGACGGCGCTCGTGGAGACGTTCGTCTCGGGTACGAGCGGCAAGGAGACGCTGAGCGTGTATCACCGTGACGGGGCGACGTTGATGCTCACGCACTATTGCGCGCAGGGGAACCAGGCGCGCCTCAAGGCGGTGGTGGCGACGCGCGAGCGCGTGGTGTTCACGTTCCTCGACGCGACGAACGTGGCGACGGACCAGGACGTGATGCAGCAGCTGACGATCGCGCTCCGCCCGGACGGCTTCGATCAGGTGGCGGTCTATCGAATGCCGAACGGAGCGCTCGACACGATGACGCTCCGCTTCGCGCGCGAGCCCTGACGCGGGCGCGGGTGACCGCGACGACTCAGCGCGACGGTCGTGACGTCGCGACCGTCGGGGTCGGGGTCGGGGTCGCGGGCCCGTGATGGCAGAAGGGCGGCGCGGCGCATCGAATCGGACTGCCCGTCTTCTGCGCTGGGCGAGGCGTGATGGTTCAGCGGCGAGCGGGCGGGCGGAGCTCGCGAGGGCGCGGGCGCGTGTGGGCCACCGGCCCCCATATCGTCTCGATGGTGCGCCCCCGCTTCACCATGAATAGGGCTGATCTTAACCACGCCCCCTCCCCACGCGACCGAGAGGCCGTAAAATAGGCCTCACGATCCGATCACGACCCTGACCCCGACCCTCGGCCCCGACCCCGACCCCGACCTCGCCCTGACACAGGGGGCAGTCGCCTCGTCCGACGCCCGATCCGTCGCCTCCGGATCGTGTCCGTGCTCGCGTCATCGGTCAAATTGGCACGCGCTTCCGGCGACGCTCGCGCGACGCTGCCAGAGTGACGAAGGAGGGCCGCCGCGCGCATCGAATCATCGGCGATTCGATGCGGCGCAAATCCTGCACACGTCGCGCGCATGTCTCTGCGAATCGCTCTTCGTCTGCTCCTTGGAGTGGCCGCCTCGGTCTTCTTCGTTGCTCTGCCAAGGCCCGCTCACGGTCAGACGTTGTCCATCGTCACCGGCGAGTCGCTGCCTCGGCTCGATGGCAGCGGCTCGCTCATCTTGAAACGGTCGCCCGACCAGCAACCGGAGGGCGTCGATCTTCGAGACTGTCTCGACGACCAGCGGATCCGCGTCCCCCTGGTGCTGACGGGGTTCCAGGCGGGCGGCACGCTGGAGGCGTGGGCGTCTCTGCCCGGGGCCGACTGCTCGTCGGCATCCAACCGGGGCGGCCCGGCGGCTGCGTGCTGGAAGCTCGCCGCGCTCCCGCTCATCCAGACGTCGACCGCCGACTTGCCGGTACGCGCGATCCTCGGCGGCGCCGTTCCCGCACCTCTTGGCGACCCGGCGGACGAACGCCGCGCGTGCGGACGTGTCGATCGGATGACGCTGGGTCTGCAGTTCCTCTACTTCCCGCGGAGCCAGCCCGACACCGCAGCCGCAAGCGCGCGCGTGGAGCTGCGCGTGGACACGATCGGCAACCCCGCCGTCGACGGCCTCTCCCTGCTGCCGGGCAATGAGCGACTCGCAGCGCAATGGTCACCGCTCGACGCGCCCTACGTCTCGCCGGTCATGAACCTGTATTGTGCACCGAGCTCGGGCCCCGATGTCGGCGCGTGCACGAGCCCCTTCGCGCCGGGGACATTCCCCACCGCGGAGCTCGACGCCCGCTTTCTATGCGCGACGGTGGTGGGCAACGCGACGTCAGCCGCCGCGAGCACGCTGAACGGCGCGCCGCTCACCAACGGTGTCCCGTACGCGGTGGCGGTCGCCTCGGTCGACGACTTCGGCAACGTGGGCGCGCTCTCTCCTGCGGTGTGCGCCGCGCCCGACGCGAGTGGCGCGGCGGACGAACAGGGCGGCGGGTCGTCTTCGTGCTCGACATCGCCGGGACCACACGGGCGGGCCGGGCTCACGGGCGTCGCGGCGCTCGCGCTGGCAGCGTTGCTCGCCGTGAAACGACGACGGCGCGTCACGGAACGGTGATGTACGTGCTCGTTTCGAGGAACGTCACGGAGGCGGCGCTGCGGTCGCGTAGACGACGTCGGAGCGCATGGCGTACTTCGTTCCCCGGAGTACGGGGCGTCCTTCGTGGCGGTTCTTGTGCTGGAAGATGGCCACTCGTCCGCGTCTCGGGACAACGACCTCTTCGAGCTGCTCGTGGAACGCCGTCTCGCCGCCGTCGAAGTCGTCATCGAAGTAGGCGAGGACGGTGTGAAGCGTGATCTCACGGTCGCTCGGCCGATACCAGTGATCCATGTGCGGCTCGAACCGCTGCCCGGGCCGATATCGGTAGAAGCGAAGTCGCTCGTTCAGCCGTGCGAGCTCCAAGGCTCCCATTCGCTCGGGGAGGTGCGGGCGGAGTCGTCGAAACAGCTCACCCGCGATCGCGGGGTCGTCGCGGATGACGCGATCCTGATCTCGATAGAGCGGGTTGTTCGTCGCGAGCGTTGGCCCCGAGGCCTCGATGAGGGCGACGAGCTCCGCGCACTCGGACGGAGTGTAGACATCGTCGACCCACCAGGAACAGGACTCATGGCGGTAAGCCGCTACGTCCTCGGGCGACCCCCGCGACCCCCTCAAAGCGTCCGACGCAAGAACCCGATCGCCTCGTCCCACGCCCTGTCCGTCGCCTCCGGGTCGTAGCGCGGTCCCTCGTCGCGCATGAACGCATGCTCCGCCGCGAACAGCCGCGTCGTGAACGACGTGCCCGCGCTCGTCAGCGCCTCCGTCAGCACCGCGCGCGCGGCCTCCGGAACATGCGGGTCCGCCGTGCCGAACACCAGCAGCAGCTCCCCCGCGATCCCTCCCGCCCGGACTCGCGCGAGCGTGCCCGCGTCGTCGTCCTTGCCGAGCCGCCCGTCGTGCACGCCCGTCGGGTAGAAGCACGCCGTCCCCCGCACGTCCGGCTGCAACGCCGCGCGGAACGCCAGGTGACCGCCGATGCAGAAACCCATCGCCCCCAGACGGCTCGCGCTCGCACGCGGATGCGCCTTCAGCCAGTCGAGCGCGACCCGACAGTCGGCGTCGAGCTCCGCGACCGACGTCCGCTTCGCGTCCTCCAGACCCCTCGCCCGCCCCGCGTCGTCGAACGGTAGCGCCGTGCCCGCCGGCTCGATGCGATGGTAGATCTCCGGCGTCGCCACCACGAAGCCATAGCCCGCAAGCCGAGTGCTCACCCGCACCTGCGCCCCCGTCACCTGGAAGATGTCCGAGTACACGAGGACCGCCGGGTAGCGCCCCTCCGCCTTCGGCGCCGTCACCAGCATGCGCATCGGCACGCCGCCGGACTCCACGAGGATGCTCTCCGTCGTCACGATCATGATCGTTCTCCTCTACTCACGTCACGTCACGTCACGTCGCCGGCGGGTCGACCAATCGATCGCGATACGCCGCGACCAGCTGCTCGAGCGCCGCAATCTCCTCGCGCAGCTCCACACCACGCCGCGTGTCGCCTACCCGTATCGGCTCGTCGTGCCGCCGCAACACCTGGATCTCCGGCACGATGTCCGCGCCGCGATCGATCGCGCCCTCGATCGAATCGAAGTGGTGATGCTTCGCCAGATACGTCTGCTCCGCGTCGATCACGAGCGTGAAGCCGTGATCTCCGTACGCCTCGGAGAACGCCCCGTCGATCGTCACGGCGAGCCCACTCCGCTTCAGCGGCGACTCGCCGGTCTCGAGCTTCACCGGCACGTGCCCGTTCACGATGAGCACGTTCTCGTCGTCGACCCCCATCTCGTGCGCGATGCGCCGACAGAACGGCGCCTCGTGGATGAGCTGAAAATACGCGTTCTTCGTCTCCTTGTGCGTGGCCTTGTCCGCGACGAAGTAGGTCTCGAACGTCGCCATGCGGTCCTTGCCGAACAGCGGCGACCTCGGCCCCCCCCAGAGGTAGTAGAGGAGGTCGACGTCGGCCTGCGCACGCGCCTTGAACGCGCGGCGCACCACCCGATCGAGCGCATCGAACAGCGCGCGCCCACTCCGCGGCTCGCCGTCGACCTCGAGCGCGAGGAGCTCGCCCTGCTCGCCGACCGGCACGCAGCCGTGGAAGATCAGGTTCTCGTCGCGCACCGCGACCATGCCGCCACGGTCGGCGACGAAGCGCATGTCACGCCACAGCGAAGGGCTCCCGAGGAACGAGCGCTTCAGCAGCTCGATGCAGCGCGCCTCGGCCTCCGTGAGCTTGTACGGGTCGGCCCAGTCGATCGTCGGAAACGACGTGTCGAGGAGCGGATGCGCCTTCCCCTCGATCGTGACCGTGCCGGCGCTCGGGTCGATCCGGTGGAGCAGACACCGCGACTCGAGATCGAAGCTCGGGTTGCGCCGTGACGTCTGACCTTCCAGCTTGAACTGCAAGACCGCCGCGGCCTTCTGCATGCGCGCCAGCAGGAGCGGATCACGCAGGTCCTCTCCCTTGGAGTGGAAGCGCTCCGCGGGGTCCTCCGCGTACGACGCGCGCACGAGCTGCTCGAGCGGCTCGACCGGGATGCCGTACCCCTCCTCGAGCTGCGCAAGCCGACCATAGCGGAGCGAGATGCGCACCACCGTCGCGATGAGGGCCTCCTGGCCGAGACACGCGCCCATCCACTCGGCATCGTGGTTGCCCCACGTGATGGCGAGGTTGCGCTGGCGACGGAGCGCGTCGATCACGCGGTCGAGCCGCGGCCCGCGGTCGCCGAGGTCGCCGGCGACGATCACCTCGTACGACGAGAACGATCGCAGCACGTGCGCGGTCGCGCGGAGGATCTCGACACCGCCGTCGTCACGAATGAACGGCGCGAGCAGCGCGTCGACGTACGCCGGGTCGCGCGCGAGGAGCGGCGAGAAGAGCAGCTCGTCGAACACGCCGCCGAGCGCTGGCGGGAAGATGCGACGCGCATGGCGGAGACCGTACCGGGCCATCAGCACGCGAAGGAGCTCGAGCTCGCGCAGGATCGTGTCGCGCACGAACACCGCGCCGGCAGCCTCGCTCGCCAGCCCTGCGACCACGCGCTGCCACGTCTCGCGCGGGTAGTAGACGAGGTTGAGCAGCGTCGTGCGCGCGTTCGCGTCGAGCCGGTCGCCGAACATGCGGTCGACCAGCGGTCGGAGGCTTCCCGAGCCGTTCCGCAGCACGTGCTCGAGCTTCTGGAACTCGCCGTGCACGTCGCTGACCACGTGAATCGTGCCGCGCGGCAACGTCAGGATCGCCGAGAGATGAGCGGTCTCGGCGAGCACCGCGGGCACGTCCGGCAAGCGGTAGCTGAGGGCGCGCAGGTGAGCGAGCGAGGTGGACGCAGGCGTCGGCATGGCAGGCTCAGGGTAGCCGATCGCATGATACGTTGGCGGGACCAGCGCTCGTCTGGTCGGCCAGGGGTTCACGACATGCGAATGCCAGTGCGAATGAGATGGTTCGGTGTGCTCGCGGCGGTCATGACCGCCGCAGCGTGCGCAGGCCCGGAAGCTCCGCCTCCGCTGGTCCCCTCGCCGATGCCCGCGCCGCCGCCGCCCCTTCCCCCGCCGCCGGCGGCCATCGAAGAGCCGCCGCCGAAGCCGGTGATGGCCGACGCGCAGCGGAGGTTCCTCACCGAGCTCGAGGCAGGCCTCGCCGCGCGCGACGCGAAGAAGGTCGCCGCGCTCTACGCCACCGGTGCGGTGCTCTCGTCCGCGGGCAAGGAGGGCGTCCACGAGGCGATGGGCCGCGCCGAGATCGAGACCTCACGCGCGCGCGGCTTCGCCGTGATGGGCAAGGCCTTCCCCGACGTGAAGTGGGTGCACACGCGCGCGCTCCAGAGCGGCGACGTCATGGTCGTCGAGTGGGTCGGCAGCGGCACCGACACAGGCGGCTTTCTCGACGACAAGCCGACGAACAAGAAGGTCGGCTGGCGGGGCATCAGCATCCTCTGGTTCGACGACGACGGCCTCGTGAGGCGCGAGCACGGCGTGCTCGACCCGCTCACGATCATGGGCCAGCTCGGCAGGGGCGACGCCGCCACGCGCAAGGTGCGCGCGCCGGCGCAGCCCAGCGCGTCGCCGACGCTCTTCGTCGCGGCGAAGGGCTCCCCCGAGGAGCAGAAGAACCTCGACGCGGTGAAGGCGATGGTTCCGCTCTTCGAGAAGAGGGACGAAAAGTCCCTCCTCGCGATGCTCACCGACGACGTCGTCCACGTCGACCTCACGCAACCCGACGACGTGAAGGGCAAGGAGGGCGTGAAGAAGGAGCTCGGCGGATGGCTGAAGGCCTTCCCCGACCTCAAGATGAGCGTGGCCGGCGCGTGGGCCTTCGGAGACATCGTGGTCACCGAGACCGCGACGACCGGGACGCTCAAGGGCCCGCTCGGCACGCTCAAGCCGAACGGCAAGACGGGGACCACGCACGGCGTCGACGTCATCGAGCTGAAGGACGGCAAGATCGCGCGGATGACCTCCTACGCGAACGGTCGCGAGCTGCTCGTGCAGTACGACCTCTTGCCGCCGAAGAAGTAGCCGTCAGGCCCGTGCATACTGCACGGGTCCCTCCACCTTGGCGCCGACCGCGGGCGGCGCGGACCCCATCCACAGCCGGAGCGCCGCGTAGGCACGCCAGGGACGCCACGCTTCGGCCCGCTCGGCGAGCGCGGCCGGCGTCGGACGACCGGCCTTCGTCTCCATCGCGCGCAGCAGACCGAGGTCGGACGCAGGGAACGCATCCGGCTCGCGGAGCGCGCGCATCGCGATGTACTGCGCCGTCCACGGGCCGATGCCGGGGAGCGCGCAGAGCGTCGCGAGCGTGTCCTCGAGGGTCTCGCCGGAGTCCAGCAGGCCAGGCCGCGCCGCACACGCTGCGGCGAGCGCGTTCAGCGTCGCGGCGCGCGCCTTCGTCAGGCCGATGCCCGTGAGGTCCGCCTCGGCCAGCACCGCGGGCGTCGGAAAGAGCATCGTCGGGGCTCCCGCGTCGCGCCCGTCGCGCCACGCCGCGCCGGGCAGCTTGCGCCCAAGCGCCGCGACGATGCGGCCCGCGAACGTCGTCGCGGCTCTCACGCTGACCTGCTGGCCGAGCACCGCGCGCACCGCGAGCTCGAACGGGTCCCACGCGCCGGGCACGCGGATGCCGGGCCGCTCGCGCACTCCGCGCGCGAGGATGCGATCCCGCGCGAGGTGCTCGTCGACGGCGGCGATGTCGGCGTCGAGATCGAAGACACGACGGAGCCGAGCGACGACCGGGCCGAGCGCCTTCACGTCGGTCGTGTGGATCTTCGCGAGCAGGTGGCTCTCGCTCGGCACGGCGCACACCTCGAGCATGCCCGTCGCGCCCGCGAGCGCGAACGTTCGCCGGTAGCGTTCTCCGTCGGCCGCCTCGACGCCGGGAATGGCGCGCGCCCCGAGGAACTCGAGGATGGCGCGCCAGTCGTAGGGCGGGCTGAACGGCAGCTTCAGGACGACCGCCGGCCCCGACTCCTCGGCGACGCGCTTGCTCCTGCGAAGCTCGCTCGGCGCACGGCCGTACGTGTCGTTGAACACGGCATTGAAGCGACGCACGCTGCCGAAGCCCGACGCCTGCGCGATCTCCGTCATGCTCAGCGTCGTCTCGCCGATGAGCTTCTTCGCGAAGAGGATGCGATGCGCCTGCGCGACCGACACGGGTGACGCGCCGACGTGGCGTTCGAACAAGCGCCGCAGGTGGCGCGCGCCGACGCCGAGCCGCGTCGCGAGCTCCTCGACTCCGCCGTCGCCCCAGCCGCCCTCCGCGATCAGGCCGAGCGCACGCGAGACGGTGCTCGCCGTCCCGCGCCAGCCCGCGAGCCCCGGCGCGACCTCGGGACGACAGCGCAGGCACGGACGAAAGCCCATCTGATGAGCGGCGCCGGCGCTCGGCAGAAACAGGCAGTTCTCGAGCTTCGGGGTGCGTGCCGGGCAGATCGGCCGGCAGTAGATCCCCGTGCTCACGACCGCCGTGTAGAAGCGGCCATCGAAGCGCGCATCACGCGTGCGGAGCGCGCGGTAGCAGACGTCGCGATCGAGCGGGACATGCGTGGTGGCGGTCACCATCGCTCCTCAGCTCGCGCCTTCGTGCGCGAGGAGCCACCGCTTGCGCTCGATGCCGCCCGCGTAGCCGGTGAGCGATGCGTTCGCGCCGATCACGCGATGACAAGGTACGACCACGCCGACCGGGTTCGCCCCGTTGGCGAGCCCGACCGCGCGCACCGCCGTGGGGCGGGCGATCTTCGTGGCGAGCGCGCCGTAGCTGAGCGTCTCGCCGGCGGGGATGGCGCGGAGCGCCGACCACACGCTCCGCTGGAACTCGGTCCCACCGGTCTCGACGGCGAGCGGCTCGATCGCAAGGAGCTCGCCCTCGAAGTACGCCTCGAGCGGACGGCGTACCGACGGCGGAGCCTCACCGTCGGTGAGCGTCACGCCCTGGGCGCCGTAGTGCAGACGCAGGAGCCGATGCATTCGCGCCTCGTGGTCGGCCCATTCGAGCGCGCGCAGCTGCCCGCGTTCGTCGGTGACCACGAGCATCGGACCGATGGGCGTCGGGAGGACCGCCTTCACGAACATGTGCGGGTTCTGCATGACGGAGGAGAGCATGGGCGATCTGCGCGACGCCCGCTGGCCGTTTTCGGACCTCGATGAAACGAGGCGCCGATGCCCCTCTCGGAGGCGCGTTTTCGCGCTCCTCGTGGGGCCGTGCTACGTGAGCGTGCATGAGCTTCGGCGCACTCAAGGCAGTCCTCGCGTCGTCGCTCCTCGCGCTGCTCGTCCCGACGGCGTGCGGGAGCAGCGACGAGGCCGCCGCGCCCACGACCGCGGACGCCGACGCCGCCGTCCCTGAGGGCGGCACGACCGATCCCGACGCGGCGGTGAAGCCCGTCCCGGATGCCGCGTCCCAGGACGCCGCCGTCACGACGCCCACCTGCTCGGGAAAGCCCGGCACCACCGGCGACAAGGCGCTGACCCTCACGGTCGGCGGCAAGGCGCGGACGTACAACCTCCACGTCCCGGCGACGTACGACCCCACGAAGCTCACGCCGCTCGTCTTCGTGTTCCACGGCTACACGATGACCGCGGCGGAGATCGCCACGGCCTCGCATTTTGCCGCCGCCGCCGACAAGCACGGGATGATCGTCGCGTTCCCGCAGGGCCTCGGCAACGGCTTCAACGCGGGCGACTGCTGCGGGACCGCCCAGACCGACAACGTCGACGACGTCGCGTTCACGAGCGCGATGATCGCCGCCGTCGACGCCGACTACTGCGTCGCGCCGAAGCGCGTGTTCTCCACCGGCTTCTCGAACGGCGGCTTCCTCTCCTACCGTCTCGCCTGCGACCTCTCCGACAAGATCGCCGCGATCGCGCCCGTGGCCGGCGGCCTGCGCCTCGACGTGGCCGCCTGCAATCCGAAGCGCCCCGTTCCGGTCCTGCACATCCACGGCACGGGCGATCTCCTCGTCCCGTACAGCGGCGCCATCGGCACGAACCCCGTCAGCTACTCGATCGACGCGTTCAAGACGAAGAACGGCTGCGCGGCCGGGGCCGGCAAGGTCGTCTACACGAAGAGCGAGGTGTCCTGCACGAAGTGGGACGGCTGCACCGCGGGCGCCGACGTCGAGCTCTGCACCGTCACCGGCGGCGGCCACCAGTGGCCGGGCGGCGACACGCTCCCCTACGGCGGGAGCGCCTCACCGAACCTCGACTCGAGCGAGACGATCGCCGCGTTCTTCGACGCGCACCCGATTCCGTAGGCCCCCGCGCGAGAGCGCTACTTCTTGCACCACTCCTTGCGGATCGACTTCACGTTCATATCGATGATGTTCGCCGCGACCCTGGTGTGACCGAGCGCGGCGCGCTGCAGGCGCTCGGCCTCGTCGCATCGTCCCGCGACCATCAAGCAGATCGCGCGCATCTGGGCGTACGGCGTGCTCCCGCTCGTCGACCTCTGCGCCGCATCGGCGACCGTCCGGTCGTAGGCGTCGAAGTCGGCGACGCACGTGGCGTCCCTCTTCATCGCCTTCTGCGTCGCGGACTGGGCGAACGCGGCGGCCTGCTTCTGGACGGCGGCAGGGTCCGCGCCCGGGCCCGACGTCGGAGGGTTGAAGTCCTTGCAGTGCGGAAACCAGCCCTTGTACATCGCCGTGGCGTTGGGGCGGGAGTGCTCCTTCGTGAACATCGTCCATGCGCCCGAGCAGTCGCCGGCGCGCGAGAGGCAATGCGCGGCCGCGAGCTCCTGGTCGGTGTCCTTCGCCGAGATGACCATGAGGTCGTCGGGCCCGCTCGGCGTCGCGACGGCCGCGGCCTTCTTCACGCGGTCGTAGGCCTGGTTGCAGTACGCCGGGTCCTTCTTCGTCTGCGCGGCGGCGCGCATGACGTCGTTCGCCTGGAGCAGCTGATCGCGCGGAGAGAGAGAGCCACCCTGGCAGTTCTGCCCGGCGATCGCGTCCACGTGGACGTCGAGGGCCTCGGGGCCCTGCGACATGTTCTTCTCCATGTACTTGCGGACCAGCTGACGCCCGGCCGGGCACTGCCCAGAGAGCATCAGGCAGCGCCCGCGCATGAATGACCAGTGCGAGCCGGGGTTGGTCGACACGACGTCCGGGCGCGGGTCGAGCTGGTCCGCGGCGTCGAGCTCGGTGAGGCACCCCTTGCCGTCCCGTGCGTTGCTCTTCGTGGCGGCGGCCTCGACGTGCGCCTGCGCCTTCTCGTTGCGCTTCATCTTCGCGTCGACCTTGCCAGCGAGGTTCGCCGCGTCCGGCGTCTCGGGGGCGACGGCCGCCTTCGCGTCCGGATTGGTCCCCGGGTCGATCTCTCGCAGCGTGAGGCGGATCGGCGCCTTGCACGTCTGGATCTCCTTCGCGCTCTCGCCGCGGCACGACTCGAGGACGCCCGCGCGCTTCTCGGCGGCGTTCGCCTGCTTGGACGAGCCGCCGCCGCCGAAGCCCCACACCGTGGCGTTCGCCTCGGCCTTGATGTTCTTCTTGCTGCCGAGCGCGAAGGCCCCGAGGTTGTAGGCGTAGACGAAGTGCGTCGCGCCCTTGCAGCCCGGGACGCTGTCGACGTCGCCGCGGTAGACGGCGGGGCGGGTCGCGGTGCGCACGCCGCTGACGAAGTACTCCATGTGGAACTCCTCGCCGGCCGAGACGCGACCGCCGAGCGTCGCCGCGCCGAGCGGCAGCTTCGCGTAGAGCTCGCCCTCGTTCGAGATGTCCATCCTCTCGACGGAGCCGCTCGTCCAGTCGACCGTCTTGTAGGCGCCGAGCGCGCCCTTCACCGAGTCGTTACGGCACGAGTCGATGACGCGGAGCTCGCACCCCTCGTAGCGCACGAACACGACGTCGCTGTTCGTGACGGACTCGAACTGCGAGAGGTCGGTCGCGTCCCACTCGACGATGAAGGGGCGGTCCTGGCTCTTCGGGTTGCACTTGTTCTGCCCTGCGACCGTCTTGTCCATCAGGGAGCTCTGCCCCGACGCACGCGAGGGGCCTCCAGGGACCGAGGGCATCGAGCCGCCGCACGCGGGCGCGAGGAGAATCCCGAGAACCCCAGCGCAGACGAGCGGAGCAATGGCAGGGCGGTGCATGCGCGCATCTTACGTCGAGGTGCGGCAAAACCTCCCTTCGTTCGACGCCTGGTTCGGGTTGATGCCTGCCTGCGAAGGGCACAGAATGCGTGGAATCATGAACGCCACGAGTCCTCGGATCTTCCGCCAGCTCTTCGATTCGCGCTCCTCCACGTTCACCTACCTGCTCGCCGACAAGGCGACGCGCGAGGCGGTCCTCATCGACAGCGTCTTCGAGCAGTTCACGCGTGACTCGGCGCTCATCCAGGAGCTCGGCCTGAAGCTCCTCTACACCCTCGAGACGCACGTGCACGCCGACCACGTGACGGCGGCCTGGCTCTTCAAGGAGCGGCACGCCAGCAAGATCGTGGTCGCTGCCGCCGGCGGCGCCGAGGGCGTCGACCTCGCCGTTCGTGAGGGCGACGTCATCCGCTTCGGAGGCGAAGAGCTCTCGGTGCTCTCGACGCCGGGGCACACGAACGGCTGCGTCACCTACGTCTCGCGCGACCGCGAGCTCGCCTTCACGGGCGACGCCCTCCTCATCCGTGCCGCGGGCCGCACCGACTTCCAGCACGGCGACGCTCACCTCCTCTATCACTCGGTCCACGACAAGATCTTCACGCTGCCGGCCGAGTGCCTCGTCTACCCGGCCCACGACTACCAGGGCCGAGAGGTCACCACCGTCGAGGAGGAGAAGCGCCACAATCCGCGCCTCGGAGGCGAGCGGAGCGAGGGCGACTTCGTCGGGTACATGCAGAACCTCGGTCTGCCGCATCCGAAGCAGATCGACGTCGCGGTGCCCGCGAACCTGCGTGCCGGGCGGCCCGAGCCGAGCGCCGACGCGCCCGTCGTTCCCGTCGCTGCCACGTGGGCGCCCGTGGTCCGCACGTATGCGGGCATCCCGCAGCTCGAGCCGCAGTGGGTCGAGGAGCATCCGAGCGAGGCGCTCGTCCTCGACGTCCGCGAGCCGGGCGAGTTCACCGGGGAGCTCGGGCACATCCGCGGCGCGAAGCTCGTTCCGCTGGGCGAGCTCCGCGCGAAGCTGGGCGAGCTTCCCAAGGACGTACCGATCGTGGCGGTGTGTCGCTCGGGCGGCCGCTCGGCTCAGGCCTGCGTCATCCTCGAGGGCGCAGGCTTTCCGCGCGTCGCAAACCTCAGCGGCGGCATGATCGGCTGGCGCAGCCTAGGCTTCGCCGTCGACTCCGCCTGAGGGCGCTGGGCGCTCGAGCCAGTAGATCGATCGCGGCCCGCGGCGCACGACGAGGCCCTGCTCGCGCGCGTGCTCGTCGACCGCGGCACGCACCTCCGGGTGCTTCTCCGCGTAGTCGTGGCCCGCGAGGACTCCGTCGGGGCGAAGGCGCTCGCTCCAGACGCGAAGGTCCTCGGCGACGCTCGCGCGATCGTGGCTCGCGTCGAGGAACACGCGGTCGACGCTCGCGGGCTCGAGCCGCGCCGCGGCCTCCGTCGAGGGCGCCGCGATGACCTCCACGGTGATCCCGAGCGCGCCCATGTTGTCGCGGAACGTCTTCTCGACGTCCTCGACCGCGAGCGCCGCTGCATAGCGGGCCGCCAGCACGTCGTGAGAGCCGCGCCAGTGGTCGACGCACACGAGCCGCGTGCCGTTCGCATTGCAGATCGCGCCGATGAACGACGTGCTCCGCCCCTTCCAGGACCCGACCTCGACGAAGACGCCGCCGCGCAGGCCGCGCGCAAAGCGCGCGTACCAGCGCCCTTCGTCCTCCGAGAACCACCCGTCGATGCCCTTCACGGGCGGGACGTTACCTCGGAGGGCGCCCTAATCACATCGCGTGCCATCGATTTTGTGCTTCAGAAAGCGTCGGTGCGGCCGTTCCTTCGCACGATGCCCAACGCCCTTCGTGCAGGATGCCGCGCGCTCGCGCTTGGCATCGTCGTCACCTCTGCCCTCCTATCGTCCGTGGCGAGCGCAGACCCGGCGGTCATCGAGGACGCGCCGCCGCGGGCCTCGATCTACCGGGAGTACGGCCTGCTCGGGCCGGTCCGGACCGGGCCGACAGTAGGGTTCGGCGCGCCGGACGGCATGCGCGTGGGCGCGTTCGCGAAGTGGGAGGGCCTGCTCGCGGCAGGAGGAGCGTTCTCGTACCTCCCCAGCATGCAGATCCCAGGCACGGACGCGACGCTGGTGCGGGTGTCCGGCGAGGCGTACGCGCGGGTCCATCCGTTTCGCGGTGCGTTCTTCCTCGGCGTCGCGGGCGGCTATGCGCAGACGAAGGGCACGATGGCGCAGACGCAGGTCGCATTCCGCCAGAGCCAGCGCGTCGAGACCCACGCGTACGCGAGCGCCATTTACGTCGCCCCGCACCTCGGGTTCCAGTGGATGCTTCCGCTCCACCTCACCGTCGGGTTCGACGTCGGCGTCGAGATCCCCGTCGCGAGCACCGGTCCGGACTTCGACGCGTCGAAGTATGGCCTCGTCGTTCCCATCGAAGCCACGGGCGCGGTCGCGGACGCGACACGTCGCGTGAGCTCGATGCCTGTGCCGGTCGTCCACCTCCTCGAGATCGGATACGCGCTATGAGCTCCCTTCGAAGCATCGTCATCGTCGGCTCGCTCGCCTCGTGTGTGGTCCTCGGCGGATGCGGGACGAACCCGGAGCCGACCTCGGCCGTCTGCACGGACTTTCGCGCCGGCGCAGATCTCTCGAACGCCACGTTCGGGGTGACCGGCGAGCTCCGGCGCTCCTACGGCGCGTTCGCCCAGGCCGCAGGAGATCTCTCGGCAGTCGCCAACCAGATGCTCCGCGACGTCGGCGCGGCATGCGAGGGACTCGCCCTCGAGCTTGGCGCCGACCCTGCCGACCCTCGCGTCCACGGACAGCACGAGACAGACGCCCTCCGCGCCTGGTGCAAGATCGCCGCGGAGCGCTTCGCGAGCGTGCGTCCGCTCCTCGAGAAGGCGCACTTCAAGGTGCAGGTCGTCACGCCGCTGTGCACGACGGACACGACGTTCCAGCTCGCGTGCGAGCAGCGGTGCAGCGGGTCGGGCGCCTGCACCGAGAGCCCGCCGGAGGAACGCTGCCCGGTGGAGGCTCGCGAGGGCATCTGCCCGGGCGTCTGTACCGGAACGTGCACGGGCTCGGAGAGCGCGACCGCGACGTGCGAAGGAGCCTGCACGGGCAGCGGCGGCCACTGCGACGCCATCTGCTCGGGCTCGTGCAGCGAGAAGATGATGGCGCAGACCTGCACGAAGCCGCTTGCGCCGCCGACGTGCGCCGGCGACGTCGACTGTCAGAAGAGCTGCGGCGCGAGCGCTGCCGCGAGGGCGAGCTGCCCGTCGGGCTCCCTCTCGGTCGCGATCGACGCGGCCGGCCGGAGCGACGCCGCGGTCGCGCAGATCGCGTCGGCGCTCGAGCGCCACCTGCCGGCCGTCTTCCTCGCCGCGCGTGGGCGCGCCAAGGTGCTCGCCGACGGCGCATCCGACGTGCTCGACTCGGCCGGACACATCCTCACGCGTGCGGATGAGCTCGGCCCGATGGGCGCCGCCTGCGGCATGCTCATCGGTCAGACCGGCGACGAGGCACGGAAGAGCCTCAGCGCCGCGCTCGCCGGCTCGCAAGACCTCGCCAACGCCGTCACCGGCGACACGACGAAGACGCCTCCCCCCGCGGAGTGAGCGAGCGCGGGCCCGAGAGCCTGGTAACCTCGGTTCGTGCTTCGGTCCGATCACGCCCCGCTCCAGTGCTCGCCGAGCGCGCATGACCTCGCGTCGCGGCTCGCCGGGCGACGCGTGGCCGTCCTCACCGGCGCAGGCGTCAGCACGGAGTCGGGCATCCCCGACTACCGGAGCCCCGATGCGGCGGCGCGCGAGCGAAGGCCGATCCACGGGCCGGAGTTCGTCCGCTCGGCGGCGCTACGGCGTCGCTACTGGGCGCGTGCGATGGCCGGCTGGGAGCGCTTCCGTCTCGCGCAGCCGGGCGCGTCGCACGTGGCGCTGGCCGAGCTCGAGGCGCGCGGCGCGGTGAGCGGCCTCGTCACCCAGAACGTCGATCGCCTCCATCATGCGGCCGGCAGTCGGCGCGTGATCGAGCTGCACGGCGCGCTCGCCGAGGTGGTGTGTCTCGACTGCGGAGCGCTCGACGACCGAGACGCCGTGCAGGAGCGCATGCGGGAGCAGAACCCGGGCTGGCTCGACGGTCCCTCGCCCATCGAGCGCATGGCGCCCGACGGCGATGCCGAGCTCCCCGACTCCTTGGTCGAACGCTTCGTCGGCCCCGTGTGCGCGCAATGCGGCGGAGTGCTGAAGCCCAATGTCGTGTTCTTCGGCCACAACGTCGCGAAGCCGATCGTCGACGACGCCTACGACCTCGTCGCCCGTTCCGAGGCGCTGCTCGTCGCCGGCACGTCGCTCGCGGTCTTCTCCGGCTATCGCTTCTTGCTTCGTGCCGCGGATCTCTCGATCCCGATCTTCATCGTGAATCGTGGCCCGGTGCGCGGCGAGGAGCGCGCCACGCTCAAGGTCGAGGCGAGCACGGGCGAGACGCTGGCCGCGCTGGCGAGGCAGCTCGGGTCGTCATGACGCGCGCGCTCCTTCTCACCACGCTGCTCGCGTCGAGCCTCGTCGCATGTGCGGGCTCGCAGCGTTCGCTCCCGCGGACCGCGCCGCCTCCGGTGGCCGCCGCGCCCACGGCGCCGGTCGTCCCCGTCCCCGAGACGCTCGCGTTCGACGCCGGGCGCTTCGGTCTCACCATGCTGGCCGAGGGGTGGACGTGGAAGGTGCTGCGCCGGAACGTCACGCGCTTCGACTGGTCGGGGCGGCCGAGCGACGGCAAGGGTGACAAGGAGCTCCTCTACTCGTTTTACATGGACAAGATCGACGAGACCTCCGCGAAGCTCCTCCCGCAGATCGTGGGCTCGGCAGCGGCGAACCTCAGCGAGCAGGAGCCGTGTCGTCCCTTCGAGCAGCCGCCGGAGATCGTCCGCGCTCTCGGTGTCGACCGGGTGATCACGGTGTGCTTCGAGCCTTCGACCTTCTACGGCAAGGAGCACAAGGCCGGCGTGCTCCACGGCATCGTGCACGACGGCGCGCTCACGATTGCGGTCGTCCTCTCGAACGATCGCGCGGGTGTAGTACCGCTGCCGGCGTTGATCGGCGCGCGCGGAACCGCACCTTCACGGTGACGGCGAGCACCGGTGCACGCGGAGGAGGCTCTCCTCGGCGGGGACGCCGAGCCGGAGCGGGAAGCCGTAGTGGCCGGTGCCGCGGTGGATGTACATGCGGTCCGTCCCACGTGCCCAGAAGCCGTGGTCCGGGATCTTGTCGCCGAAGAGGCGCAGGAACGTCCACGAGAGACCGAGGCTGAGCAGCCCGACCTGCCCGCCGTGCGTGTGCCCCGAGAGGACGAGGTCGCCCTCGCCGGGCGGCAGGTGCCTGAACGCGCCGGGGTCGTGCAGGAGAACGATGCGTGTCTTGCCGGGCTGACGCGGGTGCTCCTCGCAGACCTTCGCGAGGCGTGCGGCGCGATCGCGGAACGAGAAGTCCATGCCGACGATCTGCACGTGGCCGGCGGCGGTCTCCACCTCGTAGGAGTCGTCGACGAGGAGCGTGATGCCGTTGCGCGCGAGGGCACGCGCCACGACCTCCGGGGCCTCGTGGTCGTGGTTGCCGTGACACGCGAAGACCTTGCCCGGGAGCGCGCGTAGCGGTTCGAGCGCGGTGAGCAAGAGGTCGGGATCACCGTGCGACTCCATCGTGAGAAAATCGCCCGTGAGGAAGACGAGGTCCGGCTGCGCGTTCACGGCGCGCTCGGCGATGCGCCGGAGTCGAGCCACGGACATGAAGGGACCGAGATGCGGGTCGGTGATCTGCACGATGCGGAGCGGCCGCTCCTCGCGCGTGCTGCCGAACGGATGCGGCGCGAGCCTGTCGGCGCTCGGTCCTTCGGGGCCGCTGACGACGAGGTCGATCTCCTCGCGCTTCGTGGTGAGCGACTGGAGCATGCCGACGGCGGCGAGCGCGTAAGGCAACCATGGCGCCCACGGGTGGAGCCCCACGGCCCCGAGGATCGCCCACGGCATCGCGAGCAGCGTCCCCGCGACGAAGAACGACGCGGGCCAGCTGACGAGCACGCGATACGCGAGCGGCCTCATCCTCGGCCGCGCCAGCGCGAGGAAGTTCACGTAGACGACGGCGTGGAACGCGACGAAGACCGGAAGGACGGCGGTGAAGTACGGCGCCATCCCCACGGCGATGAGCGAGTAGATGCCCACGAGCACGCCGACGAACGTCGCGAACGTCCGGTTGCGAAGGACGAGCGCCGTGACGACGACGGTCAGCCACCCTCCGAGCGTGACGGCTCCGAACCAGGACATCAGGTGCTCGCTAGGATGCACGAAGCGGCCGCGGCGTCGCGCACAGCTCGCGCTTGAGGTGGGCGCGCATGGTCGTCCGTGAGTCTACGCGCTACCGCGCGGTGGATTGCGGGTCCCGTCCCTCGAAGTTTGCGGGGTGCATGCCGCGATCTCGAGCGTGCCGAGGTGGGCGCGCGTCCGGACCGGTACGTCGAGGTGCCAGCAATCGCCGGGCACGGCCGGCGGGTGAAGGATCCACTGCTAAGGTTCGGCTAGTGAACCGAGGATCGCGACCCGAGGATGCGCAGGCGACGCAGAAGATCTCCCGGGAGCAGCTCGACGAGGCGCTGAAGCGCACGAAGAGCGGAACCCGTCGCGCGGTCCGCTCCGATCCCTCGCTGCCCGCGCCGGAGGAGATCGATTTTCTCGGCCCTCGCGACGACACCGCGCCCCTGCTCGGGCACATCGACCCGTCGAGCTTGAGCCCGATCCCGGCCGCGGCCGTGGCGATCGTCGAGGATGCGGCGGACGCCGGCCCGCGCCCCAAGCCGGCGAGGACGCCGGAGTCGGTTGCGCTCAGCAAGCTGGCGGAGCTCGCCGAGGCGGAGGCGTCCGCCGAGCCGCTCGCGTTCGTCGTGACCGAGGAGGAGGAGCGCCCTGTCGGCGACACGACGCTGCGCCTCCGCCCCCGGATGGCGTTCGTGCTCGGTCTTGCGATCGCAGCGCTGGTGCTGCTCGCGGGGCTCGTCGGCTTCTTCGCGGGTCGCAGCCCGCCCCCGTGAACGGGCGAGACGAGACGAGCCGAGATCGTGCAAACGAGGGGTCCGTCGGGTGCGCCGCCCGCTCGCCCCGCACACGCCGCGAGCGCGAGCGCGAGGAGCGGAAAGCCTTGGCGGCGCACGACTCGATGCTAGCCCACCCGAGAAGCCGCGCCGTCTCGTGGGAGAGCAAGAGCGCTTCGTCAGCACGGGCGAGGACGAGGACGAGGGGCTGCGGCTACATGGTGTGGTCGCGATCCCCCGGCACGAACGACAGCTGCCCACAGCGGGGCAACGTCGGGAGTCTGCAGAAATCCATGAGCCAATGGGGCCGCTCGCGCGCGGTCATGGCCTGGCCCCGACCGTGCTTCACGTTCGAGCATGAAGCGTTGGACCGTTGCTGCATGTGCCATCGCGTGGCTGAGTGGATGTGGGGGCGGTGACGATGGCGGCCCCACGGCTCCTGACAAGGCGGTCACCGGGGGCGGCGTCGATCCCGGGGCAACGGGCAGAGACTCCGCGGGCACGCCGAGCGGCGCCACGTCGGGCGGCGCCACGTCGAGCGGCGGAGCCTCGTCGAGCGGCGGAGCCTCGTCGAGTGGAGGGACGCCCGCCGTTCCGTACGCAGCCGAGCTCCAGCACTGCGTGGACGTGGTCAACGGCTACCGCAAGACGAAGGGCCTCGCCCCGCTCGCGCGTTCGGCGGCCCTCGAGGACTTCTCGGGAAAGGCTGCGGAGAGCGACGCCTCGACCGGCAAGCCTCACGGTTACTTCATCCAGACCAGCGGCGGCAAAGGGCTCTCCTTCGCCCAGAACGAGATCCCTGGGTGGCCGCTCGCCAGCTACCAGACGCTCACCAAGTTGATCGATAGCGGCACGTTGATGATGTTCAACGAAGGACCGGGAGGCGGCCACTACGAGGCGATCGTCGGCAAGTACACGTCGATCGGCTGTGGCATCCACGTCAAAACCGACGGCAGGGTCTGGGTCTCGCAAGACTTCAAGTAGCGTCAAGGCATGGGGTGCTTCGCGAAGAAGCGCGGAGGTGAAAGAAGCCCCTTTTCGATCGGTCGTCAGGAGGCGATGCGAGGTCGTGTGGGGACGAGTCAGGACTACGGTCGTTGTGGAGAGACGGGGTACGCGGTGGAGCGACGCTCGCCGAGCGGCGATTTTCGCGCGGCGGCCGCGGGTGTCCCTGAACCGGCGTGGTCGTCGGCTTAGGCGGCGGCTTCGTCGCCGCTGGCGGCTCTTCGGAGGACGCGACTCTTCCAGAATGGCGGCCTGGTCCATCGCCTCCTCGACCCCCTCTCGCGAAGGCGGTCTGGAGGCGGCGGGAAGCAGGGCGCAATGGAAAGCCGCCGCCGCACTGGCGCCGGCTCAATCCTCTTCGGCCGCGGCAATGGCAACGAGATCGTCGAACCGAGAGACGAGCGAAGGGGCGTTCGCCCGAAGGTAGGACCGGCAGTCATCGATATCGAGGCTCGATTTGATGAGCGCGACGACATCGGCTCGGTCTTGCATGCGTGACGCTTTGATCTTCATGTAGACGAGCGGTGCGGCGTCGATCACCGACCCAGGAGACGCGGCGAGCGCTGCCTCGAGGAACGGTTCGTCAGGTCCTGGTGATAGGAAGTCGACGGCCACGCCATCGACCTGGAAGGGCAGCCCCGCTCGTAGTGTGACCAGCTTGCCGTGATGCTCGAACGCTTCGTCACCCACGAGAAAGTCGACGTCCTTGGTCGCGCGAGGGTGGCCATTGGCACCAACTGCTAGCCCACCGACGACAACGTGCCGGACGTGGGCCGCTGCCAGAGCTTCGGAGGCGAGCTTGAGTGCTTCGAGCACCTTCGACGCGACCACATCGTCCAGAAGGGTCAAATCGGGCCGAGTCATGAGCTTGCTCCGACGTTTCGCGATGGACACCTGAGGCCGCGCGAGCATCACTTCAGTATCGCATGAGTGCGCCAACCCTGTTGCATGTTCCAGGATCCTACGGGACTGGTTCCATTCCTGAGCGTTCCGGACTCGCCTCGGCGGCCAATCTCGCTCGAAGAATCTGTGGAGACTGCACGCGGATGATCTGACGCAGCGGATAGGAACTGCAACGCCGTGTCGGGCGTCAAGGACAGTCCGCTGGAGACATAACCCCCTTCTATGCGAACTTCACGCGTCGCCCCAGGCTCCGCCCGATCTCGGCCCGGAAGCGCCGACTGATTTGGCTCGCGGCGTTCAAGCCGGCCGTGCTCACCGCGCTCTGGCGCATCTTCGTCGATCCGTCGCGTGGCTGCGGCGTCACGGCCACTTCGACGAGCGGACGCTCGAAGAGCGCTCGAACGAATCTGCCTCCACGCAGGCGTGCACATCGCGGCGGGTGACGACATGGGGCGCGAGCGTCTCTGCAGGTATGCCCTCCGTCCGGCGATGGCGCAGGGCAACCTCCGACGCCTGCCCGATGGACGCATCGCCCGTCGCGTGAAGTACGCCCGTGCTGGTCGCGCCAAGCACCGCGTGATGACGCCGCTCGAGTTCCTGGCGCGGCTCTCTGCGATCACGCCGCCGCCTCGCTTCCCGCTCTTACGGTCAGACGTGCGCGGTGCCCGCGGGGCCGACGACGAAGACGGTGAGGTTGTAGCGATCGCTCCACAGCGCCGGCGCCGACCACGGGATCTCGAAGCTCGGCGAGCTTCCGGTCGAGATGACCTTGAGCGTCGGCTTGTCATTGCCGAGGGCATAGGTCTCGGCGAGGAGGACGGAGTTCAGCCGCTCCTGAGGCCCGGGGCTGAAGACGACCGAGCCCGTGAAGCTGTGGCTGTCGTAGAGCCAGCCGTTCTTCAGCGTCGTGGCGAAACGGTCGGTGGAGGCCGCCCCGCCCGGGAACGCCGGCGTGGTGTGCTCGCCGCACACCGACGAGGAGCACGTGCCCTCCCCGGTGGTCTTGCAGGTGTCGAGCGAGAGCGCGGCGTCACGGCACTGGTGCGTCGCGAACTCTCCGAGCTTCACCTTGCGGAGCGTTCGAGTATGCGCCGGCCTTGGTGACGACCTTGAGCGTGATCTGCTGGTCGAGCACGCCGGTCACCTGCGGGACGTCCCGTACATCCTGACCTCGCCCTCGAGCGTCCCGAAGCTCGAGCCGAAGAGGATGACGGCCGAGCCAGGCTTGATCTGTCCGAGCATGCCCGAGAGCTTCGGAGCGGCTGGCGCGGGCTGCGCCGCGGCGGCGCCGGCGGGCGCAGGCGCGGCAGGTGCTGCGGCGACGACGGGCGCGACGCGGAGGGCAGCCATCTTCGCGACGACGGGCGCGTTCGCGGCGTCGACCGCGTCCTTCTCCTTCTTCGCGTGCGCCGCGCGAGCGGCCTCGACGGCGCCCTCCTCCTGAGCGCGAGGCGCGCTCGCGTCGCGGAGTGCCTTCACGTGCGCGAGGACCGCACGCTTCGACATCTGCTTGCCTGCGACGTCGACGACGTCATCGTCGGCGAGCGCATCGAACGAAGCGCGGTCGAGCGCTCGCGCATTCGCGATCCGTCGGCCCACCGGCGCCGAGCCCCCCAGGTTGGCCGACGAGGGAGCTGCGTCGGCGTGCGAGCTGGTGAGACCGACGAGCAGCGAGAGCGCGAAGAGGGCCGAGAGCGAGCGACAGCGGTACATGGTTTCCTTCCGGTTCCTTTGCGGCGCCGTGTTGTGGCGGCCCCACGCCGCCCGCACGTGCGCGCACGATCACCAGCTCGTCCGGTTCGCCAGGATTCGCCTTGATTTCAGCGATTGCGGTGTTGGTACGCCGGATGCGGAGGTCCCTCCCATGAACACCGCGAAGATGATGGTTCTGTCGGCGATGACCGCGATGGCGATCGGCTGCGGAGGGGGCGCCGAGTCGGCTCCCGACGGCACGCCCGTCGACCCGTCGCCGGCGACCTCGACCGAGCCCGCTCCGGCCCCCGCCGCGACCCCCGCGCCCGCGCCGACGGCCGCGCAGCAGCCCCCGGCGACCCCGGCGGAGCCGCCGAAGCCGGCGAAGACGCGCATGTACGTCGTCGACAATACGGGGAAGCTGTCCGCCTACGCGTTGCCGCTCACACGGGGCTCGGCACCGCTCGCCACGGTGGGGGCCGCATCAGGCCTCAAGAGCCCGCGCAACATCGCGATCACGCCGGCGAACGACCGCATCTTCGTCGCCGACAATGCCGCCAAGAAGGTCTTCGGCTTCGATCTTCCGCTGACCAGCGCAAGCACGCCCGTCGTCACGATCGACGAGGCGACGTACGCCCCCCACGGCGTCGCGGTCGATGCGGCCGGCAATCTCTGGGTGTCGAAGTTCAGCGGAGTCCTCTCGCGCTACGACGCGCCGATCACGAGCGCAAGCACGCCGGCGGCGTCGCTCTCGACCGGCGACTCGGCCAACCTCTACGACGTCGTCGTCGACGCACACGACACCGTCTTCGTCGCGAGCCTGAAGGGGCTGCCTGCGTCGAACACGAGCAGCTTCTCCTCGTCCAGTCGCCGCGCTCGACGAGGGCCTGGTCACCGGCTGGGCCCCGCGAAGGGCACCGTAGGGCGCCCCATGAGTGGCAGGGACGTGCCCCTGGCGACGACCTCGAAGGGCGCGTCAGTTGGTCACGAGCATGAATCCGTTGAGGTCGTCGTTGTTCCCGAGCGTCGCGGCTCCCGGGTTGAACACGCAGAGACCGACCTTGAGAGTGGACGCGCCGGGGGAGGTCGTGGCCGCCGCGGACAGTAGCGTGCGGGTCGTCGAGAGCGTCACCTCGGGATAGGACGAGATCCCAAACGGCGTCACCGCGCCTGCACCATTCTGGAAGCACGCCGTGAAGGATGCCGTCGTCGTCCCCGAGGTCGTCGCGAAGGCGCCGACCCCCGAAGCCGTGATCCGTTGACCGGCGGAGACCATGACGGTCTGCGTGGGTCCAACCCATTGAAAGTTCGTGGCATTGCCGGGCACGGAGGCGATCGGACCGACCATCGAGAGGGTCTGCACGATCCCGGTCGGCCCTTGTGGTCCTTGCGGCCCTTGCGGCCCCTGAGGGCCCGAGGGCCCCTCCGCTCCCGAGGGTGCGGGAGCTGGGAGCCCCGACGCGCCCGCGGCTGCCGGGCCCGCGGGGCCCTGAGGTCCGGCGGGTCCAGCGGAGCCCACTTCCCCCTTGGGCCCTTCCGGGCCCGCCTCGCCCTGGGCGCCTTGCTCTCCTGTCTCGGCGCCGCAGCCAGCGGTGGGAAGGGCCAGGAGGAAGAGAGCGATCAGAATCGAGGGCTTTGACATCATGGTGCCGGACCTCTCGCATCCAACGTGCCAGCGAGGTGCCCCGCCCAACCCTGCGGTTTTTCGCACGAGAGCGGGGTGCGCCGCCAACGGGCACGCGTGCACGCACGTGCGGAGTGCGGGCGCCGCACGCGGCGATGGACCCACGGACCGAGGCCGACATGTCCGGCCCCCACTCCGCGTGGGTGGCGACGCCGAACGGAAGATCCCGCATCTCCGGCCGCGCTTTGAGGGCGCGCCCTGGTGCGGTATGATTCCGTCATATTATGCCCCGAACCGCGAAGGTCGCCATAAGCCTGGACGCCAAGCTCCTCGAGCGGGTCGAGCGCGTGCGCGAGCGGACGGGAGAGTCTCGCAGCGCGCTCGTGAGCCGCGCGCTCCGCCAGCTCACGGGCGATGAGGAGCACGCGCGTCGCGTGCGCGAATACGTGCTTGCGTATCGCGACACCCCGGAGACGCCCGCAGAGGTCGCCGCGGCACGCGCCTCCGCGAGGCGGTCTCTCGCCGCGTTGCCCTGGGACGAAGAATGAAGCGCGGCGAGATCTGGTGGGCGCGGGTCGACAAGTCGCGCCCGGTCGTCCTTCTCTCGCGCGACGAAGCCTACGCGATGCGCGCTATGGTCATCGTCGCTCCGGCAACGACGACGATCCGCAGCTTCTCGGTCGAGGTGAAGCTCGGGCGGACGGAGGGCCTGCCGCGCGACTGCGTCGTCAACTGCGATTGGCTCGTCACGGTCGCGAAGGTGGACCTCATCGAGCACGCCGGCCGCCTGTCGGCCGCCAAGCTACGTCAGGTCGACGACGCGCTTCGATTCGCGCTCGGCCTCGACTGAGTGGGGTGAGGCAAGCGTACGGGGCGGATAGGAAATGCAACGTCCTGTCGGGCGTCAAGGACAGTCCGCTGGAGACATAACCCCCTTCGATGCGAACTTCACGCGTCCCCCCAGGCTCCGCCCGATCTCGGCCCGGAAGCGCCGAAGAGTTGGCGCCGGGCGTTTTGTGTTCCGAGAGCGCTCACGTACGGAGTGCGCATCCCGAAGCGCTCGCTCTGCCTGGTCGATGAAGACGACGACGGAACAGGAAGATCGCGGGGGTGCTGAGCCCTTCGGTCCGTTGATCGAAGCGAGTGATCCGGTTCTTCAGGGCCGATACATCGCGGGTCGGTGCCGGACGATCTCGAATCCTTGGAGGATGGTGATGCCGTCAGCGGTTCGGCAGGCCATCGCGATTCCCTTTCACTCGCGTCCCGCGTTCGGCTGGTCGGCTGTCCAGACCTCCGCGGCGATGGGCCCCTGGTCCTTCGTTAGCCCGAGGAGGACAAGGTGCGCAGCGGGCACGGCGGGGGATGGCGTGATGAAGGGCACCTGAGCGAAGGCCTCGCCGCGCTGACACGTGCCGTCGCGTCGTCGGGTCTCGACGGCAAAGCGCGTCGGTCTGGCCTCCGACGCGGGCAATGGCGGCATGACGATGAGACCGCGCCCAGTGATGAGGAACGTGTCTTCGACGACGAGCAAGCGGCGCATGCGTTCTGCCATCCAAGGTGTTCGCTACGGTGCGTAGCGAACGATCGCCCAGACCTTCACGAGGCGAGCGCGCCGATCGAGTGACACGATTGCTGCGTACGACGGTACGAGGAGGCGCGTCTCGACGACACCGTTGATCAGCACGCGCCGGAGTGGACCTCCTTTGGTGGTCGCGAGGCGCTGTACCGCCTCGTCGATCCGGGCCGCCGTCTCCCAGTGCAGACGTCGGAGATCCTCCGCGGCCTGGTCGAACCAGACAACGGCCCAGGTCATCGCCCGTCGGGGATGCGCTCGGCAATCGACGCGGTGACCTCGGGTCCAGCAACGAACCGGGCGGCGCCTTCGGCCTCCGCGGCCCGTGCCACGCGCATCGCCTCGGCCTCTTCCTCGGTCGCCGGGCGCTCGTCCCACGGAGCCTCGTCGAATGCGGCCTCCAGCGGATCGATGCTCAGCTTCGCGGCAGGTGCGTTGCTCATCGAGAACACGATAGCGCGCGAAGGGCGGGCTGTGCTGCGGTCCCGCACGACGGAAGTACTGGCACGCCCGGTAAGATTCGACCGCAGCAACGTCCTCGTCGGCGAGCAATGGGTCCTGCCGATCGCGCGCGGCTCCGTCCGACAACCCGGCACGGCGCTCCTCGAGCCGGGCCTCGAGCTTGCAGACAGACCGGCCCTTCCACTGGTCGTATCGCCCCAAGTCATGGTCGCAATCTCGCCAACCTTCTGCCGACCGGTGCTCGTCACGACCGCCCGAGGTCCGGCCGAAGGATGGCGTTGCCGTTGAACGTCAACGTCAACGATTTCACTCATTCTATCGGCCCCATGTCACGCTCGGAATGTGGCCATACTTATGCCGGGCGGCACTAGGCGATCGCGCCGGCGTCGACGACGTGTGCGCCGGGCGCCTTCGCCTTCGCCTTCGCGATCATCGTGCGTGCGACGGCGCTCGCCTCGGTGGGGCGATACTTGCCGAGCACGGGCCCGAGCGCGCGCGCGAAGGCGAGACCGACGCGCTCGAGCGGGCGGCTCTCGGCGCGGTCGCCGTCGAGGATCGAAGGGCGCAGCGCGTAGACGCTCTCGAAGGCGAGCGCCGCGAGATCCTCCTCGACCTCCCCCTTCACCGACGCGTAGAACGTGTGCGACGAGCGGTCGGCACCGAGCGAGGAGACGTGCACGAGCACCTTCGCGCCCTTCGCGCGCGCGGCCTTCGCGAACGCGAGCACGGCATCATGGTCGACCGCGCGAAACGCCTCGCGCGAGCCCGCCCTCTTGAGGGTGGTCCCGAGGCACGAGAACGCGACGTCCGCGGGCGGTAGTGCCTCGAACGCATTCACGCCCGCGAAGTCGACCTTCACCTGCGTGAGCTTCGGCGACTCGATGGGCAGCGTCCGCCGCCCGACCGACACCACCTTTTCGAACCCGCCATCCGCGAGCAGCAGCCTCAACAGCTCCCCGCCCACGAGCCCGCTTGCCCCCGCGATCCACGCCGTCGTCATGCGCTCACCCCTACCACCTCTCGTCTCGCCCGTGCCCGTGCCCGTGCCCGCTCTCGAAACGTGTTAGAAATGCCCCGCCCCGATGTCCCACGACTACGACGACCTCGTCATCGGCGCCGGAATGGCGGGGCTCACGGTCGCATCTCTCCTCGCGAAGGCCGGCCGGCGCGTGCTCGTCGTCGAGGCGCACGACGTTGCGGGCGGGTACGCGCACACGTTCACGATGAAGGACTACCGCTTCTGCGCGCAGGTCCACTACATCTTCAGCTGCGGCGAGGGCGAGAGCGTCCACACGCTCCTCAGCGAGCTCGGCGTCGAAGAGCGCGTCCCGTTCCTCCGCCTCGACCCGGAGGGCTTCGACCACGTGGTCATCGCCGGCGAGCGCACGCGCATCCCGAACGGCCTTGCCAAGTACGAGCAGCGCCTCACCCGGCGCTACCCCCAGTGGCGCACGCCGATCCGCCGCTATTTCAAGGCGATCACGGCGATCGGCCGCGAGCTCTCGCAGGAGGAGGAGCTCCCGAGCAAGCTGACGCCGTGGAACGTGCTGCGGAGCGTCGTTCGCTACCGTCACGTCGCCCGCTACGCGCGCTGGACGCTCGACGACTTCTACGACCACGTGGCGATGCCGCAGCGCCTCCGCGCGATCCTCGCCGGCCAGAGCGGCGACTACCTTCTGCCGCCGCGCGACGTCTCGTTCCTCCTCCACGTCGCGCTCGTCTGCGGCTACGACCGCGGCGCGTACTACCCGAAGCATCACTTCTTCCACTTCGTCGACACGATCGCCGACACGATTCGCAAGACTCCCGGCTGCGCCATCCTCCTCGAGCACGAGGTCGATCGCATCCACGTCGAGGGCGGTCGCGTCGCCGGGGTCACGACCACGAACGGGCGCCGCTTCACGGCCTCGCGCTACATCTCCAACGTCGACCCGCGGCAGACCGCCAGGCTCGCCGGCGAGCAACACTTCGGCGCCGAGGACCGGCGCTTCCTTCGCTACGACTACTCCTGCGCGACCTTCAACCTGTTCCTCGGCGTGAAGGGCCTCGACCTCCGCGAGCACGGCTTCGGCTCGCACAACGTGTGGCACTACCCTCACGACGACCTCAATCGCATCTACGACGACCAGCTCGTCCGCCACGATCTCTCGAACCCGTGGCTCTTCATGTCGACCCCCACGCTCCACACGCCGGAGCCGGGGCTCTGCCCGCCAGGTCACCAGATCCTCGAGGTGGCGACGGCCTGCGATCACGATCGCCTCGCGCAGCTCCGGCAGCGTGACCGCCGCGCGTACAACGTCGAGAAGAAGAAGCTCCGGGAGAACCTCCTCGACCTCATCGAGGCGACCTACGTGCCCGGGCTGCACGATCACCTCGCGATGCGCGTCACCGGCACCGGCGCGACGAGCGCCCGCTTCTGCCGGGCGCCCGCGGGCAACGCCTACGGCGCCGCCCTCACGCCGGCGAACGTCGGCGTGCACCGGCGTCCGCTGCGGACGTCCCTCGACAACCTGTGGATGGTGAACGCGACGGCGGGCCTGCCGAGCGTCGCAGGAACGATCGGCGCCGGCCTCCGCCTCTTCCGCGAGCTCGCGTGAGCTAGATCAGCCCTTCGGTGCCGGCATCGGGCCTTCCGACGTCGTTCCGCCGCTGCCGCCGCCGCCCGCCGAGCCCGCCGAGTACGTGCCGCGGATCGCCGGCGGATGCTTGAGATTGGGGGCGCCGAGGTCGCCGCCGCTCACGCCGATCGCCTCATCGAGCTCGTTGTCGTGCAAGGAGACGCGCTCGGCCTCCTCGTCGGCGACCTTCGCGACGAACGCGCCGACCACGCCGCCGATGACGGCGCCCGCGGCCACGCCGGCGGGCCCTGCGATCGACCCCATCGCGGCGCCCGCGATGGCGCCTCCGGCGGCTCCGCCCGCCTCGTGGAGAGGATGACGATGCGAGCTCGCGTCATGCGCGGGCTCGACCTGCGGCTCCGTCGGGGGAGCGGGCTTCTTCGACGCGTTGGGGGTGCTCATGATGTTACCCACCACGCAACTCGCGTGCCGCGACGAACGCCAACCTTGCGCCCGCTTCAGGGGCTGGATTGCAGGTGCGGATGCGCAGGAATGTCGTGACCGTGCACGAAGTGCACACCTCGCAGCACTGCGTCGGACGCGCGCCAGTCGTCGAGCTTCGTGGACGGATGAGTCGGGACGAGCCCCCGGAGCGCCCTCACCCGGTCGAAGCTCGTCGCCCCCTTGCTCACCACCGGAATGTGCTGGAACGAGATCGCGAGGTGGAACATCCGATAGTGGAAGAAGTTCTTCTGCACCATGAGATCGGCGCGCCGCGGCGAGAGCCCGAGCTCGCGCCAGAACTTCGGATGGATCGGCAGCGGCGCCCGCTCGGAGACGGCGACGTGGAACGTGCCGATCTCGAGCCTGACGACGCGGCCGAAGTCCCCGCTGTGCTTCGCGGCGACCTTCGCCTCGACGGGGACCTCGGGCTGCTCGTAGTCGGGCGTGCCGCGGAGCACGAGCGCCACACGTGTGCCGATCGGCACCTCCCAGGTGGCGCCGACCGCCGCCGGGTCGTGGAGCGGAACGAGCGCCACGAGGCCCCGGTCGTCCTTCGCGAGCGCGGCGACGAAGTGCGTGTTCCCCCCGGGTGCACCTGCGCCGACGATGTCGTCGACGTCGACGAGCGTGACGGGCCCCGCGTGACGCCACGGCCCACGAGCGACCTCGTCGAGCGCGTCGTCGACCGTGCGCATCGGAGGCAGCTCGACGTGGCGCTGGGCCCACGCGCGATCCGCGAGCTCCTCGGCGAGCCGCGAAGCGAGCGCGTCGTCGCCGTCGGTGCACACGTGGACGGCCCAGCCGAGGTCCTTCGCGCCGGTGTACGGGTGCACCATGAAGAGGCTCGCGGTGAGGACGCGCGGGTCGTCCTCGAGCCGGCGCATGAAGCGGAACACCTGCCGCATCGGCGCGAGGAAATCGATCGTCGTGCCGCCGCCCAGCACGAGCGGGAGCTTGCGCCACGCGTGGACCGGGCGGACGTGACCGCGGAGCGCGCGGATGAGCCGGTTGCCCGCACGGAAGCCCGTGGGCGCGAGGTCCCAGTGCGGATTGGTGCGGTAGGCGACGAGGACGTCGACGGGGTCGACGAGCCCCGGAGAGAGGTTCGCGTGCAGGTCGTAGCTGACGGCGATCTTCACGCGGTCGCCGACCGCCTCGCGCACGCGCCGGAGCACGAATGCCTCGGGCGCCTCGCCGAGCCCGTCGACCTCCATCGAGCCATGGAGCGCGAGATAGACGCCGTCGAGCGTGCCCGCATCGAGCAGCTTCTGGACGAGCCGCGCCACGAGCGCGTCGAAGCATTCGCGAGTGAGCGGCCCACCGGGCACGGCAAGCGCGGAGACGAGCGGCACGATCGTCACGCCGCCCGCGGCACGCGCGGCCTGCGCGAAGCCGGTCAGCTCGGCGTGAGGCATGAAGCTGGCGAGCTCGGTGCCGCGGAGCGTCGCCGCCTTGGCGAGCGCGTCGCCCTCGAGGAGGTGCATGCGCTCGAAGTCCTCGAGCGTCGTGCGCACGGGCGAATACGTGTTCGCCTCGTGGAACAATCGGCCGTACGCGATCCGCAGCGGACGCCCGCCACGCCCCAGACGCTCGCCGAGCGTCGTCTTGTTCTTCATGTCGCCTCCGCCTTTCGTTTCAATGGAGCAAGCAGGTTCTTCCAGAGGAGCTCGTGCACGGGCGCGAGATCGAGCCCCGTCATCACGCGCTGGACCATGAGACCGTCGGTCACGGCGCGCACCATGTTGACGAGCGCGTCGGCATCGCACGGCGCGACGACCCCACGCTCGATGCCCTCGCGCACGCGGTCCGCCGCGGCGCGCCGGTGAGCCTCGAAGACGCTGTTGCCGATCTCGATGATCGAGGCCATTCGCTCGCCGCTCGCCGCGATGGCCTGGCTGAGGAACACGATGCGCGACTCGCGCCCGTGGTGGAACTCGTGCACGGCACGCAGCTGCGCGTAGAGGCGATCGATCGGATGACGATGCTTCTCCACCCGTTCGAGCACGAAGAACGCCTGCTCGGTGAGCAGCGCCTCCAAGGCGGTCTCGATGATCCGAGCGCGCGACGGGAAGTGATAGAGCAGCGTCGAGCGGTTGAGACCGAGCGCCTCCGCCAGACGGCTCGTCGAGATCTCGAGCCCCTCGCGCTCGAGGACCTGCGCGGCCTCGCGCGCGAGCTCCAGCCGTTTCTCGGGTTCGGGGGGACGCGCCATTTGTTGACGAACTGTCAGATAACCGTTTCCTGACACATCGCCAGTTAATTCTCGCCGCGGCCTGGAGCGCCTCTTGCTTCGAGCGCTGGTCGGAGCAAGAGATGCCGTACGCGATCGATCTGAGCCAGGCGCAGAAGGCTACGCCCGAGGACGCGCGCGACTGGCGGCGCATGGCCGAACGGGTCAAGCGCGACCACGCGATGATGCGTGCGCTGCTCGACGACGTCGACCGTGCGTGTCGCGCGCTCGAGGAGCTGCGCCCCCAGAGCCTCGTCCGGTTCCGGGAGGCCGTCTGGATGCTCTACGTCGCGTTCGACGAGCATCTCGCCACGGAAGATGGCAATTTCGCGCCGATCCTGAGGACGGTCGATGCGTGGGGCGAGCTCCGCGTCGTGAACATGATCATCGAGCACGACGACCAGCGCCGCATCATCCTCGAGCTCGTCGAGCGGGCCGAGAGCGACGTGGAGGACCTCCCCGCGCTCCTCGCGCAGGCCCGAGGGCTCCTCACTTCGTTCCGCCACGACATGGAGTCCGAGGAGGAGTCCCTCGACGAGCGGGGGCTCGTCCCGTCCGTCATGCCCGATCAAGAGGACGGTTGAGCCCGGCCGCAGCTCTTGCGCCTCACGCGCAAGCCGCGACGCCGGCCTCGGGTCTCAGGCCATGACGTCCCCTCGCCCCGACCTCACCCATCCGCCCGATCTCGCGCACCAGCGCCGCACCGGCCCGCTCCGCCTCCAGCGGCCGGAGTACGTCGACCTCCTGCCGCCGTGCAACCAGGTGTGCCCGGCGGGTGAGGACATCCAGGGATGGCTCGCGCTCGTGGAGGCCGGTCGCCTCGAGGACGCGTGGCGACACCTGATGCGCGACAACCCGATGCCCGCCGTGCACGGTCGCGTCTGCTATCACCCGTGCGAGACGAGCTGCAATCGCGGCCAGCTCGACTCGGCCGTCAGCATCCACGCCGTCGAGCGCTTCCTCGGCGATCGCGCACGTGAGGCAAACTGGAAGGTCGCGCCCGACGCGCCCCCGAGCGGCAAGCGCGTGCTCGTCGTCGGCGCCGGGCCCTCCGGACTGTCGGCGGCGTACCACCTCGCACGCCTCGGCCATACCGTCGAGGTCCACGAGGCCGGCCCCATCGCCGGCGGGATGATGGTCTTCGGCATCCCGGCGTATCGCCTTCCGCGCAGCGTGCTCGCGGACGAGGTGCGCCGCATCGAGGAGATGGGGGTGCGCTTCGTCTTCGATCACAAGGTGACCGATCTCCTCGTCGAGAAGCGCGACGGCGCCTTCGACGCGGTCTTCCTCGCGATCGGCGCGCACATCGGCAAGCGCACCGAGATCCCCGCACGTGACGCGGGCAAGATCCTCGACGCGGTCTCGTTCCTGCGCGCGGCGAGCGCCGGCACCGCGCCGAAGCTCGGTCGCCGCGTCGCGATCTACGGCGGCGGAAACACCGCGATGGATACCGCACGCACCGCGAAGCGCCTCGGCTACGAGCCGCTCGTCATCTACCGCCGCGACCGCGAGCACATGGCGGGCGCCCCCGAGGAGGCCGACGAGGCCGTCGAAGAGGGCATCAAGATCCACTGGCTCCGCACCATCAAGACGATCGACGCGACCTCGTTCACCGTCGAGGTCATGAAGCTCGACGCGAACGGACGCCCGCAGCCCACCGGACAGCTCGAGACCATCGAGGCCGACGCGCTCGTTCTCGCGCTCGGACAGGACGTCGACACGGGCTTCTTGAAGGACGTGGACGGCCTCGCGATGCAGAAGGACGGCACCATCGTCGTCACGCCGAACCTCATGACAGGCCACGACGGCATCTTCGCCGGCGGCGACATGGTGCCCTCCGAGCGCACCGTCACCGTCGCCGTCGGCCACGGCAAGAAGGCCGCCCGGAGCATCGACGCCTATCTGCGCGGGGAGACGCCGGTCGTCGCGAAGAAGCATCCCCTCGCGACGTTCGACATCCTCCACCTCCCCTTCTACACGGACGCCGCGCGTCGCCAGCAGCAGCGCGCCGAAGCCGAGCGGCGGGTCGCGAGCTTCGAGGAGGTCGTCTCCGGCCTCGGCGAGCCCGAGGCAACGTTCGAGGCCAAGCGCTGCCTCTCGTGCGGCAACTGTTACGAGTGCGACGGCTGCTACGCCGCCTGCCCGGAGGACGCGATCATCAAGCTCGGACCAGGCAAGCGCTATCGCTACGACTTCGACCGCTGCACCGGCTGCGCCATCTGCTTCGAGCAGTGCCCGTGCCACGCCATCGCGATGAGGCCCGAGCCGTGACGGTGCTCGCGACGCTCGACGGCAACGAGGCGGCGGCGTCGGTCGCCTACCGCCTGGTGGAGGTCTGCGCGATCTACCCGATCACGCCCTCATCGACGATGGCGGAGCTCGCCGACCAGTGGGCGAGCGAGGGAAGGAAGAACCTGTGGGGCAGCGTCCCCACCATCATCGAGATGCAGAGCGAGGCAGGCGCGGCCGGCACGCTGCACGGCTCGCTGCAGGCGGGAGCGCTCACGACGACGTTCACGGCGTCCCAGGGCCTGCTGCTGATGATCCCGAACATGTACAAGATCGCCGGCGAGCTGACCGCCGCGGTGATCCACGTCGCCGCGCGGGCGATCGCGACGCAGGCGCTCAGCATCTTCGGCGACCACTCCGACATCATGGCGATCCGCACGACGGGCTTCGCCGTGCTCGCGAGCAACTCCGTCCAGGAGGCCCACGACCTCGCGGCGATCTCCCACGCGGCCACCCTGCGAGCGCGCGTCCCCATCGTCCATTTCTTCGACGGCTTCCGCACCTCCCATGAGCTGAACAAGATCGCGATGCTCTCGGACGACGACCTCCGTACGCTCGTCGACGACGACCTCGTCCTCGCGCATCGCGCGCGCGCGCTCTCCCCCGATCACCCGTTCATCCGCGGCACGGCGCAGAACCCGGACGTCTTCTTCCAGTCGCGCGAGACCGTGACCCCGTTCTACGCGCGCATGCCGGGCATCGTCGAAGGCGTGATGGCCCGCTTCGCCGAGGTGACGGGCCGCGCGTACCGGCTCTTCGAGTACTTCGGCGATCCGGAGGCCGAGCGCGTGCTCGTCCTCATGGGCTCCGGCGTCGAGACGGCACGCGAGACCGCCGAGTGGATGAACGCACGCGGCGCGCGTGTCGGCGTCGTCGCCGTGAGGCTCTATCGGCCGTTCTCCGCCGAGCACCTCGCCGCGGCGCTTCCGAAGACGACGCGCTCGGTCGCCGTCCTCGACCGGACGAAGGAGCCGGGCGCGGTCGGCGAGCCGCTCTACATCGATGTGCTGTCGGCGCTCGCCGAGGCGCACGCGACCGGAGCCCTCGCGCTGCCCGCGTTCCCGCGCGTGATCGGCGGCCGGTATGGCCTCGGCTCGAAGGAGTTCACGCCTGCGATGGTGAAGGCCGTCTACGAGGAGCTCGAGCGCCCTCAGCCGCGCAACCACTTCACGGTCGGCATCGACGACGACGTCAGCCACACGAGCCTCACCTTCGACGCCTCGTTCGACATCGAGCCGCCCGACGTCGTGCGCGCCATGTTCTTCGGTCTCGGCTCCGACGGCACGGTCGGCGCGAACAAGAACAGCATCAAGATCATCGCCGACGACCCCGACGTCTACGCGCAGGCCTACTTCGTCTACGACTCGAAGAAGTCGGGCTCGCAGACGACCTCGCACCTGCGCTTCGGCCCGAAGCCCATTCGCTCGAGCTACCTGATTCGCTCCGCGAGCTTCATCGGCTGCCATCAGTTCGCGTTCCTCGAGCGCTTCGATCTCCTCCGCCATGCCGGCATGGGCGCGACGCTCCTCGTCGACACGGTGCACTCTCGCGAGGCCGTGTGGGCCGAGCTTCCGTCGGAGGTGCAGCGGGCGATCGTCGACAAGCACGTCGCGCTCTGGGTGATCGACGCCGCGAAGGTCGCACGCGACGCGGGCATGGGCTCGCGGACCAACACGATCATGCAGACGTGCTTCTTCGCGATCTCCGGCGTCTTGCCGCGCGACAAGGCGATCGAGAAGATCCGCAAGTCGATCGAGAAGACCTACGGCAAGAAGGGCGCCGAGATCGTCCGAAAGAACTTCGCCGCCGTCGACCATGCGCTCGCCCAGCTCTTCCAGGTCGAGGTGCCCGAACGCGTCACCTCCCAGCGGCGGCGACTGCCCGTGGTCCCGAGCCACGCGCCGGCGTTCGTCCGCGAGGTGACGGCGCTGATGATGGAGGGCCGCGGCGACGAGATCCCGGTCAGCGCCCTGCCGGTCGACGGCACCTATGCGAGCGGCACGACGAAGTGGGAGAAGCGCAACGTCTCGCAGCTCGTGCCGGTGTGGGAGCCGGAGCTCTGCATCCAGTGCGGCAACTGCGCGTTCGTGTGCCCGCATGCCGTCATCCGCGCGAAATTCTACGAGCAGAAGCTCCTCGACGACGTGCTCGCCCCTCCCCCCGCGACCTTCAAGAGCGCCCCCATCGATGCGCGCGGCTTCCCGGACATCCGCTACACGCTCGAGGCCTACGTCGAGGACTGCACGGGCTGCGGGCTCTGCGTCGACGCGTGTCCGGTGAAGGCGAAGGACGAGAATCGCAAGCACGCGATCAACCTCGCGCCGGTCGCGCCGCTCCTGGACGGCGCGCGCGAGAGCATCCGCTTCTTCGAGTCGATACCGATCAACGATCGCGCGCGGGTCGACTTCTCGACCGTGCGTGGCGCGCAGTACCTCGAGCCGCTCTTCGAGTTCTCGGGAGCGTGCGCCGGCTGCGGTGAGACCCCGTACCTGAAGCTCCTCTCTCAGCTCTTCGGCGATCGCCTGCTCGTGGCGAACGCGACCGGTTGCTCGTCGATCTACGGCGGGAACCTGCCCACCACGCCGTGGACGGTCAACGCCGAGGGACGCGGCCCGGCCTGGTCGAACTCGCTGTTCGAGGACAACGCCGAGTTCGGGCTCGGGTTCCGGCTCGCGAGCGATCAGCACGTGAACCTCGCCGAGCGGCTCGTACGCGAGCTGGCCGCCGAGATCGGCCCCGAGCTCGTGGCCGAGCTCCTCGGTGCGCCGCAGCGCCTGGAGGGCGAGCTGCGCGCGCAGCGGGCGCGCGTCACGACGATGCTCGCGCGCCTCGAGCAGGCGGCCGGACCGAAGGTCGAGGCGCTGCGCTCGGTCGCGGGCTCGCTCGTACGGCGCAGCGTCTGGATCGTCGGCGGCGACGGCTGGGCGTACGACATCGGCTCGGGCGGCGTCGACCACGTGCTCGCGAGCGGTCGCAACGTGAACATCCTCGTCCTCGACACCGAGGTCTACTCCAACACCGGAGGCCAGGCCTCCAAGTCGACGCCGCTCGGCGCCGTCGCGAAGTTCGCGGCCGCCGGCAAGCAAGTCGGCAAGAAGGACATCGCCCTCCAGGCCATGTCGTACGGAAACGTGTACGTCGCGCGCGTCGCGTTCGGCGCGAACCCGCAGCAGACCCTCCTCGCCTTCCGCGAGGCCGAGGCCTTCGACGGACCGTCGCTCATCCTTGCGTACAGTCCGTGTATTGCGCACGGGTACGACATGGAGCGCGGGCTCCACCAGCAGTCACTCGCGGTGCACTCCGGCTACTGGCCGCTCGTTCGCTACAACCCGGTGGCACGCACCTCGAGCGAGAACCCGTTCGTCCTCGACTCGCCCCAGCCGAAGGTGCCGTTCCGCGAGTACGCCTACGGCGAGCTGCGGTACCGGATGCTCACGCACCAGCATCCCGAGGAGGCCGCGCGCCTGCTCGTCCTCGCACAGGAAGCCGTGACGGCGCGCTGGAACACGTACGCCGCCATGGCGGCGCGAGGCGGATGAACATGGTCGACCTCACGACGACGTACATGGGCATGAAGCTCGCGCATCCGGTGATCGCCTCGGCCTCGCCGATCTCGAAGGACCTCGACGGCATCAAGCGCCTCGAGGACGGCGGCGCCGCGGCCATCGTGATGTTCTCGCTCTTCGAGGAGCAGATCCGCGCCGAGCAGGAGGCGCTCGAGGTGCTGTCCGCCGCAGGCAGCGAGAGCTTCGCCGAGTCGCTCTCGTACTTCCCGAAGGTGGACGCCTATCGCGTCGGACACGACGGCTACCTCGGCCTCATCCGGCGGGCCCGCGAGTCGGTGCGCGTGCCGATCATCGCGAGCCTCAACGGCATCACGAACGAGGGATGGATCGACTATGCGAAGCTGATGCACGAGGCCGGCGCAGCGGCGATCGAGCTGAACGTGTACTTCATCGCCACCGACCTCGACATGACGAGCGGCGAGGTCGAGCAGCGCGTCATCGACATCCTCCGCGCCGTGAAGGCCGCGGTGCCCATCCCGGTGGCGATCAAGACCGGCCCGTTCTTCAGCGCCTTCGGGAACATGGCGCGCCGCCTCGACGAGGCCGGCGCCGACGCGCTCGTCCTCTTCAACCGCTTCTACCAGCCCGACTTCGACCTCGACCGCCTGGAGGTCGTGCCCAACCTCGAGCTCAGCACGCCCAGCGAGATCCGCCTGCCGCTCATGTGGATCGCCCTGCTCAAGGGCAGGATCAAGGCCTCTCTCGCGGCGACGACCGGCGTTCACTCGGGGGCCGAGGTCGTGAAGTACCTGCTCGCGGGGGCCGACGCCGTGATGAGCACCTCGTCGGTCCTGGCGCACGGGCCGCCGCGGCTCGGCGGGCTGGTGAGCGAGCTGACCACATGGCTCGAGGCCCGGGGCTACGCCTCCGTCGGCGAGATGAAGGGCGCCATGAGCCAGGCAAAAAGCGAGGATCCGGCCGCGTTTGTCCGCGCGAACTACATCAGGGTGTTGGAGACGTTCCGGAGTCGGTAACATGCTCCGTTCTCGACGCTGCTCATGACGGACGCCGACATCACGCACCTCGCCGCAACACATACCGAGCACGAGCGGTTGCGGGCGCTCGCCGACCATGTGCCGGCGATGCTCGCGTACTGGGACGAGAACCAGCGCTGCCGGTATGCGAACCGCGCCTACGAGACGTGGTTCGGCAGGAAGGCCGAGACCGTCGTCGGCCTCACGCTGGCCGAGCTCCTCGGCGACCTCTACGTGCTCGACGCTCCGCACATCGCGGCGGCGCTGCGCGGAGAGGCGCAGCACTTCGAGCGCGAGATCCCGGACCCGGCCGGGGGCCCGGCGCGCCTGAGCCAGACCCACTACATCCCCGACCTCGCCGATGGCCGGGTCCGAGGCTTCTACGTGCTCGCGACGGACGTCACGCACCGCGCGAAGGCCGAGGACGCGGGCCGAGACCTCGAGCGGCAGGCCCACGCGACCGAGCGGCTCTCGGCGATCGCGACCCTCACGCAGGGCATCGCCCACGAGATCAACAACCCCCTCGCGATCGCGCTGCTGGGGCTCGACGACGCCCTCGAACAGCTCGACGCCGGCGAGATGAGCCCGGAAGCCCTGCGAGAGAGCCTCCTCTCGGCTCGCGAGGGGATGAACCGCATGGCCGGCATCGTCCAGAGCATGAAGCTCCTCGCGCGTCTCGACGCGACCGAGCGCGGGCCAGTCGACGTGAAGGTGATGGTCGAGGAGAGCATCGCGCTCGCGACGCCCCAGATCCGCTATCGCGCGCGCCTCTCGAGCGAGCTCGACGACGTCGGCTTCATCGACGGCGACGGCGCGCAGGTCTCGCAGGTGTTCGTCAGTCTGCTCATGAACGTCGCCAAGTCGCTTCCCGAGGAGCACTCCGAGCGCAACGAAATCCGCGTCGCCACCCGCCGCGCCGGCGCGAGCATCGTGGTCGAGGTCTCCGACAACGCCCCCGGGAGTCCCGGAGAGGTCCGGCAGCGTGCGTTCGATCGCTTCTTCACCACCGGCGACATACCCGGCGGCATCGGGCTCGGGCTCTCCGTGGCGCGGGACATCGTGACGGCCCTCGGCGGAACGCTCCAGATCGAGAGCCCTACGGGCGGCGGCACGCTCTTCCGGGTCACCTTGCGGGCCGCGCCGGAGCAGCTCGCCTTGCGCACGGGCGCGGAGGGGCCGGTCTCCGAGACGCCGGCCCGCTCCACGTTCCACCGCGGCCTCGGCCGGCGAGGGCGCGTCCTCGTCATCGACGACGAGCCGCTCGTCGGGCGGAGCCTGAAGCGCCATCTCTCGCCGCGCTACGACGTGGAGACCGTCACGCATGGCCGCAAGGCGATCGAGCGCGCGATCGCCGAGCGATACGACGTCATCCTCTGCGATCTGATGATGCCCGACGTCTCCGGGGCGGAGGTCTACGCCGAGGTGACGACCGCTCGGCCCGAGCTCGCGAGCCGGTTCGTCTTCATGACGGGCGGCGCGTTCACGCCGCGAGGCCGCGAATTTCTCCAGTCGGTGTCCGCGCCGGTGCTGGGCAAGCCGTTCGATCTTCCCGTGCTCGAGGCCACGGTCAGGCGAGTCGCGTCGAGCTCGCCCCTCGCAGGCGACGTGCAGGAAGCCGCTACGGGTCGTCCGGGCTCTCGAGACTGATTCGCCCGATCGCGCCCGTCCGGAACTCGTGGATGAAGACGTCCGCCGCCTTGTGGCGGTCGATCTTCCCTCCGGCGCGCAGGCCGCCCCGCTTTCGACCGATCTCGTCGAGCAGCGCGTCGGCGTCCGCCGGGAGCTCCTTCAGCTTGTAGCGCTGGAGGATGAGGTCGGGATACGTGTCGAGCAGCAGCTGCGCGCCGAACATCGCGACATTCTCGTAGTCGAGCGCGGCGTCGGGGATGGCGCCACCGAACGCGAGCCGGAGGCCGCCGAGCGGGTCCTCGATCTTCGGCCACATGATCCCCGGGTTGTCCGAGAGGGTCATCCCGTTCTCGAGCAGGACGACCTGCTGGCCCTTCGTGACCGCCGGCTCGTCGCCGACGTTCGCGATCTTCCGCTTCGCGAGCGTGTTCACCAGCGTCGATTTGCCGACGTTGGGGATGCCGACGATCATCGCGCGCGCCGTCTTCCGGCCGCGGGTCGGGACGGCGACCTTGCTGCAGACCTCGGCGATGCGCTTGCGCGTCTCGGCGGCCCTCTCGGTGGTGATGGCGATCGCGACGACCTTGCCGCTGCCCTCGCCGAGCGAGGCTCCCCGTTCCTCGAAGTACCGGAGCCAGAGCTGAGTGACGTCGGGGTCGGCGAGGTCACTCTTGCTCAGCACCTTCACGCACGGCTTGCGACCGCGAAGCTCGGTCACGACCGGATTCTCGCTCGCAAGCGGCATGCGTGCGTCGAGCACCTCGATGACGACGTCCTGCGCGGGCATGGCCTCCTCCATGAGGCGCCGCGCCTTGTTCATATGGCCGGGAAACCACTGGATGCTCACGCCCCGTTCTTAGCACTCACGCCATGGATGCGTACTGCTGCTCGTAATGGTTCGCGATCTGGGTCTGCCGGTCGAACATCGACAGGTCGGCCATCATCTTCTGCGACCAGTACATACTCACGTTCGAGTAATCCATCGCCGTCATCTGGAAGTACTTGTGCAGGCCGGCGCTGATGTCCTTGCCCTGCTTCGACCAGGCCTGCATTGCCCCGGCAATCTCGCAGTATTTCTCGAAGCTCATGGGCTCGCCGCCGGCCGCGCTCGGGCCCTGGAGGCCCATCTGCCCGGAGGCCATGTTGTCCATCGCGGCGGCGCCCATGCCCCCGTACTGACCTCCCCCGGCGAACCCCTTCGCGTACTCGGTCGCGACCGCGCCGGTCGTGTCGCGGGTCATGCGGTCGAGCCAGCCCTTGGCGACGCGGTCCCACTTGGGGCGGTCCATCTGGTGCTGGGCAAGCAGGCCGTTGAACTCGTCGACGCTGACGCTCGCCTGCTTGGCCTGGAGATTGGCGTAGATCGCGATCGAGACGCCCTCGACGGGGTCGAGGAGACCGCTCGCCGCGCCGGCCGCCGCCATGTACTTCATGCGCTCGTTCATCGCGCGCATCGCCGCCTTGGTGATGAGCGCCTGGCCCTGCTCGGACATCAGGAAGCCCTCGTAGTGACGACGGAACGTCGCGTGCGTCATCGCGCGCTGGACGGGGTCGCGGTAGCCCATCGCCTTGAGCATCGACGCGTGCCGCTCCGGCTCGCGCATCGCCTCGCTGAGCAGCTGCTCGTGGACCCAGTCGTCCTCGAGCGCGTTCGGGTTCTGGTGCGGGTTCAGCGGTCCCCACTCGTCGACGTTCTGGAGGTGCGCCGGGACGGACACCTGCTCGCCGACGCCCTGCATCCCGTTGGCCCTGCGCCAGACGTCGTTGAGGTTCATCTCCTCGTAGAACGCCTGCTTCATGCGTGCGTCGACGAGCGTCTTCACGTCCTCGGCGGTGCCGCCCTCGTTCTTCACGCGGCCCTCGGCGTAGGCCGTCCAGTAGGCGAGCTCCATCTGCTCGCGCTGCTTCAGGCGCTCGATCGGCTCGTCGGGGCGCTCGCGATCCGCCGCGTACTCGGCGTCGCGGTAGTCCTCCCAGTCGTCCTTGAACTTCATCAGGGCGACCTGCTTGTCGATGACGCCGCTCTGCGCGAAGTAGTGGGGCATCCCGCCGAAGTACATCGCGACCACGGAGTCCGGGAGGACCTGGTTGACGGTGTGGCAGGCGGGACAGTGGATCGACTCGCTCTTGTGCGGAGTCATGCGCTGGATGGGGCCACCGCAGCGGTTGCAGGCGGTCGGCTTCGCCATGCCCTGCTGCGCGTGAGGCCACATCGCGCGGTACTGAGCGACGTGGATGTGCGCGTCGAAGCGCATCCACGTCTCCTCGGCCCAGCGCTCGAAGCCGCGGAGCCCGCGCTTCATCTGCGAGTGCGCGGGCTCGCCGTCGCCTGCCTCGCCGGCGCGGTCGTCGTGTTGCGAGAAGGCATCGTCGACCTTGCTGCGCAGGTCCTTGACCTGGTGCTCGATCGCGCCGAGCGCGTTGTTCAGCGGGATCGGATCGATCGGGTTCTGCGCGATGAGCCCCTCGCAGCCGCCGTTGGCCTGATGGAGGAGCTGCGACAGCTGCCCGCCCATCTGCTGGAGGTACTGGTTCCACTGCGCCATGATCTGCTGCTGCGCCGGATTCATCGTTTGGCCTTGTCTCGTGTCACGCCGTTGGTTTGATCGAGCCGGCGATGGGTCGCCGGCAGTACTTGCACATGAAGTCCTGCGGTTGCTCCTGCGGTCCGCCGCAGTGCACGCAGTTGAGATTGACGACCGACTTGTACTTCATGCCGGCCCAGGGCACTTCCTTCGAAGTCTGCTGCGCGTTCGCGAAGATCGAGGCGAGGCTCGGCCCTGCCGGCGCCGCGGCCTCCACGACCGGTTGCGCCATCGGGGCGGAGGGAGGAACGCCGAGCGCGCGCTCGTAGGCGGCGATCTCGAAGTCGACCAGGCCCGCGATGCGCTGCTCGAGCCGCGGGAGCGTCGGGCTCCCGTGCGCGGCGCCGCTCGCGCGCAGGCGACCGAGCTCGCCCTGCGCCCAGGCCTGGAGGCCGAGCAGCACGACGCGCAGCTCCGCGGGCACCGCGCCACGCGACAGCCGCATGTTCGTGACGCTCATCGCGCGCTCTTGCGGGTCGAACGGCGTGTGGCCGTAGTGGCGAAGGAGCGTGTCCCAGTCGGCACCGCCGCCGGGAGGCGCGGAGAACGCGGTGCGCTGGATCGTGGACAAGTGCTGCATCAGCGCAGCGTCGAGCGCTTCGACGGGACCCATCAGGCGGTCGAGCGTACCCGCTTACAGTGGCTCCGGACAGCACCTCCAGTGCCGGCCCCGCACCAAGGAAGGGATCCGCCGTCATCCTCGCATAAGTGGTTACAGCAGCCGCCGCGTCACCTCGCGATCGCTCGCGGGCGCCCGCGAGCGCGCGGACGAGCCGTTGGCAGCCGCCGTCGCGATCCCTCGTGATTCTTGGTGTGGCGTCGCTGGCATGTCGCGTGCTCCCGAGACGACCGTGCCCAGTGGACATCGGACCGTCGCGAGCGTCGTCGTCACCCTTCTCGCGCTGGTCGGATGTGGGTCGTCAGACGCCGACGTCGCAGGCGCGGCGGTCGAGGACTACACCGGCAAGACCGAGGCGGACCCGAACGCCGCTCCGAAGCCCGCGGACCCGACGACGTTCGGCGCCCAGGTGACGACCACGCCGGAGCCCGACGCCGCCACCACCGAAGCCGACGGCGGTCCCGATGGGAGCACGCCCGAGGCCGGCGCGCCGTGGACGTGCACGGGCTCGTACGGCACGAAGAAGGCCTCGAGCGGCGACTACTACATCACCGCGTTCGGCTGCTGGAAGGACGCGGCCGGCGTGAGCCATGGCGACGCGGCCGACAACTGCATCCCGACCTGCCTCGCGCAGGCGAAGGCCGCGGGCCTCTGTCTCCCCGGCGACACGGGCAAGAACTGCGAGGAGCGCGTGACCTGGTTCACGGCGGACGCCGCGCGCTTCGGCTGCCTCGCGCGCCTCAAGGTGACGAACCCGGCGAACGGGAAATCGGTGATCGCCGTCGCGCTCGACTACGGCCCGTCGTGCACGACCGTCGAGGCGAAGGTGAAGAAGGAAGTTCTCGACGCGAGCGGACGCGTCGACCGGTTCCTGTTCGGCTCCGACCAGGGCGTCCTCGATCGCTCGCTCGTGCACGTGACGGAGGTCGCCGCGTCGACCCCGCTCGGCCCGACCACGCCGTAGAGTCGAGTCATCGGCGGCCCGCGGCGAGCAGCCACGAGACGAGGGCGCCCGTGACCGAGAACGCGATCACCGCCGCGAGCCAGGCGAAGGTCGAGCCGTACTGCGCCGAATCCGAGCGACCCCGGTAGCGCCGCGTGAAGCGCGAGGCGAGGACGCCGACGACCACCGCGACCACCAGCCCGACGACGTACCCCGGGATCGCAGGGCCAAGGCAGGTCGCCGCCTCCGACACGCTCATCTCGTTCGCGCATCGGCCGTCCGCGATGACCCCGCAGTAGAGCGGCATCCCCCCGAAGAACGTGACGGCCGCGAGCACGCCGAGCAGGACGTTCGCCCCGCCGAGCGGATGCGAGGCGTGCGTGCCCGCGAGCGCCTGGACGCGCGGCATCGAGCGCGCGAGCCGCGCGAACGCATCCACCGCTCGCGCGCCCGTGGGCTCCGGGCGCGTGAGAGACGGGAACGAGATCATCGTCGCCGTGATCTCGCGGAGCATGCCCCTCGATACCAACGTCGTAGCAGCTCGCCTCAGCAGGCGACGACGTGCCACGTGATCTTCACCCGACCCGCGCTGAGCGATGCGATCGCCGTGAACGACTCCTCGCTGAGATCGAGGTCGCCGTGCGCGCAGCCGGGGCAGAGATCGACGATCCGCACCTTCACGCTGCCCTTCGGTCCCGTGACGAGCACACACTGGCCGCACCAGCTCTTCTTGTATTGCGACTTGTTCATCGCAGCGACGTTCAGGTCGTTCGGGCTGGACTTCCCGCCACACGCGCCGGTCCCGTCGGCCGCGTAGTAGGTCGCCTCACCGGAGTAGCTGACGGCAGGCGCGGCGTCGGTGGGCGCGGCGTCGGTCGTGCCGCCGCTCGACCCGTCCGAGGCGACCTTCGCGTCGCTCGCCGCGCCGTCGGACGCAGCGCCCCCGCCGTCCACCGTCGCACGTTCGAGCGTCGAGGAGTCGCTTGCGTCGTCGGACGAGCAAGCGAGGAGGAGCGCGAGCGGGACTGCGAGGAACGTGAGGCGGCGCATCCCGACCATCGTAGCTCAGCGCGGGTCTGCTGGGGGCACATGGGTTGCTCGCGGACTGGCGAAGCGACGCGAGGGTTCGTGACCCACGAGCTCCGCAACCCGCTCACCACGGCGATGCTCGGCGCCACACGGCTGCGACGAAAGCTGGAGCTCTCCCCCGAGCCGACGAAGATGTTCGACATCGTCGAACGCAACCAGCGCCGCCTCGCCGAGCTCATCGACGGCGTGCCGTTCCGCCGCGGGCACCCGGGCGAGACCGGCAGCGGCCTCGGGCTAGCGATCGCGCGCCGAGCCGTCGAGAGCCAGGGCGGTAGCACATGCCGCGCGGCCTCATGCGTGTGGTCGACCCGACGATCGCGGCGCGCGCGCGCTCCGCGATCGCTACGGCTCGATTCCTCGCCGAGCACGCAGCGACGTCATCCACGGCGCTGACGCAGTCATGACATTGGCGCGATCGGTGCACCTCGTCCATGCGACCAGGAGGCCATCGTGAAACGACCGACCACCATCGAACCGGCGAAGGGCAAGCTTGCCGTCCTGCTTCCCGGGCTGGGAGCCGTAGCGACGACGTTCATCGCCGGTGTCGCGCTCGCGCGGCGAAACCTGGCGGCCCCCGTCGGCTCGCTCAGCCAGCTCGCGTCGATCAGGCTCGGAAAGCGCACGGAGAAGCGCAGCCCGAAGATCTGCGAGTTCGTGCCCCTCGCGCAGCTCGACCAGCTCGAGTTCGGCGGCTGGGACATCTTCAACGACGACGCGCTCGCCTCGGCCGAGCACTCGCATGTGCTTCGCCCCGATCACCTCGCGGCGGTGAGCGAGGAGCTTCGGGCGATCAAGCCGATGAAGGGCGTCTTCTACCCCGAGTACGTACGCCGGCTGCACGGCACCCACGTCAAGCAAGGGACGTCGAAGGCCGACATGGTCGCGCAGCTACGCGAGGACATCCGGCGGTTCATGCGAGAGCGTCGTTGTGACCGCGCGGTCGCGGTGTGGTGCGGCTCGACCGAGGTGTACACGCACGCCAACGGCGTCCACTCGAGCATCAGCGCGTTCGAGGCGGCGCTCGCGAAGAGCGACCCGTCGATCACGAACTCCCAGATGTACGCGTGGGCGCTGCTGAAGGAGCGCGTGCCCTTCGCGAACGGCTCGCCCAACCTCGCCGTGGACTTCCCGGCGGCCTGGGAGCTCGCACGCGAGGTCCGGATGCCGATCGCCGGCAAGGACTTCAAGACCGGGCAGACGCTGATGAAGACGATCATCGCGCCAGGCCTGAAGAGCCGCATGCTCGGCATCCGTGGCTGGTACTCGACGAACATCCTCGGCAACCGGGACGGCGAGGTCCTCGACGACCCGGACTCCTTCAAGTCGAAGGAGGTCTCGAAGCTGAGCGTGCTCGACACCATCCTCCAGCCGAAGCTGCACCCCGAGCTCTACGGCGATCTCGTTCACAAGGTGCGCATCGACTACTACCCACCGCGCGGCGACGACAAGGAGGGTTGGGACAACATCGATCTGTTCGGGTGGCTCGGCTACCCGATGCAGATGAAGATCAACTTCCTCTGCCGCGACTCGATCCTCGCAGCGCCGATCGTGCTCGATCTGGTCCTGTTCCTCGACCTCGCGCGCCGCGCTGGGCTGCACGGGACGCAGGAGTGGCTCTCCTTCTACTTCAAGAGCCCGATGCACGCGCCGCAGGTCGACGCCGAGCACGACCTCTTCATCCAGCACAAGAAGCTGAAGAACACGCTCCGCTGGATCATGGGAGAGGAGCCCCTCACCCACCTCGGAAACGAGTACTACGAATGATCCCCCGGCGTCGCAGAGGGGCCCTCGTCGGCTTCGGCTTCATCGCGGAGAACGGTCACGTCCCCGCGTATGCGAGGTCCGGCGAGTTCGAGATCGTCGCGGTCGCCGACATCTGCGAGGCGCGCCGCGAGGCCGCGGCGCGCGCGCTGCCCGGCGCGCGGATCTACGAGAGCCACGAGGCGTTGATCCGCGACATGCGCGATCTCGACTTCGTCGACATCACCACGCCGCCCTACGCGCACGCGGCGATCGCGCGCGACGCCCTCCAGCACGGGCTGCACGTGCTCTGCGAGAAGCCGCTCGCCACCAGCGTCGAGGACGCACGGCTCACGGTCCAGGAGGCCGAGCGCGCGAAGCGTGTCCTCTTCCCCGTCGAGAACTACAAGCACGCGCCGGTCATCGTCGCCGTACGCCGCTTGCTCGACACGGGGCTCATCGGCACCGTCCACGACGTGACGCTCTCCACCTTCCGCAACACGCATGCGCGCGGCGTGAAGGAGTGGAACGAGAGCTGGCGACGCGAGCGACGCTACGCCGGCGGCGGCGTGGCGATGGACCACGGCAGCCACACCTTCTACCTCGCGTTCGAGTGGCTACGCAGCTACCCGACGTCGATCACGGCGAAGATGCGCTCCTCCGCCGGGTTCGACACCGAGGACACGTTCGTCGGGACGGTCACGTTCCCCACGGGCCTCGCGTCGGTGCACCTCACGTGGACCGCCGGCGTCCGCAAGGTGATCTACACGCTGCACGGAGACCGAGGCGCGATACGCGTCGAGGACGACGACATCGAGGTCGCCGTCATGGGCGAGTCGCAGCCGAACGGAACGCCGGGACGGACCGCATGGGAGATGAAGACGAAGAAGGTCGCGTCCGAATGGATGGACGCTGGACACGCGGCCTGGTTCCGCTCGATGTTCGGTCAGTTCGCGACGGCGATGGACCGGAATGAGCACGTGGGGCGCCCCGCCATCGACGCCCTCCGCTGCATCGAGCTCATCGCCGCCGCTTACGCTTCGGCGGGAGACGGCTCTCGCGAGCGCCGCATCCCAAGCGGGGGATGAGCGATGGACATCGACGCCCTCTCCTCCCTCGTGCTCGGCTCGCTGCTCGTCGTGCTCAGCGCCGCGTACGTCGTGCGCGTCGCCATGGCGGGCCGCGCGCACCATCCGCGCGTCGATGCGGAGGGCAAGAGCGCGCTCCTCGCCAAGGACGTGATGGAGATGCTCTGCTGGTCCGTGCAGCCGGTCGTCGCGCTCTGCGCGAGGCTGAGGCTCACGCCTGACGCGGTGACCTACGCCTCACTGGTGCTCGGTTGCCTTGCGGGAGTCGCGTTCGGTGCGGGTCACTTCGGCCTCGGCGCTCTGATCGCGACGGTCGCAGCGGGCGGTGACGCGATCGACGGTCTCCTCGCGCGCCGGCTCGGCGTCGGCTCGGTCGCCGGCGAGGTCCTCGACGCCGCGGTCGATCGCTACGTCGACTTCGCGTTGCTCGCAGGAGTCGCGTTCCACTTCCGCGACGACGCGGCGCGCCTGCTGCTCGCGCTCGCCGCCATCCTCGCTTCGTTCATGGTGAGCTACTCGACGGCGAAGGCAGAGTCGCTCCACGTCGCGCCGCCGCGTGGGTCGATGCGTCGCGTCGAGCGCGCCGTGCTGCTGGTCGGCGCCGCGGCGCTCATGCCCCTCGCCGCGGCCCTCGGCGGGCGGTGGCCCGGCCTGCCGATGCTGGTGGCGCTGGCGGCGATCGCGATCCTCGGCAACGTCTCCGCGGTGCAGCGGCTCGCGTGCATTCGCGCGGCGGTGAGGGAGCGAGGGACGTACGCAACGCAAGACGCCTCCAGCGGCAAAGCAGCGGCGGAGTGAGACGCATGGTCCCCTTCGCCGTGCTCTTGCGACACCAGGCGGGCTCGGTGGTCGCCACGCTGGTCGACTTCACGGTGATGATCGCGCTGGTGAGCCTCGCGGGAGCCGCGCCTGCGGTGGGCACGGCGGTCGGAGCCGCGTCGGGCGGCGTCGTCAACTTCATGCTGGGCCGGCGCTGGATCTTCAAGGCGACCGAGTACCACCCGGCACCGCAGGCCCGTCGCTATGCGGCGGTCTCGCTCGGGAGCCTCGCGCTCAATACGTGCGGAGTGCACGTATTCGCGACGATGATGCACTACCCGTACGTGGCGGCGCGGCTCGCCGTGTCGTTCGCCGTCAGCATTCTGTGGAACTTCCCGCTCCAGCGAGGCTTCGTCTTCGGAGGACGTTCGAGATGACCACGAGATCCCAGCCCACCGACCAGCGCGTCCACCTGCAGACCGTGATCCCGGGCCCGAAGAGCCGCGCGCTCCGTGCACGCGAGGACGAGCACATCGCCCCGGGGCTCCAGAGCTACGCCGTCACCTCGGGCATCGTCGTCGACCACGCACGCGGGAGCGCGATCACGGACGTCGACGGCAACACCGTCCTCGATTTCGTCGGCGGCATCGGCGTGAACGCGTTCGGCCACTCGCATCCGGCGATCGTGTCGGCGGTCCAGGCGCAGGTCGAGCGCGCCGCGGTCGGCTCGCTGACGTCACCGGCACGCGTCGAGCTCGTCGAGCGCCTTGCAGGGCACGCGCCCGCGCCCGGCATGCATCGCGTGCAGCTCTATTCGAGCGGCGCGGAGGCGGTCGAGAGCGCGCTCCGCCTCGCGAAGTCGAAGACCGGCAAGTGGGAGACAGTCAGCTTCTGGGGCGGCTTCCACGGCAAGACGATGGGCGCGCTCTCGCTGATGGGCTCGACGTTCAAGGAGAAGCTCGGACCGCTCGTGCCCGGCAGCCACATCGTCCCGTACGCCGACTGCTATCGGTGCCCGTTCGGGCTGACGTATCCGTCGTGCGGGCTCGCCTGCGCCGAGGCCGCGCGCAAGCAGGTGAAGATGCAGTCCACCGGCGCCGTGGCCGCGGTGATCGTCGAGCCGATCCAGGGCACGGCCGGCAACGTGATCCCGCCGAAGGAGTTCCTCGGCGCCGTGCGCTCGATCGCCACGGAGCTCGACGCGCTCCTCATCGTCGACGAGATGATCACGGGCCTCGGTCGCACCGGGCGCTACTGGGGCCTCGAGCACAGCGGCGTCGTCCCCGACATCGTCACGCTCGGGAAGGCGTTCGGCGGCGGCTACCCGCTGAGCGGCGTCCTGACGACCGACGTGTTCTCTCGCGCGCTCCCGTGGGCCGCGCCCTCCGGCTCGTCCTCGAGCTACGGCGGCAATCCCCTCGGAGCGGCGGCGGGCGCGGCCGCGCTTCGGACGATCGACGAGGAGGACCTCGTCGAGCGCTCGCGCGTCGTGGGCGACGCGATGCTGCGCGAGCTCGCGCCCTTCGTCGACGACTACCCGTTCGTCGGTGAGGTTCGCGGGCGTGGTCTGCTGCTCGCGATCGAGCTCGTGCGGAGCAAGCGCACGAAGGAGCCGCTCCCCACGAGGGTCACGCGACGGATCTACGACGCCTGCGTCGCTCGCGGCCTGCTCACCATGGCCTACGCGCCGCGCGTCCGCCTCCAGCCGGCGCTCACGATCGACGAGGCGACCGCGAGGAACGGCATCGCGATCCTGCGCGAGGTCTTCGATCTCGCGAAGCGCGAGCACTGGTGGGACGAACGATGAGCCTGCTCGCCCGGGCGGCCTCTCACGTGCGCCGGCTCTGGCCCGGCCCGGGCATCTGGCTTCCCCTTCCCTTCGTCGCGTGGTCGCTCGGCTGCATCCTCGCGGGCAAGGGCCGCGGGGAGCACGTCGCGCTCATCGTGGTCGCGCCGCTGCTCGCGTACACGAGCGCGGCGTCGAAGCGGCTCTTCATCGGCATCCTGCCGATGGGCTTGCTCGGGCTCGTCTACGACGCGATGCGCTGGGTCAAGGACCTCTGGGTCACTGCCGATCGCGTCCACGTGTGCGATCTCCGCGCGATCGACATGCGCATCGCGAGCGCGACGGTCGGCGGCGAGCGGGTCTCGGTTCACGACTGGCTCCAGCTCCACAGCGCGACGGCGCTCGACCTGATCTTCGCGGTGCCCTACGGGACCTTCATCTACGTCGCGATCGGGTTCGCCATCTACCTGTACGTGAAGGACTACGAGCGGATGCGCCTCTTCGGATGGGCGTTCCTCGTGGTCAACCTCGCGGGGTTCGTGACCTACCATCTCTATCCCGCGGCGCCGCCCTGGTACTTCCACCAGCACGGTTGCGGCGTCGACCTCGCCGCGCATGCGAGCGAAGGGCCGAACCTGGCGCGCGTCGACGCGCTCCTCGGCATGCACTACTTCCACTCCTTCTACGGACGCGCGAGCGACGTCTTCGGCGCCGTACCGTCGCTCCACGTCAGCTACCCGCTGATGATCGCCCTGTTCGGCTGGCCCGTCCTGCGGTGGCCCGGGCGCATCTTCATCGTGGCGTTCCTCCTCACGATGGCCGGCGGCGCCGTGTACCTCGACCACCACTGGATCCTCGACGTGGTCCTCGGCGCCATCTACGCCGTCGCGGTCTACGCGCTCGTCATGCGGGTCGGCAGGCGAACCGACGTCGTCGCAGAGCCGGTGACGACGACCGACCGGCGCGAGGTGGCGCCGTGAAGCGGCGCATCGCCTACGTCCTCGCGACCTGGTTCGGCTGCGGGTTCGTGCCGTTCGCGCCCGGGACCGCGGGCACGCTCGGCGCGATCCCGCTCTACCTCGCGCTGCGCCCGTACGGCCCGCTCGCCGTCCTGGCTGTCGCAGGAGTCCTCACGGTCATCGGCGTGTGGGCCGCGAGCGAGGTGTGCGTGGCGACCAGGCGGCCCGATCCGCAGATCGTCGTCATCGACGAGGTCGTCGGCGTGCTGGTGACGCTCGCAGCCAGCGCACCGACGTGGACGAGCCTCGTCGCCGGCGTCGTGCTCTTCCGCATCTTCGACCAGTGGAAGCCGTGGCCGGCACGCTCGCTCGAGTCGCTCCACGGCGGCATGGGCGTCGTGATGGACGACGTCGCCGCCGGCGTGTGGGGCGCCGCGGTGCTCGGCGCCGCCCGCCTCGCCGGCCTGCCCTGAGTCGGGGCTAAGCGAGTCCATATTTGAACAAGCGGAGTCCCCTCCGCGTCGTCTCCGCGTCTCTGCGCCTCCGCTTGTTCAATCCGCCTTCACAGGCGAGGCGGCGAAGGGCTCGCTTTCGCTTCGACGAGGATCGGGGCGCCCACCGCGCGGCCGCCGAGGGCCTCCACGTGCGCGGGCGGCGCGCGGCCGACCAGCGCGTACTCGTCGGAGATGGCGGCCGGGAGCGGGCGGACCTGGCCCGGACCAAAGCAGCGCAGGTACGCGAGGTCCGACTTCGACTTCACTCCACGCCCGCCGAGCTGGTGGCTCCAGACGTCCGAGTACAACGTCGGTCGCTCCGGATCGATCGCCAGGACGTCCGCGCGCGCGAGGTTCACCGGCGCGTGCGAGCCGTCGTCGGCCACCGCGTGCTCGACCGAGAGCGTGCCATTGGCAAGCTGCTCGTAGACGATGCGAAAGCCCTCGACGTCGCCCTTGCCATGCATGGCGCGCTGGAGCCCGGGCGCGATGAACATCGTGCGCGTGTAGAACATGTCGACGGCGAGCGCGGGGAGAACTGCCCACGTGAGCCAGTTGTTGCCCCACGGGCGCTCCTCGGAGAAGAACGCGAAGTAGCCCACGGCCAGCTTGCCGTCGGGGAGCACCGTCGCGCGGTAGTAGAGGACGTCACCGAGGTCCCCCGCGCTCTCGACCGACGAGCCGACGCAGACCTCGCGCTGCTCGATGGCGGTCTGCTCCATCGACGACGGCTCCATCACGTCGACTGAGGTCGACGGAAGCGAGCCCTGCCGCGCGCAGCCCGCGGCCGCGAACGCAGAGCTGAGTGTGAGGCCAAACGCCACGCCGCCGAAGCTCGGTCGCAATGCGCGACCCCCGCGTACCTTCTGCATCGCGGCAAACGGTACCGGTACGGTTCTGATGTGCCTCACCCTTCGTGCGTTGCGCAGCTTCGACGATGTCGATTGGAAAGAGCTTGTGCGCAGGTGTGGTGTTCCCCTCGCGCTCCGCCGGCGCGGTCGACTACGCTCGTGCTGTGGCTGGCCCAATCATCCAGATTTTCGGAAAAAAGAAGGACGCGGAGACGCGCAAGGCCGAGCGTTGGTTCAAGGAACGCGGGCTCAAGGTGCAGAGCGTCGAGCTCAGCGAGAAGGGGCTCTCCCCCGGCGAGCTCAAGAGCGTCGCCGCGCGCGTCGGCGGCGTGGAGGCGCTCATCGATCGCGACAGCAAGCGCTACGTGGAAAAAGGCCTCAAGTACTCCGCCCCGACCGGCCCGCGCATCGAGGCGCTCCTCATCGAGGACCCGCTCCTCCTGAGGACCCCCATCGTCCGGCGCGGAACCGACGCGACCCTCGGCTTCGCGCCCGACGTCTGGGAGACCTGGAAGTAGCCTTCAGAGCGGCTGCGTCATCGAGCGGCGTATCGACGCGAGGGGCGCCGCGTCGTCGTAGCTCACGTTGCCGCGCTCGAGACGCACGCCGAGGCGTGACCAGAGGCGCGTGAGGTCGACGGCTTCGGGCCGCGTCGCCATGCGGGCGTAGGTCTCGCGAAGGACGGGAACGCCCGTCGCCGCATCGCCGACCTCGAGCACCTTCTCGATCGGCCAGCTCACCGAGATGTTGCCGCCGTGGGCGACGATCGCGCGCACGGCGTCGACCAGCGAGCGCCGGTTGTTCGTGCGCTCGCGGATCTCGATGTCGGCCGCGAGACAGAAGAGCGCCCCTCCCCAGTAGGTGCGTCCCCAGGTGCGTGTGCGGTCGAGCCCGAGATCGCCCGCGGAGGGCTGCCCTTGCGGCATGCCGACGACCCACTCGCGCCACAGCTCGTTCGGCGTGACGAGCCCGGCGTGCGAGCGAGCGAGCGGCTCGATGTACGTCGCGAGCCCTTCCTCGAGCCAGTGGTGCGTGCGCGTGAGATCGGGAAGCGCCGTGTGCACCATCTCGTGGACGAGCATCCAGTCGTCGCGAAGCGCCTCGGGCGTGACGTCCTCGCCGACGGGGACCTCGATCGCCGCCCCCGAGGAGCCCATCGTCGTGCCGAAGCCGACGCGACGCCCGGGGACCGGCTGTACGAGGAGGAGAACGCGCGGGATCGGAAAGCCTCCGTAGAACGCGTCCACGACCCTGGCGCTCCGCTCGACCCACTCGAGGACCGCCTTCTCGTCGCGAATCGCCCCGGGAAACATGGCCACCTCGACGTGGCCCTGCGCGAGCTCGGTGCGGCGGATACGGCCGAACGCCGCGTACGGCAGGTCGAACCCCCCACCGCTTTGACCCATGACGCGTTTGCCGCCGGCGTCTTCCCCGTAGGACCAGCCTGCGACCGAGGTCGTCGGCGGGACGGCCATCGCGACGGACGCCTTGCGAACGGCCGGCACCGTCGGGCTGCATGCCGACGCCGCCGCGATCACCCCCAGCGCCACGAGCGAGCGAGTCCCGTGCGAGCCCATCGTCGCAGGATGGATGCAATCGCGCGGCCGCGAGTTGCGATCGGATCCATCGAGGTGGATCGCCGAGGCCCCGGAAGGGCCACGCGCCCCGCGGAGAACCGAGGATTTGCGGCAATTGTAGGGTTTAATGGTCGTGACCTGTAGGATGCTTACCCACTCGGTATGAGCGGACTCTTCCTTCGGCTCGCCGCGCTCTCCGCGGCGACCGTGGTGGCGGGTCTCGCGAGTGGCTGCGCCGCGGAAGCGACCGACGATCCTTCGTCGGGCGAGACCGAGAGCGCCTACTCCGAGAAGTACGACGTGAACGAGCTGCTCCAGGACGACCAGATGCGCGGCGGCGAGAAGCTGACCGTCGCGCGCATCCAGGCGTTTCTCGAGGCGAAGGGCTCCTACCTCGCCACGTACACGGAGGGCGGCCGGACGGCGGCCACGATCATCGCCGACAGCTGCAAGCGCTCGAACATCAGCCCGATCTACATGCTCGCGCGCATCCAGGTGGAATCGAGCCTCGTGGCAAGCGGCACGTCGCGCAGCCTGAAGGCCGCGACCGGGTGCGCATGCCCGGACCACGCCGCCTGCGATCGGCGGAACGCCGGCTTCACGCAGCAGGTCGAGTGCGCCGCCGATCTCCACGCGAGCTACTTCGACGAGATGGCTCGTGACGGCATGACGCGCGCCGAATGGGGCGTCGGCAAGAGGCAGCGGACGCTCGACCCGTGCTCCATGCTCGTGTCCATCTTCAAGTCCTACGAGAGCGAGCTCGCCGGGCCCTGAACGGCCGGCGCTCAGCCGTGCTAATCGAGATGGCTCGATGCTTCCCTTCGAGGTGACGGCCACGGATCCAGGCTCGCGCGCGCGTCGCGGGTCGATGAAGACCGCGCACGGAGTCATCGAGACGCCCGTGTTCATGGACGTCGGCACGCGGGCGTCGGTCACCAACTGCGCGCCCGTCGACCTCGCGGAGGTCGGCACGCAGGTCGTGCTCGGCAACACGTACCACCTGATGCTCCGCCCCGGCCCCGAGGCCTTCCGCCGGCTCGGCGGCATCCACAAGTTCATGGGGTGGTCGGGGCCGGTGCTGACGGACTCGGGCGGCTACCAGATCTTCTCGCTGCCCGGCGACCGCACGATCACGGAGAAGGGCGCGCGCTTCAAGGGCTACACCGACCAGCAGATGCACATGCTGTCACCCGAGCGCTCGATCGAGGTCCAGACCGCGATCGGCTCCGACATCATGATGGTCCTCGACGAGTGCATCGACTCGATGTCCGACGAGGCGCGCACGCGCGCCGCGATGGATCGCACGCATCGCTGGGCGCTCAGGAGCCTCGCCGCGCGCACGAGCTCCGAGCAGGCGCTCTTCGCCATCGTGCAGGGCGGCATCGTGCCGGCGCTCCGCAAGGAGTCCGCCGCGTTCCTCACCGAGCACCCGTTCGACGGCTTCGCGATCGGCGGCCTCGCCGTCGGCGACACGCGCTCGCAGCGCGAGGACGTGACGGGGCTCTCCGCGGAGCTCTTGCCCGCCGGGCGCCCGCGCTACCTCATGGGCGTCGGCACGCCGCCCGACCTCCTCCAGGCGATGCTCGCGGGCGTCGACATGTTCGACTGCATCATCCCCACGCAGCTCGCGTGGCAGGGCACGGCCTTCACGTCGACGGGCCGCGTCCGCCTCACACGGCTGCCGAACGCGCTCTCCGAGGAGTCGCTCGACGTCGAGTGCCCGTGCTCGACCTGCAAGAAGTTCAGCCGCGCGTACCTGCACCACCTCTTCAAGTGCAAGGAGCCACTCGGCCCGCGCCTCGTCTCGATGCACAACCTGCACTACTACCACTCGCTCATGAGCGACTCGCGCGCCGCCATCGCCGCCGGGACGTTCGCGGCGTTCGCCAGGGAGAAGCTCGAGGCGATCGATCGCCACGAGCACAGCGCCACGCGCTTCGGGGCCTCGTGAGCTGCGAGGTCGTCATCACCAGCAGCGGCGCGCCGGCGATGCGCGACGTCGCGAGCGGCGAGGTCATGCATCCGGGCACCGGGCCCGGCGTCGAGCCGGTCGAACTCTACGTCACGCCGTCGCGGCTGACCGAGCGCCTCTGCGATGAGCGCGCGGGTGGCGCGCCGCTCGTCCTCCTCGACGTGGGTCTCGGTGCGGCGTCAAATGCGATCGCCGCCTGGCGGGTCTCCGAGTCACTGCCGAGGGCGTCGCGCCGCCTCGAGATCGTCAGCTTCGAGAACGACCTCACGGCGCTCGCGCTCGCGCTCGAGCCCGAGCACGCGGCGAGCTTCGGGCTCACGTGCACCGAGAGCGACGCCCTCACGGCGGCAAGCACCTTGCTCCGCGACGGCCACCACGAGACGGCGCGCACGGTGTGGCGCCTCGCCCAGGGAGACTTCCCGGAGCGCATCGCAGCCGAGCCCGCGGCCTCCGCCGACCTCGTCTTCTGGGACTTCTACTCCGCGAAGACACACCCGCATCTCTGGTCGGTGCCGACGCTGAGCGCGCTCCGGCGCGTCTGCCGGTCGGGCGCGACGCTGCACACGTACAGCACGGCGACGTCGTTTCGCGCGGCGCTCCTCCTCGCAGGCTTCATGGTGGGCGCGGGCGGGCGAACGGGCCTGCGCGCGGAGACGACCATCGCGTCCGTCGATCTCGCCGACCTCGAGCAGCCGCTCGACGCGCGATGGCTCGCTCGTCTCGAGCGCTCGACGGCGGCCTTCCCCGAGGGCGTGGCCGACGACCCTGCCGCGCGTGCCCGCGCGATCGCGCAGGTGCACGCGTGCGCTCAGTTCTCGGGAGCTCCTCGATGAAGCGAACGGTCTCCGTGAACGTGGACATCGACAAGGCGGGCGTCGAGCAGAAGCACGAGGAGTCGATCGCGCTGAAGTGGGTCTCCGGCGCGTCGAACTCGCCCATCGAGCGGAGGCGCGTCGCCATCCACCTGCGCTTCGACCTCGACCCGCTCGACAGGCCCTCGACGAGCCTTGACTGCCGGCGTCGAACACGCGGAGCGCGATCGACTGCGGTGGTGCGCGGTCGCGAGCGCCGGATCAATGACATGACGGGAAACCGTCGTGTCCACTCGCGTGCACACTGCACTCCTGTCCTTGAAACGAAACGTCGGAACGATCGCGACACACTCGCACAAAAGCGATCAGGGTCCGCAGACGGCGTCG
>Ga0105047_10000325_pt1 | contig 76826 bp, 64 predicted proteins | sample MAT04_FD_78384 | JGI IMG/M metagenome (GOLD analysis project Ga0105047, IMG submission 78384) | Freshwater microbial communities from Lake Fryxell liftoff mats and glacier meltwater in Antarctica - MAT-04 (megahit assembly) | ecosystem: Environmental > Aquatic > Freshwater > Ice > Liftoff... | reverse complement strand
CGACGCCGATGTTGCCGCCGGTACCGGATTGTTCTGGGAAGAGCGGCCTTCGGGTCCACCGTTGAAACAGGCACGCCACGCATGACCATTCATTCAGCGTTTGCACCGGATACGCGTGTAACCGACAGCCGTACGCGAGATCAGCGCGCAACTCTGCTGCGCGTCGCACTGCTGTCGCTCACACTGCACGCTATCCTCAGCGCGTTTTCGGCATTCGCCTTCGCGACGTTCTTGTCGCCGCCGTACCCTGCGTGGTTGCAAACGCCAGAGAACCAACGCGTGTTGGCGTTTGGTATGTCGTACGGTGGACAAACCACAGTCGTGCTGGGAGCGATTGCGGGATTGTCGTTTCTGTCGTGGGCTCTTGGTGCGCAGCGCGCATTGATTGTGTTCGTCGCCAGTTTTGTTATCTCACTCACCAGCGAACTGACGGGCACGAGCACGGGATATCCGTTTGGTGTGTACGGGTACTCACAACAGCTTGGCTATTTGATTGCGGGACTGGTGCCGTTCAATATCCCGACGTCGTGGTTTTACATGTTGATGGCGTCACTGGCCATTTGCGGGCGACTGCTACCGGCAACTGATGACAACCGCAGTCGTTGGTGGTGGGCGCTGGTCGCCGCGTTCGTGTTGACCGCATGGGATGTGTCGATGGATCCCGCGATGGTCAAGACGTATCACTGGTTCTGGCATGTGCCCAACCTGAGTGGTCAATCGACCTTTGTGCAGTTCATCGGTACACCGTTTTTCTTCGGTATGCCGCTCACGAATTGGTTGGGGTGGTTGCTCACGGGAATCATTGTCGCGCGCGTGATGTTACAGTTGGTCCCGCCATCCGTGTGGGCGGCAAAGGTTTCTCCCTCACGTTTTCCCCTGGTGCTGTACGGCGTGAATGGCATTTTGCCGATCGCTATTTGCTTGCGACAAGACATGGTGTTGGCCGGTGTCCTCGGAACTCTTGCCATGGGAGTTCCGCTCGTGGCCGCGTGGCGTTCGAAACGGATCGTCCCCCAGTCCATTCGCGCCTAACCCCGTGAGATCTCGTAATCGTACGCCAACTGACGTTTACCCAACGTCATGAACATCGTTGTAATCGGTAGTGGCTTTGGCGGGCTGTCGGCCGCCATCCGCCTGCAGGCGCAAGGACACTCGGTTACGCTCGTTGAGAAACTCGACAAACCGGGTGGACGCGCGTACGTCTTCGTGCAGGATGGATTCAAGTTTGACGCGGGCCCCACCATCATCACCGCGCCGTGGTTGATTCGTGAGCTGTTTGAAGTGGCGGGCAAGCGGATGGAAGATCATCTCACGCTCACGTTGCTCGATCCGTTTTACAACATACGCTTTACCGACGGCTCGGTCTTTCGCTACAACGCGAATCGAGAGGAGCTCATCGCGCAGGTGCGTGCGTTCAGCAACGGGCGTGACGTTGCCGGTTATGATCGGTTTCTGAAAAGCACGGAAGAAATTTTCAAGACCGGCATGGCGTTGCTGGATCAACCGTTTCCGACGGTTGGATCAATGATCAAGGTGCTGCCGGATCTCATTCGGTTGCGCGCCGATCGCTCGGTGGCTTCCTACGTCGATCAGTTCATCTCGGATGAACGTTTGAAACAGGTGTTTTCCTTTCATCCGCTGTTGGTGGGTGGCAACCCATTTCGCGCTTCCGCGATTTACGCATTGATTCACACGCTCGAACAACAATGGGGCGTGTGGTTTGCCATGGGTGGAACGGGGGCGCTCGTACAAGCGCTGGCCGATGTGTTCACGGGGTTGGGCGGCGTGCTGCGCCTGAATGCTGAAGTGGGCGCGATCAACGTTGACCGCACGACGAAGCGCACGACGGGTGTCACACTCACTCGCGGCGAAACGCTAGCGGCCGATGTGGTCGTGTGCAACGGCGATGTGGCGATGGCCACGCAAAAACTGGTGCCGTCGTGGGCTCGGCCGCGCCTGAGCAACAAGAAGATCGCGAACTATCGTTATTCGATGTCGTTGTTTGTGATCTACTTCGGTACGGACAAGCAGTATCCGGACACGGCGCATCACGAAATTCTGCTGGGGCCGCGCTATCGCGAATTGCTGGAAGACATTTTCGAGCGCAAACTGCTGGCCGATGACTTCTCGCTGTACCTGCATCGCCCCACGGCTACCGACCCATCGTTGGCGCCGCCGGGACACGACTGCTGGTACGTGTTGTCGCCGGTGCCGCATCTGGGCGCTGATGTCGACTGGGAACGCGCGAGTCAGCGGTATCGTGATCGGATCATGCAGTATCTCGAAGCGCACTATCTGCCAGATCTGCAGTCACATATTGTGACGGAGCGGCGGATTGATCCGCGCTATTTCGAGGGAACGCTCAACAGCTATCTGGGCAGCGCGTTCGGGCCCGAGCCCACACTGTTACAGTCGGCGTATCTGCGACCGCACAATCAGAGTCAGGATATCAGCAATCTCTATTTTTGCGGCGCGGGAACACATCCGGGCGCGGGGTTGCCGGGTGTGATTGCATCGGGGAAAATTGTCGCCGGTATGATAGGAGTCGCCCGGTAGGAAACACCGGCAGCAAACGCTCCGCGTCCGGCGTGCGTGTCAAGGGGCCCGAGGGTTCATGGCTGATCCCCCATTTGGCCGCTGCCATCGCCTGTCCCGGCCAGTTAGCTTTCCAAGTTCGCGCCCGTCGCGTTCGCATTCACCGATTCTCCTCCCGCAGACTTCGTCACGCGGAACGCTTCACGCGACACCCGTCAGGTTGCGCGCTTCGACTCTCCAGCACCGATAATGGAACTCACGATTACCCCCACCGAAACCACAGGGATCTCGCGCCGCATGCAGATCTCTATTCCTGTGGCGACGGTTGCCGATTATGAAGAGCGCGCTGCGAGAAAGTACGCGACTCAAGCGCGCCTTCCGGGCTTCCGACCAGGCAAAGCGCCGGCCGCCATGGTGCGCAAACGTTTTGCCGACGCCATTCGCCAGGAAGCGATTGACGCGCTGGTGAACGAAGCCTTCCGCGAAGCGGTCGATCGCGAAGGACTCAAGCTGGCCACGCAGCCGCATCTGCACGATCTCAAGGCCGAACCAGGACAACCAGTCGAGTTCGAACTGCACTGCGAAGTGCGGCCCGAACTCAAGCTGGAAAAGACTGACGGCTTCAGCGTCGAACGTCGCGAAGCACCAGTGAACGACGAAACGATTACCGAACAGATCGAAAAACTGCGCGAGCAGAAAGCCGATTGGGCGCCTGTCACCGACGACAAGGCCGCACCAGGCGACATGGTGTCCGTCGCGCTTTCAACCGCTGATGAAAACGGCGAGTTACCGCCCGGGCGCGAGTACAAACTCACCATGGGCGGCGGTCAGGCTATTGCCGGTATCGAAGAACTCGTGATGGAAGCGAAGCCGGGCGAGACGCTGGAACGCAACGTGCGCTGGCCCGATGATTTTCCGGACGAATCGCAGCGCGGCCAAACGAAAATGGTGCGCGTTACGGTGAACGACATCAAGCGCAAGGCAATGCCCGTGCTTGACGACGCGTTTGCGCGTGAACTCGGCGATTTCGATACGGTCGATGCCCTGCGTGAAGCGGTGCGGACGGACATGCTCGACCACGCACGTCGCGAAGCGGATTCGGAAGTGCGCGGTCGTTTGATCGAACAAGTGATTGAAGCGAACCCGTTTGAAGTACCAGGCAGCTGGGTGCGTCAGCTTATCGAAAGCTACGCCAAGATGTATCAGGTGCCGGAAGCAGAGATGGAACGTTTCGCGCAGGAATTCAAGGGCATGGCCGAACGTCAGGTTCGCCGCGATCTCGTTATCGAAACGCTGGCGGAGCGTGAAAAACTCGCGGCGTCGGCGGCTGATGTCGATGCTCGGATTGAAGAACTGGCCAAGACACAAAACGCCGATCCTGGACAAGTGTACGCACAACTCCAGAAGAGTGGTCGTCTCAGTGAAGTTGAACGCGAACTCACGGAATCTCGCGTGTTTGCGTGGTTGTTGGAGCGTAATCCCGTCAGCGCGGCCTAATCAGGGCCGCAGTACAACTCTCGAGGTCTTTATGGCTACGATCTACACGCCCTACATCATCGAACGGTCCAGCCGCGGTGAGCGCACGTACGACATTTTTTCGCGCTTGCTCATGGATCGCATCGTGTTTCTGGGCACACCAATCAATGATGACGTCGCCAACGTGATCATTGCTCAGCTTCTGTTTCTGGACTCGGATAATCCAGACAAGCCAATCCACCTCTACATCAACTCACCGGGCGGCAGCGTCTCGGCGGGCATGGCCATTTACGACACGATGCAGTTCATCAAGGCCCCGGTGCACACCACGTGCATGGGTATGGCTGCGAGCATGGGATCGTTCCTGTTATGCGCGGGAGCCGCGGGCAAGCGCAGCGCCCTGCCCCACGCGCGCATCATGATTCACCAGCCGCATCAAAGCGGCGGTGGTGGTCAGGCCAGCGACATCGAAATTCAGGCAAAGGAGATTTTGTATCTCCGTGCCAAGATGAATGAGTTGATGGGCAAACACTCTGGTCGCCCGGTTGAGCAGATCGAACGTGACACCGACCGTGATCGCTACATGTCGGCCGAGGAAGCGAAGAACTACGGTCTGGTCGATTTTGTGGTCTCCCACGAGGCCGAGCTGGTTGCGGCCGAGAAGGCTTCCTGAGGCCTGGGCTGAAACGCTGCGCGCCATCCGCGTGACAGCAGCAAAGTTGCGGCGGGGGCCTTCCGGCCCCCCGCTGCTGGTTCGCCGGGCGAGTGCCGAAACTTGCCTGAGCCCGTCTGCCTTTTGCCTGACGTTGTGCCCTCCAGTAGACTTCCGGGCAAAGTTAGGGTATCAGGTTCCAGAGTCATGAGCGGACCCATCCGCCTCACGCGTAGCCAATTGCACTGAAACGACATGTCCCACGACAAGCATTTACGTTGCTCCTTCTGTGGCAAGTCCAAGGACGCGGTCCGAAAGTTCATTTCGGGACCGTCGGTTTACATCTGCAATGAGTGCATCGCACTCTGCAATGAGATCCTGGCCGAGGACGAAGAACGGGAAGTGGCGGATGCCATCACGCAGGTACCGTCACCGCGTGAGATCAAGGGCATCCTGGATCAATATGTGATCGGTCAGGAACACGCCAAGAAGGCGTTGTCCGTGGCCGTCTACAACCACTACAAGCGCATTAACGCCGCCGGAAACGCCCGTGAAGATGATGTGGAACTCGACAAGTCCAACATCATGCTTATTGGTCCCACCGGTACCGGCAAGACGCTGCTCGCTCAAACGCTGGCCCGCATTCTCGATGTACCATTCACGATCGCCGACGCTACGACGCTTACGGAAGCGGGCTACGTGGGTGAAGACGTCGAAAACATTCTCGTGCGCCTGCTGCAAGCCGGCGACTTCAATGTGGCCGAGTGCGAGCGCGGCATCGTGTATATCGACGAAATCGACAAGATCGCGCGCAAGTCTGAAAATCCCAGCATCACGCGTGACGTGTCGGGCGAAGGCGTGCAACAAGCACTGCTCAAGATTCTCGAAGGTACGGTTGCATCTGTTCCGCCGCAGGGTGGTCGTAAACATCCGCAGCAGGAATACATCCAGATCAATACGAAGGACATTCTGTTCATCTGTGGTGGTGCGTTTGACGGTCTCGAAAAGATCATCGAAGCACGCACGGGTCGCAGGCAGATTGGCTGGGGTGCCGATGCGAAAGCGGCAAAACTCAACAACAAAGTCACCACGCCCAAGACACCGTTTGTCGAAGTCGAGCCCGATGACTTGTTGCGGTATGGGCTGATCCCGGAACTCGTTGGCCGCTTGCCCGTGTGCGTACCACTTGAGGCGCTGGATGAAGAGGCGCTTGTGCAAATTCTCAAGGAACCGAAGAACGCACTCACGAAGCAGTATCAGCGCTTGTTCGATCTCGAGAAAGTCAAAATCACGTTCGAGGAATCGGCATTGCGGGCGATCGCGTCGAAGGCTCTCAAGCGGGGGACGGGAGCGCGAGGCTTACGCGCCATTCTCGAAGAAACGTTGATGGACATCATGTTCGACCTGCCCACGCGGGATGATGTCGTGGAGGTCAAAGTCACCGAAGCATCCGTCGTCAGTGGCGTTCCGCCGCTCCTTGAAATCGCCCCGAAGAGACAGAAGAAGGAAGCCTGAGCAAGCGCACTGAAACGAGCACCGGTGCAGAGAAATTCCCGGTTCTCCCGCTACGCGATGTGGTGTTGTTCCCCCACGTCGCCATGCCGCTGCTGGTGGGTCGCAGCGGGTCGATGGCCGCCATCGCGGCCGCAGCCGAAGGTCGTCACGAAATCCTGCTCGTCACGCAGCGCAGCGCTGACGACGCCGCACCGACGCCGGCACAGCTGCATCGCATCGGCACGGTTGCACGACTCCAACAAGTAACGCGACTGCCCAATGGCACTACCAAGATTTTGGTGGAGGGTTTGGCGCGCGTCAAAGTGGAACGGTATTTTCCGCCGCGCTCGCCGCAGAAATCAGCGCTTCTGGAAGCGCGATGTGTCGACTTTCCCCTGAACACCGTCGAATCGGCAGAGCAGGTCGCGCGCGCGCATGTGCAGCTGCGTCATGCGCTGACGCTCTTTGAAGACTACGCCGGTATGCAGCGTCGCCTGCCACCCGAAGTGATAGGGTTGCTGCACGGTCTCGACGACGATGTGCGTCTCGCGTTTGGTATTGCCGCGCATCTCATGCTCCCCCTCGATCAACGTCAAAAACTGCTGGAGGCACCGACACTGTTGGCGCTCGCCGAGCAGTTGGTGCAAGTGATTGGTGGCGAGTTGGAGTTGCTGCGCCTCGAAAAGAAAATCGACGAGCAGGTGCGCGGCTCGCTGTTCCAGAATCAGCGTGAGTTTTTCCTCCAGGAACAACTCAAGGCGATTCACAAAGAACTCGGCAACGAAGAAGGCGATGAACTCCTGGAACTGGAAAAGCAGATCACGTCCAGGAAGTTGCCGGAAGCGGTTGCGGCGCGCGCGCAGCGGGAATTGCGCAAGTTGCGTCGCACGTCACCGTTGTCGCCCGAAGCCGCTGTATCGCGCGGTTGGCTGGATTGGACACTCGCACTGCCGTGGACCGAGCGCAGCGACGACACGATAGATCTCGAACACGCGCGCGGAGTACTGGACGCCGATCACTTTGGATTGGAAGAAGTGAAAGAACGCGTACTCGATCACATTGCGGTGCTCGGTCGCGTCGGTTCCCTGCCTGGGCCAATCTTGTGTCTCGTGGGACCGCCGGGTGTTGGCAAGACATCGCTGGGTCGTTCCATCGCGAAAGCACTGGGTCGTCGCTTTGTGCGCATGGCACTGGGAGGTGTGCGCGATGAGGCCGAAATTCGCGGTCATCGTCGCACGTACATTGGTGCCCTGCCAGGCCGGTTGATTCAGGCGATGCGCAAGGCCGAAGTGATCAATCCGCTCGTCTTGCTGGACGAAGTGGACAAGATGGGCGCCGACTGGCGTGGTGATCCGGCAGCGGCGCTACTGGAAGTGCTTGATCCCGAGCAGAATCACACGTTTACGGATCACTATCTTGAGGTGGACTACGATCTGTCACAGGTGATGTTCGTGACGACCGCCAATTCACTCGGCACGATACCGGAACCACTGCGGGACCGGCTCGAGATCATTCGTTTGCCGGGTTACCTCGAGAACGAAAAGCTCGAGATTGCCCGTCGTTATCTGTGGCCGCGTCAGTTGACGCAGTGCGGCATGGAACCATTGGCCGTTACGGTTGATGATGATGTATTGCCCAACGTCATTCGCGGCTGGACACAGGAAGCGGGAGTGCGTGACCTCGAACGTCGCATTGCGCGCCTTGCGCGTAAACTCGCGCGGAAGGCCAGCGAAACGCCGGATGCGAAAACTTTCCATCTCGCTCGGAAAGACCTCAACGACTTGCTGGGCCCGCCGCCGTTCGAACAGGATGATCATCGCCTGCACGATCAGATTGGTGTCGCACAGGGACTGGCCTACACGTCAATCGGTGGCGACTTGCTTGAGATCGAAGTGAGTGTCGTGCCAGGCCGCGGCCGAGTGCAACTGACGGGAACGTTGGGTGATGTCATCAAGGAATCAGCCGCCGCCGCGCTGAGTTATGTGCGCACGCGTGCAACCGACCTTGGTATCGCGCCTGATTTCTATAAAACGAAGGACATTCACGTGCATTTGCCGGCTGGTGCGACGCCAAAAGACGGACCGTCGGCTGGTATCGCGATGGCAACCGCGCTGGCCAGCGCGCTAAGTGGCAAACCGGTGCGCGGAGACTTCGCGATGACGGGTGAAATCACCCTGCGCGGTCGCGTGTTGCCAATTGGTGGGTTGCGCGAGAAAGGCGTGGCAGCGCATCGCCACCGCGTGAAACATGTCATCGTTCCCGCACTCAACACCAAGGATCTTGCCGAACTTCCTGCCGATGTGCGCGATGAAGTGACGTGGCATCCCGTGCGCACGATGGACGAAGTCCTCGCGCTGGTTCTTCGCCACGATCTACCGGCCGAAGAAGTAGCCGTGCTCGCATCGAAAGCTGCGCGGCGAAAAATCAAGTCGGGAAAGAAGACGACGCCGCTCACCAGTGTCTCGAAGACGCGCACACCCAAGATGCCAAAAATTCCCACGATAATTCAACACGGTGTGCCTGGTCGTACGATGTTGCCAAACACCGCCAACAGCAACGAAGGATGACTACTCCTGCCGATCCACCGGCGCCGGCCGCTGTTGATCCTTTGGTGATTCGGTTCCTCGACTTTCTTGGGCCGCAAGTAACGAAGGGTGGGTGGCGTCCGCCGGAAGATTTTCCGGAGATCGCGTTTGCCGGACGCTCCAACGTTGGTAAGTCGTCGCTGCTGAATGTGCTGTTGCGTCGCAAGGCACTCGCGCGCGTGAGTAACACGCCGGGGCGCACACGTCAGATCAATTTCTTTGCGGTCAACAAACAGTTTGTTCTGGCGGATTTGCCGGGCTACGGCTACGCCAAAATTTCGAAAACACGCAAGGCCGAGTGGCGTCCGCTCATTGAGGGATATCTCAGGTCGAGCAAACGTTTGGCGGGCGTCGTGTTGTTGTTGGATGTGCGGCACGATCCATCGCCCGACGACTTGCAGATGCTGGATTTTCTCGCGGAAGTGGGCGCTCCCACCATTGTCGTCGCGACCAAGACTGACAAAATGGGGCCCGTTGTCGCCGCGAACCGTATTCAAGAGATGGCAGAAGCGTTGGGCCTCGACGCCGATCAAATGGTGTCGTTCAGCTCGCGCACGGGTGAGGGTCGCGATGAGTTGGCAACGGCGCTAATGGATTTGTTGCAGCAGCCGGATTGGCGTCCGGCTCCCGCAACGGAAGAGGTAGCCGAGGGTACTGAAGAAATGCCAATCGCCCTTACGCCTTCTGCGGCCGAAGCAACAGCGGCGCCATCGGATCAATGAACGCGCGACGCTCGGCGGTTTTCGTGATCGCTGTTGCGTGTGCGATGGCTGCATCGGTGCTCGGCGCACAGCAGGGAATCGCGCCAGCAATGCCGCTGGCGTGCCGCACCAACGTGGTGGATTCGCTGGATGCGAACTTTGTCCCGGCTGGGTTCGGCACGCTCAGGGAGGACGACGTCTCCATCAAGATTTCGTTGATTGGCGGCCTGTTGGTAACGGCAACTCCGCTTGACGAACGGGTGATTCGACTATTGGCGCCAGACCTGTACAAGTCGCGGTGCCAGATTCGCGCGAGCAAGCAGAAAACGATTGATTCGATTGCGAATCGCGAACGACTCACCAAGCCGTCGCTGTGGTACGTAACGTTTTATGCAGTCGAACAAGGCGAAGTTCGCTTTAGCCCACAGGAGTTTATCATTGGCAACGTGGGCCGCGATTTTCGTCCGATGGGACTCATTCCGCTCAGTTCAGGCTTTGGTGACTATCGTCTGAAACAGTTCGAGGTGCAAACCGCGATCTACGTGTTTGACGGGCAGCTTAATGTGAATCAGCCGCTCACTGCGCAAATTCAGAGCGCGCGGTCCAATACTGATTGGCAGCAAGTTCTGCGTCGTATTGAGCAGGAACGCGCATTGGTTCGTTCGCGTGCGGCATCAAAATCTCCAGCACCGTAGGGAAGGATCGCTGAAGTCTCGTGGCATTCAACGACACTACACCAGTCGCTAGACAATTCTGAGCACGTCTTCAACCGGCCCTGCATCCCCGGTTCGCAGCAACTCCTCCACATGCACCAGCGCTTCGCGTTCGCGCGGCCAGGCCAGAATCTCGGCGGCATCACGCATGGCATGCCATGCGAATTCATCGTGCTCGACGCCCAATTGCACGGCGCTCGGCGATTCGACCACCGCGGCGAAGACGAGCGCGAGTTGCACAGTGCCCGTTTGATGCAAGTAGAACGAGTTCACGGTGATGCTGTACAGTCGCGCGATGGTCAGACCGGTTTCTTCCAGCACTTCGCGCACGGCGGCCTGTTCCGCCCGCTCGCCCGACTCAATTCGACCGTGAACGATTTCCCACGCGCCCGTGCAGCGAGAGTGGGGGCCCCGCTTGAGCGTGAGTACGCGCCAGCGGTCGGACGGCGCATTCTTGCCGTCCTCAAATCCGTCGGTTGGCGCTATCACGACGACGTCAACGACGCCGGGCACAATTCGCGTCATCACCGCATTGGGTAGCGGCTGCATACCCACAGAATTGTCGGTTGCTGCTTCTGACTTTGGCTTGGACATTGGACGAAAGTAGGCGCGCGCTTGCCGATCAACCAGCAGTGCGGCCAATCTTCCCGGGTGACAACATACGCTGAATTTATCGCCAAGGCGGCCACGTGCGCCGAAGAGGGTGGACTCGTGCCCGTGTGGCGCGATTGCCTGCTGGACCTTGTAACACCCGTGGCCGCGTACGCGAAGCTCCGCCACGGACCGTTCGCGTTCCTCCTTGAGTCAGCGCCCGCCGGCGGTGAAGCCTGGTCGCGCTACACGTACATGGGCTCGGCGCCACGTGGCGCGTGGCGATTGCGCGACGGAGTTGTTCATGATTGGACCGCGGCCGACGGTTGGCACAACGCGCGCACACCGGCGGATCCGCTGGGAGACCTGCAAGCCATCGTGCGCGACATGCGCCCCGTCGCTGCGCCCGAACTCGGTCAGTTTTGGAGCGGCGCGGTTGGATTTTTCAGCTACGATGTGGTGCGGCACATTGAGTCGATGCCGAACGCACCAACACGCGCGCTCAATTATCCGGATGCGTGTTTCGTGTTCACCGACGCGCTGGTTGTGATTGACAACTGGCGCGGGCAGGCGCGTGTGATCGTGTCGGTACCGGTGCCCGCGGGCGCAGCGAGCCGCGAGTTGCAATCGCTGCACGCGAATGCCGAACAAACACTCATGGATACAGTGCAGCGTTTGCAAGGCGATATCATCTTGCCGCCGCTCAACATCGACCAGTCTGCGAAACCTGCGGTGGGCCGGGCGATGTTTGCGCACGATGATTTTGTGCGCGCGGTTGATCGCATCAAGGAATACATTCTGGCCGGTGATGTGTTTCAGGCGTTGATTGCCCGCCGCATCGAACTCGATTTTGATTTCGATTCCACCACGCTGTATCGCGCGCTTCGCGCACTGAATCCATCGCCGTACATGTACCACCTCGTGCTCGACGGACTTGAACTCGTGGGAAGTTCGCCCGAGCTGCTGGTGCGCGTGGCCGATCAGCGTGTAACGGTGCGCCCCATCGCCGGTACGCGACCGCGCGGCCGCACACCCGAAGAAGACACGGCGCTTGCGGACGAACTTCTCGCCGACGAAAAAGAACGCGCCGAACACGTGATGCTCGTCGACCTCGGCCGCAACGACGTTGGTCGCCTTGCGAAATACGGCAGCGTCGAAGTCACGGACTTGATGGTGGTCGAGAAATATTCGCACGTGTTTCATATCGTGAGCCAGGTTGAAGGAGAACTGCGCAATGAGTACAGCGCGCTCGATGCATTCCGCGCGGTGTTTCCCGCCGGCACGATGAGTGGCGCTCCGAAAGTGCGTGCGATGCAGATCATCGACGAACTCGAACCCGAGCGCCGTGGCGCGTACGCTGGTGCGCTGGGCTACATCGCGGCGGGGGATGAACGGATGGACCTCGCCATCACGATTCGCACGTGCGTGCTGGCCGATGGATTGGCGTCGGTGCAATGCGGCGCGGGAATTGTGTACGACTCGGTTCCCGAAAAGGAATGGGATGAAACCGAGAACAAGGCGCGCGCGATGCTGACGGCCATTGGGCGCGCGCGCGCGGCCGGAATGAAGACGTCGTGAACGTCGTCGCGAAGTGGAGCCTGGTTTCCGTGGCCGGCGACCGGCGGTTCTTCCTCCCCCTCGGCAAGCGCCTGGTGCTTGGCCGGGAGACGACCAGTGACTTACCGATTCTTGACGTCGGCATTTCACGACGTCACGCGGAAGTTTGCGCGACGGTAAAGGGACTCGAGATTCGCGATCTTGGTTCGCGTAACGGCACGTACGTGAATGGCAAGCGCGTGAACGACGCGATGGCCTCCGTCGGTGATCGCATCACGTTCGGTGGCGTGGAATTCACATTTGTCAAAGTCGAAGAAGCGACCAAGGCTTTTGACGACGCCACAGCGCGTTTTGATGGTAGCTCGACGCAAGTGCATGAACGCGCGATGCCGTCGCCGCTGCAGGCGGTGGACGCCGTGGCGGGCCGTCGACTGGCCGCGCTGGTTTCGATCGCGCAGCGCCTTGGACGACTGGGCGATCTCGACGCATTGCTCGATCGTATTGTTGATGATTTGTTTGAGGCGTTTGCCGCGGATCGCGTTGGAGTGCTGCTGCGGGGGGCCGACGGCCTGCTGGAAACACGGATCGCGCGCGACCGCGCCGGGGCGAGCATTGTGACGCCTATGCCCCGCGCCATCGCGCAGGGTGTGGCTGACCGGCAGGTTGCGCTACTCACGCACGACGCCCGCACGGACACACGAACCGCGGGCGCGTCCGTCATGATGCAGTCGGTGCGATCGGCACTCGCCGCACCATTGCTAGGCGATGGTCGCGTGTCGCTGGGCGTGTTGTACGCCGACAACCTGCGTGACGCGAACGCGTTCACCGATGCGGATCTCGACTTCCTCGTGGCGTATGCTGGTATTGCGGCCGCCGCGGTGGAACGCGAACAAGCGGCCATGCGTTTGCGCGACGCTACGCGTGTTCGCGAAAACTTCGAGCGGTACTTCACACCGCAGCTGGCGGAGCACATCGCGAACGCTCCGGGCGCTGTTGCATTGGGCGGTGAGCGCAAGCAGGTGACCGTGCTGTTCAATGACGTGCGCGGCTTTACAGAAATCGCCGAGAGTTTGCCGCCGGACAAGATGGCGGCGCAGCTCAACGAGTATTTCGCGGCCATGGTGGAATGTGTATTTCGCCATAATGGTGCACTCGACAAGTTTATCGGCGATTCGATCATGGCGTACTGGGGCGCGCCCGTTGCCAGTGACGATGACGCCGATCGCGCCGTGCGTGCGGCGATGGACATGCAGGATCAACTGCACGCGCTCAACGTGCGGTGGGACGCCGCCGGACGACCAATGCTGCACGCTGGCATTGGCATCAATCTTGGCGACGCCTTTGTAGGCAACATCGGTTCACCGCGGCGCCTTGAATACACGTTAATTGGCGACACGGTGAACCTGGCGAGTCGGCTGTGCGGGCTCGCGCGTGGTGGCGAGACGTTGATATCCGATGCGGTTCGGAGTGAATTGAAGCGCCCATTCTTCATGCGGGCGCGCCCGGAACTTGTGCCGCAACGATACAAGGGACCGCCAGTCGCAGTGTTCTCCCTTGTGTCCGCTCACGAAGGTGACACCCTTGAAATGGTGATCCCGGACAAAGGGGTGCTGTCGCCTGAAGACTTGCTGCGTGACTGAGCCCGCGCGCGCGCGAACGGTTGAGACGATGCAGACTGACGGCATCCATCCGTTGCCTGGCTACACCACACGCGAACTCGCGGGCGTACACCTTGTAGCGATGGACGTTTTGGTACCAGAGTTGGTTGAAATCCTCGATCGCTGCGGCACTTTGTACGCGTGGGCGCGCACGGCACAGCAACCACACGCACTGCGCGGTCGCGCACCGGTGTTCGTCGCAACCTTGCCCGGACCTGCGGATGCGACGATCGTGGTTCGACATGCATGGCACGGCGGGTTGTTGGCGCCATTCACCCGTGATGTGTATCGCCGGCCATCACGAGCGCCGATGGAACTGCAGATTTCACGGTCGCTGCGAGAAGCCGGCATTCCCACGCCTGAAGTCGTTGCGTATGCGCTTTACGAAGTTGCGCCTGGCCTGGTGCGCGTCGATGTGGCGTCGCGTTACATACCCGACTCGTACGACTTCGCCGCAGTGTTAGCCGATCACGCACCGTCAATTCCGCGCGCGGATGCGTTTCGTGCGATACAAGTGCTCCTGCTACAACTGGCACGCAATGGGTTCGTGCATCCCGACCTCAACGTCAAGAATATTTTGCTGTACCACGATTCCGGTGACGTAACGGCCGCCGTGCTTGACGTTGACGTCATGCGACGCGTGCCTGTCGGTAACCGAGGAACGGTACGCGTCAGGAATTTTGAACGCCTTGAGCGGTCAATGCGCAAGGCGCCCGCGCAGTTTGGTGTGCAGCTGTCCAACGCAGAACTCGAAAGTTTTCACGTGATGATGACGATGATGCGTTCACGCGCGGATGCTTCGTGAGCGGTACCATGCCACCGTTACCACCCTTCAAGCTGGATCGGGTTGGTATCGTGATGATGAGCGCCGTGGGCGACGTCGTGCACGTCCTTCCCATCATTCATGCGCTCAAGGCGTTCAATCCGAAGGTGAAGATTACGTGGGTATTGCAGCCTGGACCGGCCACACTGGTGCGCGGTCATCCCCTGGTCGACGACATCGTACTGTTCAATCGCGCGGGTGGATGGAAAGAATTCCTGAAGGTGCGCCAGGAACTCGCCACACGGCCGCTGGATGTTGTGCTGGGCTTGCAAGTGTACTTCAAGGCCGGGTTGATCACGGCATTCACGAAAGCACCCGTGAAACTTGGATTTGATCACGCCCGCGCCCGCGATGCGAATTGGTTGTTCACGACCCATCGCATCGCGCCGCATGCGGGGCAACACGTACAGGATCAATACTTCGAGTTTCTTGCAGCGCTTGGCGTTCCCTTTGGGCAGCCGCAATGGACGCTGGGTCCGTGGAACGACGAAGAACGTGCGTGGCAATCAGACTTCCTCCAACAGTTTGACCGACCGATTACACCAATCGTCGTTGCGACCAGCAAAGCCGCAAAGGATTGGGCGCCCGAGCGCTGGGCGGCCGTCTGCAACGCGCTGTGGAACGACTTCGGACTGCAGCCGGTGCTGGTTGGTGGGCGCTCTGAACGCGAGGTGGCCGCGGAAGCGGTCATTCTTCGCGATGCGCCAATGGCGCACTCTGCACTGGGCAGCGGTTTGCGCAAACTCAGCGCCATCTTTGACAAAGCGGCCGTGGTGTTGTCACCGGACACCGGCCCATTACACATGGCCGTCGCACTTCGAGCGCCCGTGATTTCGCTCATGGGGTACACGAATCCCAAACGCGTCGGGCCGTACGACTACTCGAAAGACTTGATGATTGATGCGTACGGAAATCCGGGAGAGGACTACCCGTTAGACATGTCGTATCGCGAGGGGCGCATGGGTCGCATCACGGTGAGCGATGTGATGGCCATGGTGCAGCGCTGGAAAGACCGCTACGCCGGCGCACGACTGGCCGCGTTGAGTGCTCCAAACCGATAGTCCAGACCTAAATCGGCGCAGAGCCCGATCAGGCGTCCCAGTGGCAACCCCATGACGGCAAAGAAATCGCCGTCAATACGCTCCACGATCGTTGCGCCGAATCCCTGAATGCCGTATGAACCCGCCTTGTCCATTGGCTCGCCGGTCCTGATGTAGTCGGCAATCATCGCGTCAGTGAGCGCGCGAAATGTCACGGCCACATTTTCTACCCCCGACAACACCCGATCACCGGTCGCCACCGCGACCGCCGTAACCACGGTGTGTGTGCGGCCACTCAACTTGCGCAGCATTTCGGTCGCATGTTGTACGTTGTCCGGCTTACCAAGTATCTCACCGTCAATGACGACAATGGTGTCGGATCCAATTACCACGGCGTCGGTCTCTCGCGCCGCAATCACCGTGGCCTTGGTGCGCGCCAGCCGCTCGGCGTGCGCAACGGGATCTTCATTCTCGTGCACCGACTCGTCGATGTCGGCCGGTGCCACGCTGTGCACGACGCCGATCAGCGCCAGCAACTCACGTCGGCGCGGCGACTGCGAAGCCAGCACCACCCGGACAAGGGGCGCATCTGTTTTTGTAGCGTTGGATTCTGATTGAGAAGACATAGTAGTTAAGATACGTCACACGCCGTACAGACCCAATACACATATCGCAGCTGGTTATTCGTCATGTCGTCGGACTCCACTCCCAGTAATTCAGCGCCGAAGTTCGAGACCGTCGCTATTCGCGCGCAAATGCCAACGACGGCCGAGCGGGAGCATTCTACCCCGCTGTTCCTGACGTCGAGCTTTCGGTTCAATGACGCCGAACACGCGCGAGCGCTGTTTACCGAAGAAGTGGCAGGTAACGTGTATAGCCGGTACGCCAACCCCAACACCGACGAATTCGTTCACAAGCTGTGCTTGCTGGAAGGCGGCGAAGACGGCATCGCGACTGCGTCCGGGATGTCAGCCGTGTTTGTGGCGCTCGCGTCGCGGTTGTCATCCGGCGACCACGTTCTCGCGGCGCGCGCGTTGTTCGGGTCGACGCATCAATTGTTGACGCGGGTGTTGCCGCGTTGGGGCATCACGTTCACGTATGTTGACGGCAACGACGCGGCAGTTTGGAAGGCGGCACTTCGTCCGGAAACGAAAATGTTGTTTGTCGAGTCGCCATCCAACCCCGGACTCGATTTGCTTGATCTGCGGATGCTGGGGGACATCGCGCGCGAGCGCGGAATTCCGCTCGTGGTCGACAACTGTTTTGCGACGCCCTACCTGCAACGTCCCATCGAACTCGGTGCGAGTGTCGTCGTGCACTCCGCCACCAAGTTCATCGACGGTCAGGGACGTGTACTGGGCGGTGCCATTGTCGGCGACAAGTCGTTCGTTGCCGATTGCCGTTTTTTTGCGCGCCATACTGGTCCGGCGATGTCAGCGTTCAACGCGTGGGTGTTGTCAAAATCGCTCGAGACGCTCGCGTTGCGTATGGATCGTCATTGCTCGAACGCCTTGAGTTTGGCTCAACATTTTGAAGGTCACGCCGACCTCGAATCCGTGCGGTATCCGTTTCTGCCATCGCATCCACAACACGACCTCGCGAAACAACAAATGTCGCAAGGCGGTGCGATTGTCGTACTGGTTGTGAAAGGTGGCATTGAACGTGGCCGCCGCTTTCTGGACGCTATCAAACTGTGCTCGCACACGCCGAACCTTGGCGACAGCCGTTCGATTGTTACGCACCCCGCGTCCACTACCCATTCCAAACTCACCGTGCAGGAGCGCTCGGCTGTTGGTATTTCCGATGGACTCGTGCGGGTGAGTGTTGGTCTGGAGCACGTGCACGATGTCATAGCGGATATCGAGCAGGCGTTGGCGGTGGGTTAGTCAATCGCCCCCGATTGAAAAACAAACGCCGCCCCTGTATTTGAGGCGGCGTCTCAGTTTTCCTATTCCGTTCGGCGAGACTGCCGGTGATTGGCCGTCATGCAGTTTCTCAACGCCCGTTGCCGCGTCGACCAAGGCGAACCGTTAGCGCGTCCCCCGAGCGAAGGCATTTCCGGTTCCCCCGCAAGGGGTAAACGACCGCCGACCGCACGCACGATGAGGCCCATCCCCGGCACAGGTTGCGCCTCGCTCCGAAGACTATCGGAGGACGTGCGTCGTTTTGGAGAGCCCGCGTTGGGCGCGAGAGAGATCTGCCAGCGGTCACTGCGCGTATTTCCCGGCAGCGCACCAACCGCGATGACTTCGTGATCGTTCGCGTTAAGAATTAGTTGGGCCTTTTGCATTCCTGCGTCATTAGTCGTACGTTCACTTCCGTCCACGAGATTGTGCCACTTGAGCAGGCCAGTTGCGGTTGATCCCCGACCCACAACAGGTGTGTGCCGTACGGCGAGAATGTGGCCAGTGCTCCCGCAAGTTCGGCAACACTGCGGATGCTGTCTCCAATTTGCGCAACGCGAGTAACATGTGCGGCTCCGGACCCGTCTCGTACGCGATGAAGCGTCCATTCGACGACCACGGAGGCGCACGGGCATTCAGTGCGATAACGATGTGCGCCAATTTTCACCGGTCGGTAGCGCGATGTGCTCGCGTTCGCTCTCCGCAGTTTCTGATCGCAGGAGTGTGGCAAGGTCGTGCAGTGCAGTCGGGGACGCTCCAACATCCCACGCCAGCGAAGCTTGCACGAAGGTTACAGTTGGACCGGGTCCCCTTGCGAGAATCGCTGTAGCAGGTGGATTGGCGCTTGTGTTCGCTTGTGCCACCAACGAAACAGATGTTGTCAGTGTTGGACCAACACGAAGCGCCGCAGTTTGTGACAGCGGGTACACCGGCAGTTTGGGAGAGGGAGCTGGCAGGCGGTTGTTCACTCACACCTGGCGACTTGCGGAATTGGACAGAGGGATTCTTTATACTGACGTGTTCCCAACATCTGAAGGCAGGCGTTCGTTGTTTCAACGAGTTTAGTTCAGCACGGCTGTTGCGGTTCGTTCCAGCCAGAGAGTGACTGGACCGTCGTTCACCAATTCCACATCCATGTGCGCGCCAAAGATTCCCGTCGCAACGTCGAACCCTCTTTCTTTGAATAGCGCTATGAAGCGGTTGTAAAGCGGTTCTGCCAGTTCCGGTCGCGCCGCATCAATAAAACTCGGTCGACGTCCTTTTAGTGCATCGCCGTACAAGGTGAATTGCGACACGATCAGCAAGCCGCCGCGTACATCCGCCAATGCGAGATTCATCTTGCCTTCGCTATCGCCGAAGAGGCGCAACCCTGTTATCTTTTCCACCATCCAGTGAAGTTCAGTTTCACGGTCAGTATGTGTGAAGCCGACGAAGAGGAGAAATCCGGTTCTGATTTGTCCAGCAATGTGGCCTGGCTTTCCGTCCCGAGACCCGACTCGTACCACGGCTTTGCTGACGCGCTGCAAGAGTATTCGCATAGTTCGTAAAGGATCGCTTGCCTCCCCTTCACTTGAAAGGGCGGGCGGCATTGACCACTTGGGTAATAATCGTGCAACCACGCCTCGCTCTACAATTCGAGCTCATCCCACGCAGCGACTCTCTCGATCCCGAGAAGGCCCTGCTCACTGCCTGTGCGTCCTGGCTCGGCCTCGCGCATGAAAGCCTTCTGAATTGGGACGTCCCGTCCAATCACACGCTCGATGGCGGACGCATCCTGCGATGGGCGCCCTTCGTCGAAGACGGCACGGCGCTCGCCGATCTTGTGTTGCACGAGCCCGATCCTGTTGACCGTACCATCCAGTGGACGTCGCACCTGACGTACGTGCGCACGCAAGGAACCAGCGGCATCAGTCGCCGGTTGAATGTGCGCATTAGCACGACCGGTGGCACGCCTCACAGCGTCACGCCCCCCGTGCGCCCGCCACGCCTCCTGACTGAGCTCGACCGTGACTTCCTGCTGGTGTCCAACGACGGACCGCTGCAAAAGACACCAACTCAGCTCGAAGGCAGCACACTCGAAGCCTTTGTCCGGTACGTTTTGTGCGATCCGGCGCGGACCATGCCCGTTCTGCTGCTGACCGAACTGCCCGATGGCGGTTACGTGATGCCGCCAGAAGCTTTTGGCGCCGAAGTGTTTGGCCTGGGTGCCAGCTACGTACTCCGCCATGCAGACACCTTTGCCCTGTCCGACGCCGTTGGCGGCCACGCCCGCAGCGTCTTCCTCGGCTCGGCCCGCGCGTACCTGCCCGGCTTCTCACTCGATTCCGATCCGTTCCAGCATCCGCTCGTGCTGGCTCGCGCCTTAGCCCTGCCTGGCGAACGTCGCCGTCTGGTCCAGCGCCTCGCCGAAATTTCGGTCGAACGCCAGATCCCCGACGACGTCACCGTCGAAGCGCTGCGCGATGCTCGCGCCGCGACGTATGGCGCCGGCACCTACGCCGACGAAGAAGAGTCAGAACCGTTGGATGCGGTTGCCGGCATCGAAGGCGATTCGACACACCTTGCCACCATGCTCAAGGCGTACGACACCAGCCTGCGTCAAGCCGAAGGCGAACTGTCTCGCACCCGCGAACGCCTCATCGAAATGCGCAGCCAGTTGGCCTACGAACGCACCTCGGTTCGTGCACTCCGCACCAACCTTGCGGCCATGCGCGAAGGCCAGCCCGTCACTCGCCCCGTCAACGACGCTCCTGAGTCCGTACTCGAAGCCGTCGAACGCGCCCAAGCGTTGTATTCAGACGCGCTGGAAATCCTGCCAACCGCCCTCAAATCTGCCGAAGAGTCTCTCTTCCCAGACGCACTTACCGCCTGGCGGTACATGAAGACGCTGGGTGAACTGGCGCGGAAGCGCCGAGATCGCATGCTCTACAAAACGCTTGAAGAAGCCTTTGCCGAACAAGATGTAGAGTTCGCGCCAGGCCCCTACGAGCCCGGTGTGCGTCGACCGCGCGACCAGTACACGTTCCGCGCAGCGGACCGCGAAGTGGATTGCCTCGACCAGCTGCGCCGCGGAGAAAATCCCGCCACGTGCCTGCGCGTGTACTTCACGTCTTCCGAAGATGGCGGTTTCATCGTCGGACACGTCGGACGCCAGCTCGATTCCGTCCTGGTGCCCTAAGCGTTTCTGCACTGCCGCAACACGAAAGCCGGAAGCCACTCGCTTCCGGCTTTTTCGTGCCTGCGAATGTTTCGCAGAACTTAACCGGCGCGTCTCTTGTGAACGGCCAACAGCAGTCTCGCTGCCTGGTGTCTTTTCATCATTTTTGGTATGCCTGTGACTGGATTCTTCAAAAAGTGGTTCGGCCGGCGCAGCACCGTCGCCCCAACACCGTCGATCCGATCAGCGCCGAATTACGTCCGTCGGCCGCAATTGATGGCAGACGCTGCTGCGCCGGAAGCCATCGGTATGTGGACGCCGCGTGACGATGCGTTTTGGCCCAGCCAGATGGCGCGCGCCATCAAGCATTTGCGAAACGACTGGTCCACATACCCAGAGCGCGGGCGATGGCCCGACGCGTCATAACTCTTTACCCTCCTGTCCGCAGCACCAGAGCAAGTCATCCGTCAGCTACCGGCCGCGGCCCGTGAGGCGATCGCCTTGTGCGATAACCCTACACTGAGTCGTGCCCAACTCGCCAACAAACTGGGTACCGATCCGTCCTTGGTGCAGGCGCTGCTGAAACAGGCAAATGGGGCCTTCTACGCTTCCGGGTTGCAATCCGTGCTGCGCGTGGAGGATGCAATTGATCGCATTGGGATAGCCGCCACGCGCGCTATCGTGCTCGCAAGTTGTGTTGACGGATTGCTCAGCAAACCGGGCGCTCCGTACGACGTAATGTTATCCGCCGTCTGGACGCACATGGTGAACACCGGGCACCTGGCGCGTATCATTGCTCCATCCATGGGCGCCGACGCCGAAGAGGCGTTCGCCATCGCCCTGCTGCACGATGTCGGCAAGCTGGTGATTTTTGACACGATCAGCGCGTTGCGGGCATCAAAGCGCGGCGCGGTCGCACTCCCTGAAACATGGCTGGCCGGACTCATCCAACATCTGCACGAACCGCTGGGCGCCGCCTCCGTACAAAGTTGGGGACTCGGGCCTCGCGCCGCCGATGCAATCGGCTGCCACCATCGCCGCGAAAATCGAACGCAGCAACACCCCTTGGCCGAAACACTCTTTGTCGCCGAGCGTGCGGAGCACGCGATTCGAAAGAACGAACGGCTCGATTTCGAAGGCGTCTGGAGCCTCGGACAAATATGGGGCGATCGCAGCGACGCTCAGGCCGCACTGTTTCGTCGAGTGAAGGCCGCGTAATTGCTCACGATTTTCAGCACGGGTTTGTCCGACAAAACCAAACCCCGCCACATCTGTTGTGGCGGGGTTCTGTTTGGAAAAGCGGATGCTTATTCGACCGTCACCGACTTCGCGAGGTTGCGCGGCTGATCAACGTTGCATCCACGTTTCACGGCGATGTAATACGCGAGCAACTGCAACGGCACCGACGCGAGAATCGGCATCAGCAAGTCGACGGTTTCCGGCACGCGGAACTCGTAGTCAATGAGCCCAGCGAGTGCCGGTTCGGCACGGGTGGTAATCGCGATGACTTTGCCCTTGCGCGCTTTCACTTCCTGAATGTTTGACGTGATTTTGTCAAACACGGCATCGTGCGGGGCGATGACGACACACGGCATCATCTCATCGATCAACGCGATTGGCCCATGCTTCATCTCGGCTGCCGGATATCCTTCGGCATGGATGTAGCTGATTTCCTTGAGTTTGAGCGCGCCTTCGAGCGCGGCCGGGAAGTTGTACCCGCGACCGAGGTAGAGGAAATTCTGCGCACGCTTGAATTCTTCGGCGAGTTCTTCAATCTCTTCTGCACGATCGAGAATTGATTGAATCTGCGCGGGCAAATCGGCGAGCGCCTGGGCAATCTGGCGCCCACGTTCCACCGACAAATTGCGCAAACGTGCGAGCTTCAGCGTAAACAGTGCGAGCGCAACGACCTGACTGGTAAACGCCTTGGTTGACGCGACCCCAATTTCCGGACCGGCGTGCAGATAGATACCGCCATCGTCTTCGCGCGCAATCGTTGAACCAACCACGTTCACGAGTCCGAGCGTGCGCGCGCCGCGACGCTTGGCTTCACGCATCGCCGCCAACGTATCTGCCGTTTCGCCCGATTGTGAAATCACAATGCAGAGCGTGGTGGGTGTCACAATCGGATTGCGATACCGAAATTCCGACGCGTATTCGACTTCAACCGGAATGCGGCACAGATCTTCGATCATCAACTCGCCAATGAGCGCCGAGTGCCAGCTGGTGCCGCACGCGGTGATGATGATGTTGTCAACCTTGAGCAGATCTTCCTTGGAGATATTCAACCCACCAAGCTTGGAAAATCCTTCATCGAGGATGAGCCGGCCGCGCATGGTATTTTCGACCGTGGTCGGCTGTTCGAAGATTTCCTTGAGCATGAAGTGCGCGTACCCACCGCGCTCGATCTGCGTGAGATCCCAGTCGATGCGGCTTACCGGCTTGTTCAACGCGATCGCGTCGAGGTCAAGTACTTTGTATCCGTCGCGGGTGATCACCGCGACATCGCCATCATCGAGATACACCACCTGGCGGGTATGCGCGAGAATAGCCGACGCGTCGCTGGCGATGTAGTACTCGTTGTCGCCCAGCCCAATCAACAACGGGCTGCCTTTCCGCGCCGCGACAATTTTGTCTTTCTCGCGGCTGGAAATCACGGCGACACCGTAGGTGCCTTCCACCTGGCGGAGCGCTTCAATTACCGCCGCTTCGAGGTTGCCGGCGTAGGCCGCTTCGATGAGGTGCGCGAGGACTTCTGTATCGGTGTCGGAACGGAACACGTACCCGCGTGCTTCGAGCGATGCCTTGAGTACCGTGGCATTCTCGATGATGCCATTGTGCACCACGGCAATGGTGGCGTCCTGGCTCATGTGCGGGTGTGCGTTGGTTTCCGTTGGCGGACCGTGCGTGGCCCAGCGCGTGTGCGCAATGCCAAGCGTGCCGGTTGACGGGTTCGCTGCAACGACCGCTTCCAACCGCGAAATCTTGCCGGCCGCTTTGCGCGTTTCGACGCCCTTGCCATTCATGATGGCAACGCCGGCCGAGTCGTACCCCCGGTACTCGAGGCGTTTCAGCCCGTCGACCAGAATGGGAGTGGCAAGTTTGTCACCAACGTATCCGACGATGCCGCACATGAAGTCTTTGGGTTAAGCGATGAATAGTGTCAAAGTGCTGCGGCGAGTTCTTCCAACGGACGGCGTGCACTGGCCACAAGCGCGCGTGCCTCCACTTCCGTTGGCGCTTCCGCGATGGCGCGAATGATTGGTTCGGTTCCCGACGGGCGAAGGTGCACCCACCGATCGGGCCAATCCAACCGCAACCCGTCCTGCGTGTCTGCCGCCGCTTCAGGAAAAGTTGCCTGGAGCTTCGCATACACCGCAGCCATTGATACGTCGGCCACGTCCAGCTTGTCCTTCACGATCACGTATTGCGCCGATTCGCCTATCAACGACGACAGCGATCGATTCTCTTCGTGCAGCAACTGCAGGATGAGCGCGATGGCCAGCGGCGCATCTCGACCAAGATGCAGCTCTGGCAAAATTACGCCACCGTTTCCTTCTCCGCCGATCGTTGCGCCAACATCGCGCATCGTGATTGCAACGTTTACTTCTCCGACTTTTGCAAATTTGAACGGCACACCCGCTGCGGCCGCAACATCAGAGACCACTTTGCTGGTGCTCAGATTCGTAACGACAGTTCCGGGCCGGTGTTTGAGCACCGTCCGTGCCGCCAACGCCAGCGTGTAGTCCTCGCCAAGCGCCTTGCCCGAATCCCCTACCAATGCCAGACGATCCACGTCAGGATCCGTGGCAAAACCAACCACGGATCGAGAATTCCGGACCAGCTCCTCGAGTTCCCCGAGGTTTTCGGCCACGGGTTCGGGCGGGCGATGAAACAGACCGTCCGGTTCCATGTTGATCGCGACGGTGTGGCACCCTAATTCCGCCAACAACTGGGGCATGATGACGGCCCCGGCGCCGTGGCAGCAATCCAGCGCGACCCGGAACTCACGCGAACGAATACCCGCGACATTCAGAAATGGGAGCGCCAGAATTGCTGCAATGTGACGCGCGACCGCTTCGGGATCGTTGGCGATACGACCAAGCTTGTCCCAGGTGGCACGTTTGATTGGCGCATCCAGCAGCGCGCGCATCGCCGCACCCTCTTCTGCCGACAGAAATAAGCCAGCCGGCCCAATAAACTTGAGCGCGTTCCACTCGATGGGATTGTGGCTGGCCGTAATGGCCAAACCGCCTGCCGCGTGGTGATGCTCGACGGCCATCTGCACGGTTGGTGTTGGCACCATGCCAATATCGATCACGTCGCATCCGACCGACTGCAAGGCCGCGTGCACCGACCGAGTAAACATCATACCGGACACGCGACTGTCGCGGCCAACCACGATGGCGCGTGATTTTCCGGTGCTCGATGCCCACGCGCCAAATGCCGCTGCAAAAGTGCTGACGATCTCGGGGGTCAGTGCTTCCCCGACCCGCCCACGCACTCCGGAAACTCCAACCATCAACCCATCAAAATTCATGCGTCTCCCTCGGGAAGTGCATAACCTATCAGGCCGCACACGTCTCACAAAATCATCCGCATCCATCGGAGCACAGCCCGTGCAAATTGACGCGCAAGGGTCGCGCCTCGTTACGTTCCCGGCATTGTTTGGTCCGTAATCGCCATCACAAACCTCCCGAGTTTCATATGACCGACCCGCTCGCGCTCCTTCCTTTTGCGGTTGCGGCTGGAGGCGGTATCCTTGACGGAGTTGATTCGCAGCAATGGGTGGCCGCTGGTCACACGCTCCTGACGCGCAGCGCGCCGCTCGTCCGGACGCTGGGCGGGTCGCGCAGCGCGATCCTGCTCCCGCCTGGTGGCCCGTTTCTTTCGGCATTGGCCGCTTCCGATGGGCGCGGTGCGGTGTTGATCAATCCGCTGGCGTCTCTATCCGAAATTGTTCGGCAACTCACCGACGCCAACGTGGCCGTCGTGTTCACCAGCGCAGCGCTCGCGGCACTGCTTCCGCCCGGATTCGCGCGCGTGCTCATGGATGATGCCCCGCGTTTTGCACGCGTGCAAATTGGCGATCGCGATAACCGGGTTGACCTGGGCAATCACTTCGGACTTGACATCGTCGGCAGCAGTGATACACCGGGTCGCGAAGAAGAAGCGGTGATCGTGTACACGTCGGCGATGGCCGGCACACCACTGGGCGCAATTCTCACGCACCGCAATGTGCTCTGTAATGCGCGCGCGTCGATTGACGCCTTGGACGATGAGGCGCGCGATCACTGCCTGTCGGCGTTACCGTTTGCGCACTTGTTTGGGTTGATCGTGTGCACGTGTGCCCCGCTGATTGCGGGTGGCCGAGTGACGACCATGGAGCGCTTTCATCCAGGACGCGCGCTCGACATCATCACACAAGAAGGCGTCACGCGATTCATGGGCGTGCCGTCAATGTATGCGGCACTACTTGGCGCAATGAAGCGTCGCGGCAATGCACAGCTCACATCGCATCAATTGCGATTGTGTCTGGTTGGTGGTGCACCGATCGCCGAATCACTGCAGGACGACTGGTTTGCGGCCACGGGCGTGGAGCTTCGACAAGGTTATGGCTTGACCGAAGCTGCGCCGGCCGCACTGTTGACGCGCGCCGACGCCGTCAATGAGCGTGGCACGATGGGCACCGCCCTCAATGGCAGTGACGTCACGATTCGCGACGCGTCAACGAGCACCGTTGTGCCAGACGGCGGCGTTGGTGAAATATGCGTTCGTGGACCGCACGTTTTTTCCGGTTACGTGTCAGCCGGCCAGCTCGGACTTCGAGTGGTGGACGGCTGGCTGCACACGGGCGATCTCGGCATCAAACACCCTAACGGCACGGTCGCCTTTCGCGGGTTGATCAAGCCGATGTTTACGCGCAACGGGTTCAACATTTATCCGCGCGAAATCGAATCAGCGCTGTTGCGAATGCCCGGAGTAACGGCCGCTCACGCGTGGGGTATTCCGGATGCCGACAAGGAGAACAGTGTCGCGGTGCGCGTTGAAGGCCCGGTGACGGAATCGGACGTGAAGCGGTGGGCGCAGCAGGAGCTGGCGGCGTACAAAGTGCCGGCGCAGGTGGAGCTGGGATAACTGAAGCCAAATGGCCTAATGGCCGAATGGCTGATGCAGCCGAACGGCCGAAGAACAGACTGCAGGCTAACGGCCGAAGAACAAACTGCAGGCTAACGGCCGAAGAACAAACTGCAGGCTAACGGCCGAAGAACAAACTGCAGGCTCGCGGCCGAAGAACAAACTGCAGGCTCGCGGCCGAAGAACAAACTGTAGCCGAATCCTTGTCGGCTGTTCGGCTGCAGGTTTTTGTTCGGCTTTTTCGGCTGCAGTCTGTTGTTCGGCCGTTCGACTGCATCACCTATTCAGCTGTTCGGCTGTTCGGCTGTTTAGGCTCGGCCGATTCGCCACAAGCAGCTTGTCGCGGCTCAAGCGGCGGCAAGCTGCTTGTGGCGAACCGGCCGCTGCACCGTCCAATCGGGTAACGGAAACGCGTCGGCACAGAGCGCGCGTTCAAAGGCCTCAACACACACTTCGTCAAACTGCGTACCCGAACACCGACGCAATTCTGCCAGTGCGTAGTCCACACTCATTCCCGCCCGATACGGTCGGCCGCTCGTCATCGCGTCGAATGAATCGGCAACGGCCGTGATGCGCGCTTCGATGGGAATACAGTCGCCCAGCAGTGCGTCGGGCGCGCCTTTGCCGTCGTAGCGCTCGTGATGGGAACGGACCACCGCGAGCGCGTGCGGCGCATCCTGCAACAGCGGTTTGAGGATACGCCAACCAATAACCGGATGCTCCATGACGTGCGCATATTCGGCGTCGGTCAGTGGGCCATCCTTGTTCAGGACTTCCTCGCGCACGCCAATTTTCCCGAGGTCGTGCAAGCGACTACCGAGATCGATCTGTCGAAGCATGTTGTCACTCAGCGACAGCTCGTTCGCAATCGCCATCGCGTACCGGCAAACGCGCGTGGAATGTCCCCACGTGTACGCATCTTTTACTTCGAGTGCGTCGGCCAGTGATTGCAACGACGCGTGCAACAAGTGCTCGTACGCGCGCGACTGTTCGACGACCCGTTCTTCGAGATTCTCGCGGTACGCGCGATTCTCCAACAGTAAGCTGCGCTTTTCCAAAGCCTGACGCACGCGGCCACGAATTTCTTCAATGTGAAACGGCTTCGTGACGTAGTCCAAAGCACCTTCATCCAGGCAGCGCACCGCGTGATTGACGTCGGACACGGCCGTGATCATCACGACGGCTGTATCGGGCCAGCGGGCGTGCAGGTGTCGCAGCAGCTCACCGCCATCCATTCGTGGCATGTGATAGTCTGACAGGACTAATGGCGACTCTTCCATCTCCATCAGTTCCAGCGCTTCCACGCCTGAGGAGGCTTCCACACACTCGAAGCCGTCGCCTTCCATCAGGCGGCGCAGAATCGCGCGCAGCGATCCTTCATCGTCCACGATGATGCAGCGCCGGGAATTTGGGAGGCGGCGTGCCATCAGGCAGCGGACTTCGGGTCGCGCGGTCCGCCCGGCCCACCACTGTTCGTATTCTGGCCGTCCGAGCGGCTACGTTTGCTGAAGTATGTGGACCGATGAGGCGTCAGCAGCGACTCGCTGATGAGACGCGCTCGACCGCCCACGGCTCTGGGGTTAGCTTCCCCGCCATTCCGAACCACCGAGAAACTATGACGCGCATTTTCGACGAAGATCTCAACGCGGGTATGTTCACTCGCGCCATTCATGCCGGTCAGCGTCCCGAACCGCTGGCTGGTGCCATTATGACGCCCGTCTACCTCACGTCCACGTACGTGCAGGAGGGGCTGGGCATCAACAAAGGGTACGAATACGCTCGGGGTAAGAATCCCACGCGTGAAGCGCTCGAACGCAATGTCGCGACCCTTGAGAGTGGGCGACACGGCTTTGCCTTCAGCAGCGGCATGGGCTGCCTCGATTCCATCATGAAGCTGTTCCGCTCGGGTGACCATATTCTCGTGGGGGAAAATGTCTATGGCGGAACCTTCCGGCTCTTCGATAAAATCCTTCGGCATTTCGGACTCGATTTCAGCTACGTTGACACGAGCGACGCGCAAAAAGTCGCGGACGCGATAACGCCAGCCACCAAGGCGCTGTTGGTAGAAACACCAACGAACCCCTTGATGCGGTTGACCGATCTGAAAGCGATGGCAGACATCGCCAAGCGGGCCGGTGCCCTGCTGATTGTCGATAACACGTTTGCCTCACCGGTTTTCCAAAGACCTCTCGAACTTGGCGCAGACATCGTGTGGCATTCCACCACCAAGTATCTCAACGGTCACTCTGATATGATCGGCGGCATCGCGGTGGTTCTTAACGACGACCTGGCCGCTCGGCTCCAGTTTATCGCCAATGCGGCTGGCGCCGTGCCCGGACCTTTTGACTGCTGGTTGGCCCTTCGCGGCACGAAGACTTTGCCCCTTCGCATGCGCCAGCACGATGCGAACGGCCGCCAAATCGCTGCATGGCTGGTCGGAAAGCTGGGTCACGAAAACGTGATCTACCCGGGCCTGCCAACCCATCCGCAATTCGAGCTTGCGTCGCGCCAGATGTCGGGGTTTGGCGGCATGATTACGCTCGAACTGGGTTCAAAAGAGCGCGCGGCCAAGGTGTTACAGAAAGTGCGGGTGTTTACGTTGGCCGAGTCTTTGGGCGGTGTCGAAAGTCTGATCAGCCATCCCGCATCGATGACACACGCGTCGATCCCCATCGAGAAACGTGCTGAGATCGGAATCACCGAAGGGATGATCCGCTTGTCGTGCGGCGTCGAGGACGTGGAAGACCTCCTGGGCGATCTCGAACAGGCGCTTTCGTAGCGGTTACGATTTTTTCGGAACCTGGCGAGCGCTCCGCACGTATGGATGCGTACTCCTTCCTGTGAGCTCAAGCCAATGCCAGCACGTGTTCCGTTAACACAAATCGCGTCAGTGTCATGGGAGCATCCCGCCGACCGGGCTGCTCTCAACACGCTGCGTTCACTGCCGGGGTTCGACGAAGTCGTGCGCAAGGTCGCCGGCTTCTTTGGCGAACGTGGCATTCGCAACATGTTTCAGGGCGATGCCGTACGAGTCGGCCCCACGCAACGCCCCAAGCTCTACGCCGTTTATCAGGAAGTGCTCGAGACACTCAACTGGCCCAATGCCGGTAAGCTTGAGCCCGAATTGTTCGTGTCGCAAACGCCATTTGTGAATGCCGCCGCAGTCGGATTCGATCAGCCGTTCATCGTCATCAATTCGGCGACGCTCGAAGTCCTGGACGAAGATGAACAACGCTTCATCCTCGCGCACGAAGTTGGCCACATCATGAGCGGCCACACGACGTATCGGACCATTGCCATTATTCTGCTCGCGTTCGGATCTCGAGCGTTGCCCATGCTCGCCACCATTGCGCTGCTGCCGTTCCAACTGGCACTGCTCGAGTGGTATCGCAAATCAGAACTCTCGGCCGACCGCGCGGGATTGCTGGGCACACAAGATCCTCGTGCCAGCATGATGTCGTTCCTGAAAATGGCCGGCGGCAAGTTGAACGGTGACACGATCGATCTCGATGCCTATCTCGCGCAGGCCGCCGAATACGAAGAGGGCGACGGGTGGGATACGGTATTCAAAGTCCTGAACACTGCGTTGCGTCAACATCCGTTTCACACAGTGCGTGTCGGGGAACTGCAGCGTTGGGTGCAATCGGGCACGTACGCGGCCATTCTCGAAGGCCAATACGTGCGTCGCGGCGACGAAAGATCACGTCCCCTGGGCGACGATGTGAAAGAGGCGTCCGACTATTACGCGGCGCAGGCAAAGTCGGCGGTCGATTCGGTGGGCGACGTGATCAACCGTGCGGCGGATGCGTTCCGTGATGCGTTCCGCACGGCTTCCGCGGCAACAGGCATGGGCGGTCCGCCGCCGCGCTCTGATACAGATGCGACGGGCACGGTGTAGCGCGCACTCGGTTCGTGCATGAAAAGTCCCGCCACTCGGAGATTGAGTGGCGGGACTTTTTTGTGTGGCCGGTAATCATGCGGAATTTTGCGTTTCTTGACTGCAGGGACGCTGAGAACCGCCGAGAATGCTGAGAAAAGCTGAGTAGGCCGACATGTGAACGACTGAACGGCGCCGGGAATCAAAGGTCTGTCTCTTCTTTTGAGACAGCGTTCGCGTTGCAGCAACGCTACGTCGCTCCGAGTGCAGTTTCCCAGAAGAATCGAATGACCGAATTCCCGCGCAGTGCCTGCCGCGTTTGCAATGCCTCCGCGTTTCTCAGCATTCTCGACGGTTCTCAGCGTCCCGGCAGTTGGCGGTTAGCGTTCGAGCGCAAACCCCACATCAATCGCCGGCCGCTTGGGATTGTTCGCCACCAACCACCCGGTCATGTACATCCACTGCGTCATGCGTGTCAGCTTCGGATAGTTGATGTTCTCCGGCTTGTCGCGCGGCGTGTGGTAGTCGGGATGCAGGTTCGTTGAATATTCGATTGCCGGAACGTTGAGACGCGCATACGGGACGTGATCGCTGCGAAAATACCAGCCCTCCGGATGCGTCGGCCGATCCCAGATGGAGTCCAGTTTGAATTTTCCAGTGAGATCGTTGGCCTTGAGCGCCATCTCCACCAGCTCGCTCGAATTGCGATGCGGCGGTTGAATGCCCATCAAACTCGCCGAGTCAGGATTGTTGCGACCAATCATGTCGCCGTTCAACACCGCCACAATATTCGTTAGCGGCACGACGGGATGCGCGGCGTGATACCGCGAGCCAAGCAAGCCGCGTTCTTCGGCGCCGTGATACACGAACAAGATCGAACGTTTCGACGGCTGCTTTACAAACGCACGCGCAATCGCCAACAATGCCACGCTCACCGATCCGTTGTCGTCAGCCCCACTCCACGTGGAATCGCCGCTGATGTCGTACCGCACGCCGTCGTGATCCTGATGTGACGAATACAACACGTACTCATCGCGCAGCTTTGGATCGGTGCCCGCAATTTTCCCGACAATGTTCACCGACGGTGCGTCGAAACTCTCGAGGCGAACTTTGAACTCCGCAGTCTCGCCGCCGTCACGAAGGGCACTCAACAGCGAGCTGCGCACCAGAAACACTGGTGCGTTGGGAGTTTGCGCGCCGCCACGTCCTGCACCACCGCGACCGCCGGCGCCCGCAGCAGCTGCTCCTGCGCCACCTGCACCGCCAACCCCTGCCGTAGCGTTTCCGCCGCGTCCCGCGGCATTGGGCGCGGGCGTCCCGTTTCTTGGGACGCCGCCCGGCACGTCATACGCACCACGCGAACGAATTGCCGCGACGCCCTGAAAGGCGATGTCCGCGATTGAATCGGCAACCAGAACAATTGCCACCGCGCCGCGTCGCTGAAAACGCGTGCTGATGGACGTCATCGCCGCGGTTGCGTAGCGGTACTCGTACGAGTTCGTGCCCTCGGGGCGCAGCGCCGTGCCAGGCCGCGAGAGCTGCGCGATGACGACTTTGCCGCGCACATCAAGAGTGCTGTCCAGGCCATCACCGCCCCACACTGTTTGCCCGCTCACCTCGACAGCGTTGTTGCCGTTGGGCACGATGTCGGTCCACAGCGCCAGCGTGCGCGCACCGATTCTGGCCGAACTGGAAACGGTTGAGATGCGCGTGCGCCGCATGTTCCACCACTGGAAATAGCTGCCATCGGTGCCCGCCGGCTGGACGCCAATTTTGCGCAACTCATCGGCCACCCAGATCGAAGCGCGCATCTCGTCCAAAGTCCCGGCCTCGCGCCCGCGCTTGTCCAGACCGGCCATCGCGTACAGGTCCTTCTTGAGATCAGCTTCCCTGATGACCGCCATCGCGGCGGGGACACCCATCTTCGCAGCGGTTGCCGCCTTGGTGGGCGCCTGCGCCATCGCCGTGCTGAATGCCAGGCTGATCGCCGCGAGTGCTGAAAGCAGTTGGGTAAATCGCATGTGAAGCCCCGAGGAGAACGGTTGACGAATTTCGCGGGTAGCATGGGCTGGGCGCGCACTGTCGCGCCCCCTGCCGCAATATGTGGGACAATTCGGGGCGCCGCAGCAACATGAGGATGGATCGCAGATTTTTTCGTGATTTCCAAAGTACCCGGCACCTTGATTGCCCAAAGAGTTGGAAGGATTTCAAAGAACCCGGCACCCTGATCGGAACGCGGATACCGCGCCGCGCTGACGCATCGAGAGCGCCGTTAGATTTTGCTCATGAAAATCCTCCTCATCGGAAACGGTGGACGCGAACACGCGTTGGCCGATGCGCTCTCGCGCGAAAATACCGTGATCGATCTCATCGCGGCTCCGGGAAACCCGGGCATCGCGACGCTCGCGCGCATCGAAGCGATTTCCCCATCGGAAATCCCACAGATCGTCGCGCTGGCCGAACGAGAAATGGTGGACCTCGTCGTGGTTGGCCCCGAAGCCCCGCTCGCGGCCGGACTCGTCAATGAACTGCGCGAGAAGCGCATTCCGGTGTTCGGCCCGACGAGGGGTGCAGCCACGATTGAAACGTCCAAGGCCGACACAAAAGCCCTGATGCTCGCGGCTGGCGTGCCCACGGCACGCGCCGAGATGCACAAGACATCAATCGCTGCGAAAGAAGCCGTGCGATTGCGCTTCGGAACCCCTGTTGTGATCAAGGCATCCGGATTGGCTGCCGGCAAAGGCGTCATTATCTGCCTCACACTCAAGGAAGCGGACGCCGCCATTGATCACATCCTCGACGATCGCATTTTTGGTGACGCGGGCAACGAGTGCCTGGTCGAATCCTTCATGACCGGCGAAGAGTTGTCGCTGTTCGCCATCACCGACGGCACCGATGTGATGTGCATGATTCCCGCGCAAGACCACAAGCGCTTGTACGACGGCGACGACGGCCCAAACACCGGCGGCATGGGCGCGTACGCACCCGTCTCACTCGGCACACATGCCGTGATTGACGAAAGTATCGATCGCGTGCTGATGCCAACGCTGCACGCGCTGCGCAAACGGGGCACGCCGTTCACGGGACTGCTGTACGCAGGATTGATGCTGACGCCGGAAGGACAACAGGTCGTCGAGTTCAATTGCCGTTTTGGTGATCCCGAAACGCAAGCCGTGTTACCGCTGCTCGATTCCAGCTTGCTCGAACCCATGCTCGCGGTCGCGAAAGGCGGAAAGCTTCGTGAAGTGGGCGCGTTCCAGTGGAAACCTGCGTGCGCAGTGAGCACCGTGGTTGCGGCACACGGTTATCCCGAAGCCCCACGCGCTGGTGACAAAATCGGATTCATCCCCGAGCATACCGACGCGTTGCGCGTATACCATGCGGGCACCACACGCCTGGATGCCAACACACTCGTGACGAGTGGCGGCCGAGTGCTCACGCTCACGGCACTGGCGCCAACATTCGAGGAAGCGCAGACGGAGAGTCTCCGCGCTGCGATGCGCGTGGAATTGGACGGAGCGCTCTTTCGTCGCGACATCGGGTGGCGTGAAGCCGCGCGTCTCAACGCCTGACGACATTGCAAGCCGCCGTGGGCTGATGGATATCGTAGCCAACGGCGATTCCACAAGATCGTCACGCGATGCCTGAACTTCCGGAAACCGAAACAATTGCGCGCGACCTGCACGCGGCAGTTGTGCACTCCGTAGTTGCACGTGTAACGGTGCATCGCGAGGATGTGCTGCGCGAAATAACGCCCAAGCATCTCGCGGGGACTCTCCCAGGCGCACGCATCATTCGCGTGTGGCGCCGCGCGAAACTCGTAGTGCTCGATCTCGAGGCGCGTTCAAATCCCAACGAGTCGGCACCCGCCGCGATTGGCCACATCGTGGTGCAGCCACGTTTCACCGGCGCACTGCTGCTCGACGACGGCACGCTGCCGGCCGACCAATTGGAATACCTCACCGTCACGTTCGATCTCGAAGACAATCGCGCTCTGCACTACCGCGACGTGCGCCGACTTGGCACGCTGTCCTTCATGTCGCGCGACCGATTTGTCGAGTATACGAACAAACTTGGTCCCGAACCTCTTGACGATGGGTTGACTGACGCCCTATTTTCGGGTCTTGTTCGGGCATCGCGTCGGCCAGTAAAAACGCTCCTGATGGATCAATCACGCCTGGCCGGCGTCGGCAACATCTACGCAAACGAGGCGCTTTGGCGTGCTGGAATTGATCCATCACGAGTGGCCGCATCACTCACGCACATCGAAGCAGCAACGTTGTTGGCCGAGTTGCGTGCGGTGCTTACGGCATCAATCGCGGCACGCGGCACCAGCTTTCGCGACTATCGCGACGCACGTGGGCAACGTGGATCATTTGTCGAGCAGCTGTCGGTGTACGGACGTGGCGGCGAACCGTGTCGCAAATGCGGCCGCCGCCTTATCGACACGCAGGCCATTGATGGACGCACCACGGTCTTTTGCGCGTATTGCCAGCGCTGAATGCGAGTTGCGCAGTTGTTCGACACGGTCTTTTGCGTGCACTGTCAACACTGAGGGTGAACGATGCGGCGGTTCAAAATCGGACTCGTGCGAGCGCGGGTTTAGCCCGGTGATTGAACTCCTCTCAACGCGTGAGCTGACCAACCGACGGTTACCGTTTCGATGTGCTTCGGATAGACGTCTCCGCGCAGAATCACTCGGCACTGCACGGACTGGGCGCCGTGTCGCCCACGGCTCGGAATTGTCCGCATGATTGCGCGTGCGCCTGTGCGGCATCAATCGCCGCTCCTGGCATCAAGCAGATCCGCGCCTCTCTCCGCGCAGCTCTCCTTCGAAGTCGACTCCCCAACCACAACTGTCGATCGCCTGCGCGAGAACGTGCGCAAGGGCGCCGAAAATCGCCCAGGCGTTTACCGCATGCGCAATTCGCACGGCGAACTGCTGTACGTGGGCAAAAGCAAACAAATCCGCACACGCCTGCTCTCGTATTTCCGACTGCCGTGGCCCGAACATCGACACGCCCGCCTGCTGCGCGAAACCGCGTCGATCGAGTGGGAGTACATCCCAAACGAATTCGGCGCACTGCTGCGCGAAGTGCGACTCATCCGTGCGCACCTGCCACGCTACAACATTCGCTCGGCACGCCCGCTCGACAAATGGTGGGTCATCGCGATTAGCGAGGGACCAGCGCCGCGTCTTCGCATTCAGCGAGCGAGCGCTGCCGCATCCGCGCGCCATCCGCACGGACGCATCATTGGCCCGTTCGCGAATCGACGCGTACTGGTTGAGGCCCTGCGCGTGTTAAACGACGCACTTGGCCTTCGCGACTGCACCGAACGCGTCCGCCTCGTGTTGCGCGACGCGGGTGATCTGTTCGCCGAGAATTATCACCCGTCACTGGTGCGAAAAGCCGGCTGTCATCGCTACGAAACGCGCCGTTGCCTTGGGCCCTGCGTTGCCGCGTGCAGCAGTAGCGAATACTCCGTGCAGCTTACGCGCGCGCGCGCTGTGCTGGAAGGACGTGACAACTCGCCGCAGGAACTATTGATGGCCGAGATGAGCGCAGCCAGTGCGGCGCTGTCGTACGAGCGCGCCGGTTGGTTGCGTGATCGCCTGGCCGCGCTGCAGGGACTCGAGGCGCAACTCGCGCGCGTGCGCGAAGCATTCACGAAACCAACGTGTGTGTACGCCATCGCCGGCGTGAACAACGAACGCTGGTTGTACCTGCTCAAGGATGGACGCGTTGCCGGTGAGGCGAACGCCGACGACAACGTTTCGGTAGCGCGCCTGGAGGCGCTGCAGCAATTGCCGCAGTCAGCGCCAGCCCTGTCACCCCACGCCGATCAACTCGACGAACTACTGATGATTGATCAGTGGTTTCGCACGCGCCCGGGCGAGCAAGCGTTTACGACACCTACTGTTCGTCAGGCACTTCAACTGCTTCTGGCTCCGGTATCCCCAGCGGGATAATCTCGACGTCGGCCAATCGGTCGCGTATGTACAGTTTGGCAACACTGGGTTGCAGCTTGAATCGTTGTGGACCAGCAGCACCGGGATTGACCACGACCAAACGCGCCGCTTTCACCAAAAGCTGTTTGTGTGTGTGACCGTACACAATGATTTTCGCTTCCGGATACGCCTTCACCAGCGTGTTCGGATTGGGCGAACCCAATTCATGTCCGTGTGTGACGATGATTCGCATGCCACCGATCACCACGTCAATGCGTTCTTCGAGGTCAGTGCGGCCCGGCGCATCCGTGTTGCCGTACACCGCACGAACTGGCGCAATGGTCGCGAGTTCCGTGAGCACGTCCGGCGGGCCCACGTCACCTGCATGAAAAATCTGTGAGACACCGGCCAGTGCCGCAAACACCTCTGGCCGAACCAGGCCGTGTGTGTCGGAGATCAAGCCGATAACGATTGTTTCCTTTGATGCTATAGCCACGTGGTTTCGTTGTGTTGCTTCATGAAGCTGCATTTTGGTGCGGTTCGTTACCCGTCCAGCGTTTGCCCAGCGAGTGATCGACATCCAGATGATCGAGCACGCGCGCAACAACAAAATCCACCAGATCGGCAATCTGCGTCGGCCGATGATAAAACCCCGGCGCCGCCGGAATAACCGTGGCGCCAGCGCGCGTGACTTGCGCCAGATTCTCGAGATGAATCAGTGACATCGGCGTCTCCCGCGGCACGAGCAATAACTTTCGTCGTTCTTTCAGTGCGACGTCGGCCGAGCGTTCCACGAGTGAACGCGAGGTTCCGTGTGCAATGGCCGACACTGTACCCATCGAGCAAGGGCAAATCACCATACCGGCGTTGCGCGCCGAACCCGAGGCCGGTGCCGCACCGCGATCGCCATCGTCAAACACCTTGACATGTTTATCAAACCCGGCGGCTCCGGCATGTGCACGCAACTCGGCAAGCGTACCGATGTCCGATTCCGTTTTGAGTAGTCGCCACCCATGCCCTGACACGATGAGCCAGACTGGCACTTCGTATTGCACGAGTTGTTGCACCAAACGAACAGCGTACGGCGCGCCGGATGCGCCCGTGATCGCCAGAACAACTGGAAGTCGGGTACTCATGGCGTCACGACTGGAAGGGCACTCGTGAATTCTGCGCCCCAACGCGCGCCGAGGAGTCGAGCGGCCAGCACGCATCCGAAGAATGAGAGCGAAATGATTCCGTTCATGGTGAAGAAGGCGGCGTTGATGCGCGACAAGTCGGCAGCGTGTACGAGTCGATGTTCCCACAACAGCAACAACGTTGCGAGCACGACTCCCGCCCACACCAACGGTTGGATGATGCCAGCACCGAGCTGCGGTACCGCCAGCGCAACCAGCACGAGGCTGGTGATCGCGGTTACGTGCAGCGCACGCGCCAGGCGTATTGCATTCACCACACCCATACTCGACGGAATCGAACGCAATCCATTGTTCCGATCAAACTCGGCATCCTGCAACGCGTAGATGATGTCAAATCCGCCGGACCACGTCACCACGGTCATCGCCAATGCGCATAACAACCACCAGGGCGTACTCCAGTGGCCCGCGACCGCGAGATATCCACCAACGGGCGCGATGGACAAACCGAGCCCCAACCACAGGTGCGACCATCGCGTAAACCGTTTGGTGTAGCTGTATCCCAGTACCCACGCCAGGGCGATGGGCGACAGCACAAGACACAACGAGTTGAGTTGCGATGACGCAACGAAGAAGACCAACGACGCAATCAGCACCGAAACGCGCGCCTGATTGAGCGTGAGTGCACCGCTGGGAATCTCGCGCATCGCGGTACGCGGATTGATCGCATCGATATCTCGGTCCACAACGCGATTGAATCCCATAGCGGCAAATCGTGCAGCCGTGAACGCCAGCACCGTCCAGGCAACCGTCGGCAGCGTGAGTGGATGCGCAACGCTCGCGAACACGACACCAACCAGTGCGAACGGCATCGCAAACACGGTGTGCGGCAACTTGACGAAGTTGGCGAGACGCGCGACCAGCGAACCGCCCTGGATCAGCTGACCGTCCCGCGGTTGCAGTGTGGGATGATTGGTCATGAGGCGGGGCTCACTCGAGACCGAGCCTGGGCCACATCGCATCGACCGAAGCTTTGGTGGCCGCATCCATCTCAATCACTTTGGGCCACGCGCGCGTGCTGCCTTCTTCGGGCCATTTCCGCGTCGCATCGATGCCCATCTTGCTGCCGTACGTAAACGCGCGACTCGCGTGATCGAGCACATCAACCGGTCCCATCGTAAATCGCACATCGCGTTGCGGGTCCATGTTGTTGAGCGCCGACCACCACGCTTCCTGCGTGTTTCGCACATTGACGTCCTTGTCCAGCACGACCAGCACTTTCGCGAGTGACATCAACCCCTGCCCCCACAAGGCGTGCATCACTTTGTCGGCGTGCCCGGGATATTTCTTGTCGATGGATACAAACACGAGATTGTGAAATCCCCCCTCGACGGGCATGTGATAATCCACCACTTCTGGCGTCGTCAGTTTGAGCAACGGCAGAAAGATGCGCTCGGTCGCGTGACCGAGGTAATAGTCTTCCATCGGTGGACGTCCGACAATTGTCGTTGCGTACACCGCGTTTTTGCGCATCGTTACGGCGGTCACGTGCACCAGCGGATACAAGTCCGCTTCGGAGTAATACCCCGTGTGATCACCAAACGGCCCTTCGGTCACCAGCGCTTCTGACGGATCGATGTAGCCTTCAATCACGAACTCCGCATCGGCCGGCACTTCGAGATCACAGGTCACGGCCTTTGCGAGCTGGACGGGATCTTTGCGTAAGAAACCCGCAAAAATGAATTCGTCGATGTTAGGCGGTAATGGCGCCGATGCGGAATACATGCTGGCTGGATCGGCGCCAACCACAATACACACCGGCATCTTTTCGCCGCGCTCGGCCATCTGCCGCATGTGTTCGGCGCCGCTTTTGTGCCGCTGCCAGTGCATCGCGACGGTGCGTTTGCCGATCTGCTGCACGCGGTACATGCCAACATTGCGAATGCCGCGCGCCGGATCTTTCGAGATCACCATTGTCAACGTCACATACGGGCCGCCGTCTTCTGGCCAACACGTGAGCACCGGAATCTTGTCGAGATCCACTTCGTCGCCGCGCCACACGACTTCCTGACACGCTGGTGTTCCACTCTTTATGCGCGGCGGAAACTTTGACACTTCGAACAACCGTGGCAGCAGCGAGAGCTTGCCCATCAGGCCTTCCGGCACTTTCAGGTCCAATAGTGCCGTAATGCGCGCGCCAATCGTATCGAGATCATCAACACCCAGTGCAATCGCCATGCGACGCATGGACCCGAACAGGTTGATGACTACCGGATACGGTGACGGCGAACCATCACGAAGTATCGGACGTTCAAACAACAGCGCTTTGCCACCATCACGCATCTTCGAAACGCGATCGGCGATTTCCGTCAGCTCCAGGTGCACACGCACCGGCTCACGAATGCGTTGCAGTTCGCCGACGCGATCAATAGCGGTAATAAATTCCGAGAGAGTATCGAGTGACATGATCCTTAAGATTGCCTCGGTGCAGCGACATCGGGTACCGTGTTCGTCGATTCCGCCTGCGCAGATTCTGCCTGCGCTGGTTTTGCGCCAACGTGAATAGCCGCAATTCCGAAGGTCAGCGTCTGCCAGGCGACATTGACAAATCCTTCCTGGTTCATGCGATCCGCGAGTGCCTGCAGGGTAGGAAACTTTGAAACGGACAGTGGCAGATAGGTGTACGCCGAACCGTGTCCGCTCACGATGCGACCGACGAAGGGCAGCACGTAATGGAAATACGCGTGATAGAATGACCGTACGAGCCGTGTCGATGGCGTTGAAAACTCGAGTATCACAAATCGTGCACCCGGTCGCAGCACGCGGTGCACCTCGCGCAAACTGACGTCAAGATCGGCGACGTTGCGAATACCGAACGCGACGATTGCGCCGTCCATGCTCGCATCACGCAGAGGCAGAACCATTGCATCGGCGGTAACTGGAGCCAATACGCCGGCCGGTGCCTTACCGGAGCCGTGCTTGAGCATAGGAAAGGCAAAATCGGCGCCTACGATAAATCCCGAGAAACCGCTGAGTTTGCTGAGAGCGGCTGCAACATCCAGCGTCCCGGCACACAGGTCGAGAAACGTCCCGTCGGGGCGTGCCGCCCAGTTCAACCGAGCCAGTGCTTTCCGACGCCAGCCTTTGTCGATGTTCATCGACAACAGGTGATTCAGCAGGTCATACCGGGGGGCGATATCCGAAAACATCCCCTGGACATAGTCGCTCTTGTTGCGCCCGTCGGCGGCGTTCCTGGCTTCGGTCAGTCCCTGCGGGTCCGGCGTGGAGTCCTGGGTTGTCGCGGTACGGTCGGGTGCGGCGTTGGGCATCGGAGAAACATCTCGGGGCGCAAGAGTGCGAGCAAGGCGACAGCTCATTAGCTTGCCAACTTCCCGAGCTCGCGCCAATCGTGGTTTCGTCGAACGCCGGGCAGACGTCATCGCACTGAATGCCGAACCCCGACGAGCTGGCCACATTACCGGATGCCGATGTCGTTCGCCTGGCCCAACAGGGTCGCGAGCTGGCTTTTCGCGAGCTGGTGCGACGGTATGAACGGCCGGTGTTTTCGCTCGTCTTCCGCATGGTGCGGGATCGCGAGTTGGCCGAAGACTTGTCGCAGGACGCCTTCATCAAGGTCCTGAATCACATCGACCGGTACAGCCCCGAGTTCAAATTCTCGAGCTGGCTGTTCAAGATCGCGAACAACGTTGCGATCGATCACCTGCGCCGACGGCGCATCGACACGATCAGCATGGATGGCTCACCAAACGCCTCAACGGCGTCTGAGGTTGAGGCGTCTACTATCGAGTTGGGCTCGGATCAGGAGAGTGCGCTGGACGAAATGGAGGCCAAGGAGCTTGGGAGTTCCATCGAGCAAGCCATCGGCAGCCTTCGTCCGGAGTACCGCTCGTGCATCATGCTGCGGCACGTCGAAGGGCGATCCTACGAAGAGATCGCCGCCACGCTTGACCTGCCGCTGGGAACTGTGAAGACCTACATCCATCGGGCGCGACATGAACTGCGAAAGGCGCTGGAGCACACGCGTGAATAAGTCGCTGAAACTCCTGGATGCGCGCTGCGTAGGAAACCGTGGAGGTTTTTATGCTTGACAGGCATTTACGGACAGACGAAATCGATCTCCTTCTTGATGGCGAAGAAGGCTTCGGCGTGGCGCCTTTACGGGCTCACGTCCGTTCGTGCGTTCAGTGCCACATGGATTTGGATCGCGCGCGGGAAGTGGTGCTGTTGCTCGATGGGTTGCCCGATTTGGCTCCCTCGTCGGGGTTTGCGGACAAGGTCATGAGCCAAGTCCAGGTGTTCGAGCCATGGCACGCTGCTGCTCTCGCCACCGTTTCCAAATTCGTACCAGAAACGCGGCCCGCTCGGGTGGCCGCTGGAGTTGGAGCTGCTGCAGGCGCTGGGTTGCTCACGGCCGCTTCCGTTTGGGCGGTTTCTCGTGCGGATATCGGGTACTGGCTGGCGCAGGTTGGACTTGAGCGCTTCCAGGAACGCGTTGCAGCGGCGTTGAGTGACGTTGCTTCCGCCGCGCTTGGTCAGTCGGCGTTGGACATGCTGCAGTCCGGCGGTCCCGCCTTTGCGGCTCTCGCTATTGGGGGGTTTGTCGCCGCCGTGGGCGTTTCCGTGGTTGGACTGCGCGCAGTCGCAACCACATCCCGCAGCCAGCGCCACTAGCCCGATGGCGGGTCAGTGCGCCACTCGGCACGCGCTTTCGCGCCTCGACTGGGCGCGCTTTGCTTTGTTGGCACTGGCCTCATTGTTCCTGGTGCTCTCGCCGATCAACGTCGGCGCGCAGGAAACGCCGGGACGCATCGCACGTGCAGTGGGTCGCGTTGTCGAAACGTTGACCACCACGGCTGAAACCGCCGTCAAAGCGTTCCAGGGAGAAATGCCCTCGCTCGCGCAAACGAGCGACAATCCCGCCACCGGTGGTGCTGCTACGCGCACCCGGCGCGCGTTGACTGCCGTTGGCGGAGTTGCCGCCATTGGATTGATCCTCGCGCTGGTGGTTTTGATGTCGGCGCAGGATCCACTCGAAGCAGTTGCCCGAGCCGCCGAACGCGACATTTCGGCTAGCTTCTGGGTGGGGCTGCTCTGGCAAGCACTCGCGGTGCCAATTGTGCTCACGCTGTCGTTGCTGCTGGCAGTGACGATCATTCTTATTCCCGCCATTCCCATTGCGGTACTCGCGTGGGCGCTGGCGTATGCCGGTGCGTTCACGCTTGGCCTGTTTGCAGTGACGCTGGTAGTCGGACGTGCGCTGCTGCGCCGCAGCACCACGCATGACCGCGGCGCGCTGCTTTCCAGCTTGATGTGCGGAATGATTGTGTTGGCCGCCGTGTGGTTTGGCGCTGCCTTTCTCGTCACGGTACCGGTTATCGGCATTCTCGCGCGTCTGTTGGCGCTGGCGCTTACGTGGGTAGCTGCCACCGTCGGATTGGGCGCCGTGGTACGCTCCCGCGTCGGCACGTTGCCAGAGCATATTGAAGTCACCACGGAAACTTCCATTCCGTCGTGGCAAACACCCACCCCTGTGTTTGGTGTTGTGGCGGCTCGCCGTCCAACACCCGTGAGCACGTCAACGCCGGAGTAACCGACATGATTGCGCGATTTGTGTGTGGGGCATTATTCGCCGCCTGTTGCGCATCATCTGTTTGGGCTCAAATTGGCATCGTGCATATCGTCATTGAGACGCGCGCGGGCGTAATAGAAGCCGACCTCGACTCGGCACACGCCCCCATCACCGTCGCGAATTTTTTGAAATATGTCGATGCCAAACGTTATGACGGCGGTCGATTTCACCGCACGGTGACGCCCGACAATCAGCCCGACAACCTCGTCAAGATTGAAGTGATTCAGGGCGGCACTGCGCGTGTTCAGGGCGCACCGAGCTGGCCCGCTATTGAACTCGAGCGCACCAACGTTACCGGGATCGCGCACGGCGACGGAGTGTTGTCGATGGCCCGTGGTGGGTCGAATACTGCGACGTCAGATTTTTTCATCACCATTGGACCGCAACACGAACTGGATTTCGGTGGCAAGCGCAACGCTGACGGCCAGGGATTCGCGGCTTTCGGGCGTGTCACGAAAGGCGCGAATATCGTACGAGCAATTCAGAAAAGTCCGGCGAAACGGCAGAACCTCGACCCGCCCGTCGACATCGTGAGCATACAGCGCAAATAGTTATTCGATTGGAGTGCTGTTCTTGTGCAGCACCACTTCATCACCGCGTCGCAGCTGTAAACGATTGGCGGCGTGTCCGTTTCGAACCGCAATTTCTACAAACCCGGTAGATCCAATAACCGCGGTTGGCCGTGCATCCTCGACATCACTATACGTGCGCGCGATGTTCATGTGATAACCGCCAGCGAGAACAGATCCGCCGGCACGTGTCACCAGATTGGTAACGGCATTCCCAAAGCGATCGATCGTGATCACTTCACCAACAATGCTGCCGTCACCGCGCCGATGCGCTTCCGGCGTACGCTTTCGCACCACACGCGTGATGGTTTCTCCCAGGCTGAGCAGCGGCACTCCAATAGCCAGGCTTGCAGCGGCGGGTGCAAATACATCGCGTCCGTGAAACGTATGCGCAGCCGAGGGAGGTATTGGCAGCGCTACGATTTCGGCGTCCAGCGCAAACAACGCGGGCGACAACACTCCGTTGTCGGGACCGAGCAGGAACTGTCCACCGCTGGCAACGGCAAGCGCGGCGCGCTCGGTGCCAACGCCAGGATCGACCACCGCGATGTGCACCGTTCCCGGTGGAAAACGCCGCCAATACCGCGCCAACGCAAGTCGCGCGGCCTCGATGTCCTGCGGTGGAATGTCGTGCGACATATCCATCACCACGGTGCCGGGCGCTCCAGAGACCAGCGCGCCCTTCATTTCGGCCACGTAGCCATCCGCGGTGCCAAAATCGGTCAAAAGGGTGATGACGGCCACGATACGGGGAGGTACTGGGTTCAGGTGTCTTGTGACAAGGAATCGGACATTCCGTAAACCCAAAGATGGGGTATTGTTCAGTATGTCGTCACATCCATTTACTCGATTGCCGGTCGCGTTCGCAATAGCGCTGGCCGGAACGATCCCAGCCTTTGCAGTACACGCGCAACAAGCTGCCGGCTCTGTCCGCGCGCGCGCCGAGGCCGAGGATCAAGCCAGGCGCAGTCGGGCAGCACAAGGTACCTACGGCGTAATTGACGGCCTCGTGAGCGATTCGTTGCTCAAGCCCATGAACGTGGCGGATGTTACAGTGGTTGGCACCGGCGCACGCGTCACAACGGGTGCAAACGGGCGCTTCGTGTTTCAGAAGGTGCCTCCTGGGCAATACTTGCTGGTCGTGCGGCGTATCGGGTACTCGCCGGCGTCGGGGATGGTCGAAGTCAAAGCCTCAGACACGTTGCGCCTCACTTACACGCTCGCGCGATCGATTCTGGCCATGGACACCATCCGGGTGAATGAACGTCGCGTGTCATTACGCATGCTCGAGTTTGAAGCGCGTACACGGGCAGGACTCGGACAGTTCATGAATCAGGAAACGATCGAGAAACGACCCTCGTTACAGGCCATGGATCTGCTGCGCCAATTTCGTGGCATTGATGTTTCGCGAATTACGAGTGGCGCGTTTGCCGGCACCGTTGCTTTGTCCAAGCGTGAAGGTGATATCATGAAAGGTGGATGCCCGATGCAAATCGTTCTGGATGGCATCATCCTGCCGTCGAGCTTCAATCTCGAACTGCTTCCGCCTCCCAAACAACTGGCCGGAATCGAAGTGTATTCCGGCGCGGCGACTGTGCCGCCGCAGTTTGCTGGAAACGATCGGCGGTGTGGTTTGATCGCTGTGTGGACACGCGACGGATACTGAGTATTCCTCAACGATTCACTTTGGTGTAACACGAAAAACAAACACCCAGTGGATTTCTCCACTGGGTGTTTGCTTTTCGTACCCCTTCAATCGTGAGTTCGCTTTACGGGCAACCCGGTCCCGCAAGGTTACCAGTCCTGCCAGCGCGTGACAGACACTCGTTCTGCGGAAGCGGCTGAACTCTCGCGACAAAGTGCTTGTTCGTGCCGCTCGTGATATCGATCGGAAGCTGATCGAGGCGGTTGTAGCGACGCATGTCAATCCAGCGATGCCCTTCCAGCATGAGCGAATACCGCTTCTGCAGGAGGAGTTCCGTGAGGACCGTTGCGTCGGGCGATGCCGTCGTGATCGTTGACGCAGCCAGACCGCCTGAGTTGATGCGGATCTGATTGATGATGGAAATTGCACCAGCCTTGTCACCCGTCGCGAGCAACCCTTCTGCCTTCAACAGCAGCAGCTCTTCGTTGCGAATGATTGGAATGGTCGAGGCGGTGGTTGGATAGACATTGAAACCGATGGTCGATTCGATACCAAGCCCCTGTGGACCCGAACGAGCCGGACGCGTTCCAATTTTTGCGGTGTATCGATCATCCCGCGTCACACCGTCTGCCTTGAGCGGCGCGTCGGTGGTGAACGAAGCGTGCGCGTACAGATCCGTGTTGTTCGTAATGCTGAGCGGATTGATGTTGTCGCCGGTCGCGGGCGAATACGGCAAGTACACACCGGCGTCAAACTGCGCTTTGGTTGTCGCCGCAGTGTTGATGAACGATGCGTTGATGGCCGCAAGGGACCGTCCCCACGCCGCCGCGCCGCCGCCCGCCGTGGCGTAGTACGCCTCGGCACGCGCCGTCATGGCTTTGTTGAACAGCAGGAACGTGGCTGGCGTGTTGAACCCGGCAAAACCCGTGTGCAGTGTAAACGGAAAAGCCGTACCGCCGGCCGCCAAATCGGTCGCGGCGGAGTTGAACTGCGCCAGGATGTACTTGTACGCCGAATCACGAGACACGAATGGCGCAAGCACCGTTGCATCCGTGTTTTGATCCACAACGAGTCCGATGGTATCTCGCGTGGCGATCACCGTCAGCAACTCCATGGCCTCGAACGTTTTGACAAAGCCCTGGGCCGCGCTTTTTTGCGTGGCGGTCAGCGCGCCGGAGTTCGCAACCGTGTTCTTGAAGTTGAAGATGTCGCGCAGGTTGAAATACGGACCTGCCCAGTTCTCCACGGCAAACCCAGACGGATCGAGTTTGTTTTGACCTGACAAACCAATCAAATACGCGGAAGTGTTGCGTCCTTCCTGCGGTGTGTAGATGTATCCCTCACGGCCAAAACGTGCGGTCGAGGTAATGAATCCACCACGGGTGTTGCGGTTCTGTCGCAGCAATCCGGTTACGAACAACTGGATCGCTTGCGGGTCGCCACTGGCCGCTGCAACGGTGGGGGTGTTCGGATTGGTGATGTTGAGCTTGTCAGCGCTGCATGAGACGAGCACCATGCACCCGGCTGTGAGCGCGAGGGCGGCGCGTGATTTTGCAGGCATCTGAAACAACGGGCGATTGTCCTTGATAGGGTCGATGTTTGTCATGGCTTAGAACCCGATGTCGAGGCTGAAGCTGAACTGGCGACTGGCCGGGAACGGAGCGAGGTCGACAAACCGATTGAAGTTGGAGTTGCCGAAGTTGTTGAATTCTGGATCGTAGCTCCAGTACTTCGACCACAACGCGAGGTTGCGTCCCTGGAAGTTCAGGCGAACCGTGCGCGCACCCGGGATCCTCTTGGCAAGGGTCGTCGGCACCTCGAATGCCACGGCCACTTCGCGCAGCTTGACGTATGAGCCGGATTGGATGTACGGACGGATATCGCCCTTGTTGAACGTATCGTAGCGGTAGTCACCCAGTTTGGTGTAACCAGCGATCGGGGACGGATCGTCGTAGTCGCGTGCTTGACCACCTTCGTCGAACAGGTTGTTCGTCATGTTCGACACATAACCACCGGCTCGCCAATCAAGCAGCGCTGAAAACGTCAGGCGCTTGAAGGTGAAGTCGTTGTTGAATGTGGTAGTGCTGATTGGGTTGGCATCAAGACCAGTGCTCGTGTCGCAGCTGACGTTCGCGCCTGCAGCATTGACGCAGAACGGCACATTGCCCCAAATGAGCGAGGAGACCGTATTGGCTTGAATACGATTGCGGCCATACGCGGCACCAAACGTTCCACCGGCAACGTTGAAGGCGGGGACCGGAATGTTGTCGGTGTGCTGTTTGTTGTGGTTGTAGATCACGCGCGTGGTCCATTCGAAACTGCGTGAACGCAACGGCACGGCCGAGAAGACCGCTTCGACACCCAGCACCGACAACTGACCACCGTTCTTGATCTGATTGAGGAGTCCTGACGAAGGCGGCAACGGGAACGTGAGCAGCAAATTGGTAATCACGCGCTCGTAGCGGGTCGCTTCGAGACCGATGCGGGAACCGAACAGCGATCCGTCAAATCCGAACTCCAACTCGTTCATGATTTCCGGTCGGATGCTCGCGTTGCCCAACAAACCCGCGGACACCAGCGAGCCATTTCCCGAAATCAGGCCGCCGTCGGCAAACAGAATGTCACGATCGCCGTAGCGTGGACGGTTACCGGACTGCCCTTTCGCGGCGCGGAATTTGATTTCGTCAATTTTGCTGGTGAGCGGTTTCACGAGGCGATAGGACGCCGACACTTTTGGATACAGATAGAACTTTTCGCGATCACCATTCGCGCTGGAACGGTCGGCACGATATCCGGCGTTGATCGCCAAGCGTTCGTTAAAAAAGAGCGCTTGTTCATTGACGTAATACGATTGGTCGCGGAACTCGGCGACATCGTCGACGATCGCGACGTCTTGCGCGCCGAACGCAACTTTCCGAGTTGGCAGCAATCCACGACCGCGAATGCGATACGTTCGGACGTTTTGTGTTTCGTAGGATGCGCCGGTCGACGTCGTGAATGACGTGAAGAAACGGTTGGATGAGGGCGTGTACGTCCACACCGCGTTGGCGCCCTGATTGTACTGGAAGCTGGAAACGTTGTTTTGCGCAGCCGTACCCAGGAAACCATCGGCCGCTTCATACTGCAGGAAGTTGGGTGAGTACTGATAACCTTCCTGCTGGAAGCGATCCATGCCTGCGAGATACGACAGCTGGACGGTATTGTGGTTCGTACCCACCAGTGAATACCCGACACGCGCGTTGCCCGACTGACGCCACACGCCTTCCCTGTTCGTGACGGCTCGCATGACTTCGAACGGATTGGACGTACCCGATCCGCCTCCGTTGAACGGCATATTTACGAAGCGCCCGGCTGCGGTCTTCGCTTGCAGATCGACGATGGCCGGGGAGTAACCGAACGTGTAAATCGGGCTGGTACCGGAGTTGTCATTACCGCCAACGCCGCGATGGAATGAATTGCGCGTGACATCGAGGCCAACGCCAACGGTGAGCTTCGACCCTAGCTGCTGATCGATATTCATGCGGCCACCAGTGCGACGGGCACCCGTGTTGATCATGATGCCCGATTCCTGACGGTCATTGACGGACACGAAGTAACGCGTCTTGTTGATGCCGCCGGACGACGAGAGCAAGGTCTCGTACGACGGTAACGTTTGGCCATACAGCTGATCCTGCCAATCGTAGAATTTGCAATTCGGGGTGCACGCCGCCGTTGCCGCCGCGATTCCAATCGGGCCGCCAGTCCAATCAACACCGTTGGCCGGGTCGTAGACATCTTTCAGCGTGGCAAACTGACGGGAGCCGAGGCTCCGGAGCTGCGACTGCGTTCCAACGCGCTGCGTGAAATTCCAGCGAGGCTGATTTTCCTTGCCGCGCTTGGTGGTGATGACAACAACGCCGTTCGTCGCGCGCGAGCCGTAAATGGCGGTCGCTGCGGCGGACTTCAGGACTTCGATGTTGTCGATATCGTTCGGGTTGAGATCGGCCAGGCGATTGACGACCTGATCCTGATTGGAGCCCGTAGAACCTGAGGCGCGCGTGATCGAGCTGGCACCAGACGAGATACTGGCGTTCGAGATAATGACGCCGTCAACGACGTAGAGTGGATCGCCCTGACCCAGGATGGATGTGGCGCCACGAATCTGAACCTGCATGCCACCACCGGGAGCGCCGCTGTTTTCGGAGACGCGTGCACCAGCGACTTTACCAGCCAGGTTGCCTTCGACGGAGCGGGCGGCTACCCGGTTGAGTTCTTCGCCGCTAACCGAGGCAACTGCGGTGGCCGCTGATCGACGATCAACCGTCGTGGCCTGTCCGGTTACGGACACACCTTCAAGCTGCAGAACGTCTTTGTCGAGCGAGAAATTGGCAGTGGTCGCTTCGGCCGCGACCTTCAGCACCTGACGCTTGCTGCCAAGGCGACGCGCTTGCAAGGAAACTTCACCGCGTGGCACTTGCAGCCGGTATTCGCCGCGCTCGTTCGTGCGAGCGCCAATTTGCGAACCAACAATGCTCACCGTGACATCCGGAAGCGGATTGTTGGACACTGCCTCCGTGACTTTCCCGGTTACTTCGCGGGACTGCGCCCGCACGCTCTGTGGTGCAACGGCCAGAAGGCCGAAAGCCACCATATAACGCAAGTACCTGCTCATCTGGTCTCCAGTGGGGAGGGGTCAATCATGACGACATAGGCTGTCGCCACCTCAAGCGGCATCGCTCGAATATGCAAGAAGGTATGATGACTGTCACAATTTCGAAACAAGGGACAGGCGGAATATCACACGAAATGTGCGAATCATTGCCAAATCTTAGCGGCTGATAACACACGCGAATGCATTTTGTCCCTACTGTGACGCAGATGTATCAGCCGTTGTTGTTTAGTGTTCTCGTGTCAGTAAATGAAGACTGTTGCCATCGGCGCGAATACCAGAGTGCCGCCATTGCGATCCCGCGCGCGCTCGCGGTTAATGACAGCGTCCACCACAACCCAGTTGTACCCCAATGAGCGGCACTCCAGGCGCCCAGTGGCACACGAGACGCTGTGATCGCCATGGATAGCACCATTGGCATCACTGTGTACCCCGCCCCGCCCATCGCACCCTCCAGGACAATCTCGGCGCCCAGAAACACCTGGCACACCGCGGCAATACGCAGATAATGCGCGGCCTCCGCCACCACCGCTGCGTCCGTGGAGAATAATGCGGTCACGTGTTCGGGAGCGAGCAACATGACGCTTGCCATCACTGCACCTGGCACGCTGGCAATGGCCACACCCGCCCATCCGGCGCGACGCGCGCGATCGATGAGGCCGGCTCCGAGACTCTGGCCCACAATTGCCGCGACTGCCGCGCCAAGGCCTACCGAAAACAAATACACAAAACTCTCAACACGAAAGCCGACGCCCAGCGCTGCCAACGCCGGAGTGCCGAACTGTGTCGTGGTGCGCGTCAGCACGACGTAAATCGCACTGAATGCGACACCGGTCGCCGCCGTCGGCGCACCGATACGCGCAATACGCGCGATCACCGGCCAACGAGGCATCGAAAACTTCGCCAGTTTTCGTCGCCACAACAGATAGACGCCAAACACGAAGGCTAAGCCACGCGGCACGAGCGTTGCAATCGCTGCCCCCTTCACGCCAAGCGCGGGCACACCGGCAAGTCCCAGGATCAACACGGGATCGAGCATCAATGCCAACACCGTAGACACCGCGAGAATCAACAATGGTGTGCGAGTATCACCGCTCGCGCGAAACGCGGCATCGACGGCAAAAAATCCAAAAATGAGCGGCATGCCGCGCAAATACGCGCCGAGGTATTGCTGACCCACCCGCGCGACGTCGACGCTCGCATGCATCACCGAAAACAACTGCGGCAACAGATAGACGAGACCAAGCGATACCGCAGCACCAAGCAGCACCGCAAAACAAATAGCCTCACCAGCGGTGCGCGCTGCCTCGCCCGGCATACGCTGTCCGTGGCGGCGCGAGATCACCGCACCCGACCCGACACTGACCATCTCCGCCACGGAAATGACGAGCCAAATCCAGAAGACGGAGGACGTGGCCGCAGCAAGTGATGTTGCGCCGAGGTGCCGTCCGATCCAGTACGTGTCAACGTTGTGAAACGTGGTCATCAGCAAGTTCGCGACGACCGCGGGAAGCGCTACACGCCGAAGTGTGGCGAGTAGCGGTTCCCTGACAAGCGCGCCCTCATGTACATCGGCTTCCAGCGCCGTTTCGTTGACGACGCTGGCATCGCTGACAATCGGGCGCTTGATGTGATCAGCGTCGCTCAGGCTGGATACCGTTCGTTCATCCGCTCGACGACGCGCGCCGCAATTTTCACCAGTGCCTTAGCCGCCGCTGATGACGGTTCGGCCACCACGATTGGGCGGCCTGTATCGCCACCTTCCTGCACGCGCGGATCGAGCGGAATTTGACCGAGCAGCGGAAGGTTGGTGTCGGCCGCGAGACGCGCTCCGCCACCGCTGCCGAAAATTGCAATCGGTTTACCCGTTTCCGGATTTTCAAACCACGACATGTTCTCGACGATACCAAGCATCGGCACGTTCGTGCGTTCAAACATTTTCACACCGCGCAGCGCATCACCGACAGCCACTTGTTGCGGTGTGGTCACTATGATCGCGCCGTGCACGTTTGTGGCCTGCACGAGCGACAGCTGCGCATCACCCGTGCCGGGCGGCATGTCGACCAGGAAATAATCCAACACGCCCCAGTTCACGTCGCGCAAAAACTGCGTGATGAGTTTCATCACGATGGGACCGCGCCAGATGGCGGGTTGATCTTTCTCGATGAGGAATCCGAGCGACATGATTTTGAGGCCATGTGCTTCGAGCGGCACCATCTTGTCGTCGATGACGGCGGGCGCGTGATCGACACCCAGCATCAACGGCAAATTGGGACCATAAATATCAGCGTCCATGATGCCCACACGATGACCCACGGCGACAAGCGCCAACGCGAGATTCACCGCTACTGTTGATTTACCGACGCCCCCCTTGCCGCTGGAAACGGCGATGATGCGGCCGAGGTTCGGATATCCCACAGGTTGTGGAACGGCCGGCGGTTTGCGCGGTGCTGGTGCGGCTTCCATCACCGGCAACGAACGGCCCGTCGCTGGTGCAGACGGTTTGGGTGGTGGCGGTGCTGCACTTTGCGCCGGGTCGCGCACATCGACGCGTACGTCAGCCACACCTTCCACGTGCTCGATTGCCTGGCGCACAGCGCGCACCAGCGTGGCGTCATCGGCGGCACCGAGCAACAGGGTGAGACGAACGCGGCCCTCCACGGTGAGAGCAATATCGCGCACCATTTCGGCGGCCAGGACTGAGGTGCCGGTGCGTGGGTTCTGCACGCCGGAAAGAGCGTGGGAAATGCGTTCCTGAAGCGTAGACATGGGGATCTGTGGGGGCCTGGTGCTGCACAACTCGCAACATCAAAGCTAGCGGTGCGGAGTCGCTCCTGGTGAACCCTCTGTTCGTGCCAGCTCGGTCGAGCTTAAAACTGCGCGCCGATCGCGGGTTTCGTGCGAACAGCGGGGCAAGCTGGTTCACGCGGGGGTGCGCGGAGAGCGCGGAGAGCGCGGCGGAAGCGTGCGCCTCAGAAACATCCTGTGATCGCAATTTGCGGGAGGCGACTGCGAGACACTGCGGGCCGGACGCGAACACCTTCGCCGACAATGGGGGAGCTGTGGTTTTCACGCGAAGGCGCGAAGGACGCGAAGAACTGCCCGATTGTGTGCACAGATTTCAATGCGCTAATCGTCCATTCTTTTTTTTGATAACTGCGTCCGCTGGTCGAACCCGAGTGTTGTTTCAAACAAAAAACGACGGTGCGGTCTTGTCATGATCCTCGCTGCCGACGCGCAGTTCTTCGCGTCCTTCGCGCCTTCGCGTGAAATATTGCTTCACTGCCTGGCCACACGAACGGCATCAATCACGCGAAGTTCGTTTGGTTTCTGTACGCGGCCCATTCAAGATAAAAAAAAGCTCTGCGTGAATTCACGCACAGCTTTTTCAAATCGCCACGCAATTTCGATTGCGCCGATTGCGCCGTTACGCCGGCTGCCGCAAATACGCTCGCGCATCGGCGAGTACGCGAGCCTGCACCTCGGCCATCGTGCCCGTGAGCAACGCACCAGACGCCTTCGCGTGCCCACCGCCACCGTACGCGCGGGCAAACTTCGCGACGTCGACCGAACCCGTGCTGCGGAACGACAATTTCACCTTTCCGTGGCCGAGGTCGCGGAAAAAGAGCGCCATTTGTGTGCCGGCCAGCGAACGCGGATGTTCGACAATGCCATCGAGTTCTTCATTCGTCACGCCGTATTTCTCGACGGCACCGGCTTCGACCGAAATCCACGCGAGCGGCAACTCGGGATCGACTTCGAGTGTGCCCAGCGCCTCGCGCAACAACCGCAATTTGCCAACACTGACCTGCGCGTAAATGCGACGGTATGTCTCCTCCGGATCGACGCCGGCTGACAACAACGCTGCGGCCACCGTGTGACAGCGGGGTGATGTGTTGCTGAAACGAAAGCCGCCAGTGTCGGTAAGAATTGCGCAATACAATGCCTGCGCAACAGCGGGCGTGATGTTCAGATGCAGGACGGTCGCAAAATCGTACACAAGTTCTGCCGTCGCGCACGCCGTCGTGTCGGCAAAACACACGCTCCCAATGGGTTCATCGCCCGCAGTGTGATGATCGATGACCGCAATAGGAATTTTGAGCGCGCGGACAGTATCCGCGAGCACGCCAAGGCGACGGACATCGTTGATATCGAGCACGAGCAGCAGGTCGATGTCCTTGAGTGCTTCCACACCTTGTGGCGTGCGATCTTCCACGCCGGGCAGCAGGAATTCGTACATCGCGGGCCACGGCGTTGGATTCACAATGCGGACGTGTACTCCCATTTGCATGAGCAGGTGCGCCATGCCCACCTCGGATCCACACCCATCGCCGTCGGCATTGATGTGCGTGGATAACGCGACCTTCATTCCGGGCCGCAATAACGCATTCACCGCCTGCACCGATGCAGCTCGTGCGGCTCCGACTCCCGAGACTTCCGGCGTCAATTTCGTAGCTCCCGTATACACAGCGGTCCCTGGCACTCGTGCTCCTGAAAAAGCACCGGCGCCCGAACAGGAAAGCCTGTCGAGCACCGGCAAGAAATGTGGTTAGTTCGGGTTCTTTTCGAGCAGACTGTGTTTCTTGCTGTACCCAAAATAGATGAGCAGACCAATGGCCAGCCAACCAAGCAGACGATACCAGTTGGCCGGTCCGAGGCCGAAAATCATCGCGGTGCAAGTGACGACGCCAAGTATTGCAACAACTGGCAATGCCGGCACGGTAAAGCCGCGGCTGATGTCAGGACGGCGCACCCGCATCATCCACACGCCAATACACACGAGGATAAACGCGAACAGCGTTCCGATGCTGGTCATGTCGCCGACCACCGTGTCGGGAATAAACGCCGCGAACAGCGACGTAAACACGAAGAACAACCAGTTGGACTTGTACGGCGTCTTGTGCACCGGATGTGTTTCCGAGAAAACTTTCGGCACAAGACCGTCGCGGCTCATCGAGTAGAACACGCGGGACTGGCCCAGCAACATCACGAGAATGACCGACGAGAAGCCGGCGAGGATGGCGATGGTCACGAACTTGGACAACCAGGCATATCCCGTGAAGTACTTCTCGATCACGAAGGCCACTGACGCTTCTTTACCAACGGTGCGGAAATCTTCAACGGTCGCAACGCCACTCAGTACGTGTGCAAACAGCACGTAGAGCACCGTGCAGACAACGAGGGAACCGAGGATACCAAACGGCATATCCTTTTTGGGATTCTTGGCTTCCTGCGCGGCCGTCGATACCGCGTCAAACCCGATGAACGCGAAGAACACCACACCGGCGCCGCCGAGAATACCCATGATGCCGCCGTACGCATGCGAGATACCGGCTGCATCAACGCGCGTGGTTGCCGCCGGAATGTATTCGGCATGGTTGGCCGGATTCATGAAACCCCAACCAATGAAGATCACCATCAGCACGATGGTCACTTTCGTTATCACGATCAGCGAGTTCACGACGGCCGACTGCTTCGTTCCGCGCACCAACAGTGCCGTGAGCAGGAACAGGATGACAACGGCAGGGATGTTCATGATGCCGCGCACGCCGTCGGTCGAAGTTTCGAACGGCGAGTGATACCACTGATACGGAATGTTCATCCCAACGAACTGCAGCGCCTTGTTGAAATACTGACTCCACGCAATTGCCACCGTGGCCGCACCAACCGCGTATTCGAGCACCAAATCCCATCCGATAATCCACGCCATCAACTCGCCCATCGTGGCGTACGAATACGTGTACGCGCTGCCCGCAATCGGAATCATGCTGGCAAACTCGGCGTAACACAGACCAGCAAACGCACACCCCAGCCCTGCGACCATGAATGCGATCGTCACAGACGGACCCGCATGGTCGGCAATGGCAGCCGCCGTCCGAACAAACAACCCTGCGCCAATGATGGCACCGATACCGAGCGCAACCAGAGACCAACGGCCGAGAGTGCGCTTGAGCGCGCCCTCCCCTTCGCCGCCATCCAGCATCAGGCGATCAATCGATTTTGTTCGGAAGAGGTCGTTCGCCACGTAGTTTCCTTTGCGTGCGTGCGGTGGAGTGAGTTGCGACCGGGGACACTCTGGCCCTGGGCAGGGGGTCTGTCTAGCCGTCCGGCGTCAGACGGCAGCGGTGCTGACAACATAAGCTGTTGTAACTTCAGTAGTTGACGACGGTAGGCGGTACTGCAGACTGCTGGGGTACAGCACTTGCGCTCTGTTCGCGAAACACTCCGACAGTACTGCTCCCTATGAAGTGAGACAATATCCGCGCACGCACCGTTCGCATCAATGGCAGTGAACAACAAACGCCGACCAGTATGTACCGTCTGGCCGGTGTCGTTCGTGCTACAGAGAATAGTTGGGGGCTTCTCGCGTGATTGTGACGTCATGCGGGTGCGACTCGCGTAACCCGGCAGTGGTGATTCGCACAAACTCCGCTTCGGTGCGCAGCAGATCGATCGTCCCGCAGCCGACGTACCCCATGCCGCTGCGCAGACCACCAATCATCTGGAACAACACATCTCCGACGGGACCTTTGTACGGCACACGTCCTTCGATGCCCTCCGGTACCAACTTCTTCGGCGACATCTCACCATCCTGGAAGTAGCGATCGGCGCTGCCGTCTTGCATGGCGGAGAGTGATCCCATGCCGCGAATCATTTTGAAGCGACGTCCTTCCAGCAGAAACGACTCGCCCGGACTCTCCTCGGTGCCGGCCAACATTGAACCCATCATGACACTGGAAGCACCGGCTGCCAGCGCTTTCACGATATCGCCCGAATATTTGATACCGCCATCGGCGATGACGGGGATGTCCCCCGCGCCTTTCACTGCTTCCATCACCGCGGTCAGTTGCGGAACACCAACACCGGTCACCACGCGAGTCGTGCAAATAGAACCGGGACCGACGCCAACTTTCACCGCGTCAACGCCGCGTTCTACGAGCGCCGCCGCGCCGCCGCGGGTCGCGACGTTCCCCGCGATGAGTTGTACGTCGGGAAACGCCTCACGCACGCGTCCGGTCGGTACCAACACCCCTTCGCTATGACCATGGGCGGTGTCGATGACCAACACGTCAACACCGGCTTCGACCAACGCTCGCGCACGGTCGAGGTAATCCGATCCCGCGCCAATCGCGGCCGCGACTCTGAGACGGCCGTGAATGTCCTTGTTGGCGTCGGGATACTGACGACGTTTGTGGATGTCCTTGACGGTGATGAGACCCTTGAGCAATCCCGTTTCATCGACGACGGGCAACTTCTCGATGCGATGTTTGGCGAGAATACGCTCAGCATCATCCAACGTGGTGCCCAGCGGGGCCGTGATCAGGTTCTTCGACGTCATCGCGTCGCGCAGCGGACGTTCGAGATCGCGCTCGAACTGCAGATCGCGATTGGTGATAATGCCAACGAGCATCCCAGCGGCGTTTACGATCGGCACGCCGGAAATGCGAAAGCGCATCATCAGTGACACGGCTTCGCGAAGCGACGCATCAGGGGAGAGCGTGATGGGATTTCGAATCATCCCACTCTCCGAGCGTTTCACTCGATCGACCTCGGCCGCCTGACGGTCGATGGACATATTTTTGTGAAGGACGCCGATACCACCCGCCCGAGCCATGGCGATTGCCATTTCGCTTTCGGTGACGGTGTCCATCGCGGAAGAGACCAGTGGCACATTGAGCGCAATTCCGCGCGTCAGTCGCGACCGAAGGTCTACATCCTTGGGGTGCTTGAGCGAGTGACGCGGCGCGAGCAACACGTCATCAAACGTCAGCGCAAAGTCAGGCCGTACACGTGAAGGCCCGGATGGGCTGTTCGCGGAATTAGTTGTCGAGGGTGCCATAGCGAACGATAGACGCCGAACGAAATGAAGTCCAGCGTCTGCGTTGTCATTCGCCAGTTTTTGCTCGGGACGCCTGTATGGCGAATTCCCGCATTATGGATTGGGCCGATTCTTGCCCAAGCCCACCATCTTGAACAAGCGGCTCTTGAGGCGGTTGGGCAGGAAAAATCCGGCGGCCGAAATAATTCGTGCAAAATTGAGATTATGCACGTCTTCCGGATCGCCACGCCAATGTGACAGCAACACCGAGCGCCCTGCGTTGTTCACCAGGCGTTGCAGTGCAAGCATGAGCAGAAACACGTCGTCGACTTCGCCGAAGAACGGAATGACATCGGGGATGAAATCGATGGGCGAGATGATGTACGCGGCCGCGGCAATCACGAAGAAGCGATCGACCTTGGAAACACGGCTGTCGCTGAAGAGGCCCAACAATAAACGCAGGTACGACGGCAACTGTTTGATCGCGCTCATGACGCTGCGTTTGGCTCCCGCGCGCGGACGCGCGCGTGCAGCTTCGTCGCGACGTGATCGACGGGCGCCAAAAATCCCGCTGGTGTTGCGCGGCGCATCGTCATTGTCATCGGCATCGGCATCGGCATCGGCATCGGCATCGGCATCGGCATCGCGATTCCGACCACGGCCGGTGAACAGTCCACGCTGCGGCCGCCCCGCCTTCTTGTCGGCTTCGCGTTCGCGAGCGCGACGCGCCAACAAACGCTCCTGCACCCCTTCTTCAACTCGCGCACGCGCGTCTGCACGCGTGGCTTCGCGACGTGATTCCCGATCTATCTCTTTGTCCATGGATACGTTTGGGCGGCGTTGGTAGGCGACATCAGTCAGTCGGTTTCGTACCCGGAAGCGTCCCATTTGGATTCGCGACTGGCGCCGGAGGTGGCGTCGACGTCGGGGCTCCCACCTGATCGACGGCGCGCGCGGCGGCACTGGCGACGTCGGAGGCGACCGACAAGGTGGACGCCGCCACACCATTCAGCACGTTGGCCGCTTTGTTGAGCAGACCCACGGTTTCCGTGATGGCACCAACGGACAACCCGCCCACGCGCATTTTGTCTTCCACACTTTCGGTCAAGCGCTGAAAGAAACTGACTGGGGAGGCGGCGCGTTCGGCGTATTTCGTCTCCAGAAATTCGACGTAGTCGAGTACCTGATACAGGCGCTCGTCGGACAACGTGTCGAGTTTTCTCTGGATGCGGTCGCGAATGTAGGGATTCACTGCGTCTCCTGCGCGAGCGCGAGGGGTTGGATCAGCCGCGCCAGCGTTTGCGTTCGCCGCGCGCGTCGATGTGGCAATATGGCGTCGGAAAGCGTCGACTTGAATAGACACCAAGGCCGCCCGCCAACTCCGGGTGCATGCGTTCCACCCAATCCACCGCCATCTCTACGCGATACGCGTCGAAAATGGTCAGACGGCCGTCGCCATCGGCATCGATGGCCACGTCGGCGGCATCGCCGTACAGGTGTCGACTGTCGCGCGCAGAACCTTCGACGCCCGCATTGTGATCCGGTGTCCGAAAGCCGCTGTGCACTTCGATCTTGAAATCCATACGGTCGTCACCACGCCGACGTGCCAATTCGCGCATCACCAATTCAATCTTGTCGAGCACACGCGGATCGATGGCAGCGTAGCGCGGCCACACCGTCTGCTGATCGTGCGTGATGAAATCGCGGACCTTGAGATGCGCCGTGAGCGGAAGATCCATCTCCGCCTCCCGCACCTCGGCAAAGCCGGCCGGGCGTTCGGCGCTTTCATTATGTGACCATTCGGCGGGATACCGGCCTATGCGGTACCCGTTGAGCGATGATCCAAGCTTGAGTTCAAATGGAACCGTCACGGCCAAACGCGGCTCTTGTATGCGCTGATGCACACCTGCGCTCGTCACAACGAGTTCGTAGAAACCGGGCTCCAGCGGAACGAGCAGCGTGTCGCCCGACACCGGGCGCTCGACGTCACCGCTCGTGCTGTCCTGCACTTTCATCCATTGATACGTGAAGCCTGTGCCGTCACCAGCCACTTCCAGCGGATACGCAACGGTCTCACCCGCCCGCGCAAACAACATCTTCACATCACCACTATTTCCCAATGCACGTTTGCTGGCCCTGACCGCTGGCACATTCATCTTCGCATTCGCTGGCGCGGATCCCGCCATCAACTCAGGAGGCGGCTCATACAGCTGCAACCCGAGTATGGCGACGAGACCAGTAAGACCAAGAACGGTACGACGCAACACCTTTGCTTTCACTGCACTCCCCAACGGGCCCGAACACCGCGCACATCGATATGCACGAACGGACCGTGCGCCGACGTCGCGGCATAAATACCAATTCCCCCGATGAGATCGGGGTGCGCCTTCTCTACACGTTCGGCAGCCTGCGCCAGAACTTGAGCGTCGCGTGTATCGACACGTCCGTCGCGATTGATGTCGCTCATCCAATCGCGCTCACCATTCACCACGTACACATCGGCCGCGTCACCAAATTGATGCCGGCTGTCCTGTGCGCGTCCTCCAGCACCTACCCCCGGCTGGTTGTACTGCGGCGTGCGAAATCCGGACATCACCTTCATACGCTTGACCGGCACACCCATGCGGCCCAGCTCCGCGATCACCAACTCCAGCTTGTCCAACAGAGGCTCGCGCAGCACCAGATACTTTGGCCACACGCGCACCTGATCGTGCGTGAGGAAATCGCTCAGCGTAAAGTTCTCTGAAACCGGCGTGAACTGATTGCCGGCGGTAACCTCGACAAATCCTTCCGGATTCGTGTAGGCCGCGCTGCGTGGCGAACGTTTTTCGGACGGAAAGAATCCGATGTTGTAGGTTCCGATACGGCCGGCGACTTTGTCGCTGAACGGGCGCATTGTGATGAAATTGAATGGCTCGTCCAGATCGTCGGTGCGCGCGGCGTACATCCCCACGTGATCGGTTGCACTATCGCCAAACAACGCGCGCACAATGGGCAGCGCGAGCGAACGCTCTGCGGACACAAAACGCACGCGTAACTTTTTCGACCGACCCAACAGCGATTCGCCGAGGGCGAGAGTTCTGGTCGCAGCAGTCGAGCGGCCGGATGCCGAGGGTGAGCTCAACAGAGCACCGGGTTTCGCGTTGGCGTTGAATGCGGTTGCGGTGTGTGGAAAGAATGCAGCCGAGACAATAGCAATTGTCGCGACGCCGACGATAGCGGACGTTGCCCGGATCTTACGCGAAGGGCTCTTGGAGCGCGCGCGTGTTCCGTACAGTGCATCGACGGCAGTGGGCGAAGCGTTCAACCCACGGGAATCTTCTGAATTCGTTATGGTCCGTATCCTTGTTTGAGGGTGCGAGCAGGCACCCTACGTGGACGACCAAGCGCGCATTTCGGCTCACGGCTCCGAATGAGCCGTTCGTCAAAGGCGTGTACAACACGGTGGAAAGATACCGCTTCGGGTTACTCGACGGGACCTCTAAATGTCACAATGAGAGGACCTTGTAACGGATGCCGACGGTTAAACAAAGGCGCAGGGCAGTCAAAACGCTGCCATTTTGGCAGGATGCCGAGCGGGTCCGATAGTCGTACCGATTAACGTCGGACGAGTTCCAGTAAATCCAGGATCGGCGCACCGCCGGGTTCGCTTTTGCCGCTTCGGACCCGTGCCGTCACCGTCACGGAGGTAAGCGGCGCTAACGCGCGGGCGGCGCCCACCAGGGAATCGGGGACGGCGAGGTACAAGAGGGCCCGTTCGGTACCCGGACCTCGGGCGAGCAGGTAGGGCTCGCCATTGAGTTCGCGCCGGAGGCCGTCAGCCAGTTGGTAGGAGAGGGCCTCGACCTTCCATCGAACAATCCGGCCTTTCGTGCCTCGCGGATTTGCTCGGAGATCGGCAGCGCTGAGTTCGCTAAATATTGCTGGGTTGGTTTCGGAGGCGGTGGTGGAACGCGGTACCGCTTCGATCGCGGGCATTTCGGCAGATTTCGGCGCCGCTGCCGCGGTTCGGCCAGGTGGGGTGGGCGGCTTGCTCGCCGTTGTTCGCGACGTCGTGAGCTTGGCCAAACGACTCTTGTCCACCCACACGGTGCGATTAACGGCGAGGAACGTCGACGATGGCTGGCCCGAAAACACCACCGCGCCGCGCCGCAGCATTGCCAATTCCGGCTCCTTTTCGCTCGGGCCCGTTCGAAGCACGCCACCGCTGGCTCCCGTGCCGCCCACCAACCCCCGATTGCGATTGGCCTCCAGCCGGACGGCTTTTTCGCTCACGAACCCGTGGATTCGCAGTCGCACCGCGCTGCCCTGCACCATTTCGACGGGTCCCTCAAAAGCGCGACTCAAAACGCCAATGACCTGGCCGCCGGGTGCGGTTCGCATCGCCGATCCCGCCAGCACCCGCACTCGCTCGCCCTTCTTTTGCCCCGCTGCCGTTGCCATAGGCAGCGTCCACGCGGCTCCACACAGAATCACCAATACCAACCGACGATGCCCCGAGCACGCCGGGCGGCCCACTCGTTGCAACCAGTTGCGGGAGGAATGGGTCTGACCCTGAAGCGAAGCGCCGCGAACGGATTCAGTCACTGGTTTGGTTGGTGGCGTATCACGAGGGGGCAAGACGTACACTAAATTGACGTCAGTTACGAACGTAAGGCACAACTCGAACCGAGCAAGGATGTCAGCTACCGTCGCGCGACCTGTTGCACTGATCATTCTTGATGGCTGGGGGTATCGCGAAGACACAACGGCTAACGCTATCGCGTTAGCGAACACCCCGGTTTGGGATTCGTTGTGGGCAGAGCCTTCACGAACGCTGCTGACCGCCTCCGGGCGCGCAGTCGGATTGCCCGATGGACAAATGGGGAACAGTGAAGTTGGCCATATGAATCTCGGCGCGGGTCGCGTGGTGATGCAGGATCTGGTACGAATTACAGCCGCAATTGAAGATGGCAGCTTTTTTACCAATCAAGCGCTGCTGCACGCCTGTGCGATGACTCGTCAGAACAACTCGACACTGCATCTGCTGGGATTGTTGGGCAATGGTGGCGTGCACGCGCTGGATCAACACTTGTTCGCACTGTTCGATCTCGTCGAACGTGAACAGGTACCACACGTCGTGTTGCACGCGTTGCTGGACGGGCGTGACACTCCGCCCAAATCAGGGCTCGAATTCCTGCGCGAAACGCTGACTCGCATGCAGGGCCGCGTGCAATTGGCGTCATTGAGCGGCCGCTACTACGGCATGGATCGAGACAATCGCTGGGAGCGCACGGGGCTCTGGTACCACAGTGCGGTGCGCGGAGACGGACCGCATGCGTCGGATGCACTCGCCTACGTACAACAGGAATACGACGCCAGCATCACGGACGAATTCGTCAAGCCAGTAGTGTTGACGAACGCCGATGGTGCGCCTGTGGGACCGATGCACGATGGCGATGTGGTCGTGTGTTTCAACTATCGTTCGGATCGCATGCGACAGGCGTTACGCGCGCTCGCGGTACCGGACTTTGTTGGTTTTGACACCGGCAGACGTCCGGCGGTGCAGATCACCACGATGACGCAGTACGACGATTCGTTTCCGTTTCCCATCGCATTCAAGCCGCAATCGATGCATCACCTGGTGGGTCAGGTCATCTCGGACGCTGGCCGGACACAATTGCGGACCGCAGAAACCGAAAAATATCCGCACGTCACGTTCTTCTTCAACGGCGGGCACGACGCGCCGTTTCCCGGCGAGGATCGGTCGATGGTGGCCAGTCCGAAGGTTGCGACGTACGACTTGCAACCAGAGATGAGCGCGGCGGGGGTATGTGATGTGTTATGCCACGCGCTCGCGAATCGCACGCACGATTTCATGCTGTGCAACTTCGCGAATACCGACATGGTGGGACACACGGGTTCGATACCCGCCGCGATCAAAGCAGCCGAAACCGTAGATGCGTGTCTCGCGCGGATCCTCGCGGCGGCGAAGCAAGGCAACGCACAACTCATCATCACGGCCGATCATGGCAACGCAGACCTGATGGTCGATCCGATCACGGGCGAGCCGCACACCGCGCACACCACGAATCCGGTCCCACTCGTAGTCGTTGGCGCGGACAAGGCATACCAACTGCGCTCTGGTGGCGCCTTGTGCGATGTCGGACCCACGGCTCTCCTGATGCTTGGGTTGCAACTTCCTCCTGAAATGAGCGGCCGCGATTTGCGCGTCGCGTCCTCTCCTTCCTGAAAATCATGCTGCGTTTTGTTCGGCGTTCTGTTACGCGTTCCCATACGTTCTCGCTGGCTACCATGCTGCTGGGCAGTGCGCTGTTTAGTACCGGCGCAGCGGCGCAGGTGGGGCATTTGCCATCGAAAAGTCCGTACGAAGATCTGAAAGTTGGTCAGGATGTGACAATTTTTCTGGGTCAATTCAATGCGAACATCGGTCCGGCGAACGTGCTGCCAAAGTCGTCACTGTTTGGCGGAGTTCGATATGACGTACCAATTGGCGGTCCCGGATATTTCACCGCGCGATACTCGTTTATTCCAAGCGAGCGCAATCTACTGCTGCCGAGCAAGCCAAGAACCACGCGAGTATTGAGCGTGGAGAACACCAACACGCACGTTGTCGATGTCGGATTCACGATCGCACTGCCTGGTCGCAAAACGTGGCATCGGCTGGTGCCGTCGGTTCAGGTCGGTACAGGGTTGGCGTCGGATTTCACGAAGGTCGACACCGGCGGCTACCAGTTTGGCACGAAGTTCGCTTTTACTGGCGGCTTCAACGTCAAGTACATGTTCAAAAACAACTGGGCCGTGCGAGCGGACGCCACCAACTACTTGTGGCGGAATTCGTATCCCGATTCGTACTACGCAGTAGCGAGCGACACAACGCGCGTGTTGACGCCGGACATCAGCAAGAAGTCGTGGGGCGGAACGTGGGCGTGGTCGCTGGGAATGGTTATTCCGATTTTCCGTTGACAGTACCCCACCAACGCAAACGTTATGGCGCGTTCCTCCCTCACTCGCCGCATTCAATTCGCGGCCGCACATCGATATCGCCGAACGGATTGGACGGACGCTGAAAACCGAGCAGTGTTTGGGGCGTGTGCACATGAGCACTTTCACGGGCATACGTACACGTGTGATGTGACCGTTGCCGGACCGATTGATGAAGAGACGGGATTCGTGGTGGACCTCGGGTTTCTGGACGAGGTGTTGCAACGCGAAGTGCGAACACGCTTTGATCATCGCAACATCAACCTCGATGTGCCCGAGTTCGCCGATGGCGGCCTGATCCCGACGGGCGAGAATATTTCGCGGTTCATTGCCGAAACCGTACAACTCGCACTCGCGCGAACTTCGGCACGGGTGATTCGTGTGCACGTGGCAGAAGATGCAACCCTGGGCAGTACCTACGAACCCGACCTGTCGGCTTGATTTCCTCCTGCTGAAAAAACTTATGCGCGATTTTTCTCGCACGGGCGCGTTGATTGCGGGCGTCTTCGGAATGGCTGCGTGTCATTCAGCGCCGTCACCTTCGACACAGGCGTCACCTATGCCGACGAGTGTTCCTTCCGGAGCCAACCCACCGCGCCCGCCCGAGACGGCGCGACTGGAGCCGCAGAACCTGCCCTTCCCATCGCTCGCACCGCTGTCTCCGCGTCAACAGTTACGCGCGAGCATTGACTCGATGGTAGATGACCCGCAATTCCGAAACGCGCACTGGGGCATTCTCATCGTTGATCCCGAACGTGGCGATACGGTGTACGCGTACAATGCCGACAAGCTGTTCATGCCGGCGTCGAATCAGAAAATTGTGACTGGCTCGGTGGGACTGACGCAGCTCGGTCCAGAATTTCGGTGGCGAACGGCAGTTGAAGTGCGCGGCGAACAAAAGGGCGAAACTTTCAACGGCAATATAGTTGTGCACGGACGCGGCGATCCCACGTGGAGCGACGCGATGCGCGGCGGCGACGCACAAACCGCTTTTGCACCAATTGCCGATGCCCTGACCGCACGCGGAATTACAAAGGTGATTGGGAACATCGTCGCCGAGGGGAACGCCTTCAGCGACGAACCGTACGGGTTTGGTTGGGCGTTTGACGATTTTGATTTCGGATATAGCGCCCCTGTCGACGAACTTTTTTACAACGAAGGGTTTTTCAGCCTGATCGTGAAGGCCGGAAAAACATTGGCGAAGCCGCTCATGGTTTCGTCCAAGCCGTTACTGACGTATCCGAAAGTGATCGTGCGCGCCGTTTCCCGTGAACGCGCCGATTCCGTTGGTGAAAACAAGGAGCTGCGCGCGAATTGGGATTCGACGGCGGCGGCGATTGTCGTCACGGGCACACTGCCGATGGGCGATAGCTCGCGCATTGAGCTCGCGTACCGACACCCGAACGACGCGGCGCTGGTTGCGCTGCAGGAATATCTGGTCACGCGCCACATCACCTTCACGAAGCCCAAAGGCACGCGAAAAATTGGCCCGGTTTGGCGCGGTACCGCGAAGGTGGGCCAACAGGTTGGCCATGTGTTCATGATGCCGGCCGCGATTCGTGTTCCAGATACGCTGGTGACACTGGAGTCGCCACCGCTGCGCGATGTGCTCAAGCGGCTGGAAAAGCCATCACAGAATCAGATGGCCGAAATTTTATACAAGACGATTGCCCTGGAGCGCACCGGATTCGGTCGCGCCGACAGTGCACGCGCGGTTGTGCAGCGACAGCTGCTTGAATGGGGCATCCCGCCAGAAGCCATCGCCGTCCGTGATGGCAGCGGCCTCTCGCGACATGATTATGTCGCGCCGCGCACGCTCGTGAAGATTCTGGACACCATGCGTCGTTCGGAATCGTTTGATGCGTTTTACGCAGCGCTGCCGATTGCGGGAGTGGATGGCACGCTTGCGAGCCGCATGAAAGGAACCGTGGCCGCGAACAACGTGCACGCGAAAACCGGAACGGTCGACAAAGCGCGTTCGTTGTCCGGCTACGTGACGACTGCAGACGGACAGATGTTGGTGTTCTCGTTCTTGTGCAACAACTTCACGGTACCAACCCGGGCCGTGGAGCGCGTGCAGGATGCAATTGCTGTGCGACTGGCCACACTGCGCATCAAGGAATTGCCGTGACCGAACTGGCCCGGACGGGTCTGAGTTTAGATGAAGCAGTCGACGCAGTCGTGCGCGGCGTTGTGCCTCTTGGCGCGGAGCGCGTCCCGCTGATGCAGGCGCTTGGGCGAGCACTCGCCGAGTCCATTACAAGTCCCATTGATTTGCCGCTCTGGAACAACTCTGGAATGGACGGATACGCGGTGCGGCGCGCGGACGTGCTCGGTGCCAGCATCATCAATCCCGTAGTGCTGCCGGTGCTCGCGACGATTGTCGCAGGCGGAACAGCGCGTCCGACGATTACCGAAGCATCGTGCGCCCGCATCATGACAGGCGCGCCAATTCCACCGGGAGCCGACGCCGTGGTGCGCGTTGAGGATACCGATCGAGGCGTGCGGAGTGTGCGCATTACCAACGATCGCGATGTGCGCTCGCCCACGGGTAATGTGCGCGCGCGCGGCGAGGACATGCAGAGCGGTGCTACGGTGTTTGGCGCGGGAACAACGTTGGGGCCCGCGCACATTGGCGTATTGTCCAGCATCGGTGCCGCGACAGTGCCCGTGTTTCGTTTGCCGCGCGTGGTCCTGGTCGCGACCGGCGACGAGTTGGTGGGTGTTGAATCGTTTGCTGAAGTGCAAGCCGGTCGCCGCATTGTCGCGTCGACCAGTTACGCATTGCCCCCGTGGTTGACCGCGATTGGTGCAACAGTGCGCACGCTGCCGCTGTTGCCAGACAAACTCGACGTCGTGCGCGATTCCATCGCCGCGGCGCTTGACGCGGGATGCGATTTGCTGATTACGACCGGCGGTGTGTCGGTTGGCGCGCACGACTACACACGCGAGGCGCTGAACCAGTTGGACGCGGATGTCGCGTTCTGGCGCGCCCGCATTCGCCCGGGTGGTCCAATTGGTGTGGGCACGGTGCGCGGCATTCCGTGGTTGGGGTTGCCGGGTAATCCCGTGTCGACCATGGTAACGGCAGAACTGTTCGCGCGACCGTTGCTGCGACGACTGGGCGGGCATGCAACCGATGGACGTCTGACGTTGCGAGTCCGCGTTGCGCAACCGATGAAAGCCGGTGCCGGATTGACGCATCTCCTGCGCGTAAACGTTGCGCGCGCGACTGATGGAACGCTCGAAGCGTGTGCTGCCGGCGCACAAGGATCAAACCTGTTGCGCACACTCGCCGTTGCCAACGCACTGATGATTGTCCCCGAAGATCGTACTACGGCGGACGTTGGTGAATATTTTGACGCGATCATTATCGGGGAGTTGCGTTGAGCACTGACGAGGCGGCGACGGACGGAACGCACGGCGGAGAACGCCGTGGCACACGTGCGGCCGAGGAGAATCCGTACGACTTGCACGGGCTCGCGCTGGAAGGATGGCTGGAACGCAAGTTCGTGATGGCGGATGAACCAGTCACGCTGCACGCGCACGATCAGCCCGTGTTGTTTTCGCTGCGCAAACCGCAGAACGCCGACCTGCTCATCAGCGAAGAAGACTACGTGAAGGACGAACGACTTCCGTACTGGGCTGACTTGTGGCCCGCGGCGCGTTTGTTGGCGACGACGGCGCTGGAGGCCAATGGCGCCGGTCGCTCGCTCCTGGAATTGGGTTGTGGTTTGGGACTTCCTACCACAGCGGCAGTGCGCGCTGGGTTTGCGGTTACTGCAACGGACTACTACGAGGACTCATTGCACATGACGCGCTTCAATTCGTGGCGCGTGAATGGCATTGAACCAAGCGCGCGCATGGTGGATTGGCGCACGCTGCCCGAGGACCTGGGCAAGTTTGATATCGTAATGGCGGCAGATGTGTTGTACGAACGTCCGTACGGGACGCTTGTGGCAGCGGCAATTGCGGCGACACTTAAACCGGACGGAGAAGCGTGGATCGCTGACCCCGGTCGAAGCGGACTCGATGTGTTTCTCGAACAAGCGGCGGTGCACGGACTTGAGGTCGTGTCGCGCGAGGAATTTCCGTATACGGAGGGGGAACGGATCAAGCAGACGATCCGTCGGTTCCGACTGCGACTGTTGTAGACGACTGTACCGGATAACACTGCGGCGGACTGCACTGATGCGCTGGAGGGGTGCGGGGGTGCAACCATCCGCACAGGACAGGTGTTGGGTTGCGACCACTGGCGCGATAGAAGAGATCGTTAACCGATCAACTGCCTTTGGACTTTACGGACTTTTTACAACGACTTTTCGGACGGGGTCGTACCGGGGACTACGCTCCGAGTGCTACAGCAATGTCCAAAACTCTTTTGACTTACTCATCGCAAACCGAAAGGTCTGCTCCGGATGCGTACAATTCCCAGAAAAATGGGGCTTCGGTGGGCCACGACGTCGGGTCGCTCGCGCGCCGGAAGAGTCCGAAAAGTCGTGTTCAAAGTCCGTAAAGTCCAAAGGCAGTTAGTCAGTGAGCGGCCTTCAAGCGCGCACTGATCTCAGCGCCCACACACCCTGTCGATTACATCGAATCGTCACGCCACCGTCGACCGTAGACGGCCGGCCACAACCTCCGCAATGTCCAGTACCGGAACAGCCGAACCAGTCCCGTTCAGGCCATCGGCAATCATCGTCATGCAGAACGGGCACGCAACGGCAATCGTATCCGCACCAGTCGCCAACAGTTCTTCCGTGCGTTCGACGTTGATGCGTTTGCCCGCGGTTTCTTCCATCCACATGCGACCGCCGCCGGCGCCGCAGCAGAGACCGCGGCTCTTCGTGCGCGCGGGTTCAACGATGTTCACCACCGGCAACGCGCGCTTGAGCGTCGCCCGCGGCTCCTCGTACACGTCGTTGTAGCGGCCCAGGTAGCACGAATCGTGGTAAGCCATAGTGATGGCTTTGCCGTGGTCAGTGCTGAGCGGCACGAGGTCCTTTGCAAGCAGACGCTCGATGTATTGGGAATGATGAATCACTTCGTAGTGTCCGCCGAGGTCGGGAAACTCACTACCCATTTGATGGAAGCAGTGCGGGCACGATGTCACGATTGTTTTGATCTCGTAGCCGTTCAGCGTTTCGATCACACCTTTCGCGAGCGTCTGGTACAAGTATTCGTTGCCCATGCGACGCGCGGGATCGCCGTGACACGTCTCCTCCTGACCAAGGATGGCGAACTTGACGCCGGCAGCCTGCATGATGCGCGCGAAAGCGACCGTGGTCTTTTTCGAACGGTCATCGAACGATCCCATGCAGCCAACCCAGAACAGCAAGTCAACTTTTTCGCCGCGTGCGATTACTTCGGATGCGTGCGGGATATCCATGCCTTCGGCCCACGCTGCCCGTTCGGAAGGGCTGAATGCCCACGGGCTACCGTTGCGCTCGAGCGATTGGAGTGCGGGCGCGAGTTCGTCGGGGAAACGCGATTCCATCAACACCAGGTCGCGACGCAATTCGTTGATGATGTCCAGCTGATCAATCGACACCGGGCATTCTTCAACACACGCGCGACAGCTCGTGCACGCCCACAGTTCCTCTTCGGTAATCCAGTTGTCGAGCAACTTGTGGTCGAGGACCGCCTGCTGCTCCGTCGTGGGCGCCGCCCCCGCCAATGTGTCAAGCATTTTTGCTTTTTCTGTGAGCCGCGCGCGTGTTTTCACGACAATCATGCGCGGCGACAACGCTTTCCCCGTGACATTGGCCGGACACACCGCCGTGCAACGTCCGCACTCCGTGCAGGAGTATCCGTCCAGCAAATTCTTCCACGACAGATGCTCCACATCGCTTGCACCGAATTGCTCTGCATTTTCGGCTTCGAGATCCATCGGGCGCATGGCGCCAATTGCGCCGGGCTTGCTGGTATTCGAGAACCACACGTTGATGAGGGACGTCAACACGTGCAGATGTTTCGAACCCGGCAGGTGATTCAGGAAATACAGAATGAGCAACGCGTGAAACCACCACATCGAATTCCTGATGGCGTGTGCGGTGCTCTCGGACAATCCCGAAAACGGCTTCGCAAGCAACCCGGAAATGACGCGACCGCTCCCGCCTTCACCCAAATGCACTTCCATCGCGAACATGATGAGCAGCGACACCATCAAAGCCGCAATCATGCTCAGAATAAAAATTGCATCGCCACCATGGACGGGATCGACATGAAAACGACGCGGCTTGATGACCAACCGGCGATACAACAGAAACGCGACCGGGATGAGCACAAACACGGCGAACAGTTCTTGCGACGCCACGTAGGCAGTGTATAAAAAGCCCGGCAAGAACATTCCGTAGTTGAAACCCGTCCAAAGCCCCTGGATCATGATTTCTGCAGTGCCCAGGCCGAGCACACAGAAGCCCCAAAACACAAAGGCGTGCATGGCGCCGCCCAGAGGATCGCGCAGAATTTTGCTCTGCAGGAACCCAATGGTGATCAGGTTCTTGGTGCGAAGGCCCGCCTCGTTCGTGCGGTCCTCCGGATGCCCGATTTTGAGCCAGCGCGCCAGGCGGAGGGCGCTGCGGATGAAAAAAGCCAGCGCTACCACGAGGCAGGCGGCAAAAATGACGTTGGAGACTCCCATACTGGCGAAGCTAGGCATGGTAAACAGTGCATTCAAGCATAGATTTTTCCGGTGACCCGGCCCGAGGCGCAATCTCTCGGTCCGAGGACCCGCCCCCTCTGCGCTTGGCCGTTTTCACTTTGCCGGGAGTTTGCATGTACCAACCGCTCCGCAGCCCTCGCGCGGATAGTCCGCGACTGGACATCTCGCGATTTCTAGCACCGCGAATGCCCGCCATACTTGCGTCGGCATTTGCAGCCGCCTTGCTGCCCTGTTCCGTGCTGTTCGCGCAAGCGGCGACGAACAGTTGGTCGCCCAAGGAAGTGCTGGCGCTTGAGACGTACGCGAAGCCGCCCGCCGATATCGAACGCCTCGTTTCCGCACCGCGACAAAACAACATCAGCCTCAGCAATCAAAGTCCGGATCGGAAATACTTCCTGAAGCTGCAGAGCGAGGGGCTGCCCAGCGTCCAGGCGTTCGGCAAACCACACATCTACTTCGCGGGTTTGCAGGTTGATGCGAAAGCCAACCGTGCGCGCACGTTGACGACACGTGGTTCCGCGGGCCTTTCCATCATTGATGCGAATACCGGAGCCGCTCGTGATCTCGAAGTACCGAAGGGCGCGACGGTCACTGCACCGGCCTGGTCGCCCACCGGTGCACAGCTCGCGTACATCGCGAACTTCGAGACGTATTCGGCCGTCTATGTCGCCGACCTCGCCACGGGCAAGTCACGTCGCATGGGCACGGCGAATCTGCTGGCGACACTGGTAACGACGCTCGATTGGACGCTGGACGGCACGAAGGTGATGGCGGTTGTCATCCCGTCGCCACGCGCGCCGGAGCCGGTTCGTCCGGCTATCGAAACCGGTCCGCAAGTGCGCATGACGATGGGCAAGAAAATCTCGACGCGTAACTACGCGAGCTTGTTGATGGATCCGTACGACAAAGCGCAGATGGAGTATTACGTCACGGGTCAACTCGCATTGCTTGATGTCAAGACGGGCGTGGCGACCAAGGTTGGCGCGCCAGCGATGATCAATTCTGTTGATATGTCGCCAGACGGCAAAGCATTTCGCGTGACGCAAATGCAGAAACCGTTCTCGTACATCGTGCCGATGACGAACTTCGCGCAGACGGAAGAAATCTGGAACGCGAGTGGCAAGAAGATTGTCGAACTGTCCAAGCGTGCACTGGGCGAATTGGAACCAGCGGACTCGACGCCGACCGCTCCTGCGGCAGCGGGTGGTGGTCGCGGCGGCGCGGGTGCCGGTGCAGATACCGCTTGGCGTAACATTGCCTGGATGCCCGACGGCAATGGCATCATGTACATCAAGCAAGATCCTGCACCAGCCGGGCGTGGCAACGCGGCCGATCCCAGCACGGACACGTCGTCATTTGGCGCGGGTAGTGGCGTTGCCGCGGTTCCACAGGGCGGACGTGGTGGGGCGGGCGGAGCTGGCGCCGCGCGGCGCAAAGATCGTGTGTATGCATGGTTACCGCCGTTTGACGCGACGAGTCGCAGGGAAATTTTCTCAAGCGACAATCGTCTGAGCGGCGTGTTGTTCAGCGACGATGCGAAGATGCTGTTTGCCGCGGAAAACGTGAACGGCACGGGCACGGTGTACGCGGTTTCGCTGGATGATCCCGCGAAGCATTACCCGATCTGGCGTCAGCGTGCGATCACGGCAGCGGTGGGTGGTGGTGGTGGTGGTGGTCGTGGCGGCGCCGGTGGCGGCGGCGGTCGTGGCGGTGGTGCCGATGATTCGATTTCTTTTTACGCGAATCCTGGCAACCTGATGACGAAGCGTGGCAAGGCGGGCGGCTCGGTTGCGCTCGTTTCGACTGATGGCAGGTACGTCTACCTCGAAGGCACGCGCTACAACAAGAACTGGTTGCAGAACGCGCCGCGCAATTTTGTCGAGAAGGTTGAAATTCGCACGGGTGCGAAGTCGACCTTGTTTGAAAGCGCGACCGACATGGTGGAAACCGTCGGCGCACCACTCGACGATGATTTCTCACGCGTCATTGTCACGCGTGAAGGTCCGAAGACGGTTCCGGATTCGTACTTGCGTGACATGAAGACGGGTCAGTTGACGAAGCTGACGAACAACAAGGACATGACGCCGGAGGTGACCAACGCGATTCGCCGGAAGATTCAGGTGACGCGCGTGGACGGCATCAAATTCTTTGTCGATCTCGCACTGCCGGCGGACTACAAAGCCGGAACGAAATTGCCGGCGATGTTCTGGTTCTATCCGTACGAATACACGGAACAGGCGGGCTACGATCGGTCGGTGCGCACGCAGAACATCAATCGTTTCCCGGCGGCGGGGGTGCGTTCACTCGACTTCCTGGTCACGCAAGGATACGCGGTGGCGAATTTCGATCCGCCAATTATTGGTGTGGCGAATCGCATGAACGACAATTACATCTCGGACTTGCAGAGCAACCTGATTGCGGTCATCGATGAACTGGACAAGCAGGGCTTCATCGATCGCTCGCGTTTGGGCCTTGGTGGTCACAGCTACGGCGCGTTCAGCACGGTGAACGCCATGACGCATACGCCGTATTTCAAGGCGGGCATCGCGGGCGACGGCATGTACAATCGCACGCTCACGCCCAACGGTTTTCAGAGCGAACGTCGTGACATCTGGGAAGCGCCGGGAATGTACCTGGAGATGTCACCGTTCCTCGAAGCGGACAAACTCTCGGGTGCGCTGTTGATGTATCACTCGATGGAAGATCAGAATGTCGGCACGGATCCCATCAGTTCGGTGCGCATGATGCAGGCGCTGATGGCGCAGGGCAAGAATGCGGCGCTGTACATGTATCCGTACGAGGATCATGGACCCGCGACGAAGGAAACGATTCTGGATCAGTGGGCACGCTGGACGGCGTGGCTGGACATTTACGTCAAGAACGGTGGCAAGGATGCGCCGGGGAAGATTACGACGATCGTGCCGTAGTCGGTGCGACATAAAAGCGGCCCGCCATCGTTTCGATGGCGGGCCGTTTTACTGTCGTACGGGACCCGAAAAATCGAGAAAGCAAAGAGAGCCGAAACAGCCAAAGGTCCTTACTGCTTCAGATTTCACGGAGCAGAATTCAATTGTGAACCGTGCCAACGCCTTGTTACTTTCGCAGCCAAACAATCAAGGCGAGGTTGGCGCAAGCGGCTTTTGCCGCAGGTTGCATGGTTGTGGAAGTTATGAACTTAGTTTCTTGGCCGTTGATGCTTGTGCCGCCTCGCACACTGCCGATTTTGCTCGGCAGGTAAAGCTCCACAAACTCGATGTCAGGCGTCGTCAATTGTGAGATCGGAACTGACACGGTGGTTCCGCCGAGAGCGACTGTGCACTCACCTGTGAGTCGGCCGTTTCCCCATCGCAGTGCGAGGGCCTGCAGATCTACAACGCCCTGTTGCTCAAGGTCTTCGCGCGTGAGAAACTTCGAAGAAGCCGGGCTGACCCGCACGACTCTCTGTCCGAGCTCGAACAGCAAATTTGCTTCCAAGTGATTGGCGGGTCCTTTTCGCGGCGCCAACCACGCCGCGATGCGACGCCCAGCCGAATCTGGAAGTGTCACACCGACCGTTTGCCGCTCATACCCATTGAGGTCAAGTCGTATCAGGTAACGACCAGGTTTTAGCGGCATGAAGAACGCGCCAGCCGAATCGGATTTGGTCGTCTGTGCGGCCCCGATCGCGGTTACAAGAACGTTTGGCAGTGCCCGGAACACCGTGTCACCAATAACACCGCTTAACCCGCCTAGCGCGGCAACCGTTACGACGGACGGCAGCGCTTGGCCAAACCGAATCAACTTGATGAGAACGGTTCCTCCGTTGCTCGCGACCTTGACCGTCGGCGTAGCGCCGATGAACCCGATTCGACGTGGCCGCACATCGTAGCTGCCAACAGGAATGCTGTCGAAGCGGAATGATCCGTCTGCGCGTGTGCGCGTGCTCCGCTGCAAAACTACAATCAGTACGTCCACGTCTTGCAGAGGGATTCCCGCAGTGTCTGTCACAATGCCGACAAGAGTGTTGGGTCCCGCTGGCTGCGGCGCTTGATTTTGCGCCGAGCCTGCCGCGCTGATGACTGCGAAAAAAGCGAACGAAGTTACGACAAGCCTAGTTTGGCGCAGGAAACATCTGTTCCGCGAGATGTTCATATTACTCCGAATCCGCATTCGATGCGCCTTGCTCGAACAGGTTCAGTAGATCGACCGCACCTGGATTCCGGAGTTGCGCGTTTAGCTCCGCCATCTGATCTGAATATGTATTTGACTCTGCCTTGTGTCCAGCGAAGGCGATTGAGGCGGTCTTGGTGACCTCACCTCTCGATTCTTGGCCGAGTCCGCTCTCAGCTGTGATGTCACTCAAATCAACTCTAGCGACGCCGTCATCAGCGCATGATCGACACGTTGATTTGGAACGATTCTCTCAAGAACAAGCCAACCAGCCACCAAAGATTCCTCCCGCATGGCATGGTGCTTCCATCTGCTGAGCACATGCATATGCAGAAATAGCTCCCCACGCCATACAAGCGTGAGAGCGGCTCATAATTGCAGAAGGTGGTTAAGCTGAGGTTCCTGCGCCGAATTGGCTTCGGCAGCATACCTAAGTGCCATTCGTCATAGACGTTACGAAGATGCGGCGGACCATTTTTGGTTCCATTTGTAGTCACTAAAAGTGCTTGACAGCACGCGGTGTGTCGGCTATCTTAATTGGCATGCCAGCACGAACAGGAGTCGCGCACGTCGTCACTACGACACGGACGTACCAGGACCGGGTCTATCGCACCCACCTGCTGCGCCGCAGTTACCGCGAGGGCGGCACGGTCAAGAACGAGACGCTCGGGAATCTGTCGCATCTGCCCGAGGCCTTGGTCGAGATCATCCGCCGCT
>Ga0105047_10000324_pt1 | contig 77021 bp, 70 predicted proteins | sample MAT04_FD_78384 | JGI IMG/M metagenome (GOLD analysis project Ga0105047, IMG submission 78384) | Freshwater microbial communities from Lake Fryxell liftoff mats and glacier meltwater in Antarctica - MAT-04 (megahit assembly) | ecosystem: Environmental > Aquatic > Freshwater > Ice > Liftoff... | reverse complement strand
CTCAAGCAGACGTTTCGCCGCGGAAGCGGTTTTGCCCTGCGCGCGGAATCCGCCAAGTTGATGGACAGATTGCGGCGTGAGTCCGAGATGCCCCATCACGGGAATTCCCGCGCTGACAATTGCATGCACGGCATCGGCGCGTTCGCGCCCGCCTTCGAGTTTGACCGCGTCCATGCCGGCTTGCTGTAAAAAGCGGCCCGCATTGCGCACGGCATCTTCCACCGAAACTTGATAAGACATAAACGGCATGTCGCCGATCAGCATGGCGCTCTTCGCTCCGCGTGAAACGGCGCGCGCGTGATGCAGCATTTCTTCCATGGTGACAGGCAGTGTGTTTTCATAGCCAAGCACCACCATCGCCAGCGAATCGCCAACGAGGATCGAATCAATACCAGCCTTGTCTATCGCCAGTGCGCTGGGATAGTCATAGGCGGTTAACATGGTGATCGGTTCGCCGCGTTCCTTCTTCTGACGGAACGTGAGCGTGGTCACCTTCTTGCGTGAAGTACTCGTAGAGTGTTGTGACGTGCTAATTGAGACGGGTGTAACTGTAGACATGGGTGGTACCCTCCGATAAAGGTAGAGTCCGTGTTGCATGCTGCTCCCCTGAATATGCACGCGCTTTCGGTTTGATTGGACAATTCCGTCACGTTCCATTGGATACATGCGGATATCTGCATTATGACATAAAACGATATTTTCTGCCATCCGCGCTGCGTAATTCGGATAGACTTTAGAATTTAGCGTTTTTCACGATAAGCAGTATAATAATTTTACTTGGGCTTTACATCAAAAGCTATCATAATTTCGTGAAGGAGAAATTCACATGCGTAGAATGTTTGGTTTTCTAATAGGGATCTTAGTGGGTGCGTTGGTGGGTTCCACCGTCGCTTTACTCATGGCACCAGAATCGGGCAGTAACTTACGCGCTCAATTACGTGACCGTGGACAAGGCTTTGCAAACGATATCCGCAACGCGGCAGATTCGCGCCGCATCGAATTGCGCGGACGGCTGGAATCCCTGCGAGCGCCAAAGTCAGAATAACAATTACCCAATCACCGACTTATAAAACTCCACCACCTTCGCCATAGTCCCCTCATACTCTGCGCGTGCAGAGATAATATTTGCATTCAAGCCTGCGGCATTTTGTCGCAGGCTTTTGTTTTCCAGGCCGAGCAAAATTGCATCGGCAATGGATTGCGCATCATTGGGATTCATCAGCAAACCATTTTTTCCATGTGTAATCCACTCGCGGATCGATTCCAAATCGCCGGCGATGGGGAAACATCCGCAAGCCATGCCTTCGAGCAAGGAATTGGGTGTGCCATCATGAATGGCGGGCGAAACCACGATCTGCGCGCTGCGGAATGTCTCTGCCATTTGCGCGTGTGAAAGTTTTGGGTTTAATTGAACTACGTGCTCGATGCCCAGCTCTTTTATCCAACCCATCGCCTGAGTTTCTCCTGCCATTGAAGAGCAAATAAAACGCGCATCGCTTCGTTTTGCAAGCACCAGCGGAATGGCTTTGAAGAAAACATCATTGCGGACGTAGGCGCGAAATCCGCGTGGATTAATAATGACAGGGTTTTTCGCAGGTTCAGCGTTTGGATAAAAAACATCGCTTCGGACTCCGCCGTTACCGGGTGTGACCAACGTGAGTTTATCTGCGCTGAGTCCCCATTCGTGCGCCAGACGCACATCGCGTTCGCAGTCTGCATGAAGCGCAGTGACAGTTTTCATTGTCTGGCGTGTGTAATACTTCATCAAAGGTGTAGATGGCGCGTGCAGGGTAAAGTCATTGCCCCAGATGGAAACGATAAATTTGGGTGGTTGAGCAGCCCCGCGCTTTTTGCGGGGCGTATCGAAACCACCTGTTAACGCGCGCGCTGTGAACATGCCTTCATACGGCATACGCAAGGCATGGATCATATCAGGCTGCACTTCTTGAATGAAATCACGCAGTATTCGCGCGGAGCGAGGAATGGTCAACGGGCCGAGCCACTGTCTGATAAGGGTACGCAGGCCCAGGGTGCGGGAGGATGCGCTGCCGGAGGGCGTCGTCTGCTTTTTAATGGCGCTAAAGGCTACGGGTGTAAACTTAAATTGTTTAAGTGGGAAATCCACATCACAGGCAAAAGTAGATGCGAGATAAACATCGTCGCCGCGCTGTGTGAAGTGTCGAATCCAGTTTTGAGCGATTGGGGAACGGCCGTCTGCTACAAAGAGAATTTTCATGATTAATGGTGATTATACTCATTGCTTGTAAACGTGAGACGTAGTATAGTAGCCGACATGAGCAAAGGGCGCATACTCGTTGTTGAAGATAATATGGACACCTATAAGCTTGTCAGCTTCATTCTGGAGAAGAATGATTATGAAACTTTTCTGGCAGTGAACGGGCGGGATGGGGTAAACGCGGCGATCAAGCAAATACCAGACTTGATCATTATGGATCTTTCAATGCCAGAGATGGACGGGTGGATTGCGATTGGGCTGATTAAGAAAGATGAACGCACACGTTCAATTCCCGTCATCACATTAACCGCACATGCATTACCAGGTGACCGTCAACGCGCGATGAACGCCGGCTCAGATGATTTCATTACCAAGCCCATGGACTTGGGCGATCTTGTGAAAAGCGTGGATCAGTGGCTGAGCAAGCGTTAGTTCTTGTTTAGCCACTTCACAAAAAAAACTTAATAAAAGGAATTGCCATGAAACAAATTTGTGTTGTCGGCGTGGGATACGTCGGCCTTGTCACTGCGGCATGTTTCGCCGATCTCGGAAACCGCGTCACTGCGTTGGATGTTAACGAACAACGTGTGGAGAATCTCAAAAAGGGTATTATGCCCATCTACGAACCAGGGCTTGATGAACTGGTGAAACGCAATGTAAACGCGGGGCGCATCACTTTTACCACCTCTTATCAAGAAGCGTTGAAAGACGCAGAATATGCTTTTATCGCAGTCGGCACTCCTTCAGGAGAAAAAGGCGAAGCAGACTTGCAATATGTGGCCGCCGCCGCAAAATCAATCGCACAGAATATGACCGCGCCGCTGGTCATCATCAACAAGTCCACGGTTCCAATCGGGACTGGAGACTGGGTGGCGGACATTGTGAAAGGTGCCCAGCCCAAGCCGATTGACTTCGCTGTGGTGTCCTGCCCTGAATTTTTGCGGGAAGGGTCTGCCATCGGCGACTTTACAAATCCGCACCGCACAGTGATCGGCTCAATGGATAAGGATGCCGCAAACAAAGTGGCGCATTTGCATTTGCCATTGCGCGCACCGATTGTGATTACAGACCTGCGCACGGCTGAGATGATCAAATATGCCAGCAATGCCTTCCTGGCTACAAAAATCTCCTTCATGAATGAGTTGGCTGACCTGTGCGAACACGTCGGCGCGGATGTGAAGGAAGTGGCCGCGGGCATGGGCTACGACGCGCGTATCGGCCGTCACTTTTTAGATGCAGGCCTCGGCTGGGGCGGCTCGTGCTTCCCCAAAGATGTCGAAGCGCTGGCCTTCATGGCAAAGGAAAAGGGGCTGAATCCGCGCATCTTGAATGATGTGATGGAAGTCAATTACGAGCGCCGCACGATGGCTGTTCAACATGTTGAAAAAATGGTGGGCGGAAGTTTGAAAGGCAAGACCATCGGCCTGCTTGGTTTGGCATTCAAACCCAATACAGATGACATGCGTGATGCGCCTTCGATTGATATCGCCGAGGCATTGCACGCGGCAGGCGCAATTGTGCGCGTTTATGACCCTGTCGCCATGGAAGTGGCCCGTCCACTTTTGCCCGATGTGGAAATGTTCAAGGATGTTTACGAAATGACCAAAGGCTGCGATGCTTTGATGCTCATTACTGAATGGAATGAATTCAAACAGCTTGACCTGGTCAAAGTAAAGAGTTTGCTCAACTCGCCTATTATGTATGACGGGCGCAATATATACGATCCCAAAATAATGAAAGAACTCGGCTTTACCTATCGCGCCGTTGGAAGATAGATCGTTTGGCGGTTGAATAATTGAATGGTCGGATGGCGATGTAATCAGCCATCCGACCATTTGTGTATTTGACCAAAAACCACTACACTACTAAACTATATGACTATGACTACCCCTCCCGTTTGTAATTATGAAGGCTCCGACTATCAGCAATCCTTTTGGGATCAAGGCGGACGCGAATACGAAGACCGTGCAGAGGCCATTGCCCTAAAAAGAATGCTGCCCGCTGCTGGCAAATTGATGCTCGAACTTGGCGCAGGCGCGGGACGTAACACGCCGCGCTACGCGGGTTTTGAGCGCATTGTGGTATTGGATTATTCCACTACACAACTGGCGCAGGCACAGGAAAAACTGGGGCGCTCTGACCCGTCAAAATATATCTATGTCGCCGCGGATATTTACCGCCTGCCCTTCCGTGACAATCAATTTGATGCGGCTACGATGATTCGCACTTTGCATCACATGGCAGATGCGCCCAAGGCGCTGGAGCAAATCCGAAATGTTCTGCGTTCCAATGCAACCTTCATCCTTGAGTTTGCGAATAAATTAAACTTAAAATCTATTTTGCGCTACTGGCTCGGCAAACAGGAATGGAATCCTTTTACCTTGGAACCTGTGGAATTCGTGAAGTTGAATTTCGACTTTCACCCCAAGGCGATCCGCGCCTGGCTGGGAGATTTGGGTTTTTCGATTGAAAAGACTCTCGCTGTTTCACATTTCCGCCTGGGGTTGTTGAAGCGGATTGTCCCAGCCAAATTGCTGGCCGCGCTGGATGGAATCTTCCAGCCGACTGGTGAACTTTGGCAATTCACGCCAAGTGTATTTGTGAAAGCCAGGGTGCAGGAAAAAGCGGCAGTACCCATGAGCAGTTTCCCCGTTAATGTGATCGAGCTGTTTAAATGTCCCGATTGTGGGAGCGAAAAATTGGAAGAAAAGAAAGATCATTTATATTGTCTGAATTGCCAGTCAAAATGGGCGGTGCGTGAGGGTATTTATGATTTTCGAGAAAAAATATAAGATTGCTTTCCTACCTAAAATTGCAAAACTAAAAATTATTTTGCGTTTGTCGAAATATAGAAGTTTATATGCGGGTTAAAAAAACATGACCACACCAAAAACTCCACTGCCGAAAACTCTCCCATTCTTTGAGAAGAAGAAAGAACCTTCCCGTAAAGGTGTAGATACACGCGGTATGCTCAGTATCGCGACCATGTTCGTGAGTCTGGCCGCGTTGACCGTATCCATGCTGGGCGCTGCAAAACTTATCTTTGATATTTTCGACGATGGTCTTAAGGCTGGCATGGAAGGGATTTTCGTAAAGGTCACAGTATTGGGCCTGGCATTTCTCTTCGGTTGGGGGATTGGGCTGGTAAGTATTCGCGGCTTTGGAAATTTAGTGTATCCCCTGATTATAAAAATATATGCCTGAGCTTGCATTATTGCAGTTGGGGCACTTTACATCAAGGTAATTCAAAAACTATATATACAGGTGTACGATGGGATGCATTTCTGGGCATATCTGATCGTTTTGCTGGGCGGGCTGATCGTGCTTTTCTTTCTGCACCTGCTGATAGAAGGCCATGATTTGCGTCCCTTTGCCATTCCGCTGCTTATCATCAGCGTACTGCACTTATTTGTGATCATCTATCGTTATGTGTTTACGACAGACGCCATTGCAAAAATGGTGATCGGGGATTTTATTATTTTCATCGTAATCATTTCCATTTCTGCTTTAATGCTGATGCACCTCGGTATTTTCTCGCCGGTACGCGAGCAAATTGACGGTTTGTTTTCAAGCAGTGCAGATTCAAGCTACAAAAATAATGAGACTTTATAAAATAATTCCACCCCTGTAATTCGCTAACATCCATACTTTACAAAAGCGGCAGACGGATAAAGAATGTACTGCCCGGGAAGTTTTCCTCATCGTGTCCTGAGCTTTCCAACCAGATACTGCCCTGCATGGCCTTGATAATGCCAGATGCAATTGCCAGGCCAAGGCCGGCTCCGCCGCCCTTGTAATTCGTACGGCTGGAAGAATGTAACTCCACGGTTCCCAATTGAAATAACTTCTCGAAAATGATCTTATGATGTTCAGGGTCAATACCGATCCCGCTGTCTTTAATGCGAATCTCGGCGCATCGGCCAAGGCGTGTATCTGTCACCACTTCCGCAGAGATGCTGATCGAACCTTCGTCTGGCGTAAACTTAATTGAATTGACAATTACGTGATCCAGCGCTTTTTTGAGCAGTTCAGGGTCAGCCAGCACAGGCGGAATGTTTCGGGTCGATTCATCCAGAATAAAGTTCAAGTTTCGATGAGTCAGGTCGTTCGTGTAATCCTTGTACACAAGCCGCAGGATCAAATTCAAATTCACTGGTTCAACACGCGGATTGATGGCCTGACTATCAAGGCGCGCCACATCCAACATGCTGTTTACGATCTGGTGCAAACGGTTTGTGCCTTGCAATACGCCGTCAATCGCCTGTAACAGCATTGCATTACTACGAATATTCTGGTCGGCTTGCAGCATACCCAAATAGCCCTTGATCACGGTTAGCGGGGTGCGTAATTCATGCGCCGCCACCTGAATAAACGCGGATTTATTTTTATCGTGCTGCGCGAGCGCCTGATAGGTATTATTCAACTCTTCGACGCGCTGGGAAACCATGCGTTCCATCATTTGGCTAATGCCCGTTACTTCATCATACAGGCGCGCATTTTCCAGGGCCACCGTTGCCTGCATTGCAAAGGTGGCAGCCATCAAGCCATCATCATCATTGAATGAACTCTTCAAACGGCTCAAAATAAGCAGGCCAACCACATTGTCTTTCAAATATAAGGGCACGCCCAACCATGAATGATGGTACGGCAGCCAGTCTGGTTGACTCCAGTTCTTTACAGCCTCCACATCGCCGACAAGAAGTGTTTCGCCTTTTCTTGCCACCGTCTCATAAAAATCTGCGCCGTTAATCTTCAAGTGAAACTCAGCAGCATCGGCGTGAGCGGGTAATCCTCGATGAGAACGAACACGTGGAACGCCATTGACATCATCCATAAATAATATTCCGCAATCATAAGGCAGAACATGTTGTAACTGTTCGAGGATTTGCTGCGGCAACTTATCAACAGTGGTTAGTAATGACAATTGACGCGAAGAACGCGCCAACGCTTCCACTCCTCGACGTCGATCCTGCTCGGTCTCGAAGAGTTTTGCATTTTGCACTGCGGCTTTTTCTGCCACATCGCGCGCGCGCGCAAGTTCCACTGCCCGTTCACGCGCTTCACTTAAGAGTCGTTCCACTTCCATTTGCGCCTGCTCACGCTGTTGTACCAGCATCGTTCGCAAAAGCGCGCTGGAGAGCAGGTTCTTCAAACGGACATATACATCCCAATCTGTGGGACCCATTTCGGTCCACATAAACCCGAAACGGTTACTGGCCAGCGTTAGGGGCATGACCAGGGCTGTATAGCGATGATCTTCGGGCGTCTTTCCACGCGGCACCAATCGCCCTGTAGCTACGGCTGATTTTTCATGCGGAATCTGAAATTTGTCCTGTTCATATTGCAGAAGCAAACGATAACTCTCAGGTGGTGGGGAGGAGACCGAGCCTGGGGCGCTCACGTCACTATAGAACATGACGTACCAACTTTCCAGGCCGAGCGCTGGGAAATGCTTCGAGATGGCATCTCCAATTTCTTCAAATGTCATGGCGGGCGCCATCGAAAAACTAAAGCTGCTCAGGGCTTCTTCCTGTTGTTCAAACTGTAAGCGGCGAAAGGCCTGTGCCCGCTGCGATAATTCACCAACCAGCATACGCGCCTGTTGAAAAAGATTCTCAGCCCGTAACATGGTCGTGTTATTTGCAATACCGCCCAGCGCATATCGTCTGAAGGTGGAGATTACATTGTGCCATGTCGTAGAGTCATATCCATGGCGCTGTAATACCTCCACGGTAGCCAGCACCATTTTCATAAAAGCATCGCTTGTATCGGTCTCGCGTAAGCTTGATAAAAATATATCCCAGGTGCGGCCAAAGACATCACGATATTGTTCCTTTACCGCATCGGTCTCTGAAATACCCGCCGCGCCAAACAAGGCACGGATTGCAGCTTCGCGTTTATTTTCCAGCCGGCCTGTATGAGCCACTTCTTTGGGGAGCACAATGGCGCTTTGTACACTCTCGGGCAAACATCCGCATGACCAACGTATCACCAGCTTTGCAGGCAAAATATTGACATCATCCACAAACTCGCCATTCATGCGCTTTACCAACGCGCCAAAGGTTTGTTTGCCAGCTTCATAAAAAGATTGATGAACCGTTGTCAATGGAACACCCATGGATTGTGATTCGCTTACATCATCAAACCCCGTTAGCGCCACACTATCTGGAACTTGAATCCCTCGCTGTTGTAATACTTCCAAGGCGCCGAAGGCCATACGATCATTGGATGCAACAATGGCCTGCACTCGCATACCGCGCTCATCCAACAAGGTACGCGCCGCAACACGGCCGCTCTCCGGGCTGTAGTCACCTTCGACCACAAGCTGCTCTTCAAAGCGGATATCATGCGCCTTTAATTCTTCCTGGTAGGCCTTGAAACGCAGGTCTGCTTCCAACTCACCCTGTCTGCCGCGAATGAAGGCAATGCGCTTATAGCCATGAACTTCGATCATGTGGCGCAAGACAGCGCGCATCCCATTATCGTTATCCGCCATAAAGGAGGAAATACCCGCCGCCTGTACAGCAAAAGAAGCGATGGGAGTGGGCGCGAACATACGGCAAAAATTCTTTACATCTTCTGCAGAAGATATATGACCTATATCTGCCGCAAGTATAATTCCATCAAATTGACCGGGTTTGATCAGGTCATACAGCCCGTACGATCGCCCCCCATGTTCGGGCGCTGCCAGAGCAACGGGTTTGCCCCCCACAAAATAAACCAAATTCATATCCTGAGCTTTAGCAGACTCGAGGACACCTTCCATAAACTCAGCGCCCCAAACACGGCTTAATTGCGCACCGAGTATAGCAATTGTCTTTCGTCCACTGGCAGAGGGTTTCGGCGTAATTGTCATAATGTATTGAAATTATAAGTCAGGAAACCAAAATCGTGACCGGCAATTTAAAAAAGAAATGAAACTGCCACAATAAGTTTTTTCGCGGCTAGCGCAGATGATTTGATTATGCACGCAGCATGGTAAGCAGCATTTTAAATCTTTGTACAGCCTTTAATGCATGAGGTTCGTTGGCAGGCATAATGATCGCATCGCCTGTTTTTAGTTCGAATAATTTTCCAGAGATGCTGACCTGCGCCTGCCCTTCAAGAATCTGCACCAGCGCATCAAAAGGCGCGGTGTGTTCACTCAGGCCCTGGTCAATATCAAAGGCAAACAAGGTTACATTACCTCCATCTGTTTTTGCGATCTGGCGGCTGACCACTGCCGCATCTTGATAGTCTGTCATGGCTATGAAATTTACGACTTGAGATTTTAGGGTTGCAGACATGGAACACTCCTTTACCTATATTATTTAATTTCAATTTGATAGGAAGCAAGTTCACGTGTAAACCGTGTTGTGCCAGATATAACCAAATATGCTTTTTCACCAGCCTTCAGTGAAATTGAAACTTCTGCAGTTTGGTCTTCAGTGAGTGGAATCATCGTCACATTGGAATCACCTGACTTGATCAGAGCCAGGCCGAACGTTTGGGGAAGAACGTTTTGGACTCGCACAAATCCCTCGGCGGCCCAGCCGCCATCATCCGCTTCAAAATCGGAACTGTAGCCTGCCGCCTCCACTTTGACATCATCCAGTAACAGGCCTTCCCCGTTGACCGCGGCATCTGTCACATACTCAAAACGGACGAAGATTTTCTTGCCCGCGTATGCTGAGAAATCGACCTTCTCTTCGATCCAATCCTGGGTTATACCTGTATAGCCCCAGCCGAATGAATTTCCTGATGGGTCTGTGGCTGTGCCGGAAGGCGTGGGGATAATCTGCCAGGCTTCACCGTCTTCTGAAACTTCGAGGTAGAGATAATCCCAATCGGTTTCGATGTCATACCATGTGCGATAAGACAACTCGATTGGACCGCTGAGATTGGTGAAATCAAATTCGCGCGTCAGGGTCATATCAGATTCGTCGCCTTTGTTTGACCAGAATGCGTACGCGCCAGAGTAGGGGTTGATGGGCAAAAGACCGGTGACTGTGGAGCCTGTGAAGGAAAGCGTGTAATCGCCTTCGCATTCAATGGCGATGTAATCGACTCCATATTGATGCACATCACGCGTTAGCGGGGATTGCGGACAGTTGAAAATGGTCTCAGTGGCCGAGGCGCGATGTGCGGCTGGATAGTTTTTGTAGATATAGCGTCCATCACCGATGGATGCGTCCAGGATTAAGTTGGTTACTGCCCAATCCATGAAAAAATCATCGGCGCTGATCAGTTGTCCCGTAGTGGGATGCGTGGCATTAATTCCACGTAAAACGTTTTCGACACTATCCAATCCATTGGCGGGATCTTTGATAAGCATCTTGGTCGCGTCTTCGCCGAAGCGATCGAGGAAGTAGGCCATGAACAGAAAGCCTGCGCCATAATGCGGGGAGGTTGCATCTTGATCGTTGGGCCAATCATTGAGCTGCAGGTCGGGCTCGCTGATATATAACCAATCGAAACCGCCTGGGTCATAGCCATTGAGGAATGCGGCCAGTTCGGATGAACCTTCGTTGAGCCATGAGGTTTCATTCAAATCTTGATTCCAATGGATCATGTGTTGAAACTCATGCGCCAGCACGCCGTAGGTAAACTCTTCACCGAGAAATGTGTTATCGGCATTGAACAGAAACATTTCATGCGCGTTGGAAAATTCATTGATTAACGGGTGTACAGAATCAGAGGATGAGAAATATCCCGCGATGGAGGAGCCAAGTCCGCGTGAATATAAAATATAAATATGCTCGTCGCCATCAATACCGGGTGACCATTCACTGCCAAAAAATTCACGATTGGTGGGGTATATCTTATTTTCAAAGGCATCCATCAAGGCTTTCATTTCATCATCCTTGTATGAAACGCCATCCTGCACCCAGAAATAAACATGCGGTGTGACATAACGCAAAACGGCTTGCACTTCTACATTTTCATTTGTGCCTACATCAGTTACCCAGAAATTATCGGTATCACCTACGACTCGTGGAAAGGCAGAGGCTGCCATCACATCGGGGATGTTACATATCCCATCCAAACGGCAGGCGAGTTCTTTTGGTTCGTTGGGCGGGATGATTGAACTCTCTAACAGATGAAGGGTTTCGTTGAAGTTGGTGTTTATAGGCGGGCGTGTCACTTCTGCTTCTGTTGTAGGTGTGCTGCCATTTATGGGAGGAAAAACAGGGCTGTCGGTTAGTGTTGGCACGATCTGCGCAAGTGCATAATATGCGTAGCCAACCATGCCTGTCACAACGACACAGATACAGCATACTAAAACGAGCATCCCAACGAAGACGGCAGGTATGCCTGATTTTTTTCCTGGCTCATGATTGTCCATTGTTAATTCCTATGTGTTGAAAGATTGTCTTATCATACCGCTTGTGGATGAAAGAGGGGGGAAGGTTAAGGGTAAAGGATGAAGGGTAAAGGATAAAGGATGAAGGATAAAAAAATCAGAAGTATTTGATAGTCATGTCAACTATGTATAACTTGATTGATGACTTGAATCCAAGTGAGGTAAGGATGATATAAAAGCACGAAAGACTGACTTGCGCTGTCTCTCGTGCTTTTATTGTTTGCAGCTTTTGGAGAATTACTTTATTTCAATTTGATAGACGGAATTTTTTCGCGTGTAGCGGGTTGTTCCAGTCACAATTAAGGTTGCTTCTTCGCCAGCATTCAAGGAAAGCGGGATTTCTGTTACCTGATCGGAACTTAGCTCAATCGTCTGCACGGTGGTGTTGGCGCCTTTGACGATCAATGACAATCTAAAGGTCTGCGGGATGATATTTTGGACACGGGTAAAGCCTTCTGCAATCCAATCGCCGTTGTCCGATTCGAAATCTGACTTGTAACTGATCGCGTCTATAACGACATCATCCAACAGGAAGCCTTCACCGGTGACCGCCGCATCTGTGACGTATTCAAAGCGTACCTGCACTTTTTTGCCTGCATACTGTGAAAGGTCTACATCTTCTGAAATCCAGTCGTTGGTCGCGCCGTTGTATCCCCAGCCGTAGGAGTTTCCAGATGGGTTCTCGTCTGTGCCTGAAGGCGTGGTGATGATCTGCCAGTTTTTGCCGTCTTCAGAGACTTCAAGATACAGATAGTCATAATCCTCTTCGAGGTCATACCAGGTACGGAAGGACAATGTGACGGGGCCGCTGACATTTGTGAAGTCAAATTCACGGGTCAGGGTCATATCGGATTCGTTGCCAAGATTCGTAGCGAAGGCATACACACCTGAGTTTGGGTCAACCGGCAGCATACGAATGGCAGTGGAACCCGTAAACGTAAGCGTATGATCGCCCGCGCAGGTGATATTAATATAGTCAATTCCAAATTGATGCACTTCGCGCGTCAATGCCGATTGCGGACAAGTGGATATCGTTTCTGTTGCCGCAGTCTGCGGGGCGTTGGGATAGTTGTTAAAAGTAAAGCGTCCATCGCCGACGTTGGCATCCAACAAATACATGGCCGCTGCCCAATCCATGAAAACATCATCGGCTGTGATTAACTTGCCCGTCTCAGGATCAATGGCGTTGAGTGTCTTGAGTGTATCGTCCACGCTGGCGAGATCATTGACAGAGTTGGCAGTTAGGGCTTTTGTAGCTTCTTCGCCGAAGCGGTCAAGGAAATAGGCCAGGTATAAGAAGCTCTGTCCGTAATGCGAACCAAAGTCCGGGGAGTCGTTGGTGGCCCAGTCATTCAATTGCAAATCCGGGGATTGGGCATAATACCAATCCGCGCCGCCGATATCGTATCCATTTAAAAATGCGCCGAGTTCGGCAAAGCCTTCATTGATCCAGGATACATCGTTGCGGTCTGTAGGCCATTGGATCATGTGGACAAACTCATGCGCCAGTGTACTATAAGCATATTCATCGCCCAGCGGTTGAGAACTGGTCAACACATAGGCCTCGTGTCCATTGGAATATTGACGTACCAACGGATTATATTCATCGGACGAAGAATAGTATCCGCCAATATTACTGCCGAGGCCGCCTGCATACAGAACATAGATATGCGGATCATTATCCACGCCCGGAGTCCATTCGCTGCCGAAAAACTCGCGGTCGGTGGGGATGATCTTTTGGTCAAATGTATCCATTAATGTTTTCATATCATCTTCGTTTACATCCACGCCCTCTTCAGCCCAAAAATAGGTCAGCGGTGTAATGTAAAGCAAGGTCGCATCAATTTGGAAGTTTTCATTTGTATCCGCGTTGATCAACCAGAACTTTTGCGTGTCGCCCACTTTTAAGGGGACCTCTGGCGCGGGCAGTGTGGTGGGGATATTACATTTTCCCTGCAAGCGGCAGGCCAGTTCATAGACATCATTTTCGGGCACAACTGACTCATCCAGAGCTTGAATGGTCTCGGTCGAGATGGTATCTGGTGCAGGGCGAAAGAGATCTGACTCACTCGGTGGGGCCAAGTCTTCTTCAATGGTGGGAATACCGGGGATATTGGGGATGGGCAGATCTGTGGTTGAGGTTTGAGAAACTGCGTAATACGCATACCCAGCCATGCCTGCGACGAGCAGACAGATACAGCACAACAAAACTACGATACCGATGATGATGGCCGTAGCGCCCGATTTTTTTTCTGTTGGTTCAGTATTTTCAATCATTTTTTTCTCCAGCGTTAAAAGATTTATTTATGATACCGCTGATAAGACAAATGATGAAGGGGGAAGGATAAAGGATGAAAGATGAAAAAAGGACGAAAGAAGTTTGCACTGTCCTTCGTCCTTCGTCTTTGGTCTTAATTTTTACTTCTTACTTTTCACTTCTCACACACCTACGCTTCCACCTTCTGCTTCATCTTTTTCTTCACCGCAGCGGCTTCGGTCTGGAAGATGATCTTGTTGTCTTTCACGTCCACCAGTACGATCACGCCGTCTTTGAATTTTCCGCCGAGCAATTCCACTGAAAGCGGACTCTCGACATATTTCTGAATCGCACGGCGCAATGGACGCGCACCGAAGGCAGGGTCAAAGCCTTCCTTGGCAAGCCAGTTGCGGGCCGCGTCACTTATTTGAACGGTGATATCGTGCTCGTTCAAACGATCCTGTACTTCTTTCATTTGCAAGACCACGATCTCTTCCATTTGTTCAATGGTGAGCGGCGAGAACATAATGGTCTCATCCACGCGGTTGAGGAACTCAGGACGGAACGCACCCTTAAGCGCCTTCTCAACTTTTTCGTGCATGAGGCGTTCATCGTTATCAGATTTTTGGGTGAGAAAACCCAACGTGCCGCCTTTTGTCACATATTCAGTGCCCAGGTTCGAGGTCATGATCAGAACCGTGTTGCGGAAGTCTACTACCTTGCCTTGACCATCCGTCAAGCGGCCGTCATCCAAAATTTGAAGCAGGGCATTCCACACTTCAGGATGCGCCTTTTCAATTTCATCAAAAAGGATCACGCGATACGGACGCCTACGGACTGCTTCTGTAAGTTGGCCGCCTTCTTCATAACCGACATATCCAGGAGGCGCGCCGAAGAGACGACTGACCGTGTGCTGTTCACGATATTCAGACATATCAATGCGGACTAACGCTTCTTCATCATCGAACATAAACCAGGCGAGCGCTTTCGCCAGCTCGGTCTTTCCCACTCCAGACGGACCAATAAAAATAAAGGAACCAATCGGTCGGGACGGGTCTTTCAAACCAGAGCGTGCGCGGCGAATGGCATCCGAGACGGCATGAATGGCTTCTTCCTGACCAATGATGCGCTCGTGTAAACGCGCTTCCATGTGCAGGAGTTTTTCCGATTCAGTTTCAAGCATTTGATTAACAGGAATGCCTGTCCATTGATGCACGACCGAGGCGATGTCATCCACATCCACCACTTCATCGAGTTGATGTTCGGTTTCCCATTTATCACGCTTCTCAGTGTATTCAGTTTCAAGGCGCAGCCGCTCAGCTTTCTTTTGCGCGGCGCGTTCGTAATCACGTTCCAAACCAGCCTGCTCTTCTTCAGCACGCAAGCGATCTACATCCGTTTTCATGCCCTTCAAATCAGGAGGCATGGAATATAAAGCAACACGCACTTTGGCGGCAGCTTCATCAATCAGGTCAATGGCTTTATCGGGCAGGTGACGATCTGTTACATAGCGGTCAGCCAGACGGGCGGCAGCGGTCAGCGCCTCATCTGAAAAATGGACTTTGTGATGCGCTTCGTAGCGGTCGCGCAAACCGTGCAGCATTTTGATCGTATCTTCCACGTTCGGCTCTTCGACATGAATGGGAGCGAAACGTCTTTCAAGCGCGGCATCTTTTTCAATATGCTTATGGAATTCGTCCAACGTGGTGGCGCCGATACATTGCAACTCGCCGCGCGCCAACGCCGGCTTGAGCATGTTGCTCGCATCCATGGCGCCTTGTGCTGCGCCTGCTCCAACAACGGTATGCAGCTCGTCGATCATCAAAATCACATCGCCTTTGGCGCGCTGGACTTCGTCCATGACGGCCTTGAGGCGTTCTTCAAATTCACCACGGAAGCGTGAGCCAGCGATCATCGCGCCAAGATCAAGCGCAACTACTTTCTTACCCGAAAGAATTTCGGGCACATCATTATTGGCGATCTTCTGCGCGAGACCTTCCGCAATGGCGGTCTTGCCTACGCCCGCTTCGCCGATCAATACTGGATTGTTCTTGGTGCGGCGTGACAAAATTTGAATGACACGCAAAATCTCTTTATCACGGCCGATGACTGGATCGAGCTTTCCCTCACGGGCGAGCTGGGTCAGGTCTCGAGAATATTTTTCAAGCGTGCGGTATTTGGTCTCCGCCTGCGGGTCCGTGACTCGCTGTCCGCCGCGCAAGTCTTGAATTGAATCATAGACACGGTCGCGGGTCAGCCCGGCGCTTTCCAAAATACGCGCGGCGGGTGTATTGCGTTCTGTGAGAATGGCGAGAAAGATATGCTCCGTGGAAATGTACTCATCTTTCAGACGATTCGCTTCCTCGTTGGCAAGATCAATAATTCGCTTGACACGCGGCGTGATAAAAATCTGCCCCGCGCCGCCGCCGAAAATATTTGCTTTTGGGCTGGCGCGCAAAGTCGCATCCAGACGTTCAGTCAACGCTTCAGCACTGACATTTAGTTTTTCAAGAATTTGGGGAATCACACCACCTGGCTGTTCGATCAGCGCCAGCAAAATGTGCTCAGTATCAATTTGGTTATGCCCGTAGCGCTGGATAATTTCAGCGGCGCGCTGCGCGGCTTCCTGTGCTCGTTCGGTAAATCTATCAAATCTCATCATAAGGGAGTTCCTCCGTTAACAGACGGTAGGCAATCGTTTAGAGCCTATGGTCAGTCAATAGGGGCGATTATAACAAAACCGCATCGACGGATTGTCAATGCGGTGTAAGAGGATTATTAGATTTAGAATCTGTCCTAAAAAAACACGGAGTGCAGACTTCAGTCTGCCTTTCTTTGCAAACTCATACTTCGACACGGTGAGCGATAGACGAACCGTCAGCACAAGCATCCGCGCTCCATGCAGGGCTGTCAACTTGCAAACGCTCGGATAAATCACACATTTGGCGATAGCTGATCGGCTTAATCAGCACAAGGTCGGCATCGTAGTTCAGTGTGGCAGCGATGCGCTCGTCGGCTGAGGCGATAATCACACGAGTTTTTGCCAGCCGCTGATCTGCGCGGATATGGCGCAAAATATCAGGGCCGGAGACATACGGCAGGTTGATATCCAACACCACCACAGTGGGAATCGTATGAGCCAGACGGGACAAGGCTGTTTTTCCATCTCGAATAATTTCGACCTCATATCCAACTTGATGCAAAGCCTCAGAAAAAAGCTTCGCGTGAGATTCATCATCTTCGATCACAAAGGCAAGGGTATTTTTTTTCATCTAACTCTCTCTTTTTATTTCCAACTATACTGGGCACGGTCATTAATTGCGGTCTTTATTTTTAACGCCAGGCCGCAAAGATTCAAGAACTTTTCTTTCGCGTCCTTGCGACCTGGCGTTAAGAATTTCATTCGGCAAGAGCGCAATTTGCTCCCGCGTTCGGTATATTATTCTACAGGCAGAGGGTACAGCCATCTACTACCCTTATGGAGAATTTTTCAATGAAAATATAAAATTTGAGAGGAAAAAACGTGTACTTATAGTACCCATCTGGGGTTATGTTGAAAGCGGGTGATAATCCAAAGTGAGCAGGATTATCACCCGCTTGACCGCCGACCGCAGACAGTGGACGGCGTCAAGCGGGTGAATAATAATGTTTGCACGGTAGAGATTAACTTGGCTCAAGACCTGTATTTGAATTCTTTTGAGCGGCTTGCCCAGCCAGATACGCCAAAACCGTGCCTGCAACAAAAAGAATGATATTCAAAATAAATGGGAAATTCTTATTGAGTGTGGAAAGATCACCAGCAATTTTTCCGAACGGAGAAGAGAGCAAAATAATACCAACAGACATGATGGATAGAATACGTGCGCGCTCCCTGGCATTAACGGTCAACACGATCATTTGATCGATCAACGGAAGAACGGCCGCCATGCTGCAAGCCTCAAAAAAAATACTCAGGATCAGGAAAGTATAATCACCCTTTGGCGCTGTAATCAACATAATTTGACTCGCGAGATAGCCCAGAAAACCAATGACCATCGGCAATTTGAAATGCATCCTGCCAATGGCAGGCATGACCGTAAAATAAAAAATCAACATGATCGCAGATTTTAGAAAAGCAAAATTTCCCAAATATTCTGTTGGGACTTTTAATTTTTCACTGACAAGAATCGACCAAAAACTTCCGCTGATCAGCGAGGTGATGCTCATCACCAGCATGATGCCCGCTGTATATAAAGTTTGCGGCGAACGCAGTAACTCGCTTAACACCCCTTTGTATTCGCTAAAGACATGAAAAACACTTTGATCCTTTGTCTCCTGCAAGCGGATTTTGCCGTGCGCCGTTTCTTCCGTCCATTGATAGGTAAGCACAGCCTTCAAGGTGAACATGACTGCCGCAAATACGTATAATCCGCGCATGGTGGGTATAAACGAAAAGATGCCGATCAACATACCCGCCAACGGCGCAATGAATCCAACAAACAGATTGGCAATATAGATCCATGTGTAAATATCAACCAGTTGACTCTCGTCGGCATCCTCCACTAACAGGCAGCTCCACGAAGTGTGTGTGATGCGCCAAATACTGTTGATAATGCCTGCCGCAAGGAAATACCAGAAGTTTTGCGCCACAGCCGAGATTAACGCTGGCACACTCCAGGATAAAATATCAAAGATCAAGGTCGTCAGCCTGCGTCCCAGTTTGTCTGTGACCACGCCGCTGATTAAGGCTAAAAATATTTGAAAAAACCAGCTAACGCTCACGATCAGCCCGATCTCTTTTTCAGACAGGCCCAGTGCCAGCATATAAATGGAAACATACGGGGAATATAAATTAAAGGGAATTCCCCACAATGGCTCAAAATAAACACATCCACGCGTATTTCCGCGCAGGCTAAACAAGGTGGCAAACAAGGAATGATTTTTCATAGGTGGGAAGTCCGTTTCACAATGAGGATAGTTTAGTGCTTGAATCTAGTTTTCTGTAATGGATATCAAATCAGAATAAGCCGGCAAAGTATACTGCCTAAGATATAGCCAGAGAAGCCTGCGAATATAGCAGTGATACAATCTTCGCACAGAGGTACATCATGGCTGAAATTCAACTGCGTGACGTAAGTTTTAATTTTTCTGCTCCTATGAAAGACCGCCCGGCACATCGCTTCGTCGAAATGAAACGCGAAGGTAATCAGGAAGACCTGCCCGCCGAAAATTCAAAGCGGGTGACTGCGCTGGATCATGTAAATTTGACCATCCCCGATGGTCAAACGTTTACCATTCTAGGGCCATCCGGTTGTGGTAAAAGCACGCTCTTACGCGTGGTATCAGGGATTGAAACAAACTATTCCGGGCAGGTGCTGTACAATGGCGAAGACATGCAAAACGTCCCGCCGGGAGAGCGCTACATCGGCATGGTTTTCCAAAGTTACGCGCTTTACCCAAACTTCAACAACGAAGGCAATCTCTCCTTATTTTTCAAACTGCATAAAATCAGCGATGAGGAAACGCGCAAGCGCATTGAGTACACATCTGAATTAATGGGCATTGATTTTAAGGAACTGTTGCCGCGTAAACCCGGCACTCTCTCCGGTGGGCAGAAACAGCGCGTGGCAATTGCGCGTGCCATCGTGCGCATGCCGAAATTATTTTTATTCGATGAACCGCTTTCCAGTCTGGATGCAAAATTGCGCGTACAAACCCGCACCGAAATTAACCGCCTGCTGCATCATTTTGGAATCACCAGTTTGTATGTCACACACGATCAAGTGGAAGCCATTGCGCTTGCCAATCAAATTGTTGTGATGCATTCGGGCCGTATTGAACAGGTGGGCACCTATCAGGAATTGACGGAGACGCCTGTCAACACCTTTGTTGCGGGATTTCTGGGTTTGCCGCCCATGGATTTACTTTCCAGCGGTTCCATCTCAAGCGGACAACTGATTCTGGACGAATATCATTTCCCACTCTCAAAGCGCATCCTGCCACTCGTCGCGAATGGACAGCAGGTGACGCTGGGGGTTCGGCGCGAAGCGGTGCATGTTTCAGCGGAGACTCATTCCACGAATGGCCTTCAGTTTCGGGCGGAGGTGGAAGCGTTTGAATCTGATTTTGCGCATCCTATTCAAATTGTCCATATCCGCATGGGACGATTTATCTATTCGGGTCAATGCCCGATTGATGTGAAACTTCATGCGGGACAATTAATCCATGTTGAAATTGACCCTGAAAGCCTGCATTTCTTTGATACGAAATCAGGCTTGCGTTTGTAGCTTTTCTTCCACCCTGTATAATCATCACTATACCGCACTCGGTCACAAATTGCGCTTTTTCAAAGGGTGGAAAGCGCAATTTGTGACCGTGGGTATTATATGAGCATAAACTGGATTGACTATAAAGGAAAGAAAATTCTCTTTATCAATGCTGCTGATTTGATGAATGATCCCGATTTATTAAAGACAGATTTGGAAAGATTGGTTTCTCTGGCGCAGAAAGAACCCAAAAATTCAATTTTGGCGCTGGCTGATTTGCGTAACACACGCCTGAATAACAAAACCTTAATGGCGCTGATGAGCAATGCGCCTCGCGCCGCTCCTTACTTTTGCAAAAGCGCGCTGGTGATTGAAGAAAATAATGCGCGCCGAATTATTCTGGATTCATTCAACTTCATCATTGAACACATTCCTAAACGATTTGGCGATCTTGAAACTGCCAAAGAGTGGCTGGTTGAATCAGTCGAAAGATAAAAAGTATGCGGGGCATTTCGTGTGTTACTGGTTTTCAACGAACTTCGAGATGAATGATGACCCTATCGCCCACTTTAAGATTTTCCGATTTTTGGACGCTCAATTCTATAATCATGGGCACAGTATATCAAACCCCTACAACAATTTACATTGACATTGTATCGGCAGGCGGCGCGGACAAAAAACTCAAGCCAGAAAATTTTTGGCTTGAAATGCTCTGTAAATCACCTGCGCTTAATTTACCCATCCCTTTTATATTTGTACTTTACGTGAAACGCCCAACAGTTTGCGTGACCCGCACTGGGATAGATGGGATGCCGTCCCAGTGGAAAATGATAAGGCGTAGAAAACTGCCTGTAAAACGCGCAGACTCCCCAGCGTCGGGTGCATGCTTTGTTGGGTGCGGTTGCTGAATGATACACATTTTTGGATTAACCTTTGCCGATTTTTTCGGAAACAATATTTATCCGCAACTTCTTTGCTATTTTCCTGCTTCTATCCATGCCTTTGGTTGTATCGTTTGAATAGCCAATTAATTCTTGCGACGCTTCAATAATTGCCTTTCTTGTTGGTAATCGCCATAAAGACATCACAACCCAAAAAGTGTAAAACGGTATTGCGTTTGTCGTTCCCATCAATTGACTTGCTTTTTGACGTAAAAATATTCTAGCTTCATCTGAGCGTGCCCACTCGTTTTTTATTAATTCTCTGTATCTTTCAATTAAGAGTTCTTTGGTTATTTCGTCAAGTTCATCTTGCTTGCTAACATTTTGGATTTGCTGAAGATAATATGGTTCTACACCTGCGCCTGCATTAGCATAATAAATCAGGGAATTGGCAATTTCACCAATAAGTTTTGATTGTTCATAGAGCGGCTCAATAATAAATTTTGTAACTATCTGACCAACGACAAAAACAATTATGCCGCCAAGAATGGTGAAACTTGAAGTCAAGATAATCTTTAATGTTTCTGACATTTTGATTTTACGATTCCTGTAATTTAACTGAATTTCTGCAAGCGCAAAAAAGGAGTAGCACCCAACTAGTGTTATACAGAATCCTGTATAACACCTTATAACTATTACCAAAGTATAGCATTGCTCAAATAGTATTAGCATGGTGAAAATCCAACTCTGGATTACGATAGTTCTCAACTAATCGCTTCATGGCTATTTTGAGCTTGTTTTTCAAAAGTCCGCATTTTCCGCGTTGATCCGCGTCCAAAAAATCAAAGCGTAACTAAGATTACTTCACAATCGCAAAAATATAGCAATCGCGCGGCTCAGAATCAATATTCGGGTGAACACATTCTTTGCGCAGGATGCCTTCGCATTGCATGCCTGCTTTTTCCATCACGCGCCGCGATGGGATATTTTCCAGATCGGTAGTGGCATAGACCCGATAAATAGCTGGCTGTTGAAATGCCCATTCAATGGAGGCGCGCACGGCTTCGGTCATGTAGCCTTTGCCCCATTGATCTATTGCGCCGGTGTAGCCAAAACTTATCTTGGTGGATTCCATGCGCAGTTCAATCATGCCGGCCAGCGCGCCGCTCTCTTTGATCTCAAGCAGATAACGGAAGTTTTTGTCTCCATCCCATGCATCCATTGATCGTTTCAGCAAGGCTTCGGTCTGCCCGATATTTTCATGCGGATGCCATGTCAGGAATCGTGTTACTTCAGGATATTGCGCCCAGCCCGCGAATACGGCAGGCGCATCGTCCATGCGCGGTTTGCGGAGTAGTAGGCGTTGAGTTTCAATGGTTTCAGGCGGTTTCATTTTCCCAGATCTTCATCGGATACATCTGGAATATGCCCGGGTTTTTCCTTACCCAATTCCAGCGAGCGTTGATACGCTGCCCAAACTGCGCGAGAAATCGCAGTGCGGAAGCCTGCCTTCTCAAGATAATATAACGCTTCGGCAGAAGTCCCGCCTGGCGATGTGACTTGATTCCGCAGGGTGGCGGGATGTCTGCTTGCGCCTTGATAATAGGAGGCCGAACCTTTGATGGTCTGTAAGACCAATTGCTCGGCAATGCGGCGCGGGAAGCCCATATGCACACCCGCGTCGATCAAGGCTTCGGTGAAGAGAAATACATAGGCGGGGCCGGAACCTGATAAAGCTGTCGCCATATCCAAATAGCTTTCATCTTCCACAAAAACTTCCTCGCCCATGGCGCTCAGAATGGAACGCGCCATATCTTGCTGTTCTTCATTTACATCTTTGGATGCCGCCCAAACCGTGATGCCTTCACCGATCTGCCCCGGTGTATTCGGCATCGAACGCACGATGGCTTTATGCTTCAAGCCCGCGCCGATCTTTTTGATGGTCGCGCCCGCAATAATGGATAGTACCAACGCGCCCGGGCGAATCCCTTTCAGGCCCTTCATCACTTCACTCAGCCGCTGCGGTTTGACAGAGAGCACCACTACATCGGCATCATGCACAGCGGATACATTATCCGTTGTGACTTGGATGCCATATTTCTTGTTTAATTCCCCGCCGCGTTCTTCATGCGGACCGGAAGCCATAATGTTTTTTGGGTCTGCAAGTTTCTGACGCAATAAACCTGCGATCATGGCTTCTGCCATCACACCGGGGCCGATGAATGCAATTTTTTTATTTAACATGGGGAAACTCCTAGGGCAAATGATGAATGAAGAATGATGAATGAAGAAAAGAAAAAGTGAATGGTTATGGAAAATACGGGACAGATTTTGCCTGCCAGTGATTGGCTAGTTCGAGCGCTTCATTGGCTGCGGCATACATTTTTGCTTGAAACTCTTTTGAGTATTGATGTTTTACTGCGGCCTCGGCGAATTCATCTTCATCGATCAACTTAGCAGCTTTGGGCGGATATCTTGACACATCCAACTCGTGGTCTTTGAAACTCATGATTCCGTTTTCAAACTCTGGCGGAGCAGCGATGTTGATGTAAATTTCCACCAACAAGCCGCTCGTATCGAATACTTCGATCAAGTTGTAATATTTCTTGAACCAATAGTAGGAACGCAAATGATGTGCGATTGGATGATCGCCGAGCTTGGTTGTGTCGATCACCATCGAACCAGCGGGCGATATTGTAATAATCGAGTCTGCATCAACAGACTCGATTAGGGTGTGCCAGCTTCGGTAAACTGTGCCGTCCGTTTTGCAGGCTTGAACGTGAATTTTTTCGCCGATTTTCATAGTGAGCAATTTTACCCCGCCGATATGATCTTTACTCAAAAATAGTTTACTGAAAATATCCGAGCGCCAGTCTCAATTTTTCACCTGTATCTTCGGGCGCATCTTTTGCAATGGATTGAAGAGCAGCCTGCGCTTCAACCACCGAGTAGCCCAATGCAGTTAAGGCCGCGATCACTTCAGCATCGGTATCTGACATCGCCGCCAGCTTGGACAATCCATCGACAGGTTTGAGTTTATCTTTGAGATGCAGCGCCATTTTCTGCGCGGTCTTTTTCCCGACCCCGGGCACGCGGCTCAACACATCAGGCTCTTCAGCGAAGACGGCACGTTGAATCGCATCCAGGGTCATGGTGGAGAGAACCGACAAGGCAACCTTCGGGCCGACTCCATCCACGCCGAGCAAAATGTGGAAGAGTTCGCGGTCGCTTTGAGATTCGAATCCATAAAGGAGGAACGCATCTTCACGCACTACAAAATGGGTGAACAAAAATATAGCTTCACCAGCTTTGACTTGTCCACGTAAGGGCGCCGGGACAAAGACTCTTAATCCCACGCCGCCCACTTCGACGATCAGGGCGTTCTCTTCTATTTGGGAGATTTCTCCACGAAGGGTTGCTATCATGCTTGTATTTTACCGTAAACGATATGACTGCTACATTGAATCATATCGTTTTGTATTCAGATGTGTAATTGCGATTGCCAGCGCGTCGGCGGCGTCATCAGGTTTGGGGATTTCATCCAGTTGCAGCAGTGCGCGCACCATATCCTGCACCTGTCTTTTATCTGCGCCGCCATAACCAGCCACGGCTTGTTTCACTTCATTGGGAGTGTACTCAAAAGGTTCAAGTCCCGCTTTTTGCAGAGAGAGCATAATCACACCGCGCGCCTGCCCTACTGCGATCACGGTTGTAACGTTCTTTGCGAAAAATAATTTTTCAACGGCGGCCATGTCTGGTTTGTATTTCTTCAACAGTTTGTTTAAAGCATCAAACAACATTTCAAGCCGCGCGGGCGGGGTTGCGTCTTTTGGAGTGGAGATAATGCCATAGGAAACAAGAACCAGCTCCCCGTTCGGGGTGAGGCGCACGAGTCCATATCCTGTTGTGGCGGTACCGGGGTCAATTCCGAGGGCGAGAGTCATAAGAAAAAAAATTCTGAATTCAGAACTCTGAATTCAGAATTTATGTTTAGGCAGCTTCGAGTGCGGCCAGGGCTTCGTCTGAAACTTTGACGTTGTGATAAACATCCGCTACGTCGTCGAGCTCTTCGATGGCTTCGACCATTCTCATGAATTTCAGAGTTGAGTCTACATCCAGTTCAATTTCCTGTTTGGCGATCATGCGCAAACCCGCTTCATCTGGATGAACATTGGCTTGCTGAAGCGCATCTGCGATGGTTTTGAAAGACTCAACAGGGCCGTAAATATCGATCGTGTCGCCGCCGTCCACCACATCATCCGCGCCGATGGAGATGGCGAGTTCAAATGCTTTATCAAAAGATAACTGACTCGCGGGAAATGCAAAATAAGATTTGCGGTCAAATTGCCAGCCGACTGCGCCCACATCGGCCATGTTGCCGCCGTATTTGGTGAAGGCGTGGCGCATATCAGGCACAGTGCGGTTGCGGTTATCGGTGACGCAGGTAACCATCAGCGCCGAGCCGTGCGGGCCATAGCCTTCAAAAGTGATTTCTTCAAAAACCGTGCCGTCTTTATCCTCGCCTGCGCCGCGTTTGATGGCGCGTTCGATATTATCCTTGGGCATGTTTTCTGCGCGGGCTTTATCTATCGCCAGCCGTAATCGAAAATTAGAATCGACATCGCTGCCGCCTTCGCGGGAAGAGATGACAATTTCACGGGCCAGCCGTGTAAAGATGGCGCCGCGTTTTGCATCGGCAACACCTTTCTTTCGTTTGATAGTGGACCATTTTGAATGACCTGACATGTGGGCTCCTTACAAGATCTAAATTCGAAAAAATTATACCACCGGGGATAGTCTGTGGCTTTGAATTCGATTCGGGCGTGCCGATACCTGCCTGAACACAAACGGCAGTATCTCCCCTGTCTGTTTTTTGTTTAATTGTAGCCTGTCAACGATTAAATATTAACTGTCAAAAGAACTGAAATTTTTATTACAAGTTACGCCTACGCGGCAGGGACATGCTTTCCGAATAGAAAATTAAACAGCCGTGGAAGCCAGCGCTGAATCATACTTAATAGAAGAATACATAAGCCAAGCATAATAACTGGAAATAACGCCTGCCAAAGCGCTGTCTCTGAGATTTTTGGCACGAAGGAATACACCCATTTTGAAACGATGTAAATCACCAGCGGATGGATCAAGTAAATACCCAGTGAATATTCCCTGCCCCAGTTGCCGGGGACAGTCCATCGCAGCCAGCGCAGGTTGTTGAGAGCCAGCCCGGTCATGCCGAGCGCAAAAGGAATCGTACCGATCAGAAATTCATGCTGGTAGGCTGAAAGTCGATATTGATGATAGATAAATCGCACTTCCCATACCTGCGCGGCGGCGCCTATTACGATCAAAATCAACGACAGCCACCAGGATGGATATCCCTTTTTATGGAAATAATATCCAACAGTAAGGAATGGGATGGAAAGCCAGTGATTGGAAAACCCAAAGCCAAGCGGATAAAGGGTGTTGAAAATTGGATAAGGCCCATTGATTAAAGCAATTACCACAAAAGCAACCGAGGAAAGAATCAGAATATATTTTAGGTTGAATTGATCGCAGAAGGCAATAAATAGATAACCAAAAATAAGCGATGAAATAAACCAGAGATGCAGAAAACTGCCAAAAAATATAAAGTTTGGAGAAAAGACGCGTTGCAGGACGGTATTGAAATCATGCTGATCCGCGATGACAGGGATATAAATGATAGACCATAATAGAAATATCCATATCAAGCGGCCAACCGTTTTTTGAGTTTGTAGTTGACGATTGTCGGTGTTCTGAATGGCGAAGTAATATCCGCTGATGATGAAGAAGAAGGGAATCGCCCAGCGGCTTAATAAGCGCAGCAGGATGGCAAAGTCACCGGGCAGGGCGGGATATTCCAAATGCAGAATGATCACACACAGCGCGGCAAGCAGACGGAAGGTGTCTACCGATGTATTTCTATTTTGGTTTGCAACAGAGGTGGAGTTCATTTCAACGAATTATAACAAGCAAGCTCCACAAAATGATAGACGATAGATCATGGTCAATGGTCTATCGTCTATCGTCAAACACAGCCGCTTACATTGCTTTTGCGCGGTCTGCCATTTGATTGCGGAGATCGTGCGAGTCTTTGTCGATGGTGAAGATTGCGCCGAGATAGAAAAAGAAACACAAGCCCCAGGCGGCGGTACAAATGAGCAGGATGGCAGTTTTCAGGTCGAAGGCATCTGCGATCACGCCGGTGATAATCGGCGCAAAAGCCGCGCCCGCGTTTTCGATAAAATATTCCACCGCCTGCGCCGTCGAGCGGACTTCCGGCACAGTCACATCATATACGGTAGCGATGACGTTCGCCGATGAAAGCGGCATGAAGAGCGCGGTGATGCACATCAAAACAAAAAACTGATTGGCGGCTTCAATCGGCGTGGTGATGGCAAAATACATGAAGATCGCGCCAAATAATACGCCGATGCAGGAAACAATGATGCGGCCTTTGTTGGTGTACTTGAAAGCCAGATCCCCGAGCGCGCCGCCTACGAAATACCCCGCCGCCAAAATGAGGATCACGGGCGCCATGGTGAAGAGAATACTATTCGCATCATAGCCGCGTTCTTTTTCAAGATACGCAAAGAAGAAAAAGGTAATGACATTCCACGGAAAAACGCCCGCGAAGCCCTGTAGAAACACAAACCACATGGTTTTCTTTTTGAAAATTTCTCTGGCTTCAGCCCATGAGAATTTGAAGGTCTGCATTTCAGGCATATTCTCAAATTCTGGTTCGGCTTGTCCGCGCGGCATTTCTTTTACACCAAAATAGATCAACACCGCCAACACCAATCCCAGTGAACCTGTGATGTAGAACACATCACGCCAACTGCCAAGCATGGGTGCGACGATCAACGCGAGGATCATGCCCATTAAATAACCGAGCGGCTGCGCCAGTTGCAGAATGCCATAGATTTTTCCACGCAGGTTCGGGCCGAAGTAATCAGCGATCAGTGTGAACAAACCGGGGTAGGATGAATCGTCAATGCCGGTCGATGCGCGCGTGACGAGGAATCCGCCAAAACTGCGTACGATGGCGTTAAGCCAGGTTGTGCTGCCCCAAATAAAAGATGCGAGTGAAAGTAATTTTGTGCGCGAGAAGCGGTCGTATAAATAACCCCAGATCGGATAGAGAATGGTGGCGACGATCAGCGCGCCCGAATTGATCAATCCCCATTGTTTATTGTTGAGTTGAAAATCTTCGCTGATCTGCACTTGCAGCGACCCAATCATCAACTTGTCAGTTTGATGCAAAAGCATGAAGAAGAAAAAAATAGCGACGACAACCCAGCGATAGCGTGAATTCTCTTTGGACATGATGACCTCTTTCGGTTTTGGATTTTCGATTTGCGATTTGCGATTTTGCTGTCCTTGCATTTTACATGTTTTCTGTGCGCCTAACACCTAATTCCTAATCATCTTGTCTGCTACAAATCAAGTGTGTCTTCCGAAATAATTTCCTGCGCGAGCTTTTGTAATTCATCCATGTCTTTTGTTTTTGACGCATCGAAATATTGCGAGAGCAGATCCAGCGGACTCAAACTGCCGACCACCTGTCCTTCGCCAATGCGCACGCGCGCCTCGCTCTGCGGGCGTTTCACCAGATGAAATTCAAATGTACTTTCGGTATATTTTCTTAAAGCAGTTTCATCGATCAATGTATCCCACTCTCTTGGATATTCAACCGATAAGCGCACAATCGCCTCAGACATTTCCTTCGGACTGGGCAATGCGTCTTTAAGCGCCTCGTTCACGTTCTCATTGGAGCTGAGAACTGTTCGGCGATCTATAAACTTTCTCACCCCCGTTAGTTGAATCCACTCCACTTCGGTATCTTTGCCCTTTTCAACTTCTACGATCACAAAGAAACGCTCTTCCTTCGCTTCGCCAAAATCCACGCGCTCAATGGAGCCGGGGTAAATGACCGGCGGCTGAAAGCCTTCATTCACATCCTGCGGCTTGTGGATATGTCCCATGGCTACATAACTGAATTTTGGATTCTTTACCAGACTGCCTGAAAGAACAAGGTCATTGCCCAACATCACGAGCCGCTCACCGCCAAACTTTGCGCCTTCAATAGAAGCGTGCGCGGTGAAGATGATTGGCAGAGATAGGTCAGATTTTTCAACCCAATCTTTGATCAAATCCCCGACAGTTTCTTCAATTCGAGAGAATGCCTCTTTTGAATCAGTCTCACCTGTTGCAGCCATTAAACCAGAGCGTGCAATCCACGGCATGGCGATGATTTGAAGCGGCAAATCCCACAAATCAGCCGGCTTTAGAAAACAAGGCTGATCCAATACTTTCACAAAAGGGACTTGCAACGTTTTGAACTCCTGTAACGCGTGCGCCCGCCCAATGGACGGAGAAATATCATGATTGCCGATCAATAATAAAGTAGGTATCTTCGCCTGCGATAAACGCATCATGCGCCTGCCCCATTCGCGTTGAAAGGTCGGCGCGGGCGAACGGTCTTTGTAGGCATCCCCCGCAAAGATGACCATATCTACTTTTTCAGAGATGGCGGCATCCACAATCGTATCGAGTGATTTGAGAAAATCAAGCACACGCAGGGGAAGTCCTGTTTCAGGATCGTGGCGGCCATAGTTGGCCATGTCAATATGTGCGTCGGCGAAGTGAAGTAGTTTCATAGTTGGATAGTTTAGGTAGTTGGGTAGTTTGGTTAGTTGGATGATTTGTTGGTGGGCGGTTTGGATTTTCGCAGGTATGCAATCATGCCATTTATGAGACGTTTGCTTTCAGTTGCGAGGATGTAGGCTGTAGTGAGTTCATTTTGGTCAATGTATTTTTGATCAAGAGCCAGATATAACTCTGATTGTACTTCGCTGGCGGAACGTCTCGCCATCTTGAGGAAGCGGATGAATTCAGGATTTGTTCCAGCGTCAAAACCTTCAGCAATATTGTGCATGATCGAACCAACCGCGCCCTGAATTTGACCATTTAAACGAAAGTCCTTTGAAAATTTTGGGCGTTCGGTTAAGTCGTAAATCAAGTTGGTACGCTGGCGAGCCTTTTGCCAACTTTGTAAATCTTCAAACCGTTCAATTTTCGCCATGAAGGTTTCCTCTGTGAACTAGCCAACTACCAAACTACTTACGGCTGTAATCCCAAATCCTGTAAAGCCTGCACAGCAGGCGGCCAGTTGATATGGACTCTCAACGCTGCGCGAAAATCATTCACCGCGGATTCTGTGTCGCCGATTTGATAATAGGCACGCCCGCGCCAAAGCAGGGATTCTTCAAGAGTTGGTGTGGAGATGGTGTCGTTCAAGGTGGTGTTTGCAAGATTGAGTACATCCACATAGCGCGCGGAATAATAGTAGGAAAAATAAGGCCCTGTCTGATACCACATCATACGGAATGGACGGTTTTGCACTTTAACATCCCATTTTTCGTACAGTGCAAATGCCTTGTCATAGGCTGTAGCGGCATCTACATATTGTTGCAGAGCCACGTAGCTTGTTCCTTTATTAAACCAGGCAAAAAATAAATTATTACCTTTCAGCGAAAGGATGTCTTTTTCAGCGAGTTCAAGCGCATGTTGGGATGACCAGGTTTCATCTTTCCAGGGGCCGAGCAGGTCGATTAATTCTTTTTCACGATCAGGCGGGTAAACCACCATGAAAAGGTAGTTAAACGAACGCCAGCCATCCTGATAGGTGGCATAGTCACTGAGCAGGTCTTTTCCCGGTTTGAGGTAGGCATCCTGAACAATGAAACCTCCGCGTGTATCGTCGTAGCCGGTGGTGAAAAGATAATGTCCGAGCCAGTCAATTTTGCCAGTGTAATCGTGCTCGTAGTATCCCTTTTCCACAATAACAGGAAACCCTGCGGCCAGCAGGCGCTTGATAAGATTTTCGTCTCCACCGTAGCGTGAGAGAGCACGCAGGTTCGTATTTTCATTTACAAAGTCAACGAGTTCGTAAGGCATTACGTTCTTATCAGCCAGCCCCTGCTCGATAAAATTCTTTTTTGGGTCGCCTGAACCCGGCTTGACAACTTTGGCAACATCATCACGGTTGCCCTGCCAGTCCCAGAATTTAAGAGCCATGGTCAGGTTTGCAGGGCCGCAATAGTTCCAGGCCCCGTGTTGGTCAACGTAAACGATACCCGGCAGAATCGCCGAAGCAGGCAAAGGCGTGGAAGTGACCGTTGGTGAGGGCGTAGGACCCGGTGTGGGAGTTGTGGTCACTCTGGGTGTAAGCGTTAATAAATATTCAGCGCGAGCCGTCATAATGGCGGTTTCAATGGTTAATGCAGTTTGTCCGCTGGGTTGAAAGACCACCTCTGATGGCGGATTGAAATAGTAAATGATCGATGTGCGCAGGCTCTCAACGCGCCACGCGAGCCGGCTATGAATGGGTGGAATGTAATATAGGCCAACGCCGAGCAGGAGAATGGCAGGAATCAACCAAAGTTTGTTTATTTTTTTAATTCTATTCATAACAAGATTATACATGCTTACGCCAGACCCTGGATAAGAAAGCAAGGCATCAGAGGCGCGAACCTTGAACGTTCTCTTAGCGTATTCTAATATTTCTGCCAGTAACTCTTTTGAAATTGAAACGACATATCCCTTATACAGTCAAAAAAAGGAGACTACGATCATGAGAAAAAGTACTTTGTTCATTTCAGCAGTTTTAACCACGTTTGTACTGGCCGTTTTATTTGGGGTGGTATCGGCTTATAAAGGCGTTGTCAGCTCCACCGAAACAGCGGCTGTGCAGCCACAGCCAACTGCAATTGTGGAAATGGTCAGCCTGCCGGTAGCGGCCATTGTTCCCACTCAGGCGGCAGTAGTTGCGCCCGAAGCCGCTGCAGATATTGCCAGCAAAGTATTGGGACGCACCGATCTATATAGCGTGGAAGTTACACAATTCAATGGCGCAGATGCGTACCTTGTCACATTTTCATCCGGTGATCTGGTCTACTTAAGTATGGATGGTCAGGTTTTATCGATTTCCAAGTTGGCTGTCACTGTGGTTAAACAAAAAAGGGGCGGTAACGGCGGCGGCGATGCGGCCAGCGTTGGTACGACAACTGTCGTCACCACAACAGACACGACTGGCGGCGAAGAAGAGCATGAAGATCACGACGAACATGAAGGCGGGGATGATTAACATCAGCATCTTCAACAGGAACATTCAGCATGGCAAATAAACCCACCTCTCGAAATTGGAATGATATACAGCTCGTCATTGCCACGGCCTGCATGGCATTCACGCTCGCTTTCTGGAATATTTTTGCAGGGCCAGATCGTGAAGCCGCCCTAAAGCACGCACAGGAACAAGCTGCTTTGCCGCCTGCGCAACCCTCTCAAATAACCGCGCCCGTGATTGAGGCTCAACCTGTTCCGCAAAATTCAACGCTACCGACTGGCCCCATTTTGTTGGGCGGCAATGCGCCACAGACTCAAATTATTGTTCAGGTCGGCGGAGGCGGTGGTGGCGGCAATACTGGCGGCGGAAACACCGGCAGTACCACTGTCACTTCAACCAGTTCATCCTAATGCTGCACCGTTTGCCATTCCGCGCGATGGGCGGCGAAATGCTCGCCATTATGGAACAAGACGCAGAGTTTCCTTCCATAATGGACAAAATCCCAGGCTGGTTTGAAGGCTGGGAGCAGACTCTCAGCCGCTTCCGTCCTGCCAGTGAACTGTCTCTGCTTAATCAAACATTCGACCAGCCTGTTGAAGTGAGCGACACCCTTTGGGATGTGTTCCAATACGCGCTATCAGCAGAAACGATCACGCACGGCCTGGTTACACCTACTGTATTCGATGCCATGCTCGAAGCAGGCTATAACCAAAGTTTTGACAACCTGCCTCGCTATCAATATGAAAATGAAATCTCAGGATTCGCTCCAGCGAATCCACTTTCAATGATTATCTGGGACGAAAAATCCCAAACCATATGCCTGCCGCAAGGCGTACGCCTTGACTTCGGCGGAGTCGCCAAAGGCTGGGCCGCGCATCAAACTGTTGAACGCCTCAAAGCATACGGCTCTGCATTGATGAATGCCGCCGGCGATATCGCCATCAGCGATTCACTTGCAAACAGAGAACCCTGGCAGATCGGCATCCGCAATCCATTTATCAAAGACACAGATTTTGAAACACTAAAATTGCACCGTTGCGGTGTAGCTACCTCAGGCAGAGACCGCCGTCACTGGAGTCAAAACGGATTGGCGCGCCACCATATTATTAATCCATACACAGGCCAGCCCGCCGAAACAAATGTAATGACCGTAACCATCATCGCCCCAACCGTCATGGAAGCCGAAGCCGCCGCCAAAGCCGTTCTAATTGTAGGCAGCGAAGAAGGATTAAAGTGGATCGAATCAGACCCCGTTCTGGCAGGGATCATCATTCTCGAAAATGGACTCACAATCTACAGCCAGCGCATCCATAAATATTTATAAGCCGCATGGAGCGCGGACTTCAGTCCGCATTCCAAAAAATATTTGTAAGGAGTACCTCATGTCAGTACACTCATCCGAACCTGTTGAATATGAATCATCCGTAAACATCCAATCATTTTTGACCTTCCTTGTCGCCATGATAGTCGGCTTACTGATTGCCGTTTTAATCCTGCCCACCTGGCTGCCCAACATGTCATTCTCACTTGGCGGCAACGCTCCCAAAGCCTATTGGTATCTCTCGCGCGGCACAGCTTTTGTTTCCTTAAGCCTGCTCTGGATTTCCATGGCGCTCGGTCTTGGCATCTCCAACAAAATGGCACGCTTGTGGCCTGGCGCGCCCGCTGCATTCGCGTTACATGAATACGTCAGTTTGCTGGGTTTGGCGTTTGCTGTATTTCATGCCATCGTAATTCTCGGCGATCATTACATCAACTTCACACTGTTGCAGTTGCTCATCCCATTCAGCACCGTAGACTATCGTCCATTCTGGGTCGGCCTCGGTCAGATCGCATTTTATATCTGGGCCATCCTCGCGCTCTCTTTTTACATCCGCCCGCTTATTGGGCAGAAATCATGGCGCTTCCTGCATTATGGCAGCTTTGGAATGTACCTGCTCGCAATTTTTCACGGCCTGTTCAGCGGCACAGATACCAGCGCGGGCTGGGCGCAAAACTATTATTGGATTTCCGCCGGCAGTTTACTTTTTCTTTTGACGTATCGCATACTGGCAGTCGTAATAGACAAACTCTTCCCCCAAAACAAAAAGCCGACTCAAGCCCCCGCCGCCCCGCGTCCGACTCAGGGATAACTGCTCCTCTTTCCTGAAAAATTATCCACCCTAAAAAAAAGTGGACAGCCAGAGATTTGGCTGTCCACTTTTTACATTCACTTACACTTATTACTCGTTACTTGCCCTACTCTTTCACTTCACCATCAATCACATCCCCATCCTGTGGGGCGGTCGGCCCGCCTTCAGGTTGTGCTTGCGGTTCGCCTTGCGCGTATAACTGCTGGCTCAACGCATGGAATGAATTTTGCAAGGTCTCAGTGCTTTTCTTGATATTGGCTACATCTTCACCTTGCGCGGCTTGCTTCAATTCACTGATCTGCGTTTCAATGGAGCCGCGTTCCGCTGCCGGCACTTTATCACCCAGTTCGCGTAATGCCTTTTCCGTTTGGTACACAAGATTATCAGCAGTGTTTTTCACTTCGATTATTTCGCGGCGTTGTTTATCCGCGCTTTCATTCTGACGCGCTTCCTGCACCATGCGCTCAATATCATTTTTATTCAAGTTGGTAGAGGCGGTAATGGCAACCTTTTGTTCCTTGCCAGTGGCTTTATCTTTCGCGGTCACATGCAGAATGCCGTTCGCATCAATATCGAAGGTTACTTCCACTTGCGGCACACCACGCGGAGCCGGTGGGATTCCATCCAATCGGAATCTGCCGAGGCTCATGTTGTCATTCGCCAGCGGACGCTCGCCTTGCAGCACATGAATATCCACAGCGGTCTGGCTATCTGCGGCAGTGGAATAGGTTTCAGTCTTGCGGACAGGGATGGTGGTGTTACGTTCGATCATCACCGTCATAACACTGCCCATGGTTTCCACGCCGAGTGAAAGCGGGGTTACATCAAGCAGCAAAATATCTTTGACATCGCCGCCCAGCACGCCGCCTTGAATGGCCGCACCAATTGCAACGACTTCATCGGGGTTGACGCCTTTGTTCGGCTCTTTGCCATTTGTCAAACTGCGTACTAAATCCTGTACCATCGGCATACGAGATGAACCGCCAACGAGGACAACTTCATCAAGCTTTTCGGCAGAAAGACCGGCATCTTTCAACGCGGCTTCAAACGGCTTGCGGCAACGAGCCAGTAAATCATTTGTCATCTGCTCGAATTTGGCGCGGGAGAGTTTTAATTGTAAGTGTTTTGGTCCGCTTGCATCGGCTGTGATATAAGGCAGGTTGATCTCAGTTTCCATCACTGTGGAAAGCTCGATCTTGGCTTTTTCTGCGGCTTCGCGCAAGCGTTGTAACGCCTGTTTGTCGGCGCGCAGGTCAATGCCTTGATCTTTTTTGAATTCATCTGCCGCCCAGTTGGTGATCTTCTGATCCCAATCATCGCCGCCGAGATGGGTATCCCCATTCGTAGATTTGACTTCGATCACACCTTCGCCTACTTCAAGGACAGACACATCAAATGTACCGCCGCCGAGATCGAATACTAAAATAGTTTCGTTCTTTTTCTTATCGAGACCATAGGTCAGCGCGGAAGCTGTTGGTTCATTGATGATACGCAAGACTTCCAAGCCTGCAATCTTGCCTGCATCTTTGGTAGCCTGACGTTGACTGTCATTAAAATATGCGGGAACGGTAATCACCGCCTGTGTAACGGGTTCACCCAAATAGGCTTCAGCATCGGTCTTGAGTTTACCCAAAATCATCGCGCTGATTTCCTGAGGAGAATATTCCTTGCCGGTCACAGGCAGTTTGACGCGCACATCATTGGTCGGTCCTTCAATCACTTGATATGGAACCATCCCGCGTTCGACGCTGGTCTCTGCGAAATGCCGCCCCATAAAACGTTTAATGGAATAGACAGTGTTATCTGAATTAATAACAGCCTGTCGTTTTGCAGTTTGCCCGACCATGCGTTCACCATTCTTGTTGAACGCAACAACAGAAGGACAAATACGACCGCCTTCTGCGGTGGTAATAACTGTCGGTGTGCCGCCTTCCATTACAGCGACAACACTGTTGGTGGTGCCGAGATCAATGCCAATAATTTTTCCCATGAGATTACTCCTTGCTAATAGAATTCAATATCTAAATCTTAAGCGATATATGCAAGATTTCTGTTAACAACTCATAAAAATTTTATTGACTCGGCTCGCTCACTTTGACCCAGTCAAAAATGGCGATCATGGGTGTTTCTTCAAAAGAGGAAGCGTTGATGCCGATCTTGCCTTGGGTGAGTCCATAATGGGTAACGTCCAATTTACGGAAGAGTTTTCCATTGATGTGCAGCAGCAGGATGGTTTCCTGGCAGGCCAGCCCGATTTCGTAATCGAGATTCTCGGCTTTGAGATATTCGGTTGTGTCAATTGCGATGGGCGTATATTGCGCGATGCCATCTGCCAGCCATTGACCAAAGAGCACGCTATACGTTCCGTCACTGGCGAGGTTGAATTCATACCAGCCATTGGATTCGCTGTAATCACAGATCACGCCAATCGAGCCTGATGGCGTGCCTGAAAATTTGGCGCTGACAAATACATTTGAATATTCGTGCGCGTTGTGAATGGCGTAATACCAAGTGTTTGGAGATACAAAGTCAACCCGCAACACGTTGTTTTCGAGATCTACGCTTGGCGCTTGCGCCCCGCCCGTTTGAAAGGATGCCCATGCTGCCAGGTCTGTGTTGAATTCTTCGGTGAAGAATAAGGGCACGAGGGTGGGGGCGGTGGTTGAGGTAGGGATAACTGTCATCGTGGCTGTGGCAGGCGCGGGCGGAGTCTGAGTCGCTGCTATGGGTGTGGATTCTGCTTGAGGTGTGGCAGGTGCATGTTGGCAGGCAGTGCTGAGGATGAGACATCCAAGTAAGAAGAAAAGCTTTTTCATAGGTGCTCCATATTAAACGAATTCGACCAGCAGTATAACCTGCTGGTCGAACGGGTGTGGAGATGGCGGGAATTGAACCCGCGTCCGAAAAATTCGGCCCTCGGAAATCTACGAGCGTAGCCTGCTGAAGGTAGTCATCACAGAGATCTCAGCGGGCAGGTAACTCTGTGACCATCTGCTGATCTTAGGCGTATTTAGCAGAATCATACGCAGCGCTCTAGCTTTGTTTCGCCCGACCCGTCACCCGCTAGAGTTCGGCGCCGGCGGACGAGACATCCGAAGATGTCTAACCGTTATGTCTCACCTTAAGCGGCGAGGGGCATAGCAGCGTATGAAGTGTTTTTGGCACTTAAAGTTTGCGCTGATTTTACGAGTTCGGCGCGCGCTCGGCTCGCATTCCGGAACCAGCCTCTCCCGTCGAAGCCGATCATCCCCAGATAGTAGGAGGACTTTCCTGATGCTTTTTTATTATAGCATAGCGAGCTGCATGAGATGAAGCAACTTGTCCGTTATAATTGTTTGTGCTAGACTGTATTTAGTTGCCGAGGAAAAATGACTGAAAAAATTTTGATTATTGATGATGATGTAGATACACTCAGGCTGGTTGGGTTGATGCTGCAAAGACAAGGCTATCAGATCGTGGCGGCTTCAAATGGGGCGCAAGGGCTGGCCAAGGCTTTTGAAGAACGGCCGGATTTGATCCTGTTGGATGTGATGATGCCAGACATGGACGGGTTTGAGGTGACGCGCCGATTGCGCAAGAATCCGGCGACTGCTACCGTTCCCATTTTAATGTTTACAGCCAAGACGCAATTAGATGATAAAGTGACAGGTTTTGAAGTGGGAGCGGATGATTATCTGACCAAGCCCACACATCCTACAGAATTACAGGCGCATGTAAAGGCTTTGTTGGCGCGTTCTGTGCCAAAAGAGGCAAGTGAAGTGGTAGCTGAGTCGCATGAACATCATGGCTATGTGATCGGTGTACTTTCTGCGCGCGGTGGATTGGGGGTTTCTTCCTTGGCTTCCAATTTGGCAGCGGCAATTTACACACGCACTCAATCTGATGTGATCCTCGCCGAACTTACTCCGGGGCAGGGCACGCTGGGCGGAGACCTTGGTGTTCCTGGTCAAAAAGGACTGACCGAAATTTTACAGGGTAGTGTAGTGGAAGTAACTCGTGAGAAGGTGCAGTCATGTCTGGTTACGCATAATTCCGGGATAAAGCTCCTGCTCGCTTCTGAAAATCCGCGGGATGTGACGTTGACTTCGCAAGTGAAAAACTATGAGGCGCTTATTGTCCGTCTTTCGACGCTCGCGCGCTTCGTTATTCTGGACTTGGGAACTGGTCTGCCTGCCTTTGTGCAGAAAACCCTGCCGCTCTGCACTGAACGTATTGTGGTTGTAGAGGGCGTGCCGAGTTCCATTCAGCACAGTAAATTATTGATCGATGAGATTGCGGATATGAAAATAGAGCGCACGAGTATTAACGTGGTGTTGAATAACCGCCTGCGTTCTGAAGCGCAAATGCCATGGGCAAAGGTTCAGGAACAATTAAATCATTCAATTGCGATTACCCTTACCCCCGCTCCGGAGTTGTTTCTGCAAGCCATACGCATGCAAGCTCCTGTGGTGATTTCTCAGCCGACAAATATTACCTCTCAACAATTTCTTAAGCTGGCAGATGCCATTCTTGAGCGCGAAAAAGCTCGATGAGTTCGTTCTCTCTCCAGATACAAACCAGTATTGATTTTGCGGCGGATTTGTTCCGTCAATCAAAACATGCGGTTATATTGACTGGCGCGGGGCTTTCTACACCTTCAGGGATTCCCGATTTTCGCTCCACTGGGACAGGTCTATGGGCGCACGATGAGCCGCTGGAAGTGGCTTCTCTTACCACCTTTCGCACAGCGCCTGAAAAATTTTATGAGTGGTTCCGTCCGCTGGCAAGCCAAATCTTTTACGCCCAGCCGAATCCTGCACACCGCGCATTAACAGAATTGGAACAAGCAGGACGTTTACATACCATTATTACCCAGAATATTGATGTTCTTCACCAAAAGGCTGGCTCAAAGAATGTAATTGAAATGCACGGCACCATGCAAACTTTAACATGTACCCAGTGTTATCATCAAGTGGATGCCGAATCTTATCTGACGGCCTTTGCCGAAAAAGGGGATATCCCTCATTGCATACAGTGTGCGCAAATTCTTAAGCCAGATGTGATTCTTTTTGGCGAACAATTGCCGCAGGCGGCATGGCTTAAAGCCCAGCACGCCGCCCGCGATTGTGACTTGATGGTGGTGGCTGGTTCATCTTTGGAAGTATTACCTGTGGCGGGTTTACCCATGCAGGCATTGGATCGTGGTGCTCATTTGATCATTATTAATAATACACAAACTTATTTAAATATTCGCGCAGATGTGGCAATCCTGGAAGATGTTGCAACCATCATTCCTGCGATTGCAGAAAGAGTATTAAATGGCTGAAATAAAAACTGAACGTTTGGATGGCTATCGCCGTCTGGTGGATATTGCCCGCGACCTTGCATCCACGCTGGATCTTGATATTTTACTCTCGCGCATTGTACACGCCGCAGCAGAGATCAGCGGATCTGAAGCTGCGTCTATTTTGTTGTACGATGATACATCGCGCCAGTTGTATTTTCAGGTTTCAACGAACATGGATGAATCCATGCGGCGCGGCATCATCGTCCCATTGGAAGGCAGTATTGCAGGTTGGATCGTGAACAACCGCAAACCCGTGCGTATTACCAACGCGCATGATGATCCGCGCTTTTTTTCAAATGTAGAAGAGGCCACGGGGCTCTCCACAGAATCGTTGCTTGGAATCCCCCTGGTGACCAAGAACAAGATCGTGGGTGTGCTGGAAGCGTTGAATAAGAACAAGGGCAAGTTCAGCGATACAGATGAATCCATGCTGCTCGTTTTGGGCGCACAGGCGGCAGTGGCGATAGAGAACGCGCGCTTGTTCCAACAATCCGATTTAATTTCAGAGTTCGTACATGAACTACGCACGCCGCTGGCTTCATTGAGCACGGCTACCTATTTGCTTTTGCGTCCTGAAATGTCGCAGGAGCAGCGCGATCAGATCATTCATAATATTCATAATGAGACCATGCGTCTTAATGCCCTGGCTTCCTCTTTTCTTGATCTGGCGCGGCTTGAATCAGGCCGTGTCCAATTCCGTAAGACAGTATTCAGCGTGGCAGATCTGATCTATGAATGCAAGGATATAATGGCTTCAAAGGCCACGGATGATAATATTCAAATTCGCGTTGAGTCACCTGAAGGGCTTCCCTTGCTCGAAGCAGATCGCGATAAAATAAAACAGGTATTGCTAAATTTGTTGAGTAACTCCATCAAATACAACCGCCCCAATGGGACAGTTATGCTGCGCGCGGAAGCCCTGGAAAATGAAATGGTTCTCTATATTCAAGATACCGGCGTTGGCATCCCCGACGAATCCCTGCCGCATCTGTTCCAGAAATTTTTCCGCGTGCGCGAACACGAGTCACGTGTGGCCGGCACAGGGTTGGGACTTTCCATTTGCAAGCAGATCATCCAAGGCCACGGCGGGCGCGTTGAAGTCAAGAGTAAGATCGGAGTAGGCACGGTGTTCTCAGTATTTTTGCCAAGACCCAATCGCACCCAGCCGCGTATCGAAGAAGTAGATGATAGTAAACCGAATAAAAAAAAGAAAGAATGATTTGACTTTTTTGCCTGTCACCTGTACACTAGGCAAAACCATCTTTAATTATTGTATCTGTGGAGGAAGAAGATGTCTCAATTTCAATTTGTAATGCGGTCAGGCCCAACGCCGGGTGTGATTTATCCACTGGAGGGAGATCAACTCACCATTGGGCGCGACGCATCCAATGGTGTTGCGATCAACGATGCTGAAGTCTCTCGTAAACACTCGCGCCTTTCATTTCAAGGCGGAAAGTATGTGCTTGAAGACCTCGGCTCCACCAACGGCACTTTTGTAAATGGACAGCGCCTTGCCGGTCCAGTAGTGCTTAAACCCGGCGATGTTGTGTCTCTTGGTGAACAGATCGTATTAATGTACGACGCGATCAATATTGACCCTGGCGCAACCATGGCCGTGCCGCGCAAGTCTGCGCGTGTTTCTCCGCCGCCTGTTGCACAGCCTGCCTATCAACAGCCACCAGCCTATGCCGAACCTACACCAACCCCCGTGTATTCAAATCCGCCGGCTCCTGCAAAGAAGACAAACATGGTCCCCATCTTTATTGGGATTGCCCTGCTTTTTTTCATTTGTATATGCATTGCCTCATTCTTAATTGTAGATGCCGACCCAACTGGCGCGCGTTGGTGTACATTCCCATTTAGCATTATTGCGCAGATGTTAGGATCAGTCTGTAACTAAACGGATTGCAAACATACGATTTAGCTAAAAAACCCGCGAGCCAAACTCGCGGGGTTTTTTGTTTAATGTTGTAAAATAAATCCTAACGGATCCACTAAAATTATCTGGAGTGAAATAATGGCTCAAAAGCGAATAGACAAACCCGCAGATGTACCCAAGCCGCGCCAAAAACAGGCGCAGGCTAAAGAAGAAGACAAGCCCGCCGTGATTGTACAAAACCCAACACTCAATTCGCCGGTCTGGGGCTCAACCACGAAACTGGTCATTGCCCTTACTATTGTTGTGATTATGGGCGCACTATTGGTGAAATTCCAGTTTATTATTACACCATTATTGATCGCACTTGTTCTCTCCTACCTGTTTCATCCTATCGCAAATTTTCTCCAGCAGAAATTACATTTCTCCTGGGGCGCCTCTGTGACTGTCATCTATTTTACGATCATTATCTTTCTGCTTGGGTTACTCACACTAGGCGGAGTAGGACTGATACAACAAGTGCAGAGTCTGGTCACCATCGTACAAGATGCGATTACAACCCTGCCGCAACTCATCGCAAGTATTTCAGGCAAGGTCTATCAATTCGGCCCCTTCAAATTTGATTTCAGCGCACTGGATCTAAAAGCGCTTAGCAGTCAGGTGCTTGGCATGGTACAGCCATTATTAAGCCGCACCGGAGCATTGGTCAGCGCCATCGCTGGTGGAGCAGCAAACTTCCTCGGCTGGACCTTATTCGTAATCCTCGTTTCATATTTTGTGCTTGCCGAAAGCGGCGGCTTGCGCGGCCGTATGGTCACACTGGATATCCCCGGCTACGCCCATGATTTTGAACGCCTCTCCCGCGAACTTGGCCGCACATGGAATGCTTTTCTGCGCGGACAGATCATTATTTTCTTTCTTGCTGTTATCGTGTACTCCATTGTACTCAGCGTTCTCGGTGTTCATTACGCCATCAGCCTCGCTTTTCTGGCCGGGCTTGCGCGCTTTGTGCCCTATGTCGGGCCTGCCATTAACTGGGTCATCCTTGTTCTTGTCACATACTTTCAAGTTTTCAAAATGTTTGGCCTTTCGCCCTTCTCTTACACATTGCTTGTACTGATTATTGCGCTTGTCATAGACCAGATATTCGATAACATCGTTTCACCGCGTATTCTTTCTGATGCGCTTAAAGTACACCCCGCCGCAGTTCTTGTGGCAGCCATCGTGGCCGCTAATTTATTTGGTATTGTTGGCGTGGTCGTAGCCGCTCCCATTCTTGCCACAGCCGCCCTCTTATGGAAATATACCCTGCGCAAAATGCTGGATTTAGATCCCTGGCCGGAAAAGGAACAACATCAGCCACCGCCGCCCGGATCAAAAATCCTTGTTTTAATTCGCCGCTTCTTTCGTGCCCTCGGCTTGAAACGCAAGGAAATAGAATGATCGACCCGTTACATTTTGAATGCAGCGGACGCTCCAGCGCCTGCTTTAATTAATAATCCAAACACATACCTAGGAGAACCTCATGAGTAATAACGAACCCAAAACCACCACCATCGCCGAGACCGAAAACTTCATCGCCTGGAAAGCCGAAGAACCAGATGGCGAAGCCACCTATCATGTTGAGCTGAACAATGTCACCGTTCATTTCTTCGAAGAAGAATGGACTGAATTCCTCGAGCTCATCCGCAATTTGAAGTAATCACGTTTTAAGAGAACAGGCATGAGACGCTGCGCATCTTCCCCAGCCTCATGCCTGCCTCTGTCTAAAAATGAATCTGCCCCTTCGACTTTTCCTCACCACCCTGCTCGCGTTGACAGTTGCCTTCGCGTTTAACTTTTTTTTCCTGCACTTATCCGAACGCCCGCTTATCGATCAAATACTCCTCATTACGTTTTCAACAGCCGCACTCGGATATTTAACCTTTTCATTTTGGGGAAATCATACAGCAGACAGCATGGGAATGACATCTGCCGCAAAAAAGAAAATCAATGCCGCCGCGATCTCCCTGTTTCTTCGGGAACATGCACAAGGCATCCTGCTCGCCTTACTTTTTTTCTCCCTATACACCTACATTGGTCTAAAACTTAATTCCTCAACCATAGATACCGTGGACAATTATCTCGACGCTGATAATTATTCATGGATGCAGCGCATCTCCGCGCCGGATGGATACAACTTTGAAATGCGCGGACCGCACCCGTTCGCATATTTTATCTTTCGTCCGCTGGGCTGGCTGCTGAATATATTCACCCAAAACTACGGACTTTCTGCCATTTTGCTTAATACACTGGCGGGCGCGACCTGCGTCTTCATGGCATGGCTTTTTATCAAAAGACAATTCCAAAATTCCATCTATGCCTTATTGATCGCCGCCCTGCTTGGTTTAAGTACCGCGCATATTTTTTTTGGCTCGGTCATTGAGACCTACATCTTCTCTGCCGCCGCCCTGATCGGTTTTGTTCTTCTGCTTCAATCTCAACCAGATTTAACGCTCGGTCCATTAGTGAGCGCAAGCCTGCTCACCTTTGGCATCACCCTCACAAATTTTATTCAAACCTTCATCGGCTTTGTTGTAACTCTTTTTGCCCGAACCAAACCTCGATCATGGAAAACATTCGCTGGTTTTTTTAGGGAAATTATTCATTTCACCGGCCTGACACTTTCTCTTGGCATTCTGATCAGTTTGGTTCATGCTGCGTGGTATCCATCCAGTAAATTATTTTTTCTACTTTCAGATGCACAGGCAGAAGGAGAATTTGCCTTCTCTATTTTTCAGGAGCCAACCTGGAAAGCCATCGGGCGTGTACTGTTGCTGATTCGGACGATTTTTCTTTATACCGTCATTGCGCCCCAGCCTTACGTGTTCACCAGTGAAGTAGGCGGCACATTCCCGCGTTTTAATTTTTTCAAAATTACGCCTGAACTATTTTCCTACAGTTCCTATCATGGCAGCGCGAATCTTCTTATAATCGCCTGGGCCGTTCTGCTGTTGACGGCAGGCGTACTTTTCCTCTGGAATCTAATCCGCACCCGCAAGATGGATCTTTCATTTGTATTTGTGTTGTGCATTCTATTTAACTTTACGCTGCACCTCAACTATGGCTATGAACCCTTCCTGTATTCACCAGACTGGGCATACGCGTTGATATTTTTTGTCGCGCTGTCTCTGGCGCCCCTGGCGAAAAATCGTTTTTTTCAGGGCGGGCTATTTATCTTTTTGATTTTTCTCGCCTATAACCAATTTCAGTTTTTTCAGTTTATCTTTCAAACCGTGGCGCCGTTCACTCATCAAGGCGGCTGATATTAATCCCCTTCGCGCAGAGAATGTTTGGGCTGATGCACCAGCTTCCCCGTCTGTTTGATGCGTGCGCTTAACCTATTAAATGCAACTGTGTCATGTATTTCGATTAAGTTGATCGTATCCAAAACAAGGTAATTAAATCCATGAAACTTTCCTTTTCCATGCTGTTGAGATTTTTCTTAAGTATATTTATCGGCTTGTCATTTGCCTGCTCGTTTGCGATTCCATATTTTCGCGATGAGACCTATACCCTGTTGGATAAATTTTCCCTTGTTGCGGTTCCTGCGTTCGCGTTGACTTTCGTCACGTATTATATATTTTCGCGCGAGAAGTGGACGCAGATTTCTTTTTCTTCGCGGCTGATTCTATTTGGGTTGGCATTTGCCGCGGCGACGATTTGGAGCTTCTCAACCTATGCAGATTCTGTTTTGCAATCGATGACAGATATTGTCTCGTTGACCGTTTTGCTTTTAATACTGCTCTTTCCATCTGCGCCTTTTCTTGAAAAGCCAATGAAAACCAAAGACCTGTTCCGTTTGATGTTGGGCTGGCTGAGCGCCGCGGCAGTCTCTTTTTTTATCACAGGCTTTCTCTCCAACTTTTATACGGCTCTTTATCAGGTGGCTTTGCTGGCTGTGCTTTCGCAGTTGATACTTGGCGTTTTATTCTTTTATATGATCGGCAGAATTCAAAGCTTCATGCAAAAGAGCGCCGCTGATTTTTGGATCGCATTCTCTTTATGCGCGCTGTTGCTTGTCTTTCAGGGCATGATCTTTTGGATGGGCTTGCGGTTTCCAAAAATGTTCACTGCAAATATTTTCCTGTTGGAAGGCAGGCAGATCATTTTATTTGCCCTGACAAGTATTATTTCCCTGCCCTGGCTGGCGTGGATTTTATATCGTATGCAGGACTCTGTTTTTCATCATTTTCTTTTCCAAAATAAATTCGACGTTTTTGTTCGTGAAAATTTATCAGGATTGACTCTTGCTTCTTTATTTTTTGGACTGTATTTTTTAATTGGCTCTGTTTTGAATTCCCCTGGTTTTGATGTAGACGATGTCTTTTTCGACTCGGATGGATTCATCTGGCGCTACAGATTAACCACCGAACACTGGCAGGATTTTTACTGGCGTTCAGTTCATCCGCTTGCTTTGTTGATCCTCAAGCCAGGTGTTGCACTGCTTTCCATATTTTTGCACGGCAATATGCATTTCGCCGCCATTGCGCTTACCGCACTCGCAGGAGCCGCCTGCGTTTTTCTGGCATGGATGTTTATGAAGGAAATTCTTCAAGACAATGTATCTGCTTTGATGATGGCTTTTCTGCTTGGGATTTCAACATCTCATTTGATATTCGGTTCCCTGATCGAGACTTATATTTTTCTGGCAGCTGCAACCTTGTTCTTTTTTGTGCTGCTGCAAAAAGAAAACCAATCCCTGCCGCTGTTGGTTTCGGTGGGCGTGATGACCATGGGTATGACGCTCACAAACTTTGCGCAGACCGTGATCGCCATGTTCGGTGCAAAACCGAATTTCAAGTTTATTTTTAAGTTTGTGTTTACGGTTGTTGTTTCAGTGATTTCATTAACTCTGGTCAGCAACTTGTTTTACCCCAACGCCAATCCTTATTTTTTTGTGCCTTCCAGTTTTCTGGCTGAGGAGCAGAATGTCCGTGCGGTTTCTGTGAATCGTGCCCAGGCGCTTGTTCGCGCATTTCTTTTCAACAATATCGTTGCGCCGAGTCCGCTCCTTTCTTATAAGGATATTCCCTTTACTCAGTTTCGCTTCTATCGCGCTGAAGATTATAAGATCAGCGAATACAGCACGCCCTTGCAAACAGTCACAGGCTGGACGTGGGCTTCGCTTCTGGCACTTGCCGCGATTTTCTTTGTGAAAGATTTCAAATCTCAAAATATAAAATTAACTCTTTCCCTGCTGGGCTGCATCGCTTTTAATTTATTATTACACCTCAGATATGGCAAGGAGTTATTCCTCTACTCTCCCAACTGGACCTATGCTGTCGTTTTGCTGATGGGACTTGCGTGGAAGAACCTTCTACCGCGTACATGGTTTCAGGTTCTTTTGATCGCTTTTTTTGCACTGTTGATCTTGAATAACGCCGCCCTGATTTACACGATCATGGATGTCTCTTCGCCGTATATGTATTAGTGTTTCTCTACGGTACAAGGTTCTCAACCCATTGACCGCAGACCGCCGTCCGCGGTCTGCGGTCAATGGGCAAATTCACAAAAACATTAATTAGAACCAATCAAAACTACTTCTTTATTTTTTCGGCAGATAGACAATAAATTTATCGAATTTCTTAATTGTATATTTTATATTTTCAGCAGGCGGGGATTCCTTGACCAGCAAAATATAGGCTGCGTCAGAATCTTCGCTGCAATCTGCCAGGCGGAAATGATATCTGCCGATTTCGCGCGGAGTCCTCGAAGGGTCAACGGGGTCGCTGGGATACAGCCACTCAATGTCGTTGATATATTCTGATGGATGCATCTTTTGCGTGAACAGCACATAAATATAAGCAGAATAAATTGATTCGGTAAAGCAGACCGAAGAGTCACTGTTGCGGGTCGCAAATTCCACGGCTGGGATGATGCCTGCGTTAAATACAGCGCTGGCTCGTTTTTGATATTCCTGCCCATGATACGCTTGTGTGAATAAAACGCATCCAATAGACAGGGCGAGGATTGTACTAACCAGCGAGTACTTAACTCGTTTATCCAGTTCAAAGACAAAGAGCGCGATGCAAAATAAAATGGGCGTGAAAATAAAATTAAGGCGGGTCAGGTTTGTGGGATGAAGAATTCCAATTGCAATGGCTGCGATCATCCACGACAGCAAAAGCCAGCGTTCCACTCTTCTTTCAGAATTTGATCTTAAGGGGATCGTCCACAAAAGACCGACAAACGCAAAAGGAAATGTGATTTTGTAAAAATACCCGAATGGTCTGACATAATTCCAGGGGAAGGCATCTTCCTGTGACCAAAGTAATTTCAACATGATTCCAATATTCCCTGACAGCGCTTTCCAGGGTGAGGTATTGAAAACTGCCGCCATGGCTTCATAGCGCGCCTGCACTGGCATACGGGGAATGGTCACCGGCCCGATACGCATTGTATTAAGTTGAAATGTGTTAACCATGACAAATAATGCAATCGGCAGGGCAAGCGCAGAGAAAACAATCAAACCCATGATCGCCTGTTTGGCGGTGATTTGCTTTGTATATATTAAAACAGGAACTGTAAGCAGTAGAAAGATCGGCACGCCCGCATAGGCTGTCCCGTAGGCGTATAAGGAAGAAGCGAAAAACACACAGGCCAGAATGAATCCATGATTTTTTTGCGTTGAAAAGAGCAGAAGCGTGAAGCCTGCCAGCAAAAGAAAAGGCAAAATATTTGATTCAACCGCCCAGCGTGAGTTGACAATATGCCAGGGTGAAATGGCAAGAAAGAACATGGCGATCAGCCCAAATTTTTCTCCCAGCATTTTTCTGCCGGCCAGATACATCAGCGGAATGGATAGAATGCCCGCGATCAGCATGGGCAGCCTGATAGACATGGCATTCAAGCCGCGCAGCGCAACCAGCGGCAGAATAAGATAAGCATACAACGAATTTTGCCCGCTGCCCCAGGAAATTAAATGAACAGGATAAGACATTCCATTGCGGTCTATTCCATAGTTGTATAAATTATAGGCTTCAACCCCAATCGAAGCCTCGTCTGGGTTTAATCCTGCGGGCAGGCTTCGAAATTCCCAGATGCGGAAAAATATTCCCACGGCCAGAATAAGAATAAACAGGAGATGCGGTTGAATGGTAGATATGATTGGCTGGAGTTGATTCGAGATATTTTCCAGGAGAGATTGGCGTTTCATGGCGGCGTCCTGTTTTTTTTTATTTTCAAGGCTGAAAATGATACGGTTCGAATTCCATTGTATTTGGAATGAGGTGACTGTCAATAGACCGCAGCAACGGTCTGCCAGATAAAATATGAATATATAATACCCACGGTCATAAATTGCGCTTTCCACCCTCTGAAAAAGCGCAATTTGTGACCGAGTGCGGTATAGCAAAACGCCATGCATGAAAGCATGGCGTTCGAAAATATTTTGCGGCTTGTCAAAAAAAGATTAGTCTTTTTTGCCTTTGAGTTCGTCACGGAAAATAACGCTCATGACAACGCTGACGATACTGATGACCAAGCTGCCGAGCACCGCCTGCCAGAAGCCATCTACCGTGAGACCAAACCCAAAATTTTGCCCGATCTTGCTGGTCAGCAAAAGCATGCCTGTGTTAATCACAATGCTGAACAATCCAAGCGTCAGGATGATGAGCGGGCAGGTCAAAAACTTTAACAGCGGGCGCACAAGCGCATTCAACAAACCAAAAATCAGCGCCAGCCATAACACATCCACCCACGTACCGCGCAGGGCAATGCCCGGCACAACCAGAACCGCCACATACAATGCGATCGCGTTGATCGCCCAACGAATAATAAATTTTGTCATTTTTACTCCTTTGTTATTGATACGTAAAAAACGCCGTCAAGTTGCCTGCATCCAGATCAAGGTACGCAGAGGTTTGAATTCCGCGGCATAAATAGCGCCGTCAAATTCACCGGCTGGAAATTCGAAGATGATGTTGGGGTACAGTTGGACTAACTCACGCCGCGCTTGCAGCAATAGCGCGGTCAACGCTTCGGGGTCGGACCCTTCGCCTGTTGCGGCGAAAAGAGATTCGCCACGCCCATAGGGAATCCACGCCAGCGCGGCTTGCAGTTGATTATTTTTGAGCGCTGACCACTGACGGATATTGATATCGACAAATAATAAATATAACCAGTTCCAGAAACCCGGCCGAAGGGAGGTAAAGCTCCAGTTGCGGTGCCAGGCCAAACGGTCGGGGTAGAGGCGGGTAAGCCAGTTGAGTTGAGTCGGCCAATCGTTTGGATGTCTGCCTGTGAGGGTGATGTCGGTTTGCAGAGTCGGGGTCAGCCGATCGGTAGTGGCCTGCCATGTGGTGCGTCGGGCGCGTTCGATAAATCCCAGTTTGGTGTAGAGGTCTATTGCGCCGGGGTTATCTTCGCGGACATGCAGCCAGATGTTATCCACTTTTTTGTCGCGGGCGTGTTGTATGGCGCGTTGGGTGAGCGCCTGCGCGATACCTTTGCGGCGGTGTTCGGGCTGCACAGCGATATTGGCGATGAGGTAGACGCGCTGTTTGTTGTGTCGAAATGGAACCAGGCTGGCGTTGCCGATGATCTTGCCATCTTCTTCCCACACGTATCCGCTGAGCGGCAGGGACGTGGTTTCGGCGGCGCGGTTGGCCCATTTGATGAAGGCATTGTCATTGCCAGCGCGGCGCATATCCTGCACGTATCTTCTGCCTTCATTATCCATGGTGCTCGAGAAACAGGTTTCGATCAGGTCTGCAACTGCGGGCAGGTCACGTAAAATGCTGAGCGGGCGCAGATGCGGATGCTGTTCTGATTGATTTTGCAAGGTGAGGGATGACATTGTTGGAATTATAGCGCGTTGTTGGCTGTATAATCATGGGAATGATCCCGCAAGGGGGAGTGTATGGTTGGGCTGTCAAATCCATTAAGTCTTTCTGCCCATATAAAAATCACATCCATAAATTGCGAGAAATAACCATGACTGTTTTCCAACCCATTTGGGTAAGCACCGATGAACATCTAAAAAAATAATTCAATTTATTCTGTTTGATTTGGTTCAGGAGATTGAAAAATGATTACAGACGCCAGACCCTTAATTGAAATTAATCAGCAAGCAATCAACCTACTCTATAAAGAATTGGGTGTTGTTGATGCTGTTCGTTTTCTCAAACAATTTACTCAAGGCTATGGAAATTACACTCAAGAGCGGGAATTTATTTTTGCGAACAAGTCCCTTGATGATATTGTGAGCGAAATCGAAAAACGGCGAAAAACAGAATAGTAAAAATCCCGTGAGCGCAGGCTATTCTCTCTTGGCTTGCGCTCTTTCTTATATAGCAAAAAGTTTTGTAGGTAAAAAAACCGCCTGACACAAAGTGGGCACCAGACTCTCCAGCGCGGGTGTCCCCAAAGAGTGGGATACCCGCAAATCGTTAGGAGATAAAATCGGATGGGGCGGGCCAAAATCCCCGGGGGAGATAAACATCAAAAGGCAATAACGCGACTCTTTCGCTTATAATACGGGGCGTTCAAATCTACTGCTCGTGCATAATTTCATTTTTCTTCTGGTAAATTATGCGGCACTTTGTAAAAGTTGGAAAAACATGTCACTCATTACAGTAAGCTCACTCGCAAAATCATACGGCCCCACTGATATCTTCAGCGGGGTATCTTTCTCAGTGGTCAAAGGCGCACGCATGGCCATCGTCGGGCCCAACGGAATCGGCAAGACCTCGCTCATGCGAATCCTAATCGGTGTAGACGAACCCACCGCGGGAACAGTATCCCGTACCCGCGGAGTCCGGATCGGATATCTGTCACAGGAAGCAGATTTCAAAATGTCGGGAACCATTTGGACGGCCTGCGAATCCGTCTTCGATCATTTCAAAGATGAGCAGGAAGAATTGCATCGCCTTGAAGGGCTGATGTCTGACCCCGATCAACTTGAAGAAGTGATGGAACGCTACGGAAAATTGCAGGAAGAATTCGAACGGCGCGGCGGCTATACCTACACCACAAAAATCCGCACCGTCTTAACTGGTTTGGGATTCAGCGAAGCCGATTACGAACTCGATCTTGACCATCTCTCCGGCGGTCAGCGCACCCGCGGATTTTTAGCGCGCCTGCTGCTCGAAGACCCAGACCTGCTCCTGCTCGATGAACCCACCAACCACTTAGACATCGCCGCCGTCGAATGGCTCGAAGGCTACTTGACTCAATGGGAAGGCGCGGCCATTATCATTTCGCATGATCGTTTCTTTTTGGATAAAGCCAGCAACGCCATTTTGGAAATGTTCCCCGGCGCAACAGAAAATTATCGCGGCAATTACAGCGCCTATTTAAAACAACGCGTCGAACGCATGGCACGCCGTCAGGAAGTTTTCGACAGCGAAAAAGAAAAACTGCAAAAAGAAATGGAATACATCCGCAAAAATGTGGCGGGACAAAATGTATTGCAGGCCAAAGGCAAACTCAAACGCATCTCGCGCATCATTCAAGCCATCGAACAGATCGGCATGGAAGCCGCGCTCAAACAAAAGTGGAGCGAGACCGCGGGCGAAATTTCCGTCACCATGTCCATCCTCGGCGTGGACGAAGCCGGCCGCCGCATCAACGCGCTGCAATCACCTGTGCGCCAGCTGCCCAATTTGCATCTGCGCCTCGCGCAAGCCGCACGCTCGGGTGATATGGTCATCCGCACTGAAAAACTCAAAGTTGGATTCTCAGACAAATTTTTATTCTCATCGCCCAACATCGACTTAAGACGCGGCGACTGTGCCGCCTTAATCGGACCAAACGGCGCGGGCAAATCGACTTTTCTCAAAACGATCCTCGGTCAGATTCCGCCGTTAGCGGGTGAAGTGACTCTGGGAGAGAGCCTGCACATTGGGTATTTTGCTCAGGCGCACGAAAGCCTTGACCCCGAAAAAAGCGTAATCGACGAGATCACGTACACCACTGGCTGGCTGCCGCAAAAAGCGCGCGAGTATCTCGGCAAATATCTATTCTCCGGTGATGATGCCTTCAAGAAAGTATCCATGCTCTCCGGTGGCGAGCGCGGACGTTTGGCACTGGCAAAGCTCGCTCTCCAAGATACGAATCTTCTATTGTTAGATGAACCCACCAACCATTTGGATATTCCCTCGCAGGAAATTCTCGAAGCCGTGCTGGATGATTACGAAGGCACGATTCTACTCGTCACGCACGACCGCTATCTTGTAGATGCCATTGCCACCCAAATCTGGGAAATTGACACGGACGAATCGCATCTAATCATCTTCAAGGGTATCTATTCTCAATTGAAGGAAGAACGCGAAAAAGACCTGGCCCGCCGCGCAAACGTGCAAGCCGAACGCGAAACTGCTGTTGTCGAATCAAAAAAAGCCGAAGCGCCAAAAGCCAAGTCACCGAATACCAAGGAAGATAAAAAGAAGAACGCCAAAAAACAGGAACTTGAAAAAAAGATTGCAGCGCTTGAAGTACAACTCAGCGAGATCAGCGAAAAACTGGCGCACCCTCCTAAAGATAAAGGGGAAGTTATAAAACTTGCAAAAGACTACGACCTCGTGCAAAAAGAAATGGAAACAGCCATGACAGAGTGGGAAGGGTTGCAGAACTAACCGCTAACCGTGGACAATTGACCCACAAGATACAAAAGGACTTGACGTTATAATAACGTCAAGTCCTTTTGTATTATCGTTTTCTTTTGGAGAATAAGCCATGCAAAAAATATTCAAATTGCTGGGGAAAAAACAGCGTTCCGCAGATCAACTCGCGATGCTCAATGACATAGGCCGCGCGATCACCACCTTGATCGATGTGGACAGTGTCTTGAATATGATCCGTGAACAGGTTCAGCGCATCCTGCCTGTAGATGCTTTCATGGTATTGCTTTATCGGCCTGAAACAAACATGGTTTCATTTCCGCTGGTTTATGATAACGGACGAAATTGGACAGAACCAGACCGGGAACTTATGCCCGACATGAAATCATACGAGATATTAAAGACCGCGACTCCCCTGCTGGTAAATCTTACCGAAAAAGAAGTTGAAGAAGCTTCCAAAATACCAAACAGAACCTTAATGGGCGATTACTCGACCCAATATCGTTCCCTTATTTACGCTCCATTAATCAGGCAGGATAAAGTAATCGGCGTGGTTTCGGCGATCAGCTATCGCTTCAACACCTATACCCCGCAGCATCTTGAACTACTGGAAGGCGTGGCCATTCAAGCCACCATTGCAATCGAAAACGCGCGTTTATTTCAGGCACAGCAAAAAGAACTCACCGAGCGCAAACAGGCCGAGCAGGAAATCCTCAAGTTAAATGCAGAACTCGAAGAGCGTGTGGAACAGCGCACCCTGCAATTACAAAAAGCCAATGATGATCTCAACTACGAAAAAGCCCATCTTGAGTTATACAATCGCCGGCGTGAAATCATCGCGAATATGACCGACTTGCTGCAATCCAGCCGGACGACCCATGAAGCCAGCGGGGTTATTTCCACTCACCTCCAAATATTATTTCCTGAAAGCGATGGCGCGGTATATCTGATGAACTCATCTGCTGTCATGGAGCCAGCCGCCACCTGGGGTAAGTTGGAATCGCTTAACGTCCTGTTTACAACAAATGAGTGCTGGGCTTTACGGCGCGGAAAAACCTACCACTTTGGCAACGGGTTGCTGGCTCCTGCCTGCGATCATCTTGGCGACCAGAAACCCGCGCGCGCCATCTGTATTCCGCTTTCTGCCCAAAACGAAGGACTTGGAAATTTACATATTTCATGGAAACAAGATCGAGACTCGCAGGTGATGAGCGAAGAGCTAAAATTTATTGAAGATATTGCAAACAGCCTGGCACTTGCGCTGGGAAATCTACGCCTGCGCGAAAAGCTGCACATCCTCTCGATCCGTGAGGCGCTGACCGGCCTCTTCAATCGCCGCTATCTGAATGAAACCCTGCCGCGTGAAATCAATCGCGCCGAGCGCAGCAAAAAGGCGCTGAGCGTGCTGATGTTTGATATTGATCATTTCAAAAAATTTAACGATACATTTGGTCACGATGCGGGCGACCTTGTGCTTAGAAAAATTTCAGAAGTGATACTCTCTAATATTCGTGAAAGCGATATTGCATGCCGCTATGGCGGCGAAGAGTTTATGATCATTCTGCCGGGCACAGAGATCGAGACCGCCGAACGCCGCGCCGAGGCATTACGCAATGATGTTTCCCTGATGAAGCTGGATCATAATGGACAGGATATCGGCCGGGTAACAATTTCGATCGGCGTGGCGGCCTATCCGCAGCATGGAGCAACGCCTGAAACACTAATCAAGACCGCCGATACCGCGGCCTATCAGGCAAAAAAAGACGGACGCAATCAGGTAGTGGTAGGCAAGTAAAATATTTTTTTAGGATGCCGCCCTTTGAGCGATTCAAAGCTGAATCAGCGGAGCAAATCACCCTGAAAGCTGATTCAGCTGCCGGGGCAGAATTGAAGCGAGCGGTTTTACATCCATATAAAATTGTGCGAATGCGCGGTCAAGTTGAGTGACAGGAGAATTCAAATGTCTACGATCCTTTTTAATGGCAAGACCTATAACAGCCTTGAAGAAATGCCGGCCAATGAGAAGCTGGCCTATGAGCAAATTGCAAATATGCTGGTCGATAAAAACGGCAATGGCATTCCCGATTTTCTCGAAGGCGATATGGCAAAAAATGTGATGACTGCGTTTACCAGCTCAGTGATTGTCGGCGGACAAAGTTACAGCGACATGAATGAGTTGCCGCCTGAAATTCGTGCGAAAGTACAGGGCGCGTTTGAAAAATTATCCGAGCTTGGAATCGTGACAAAAAATTCCCCGCTGGCGGCATCTCAAATTAAACAGGAGCCTCTGGCGGCTTCGCGTCCGCTCGTTTCGCCTGAATATAACCCGGCGATTCAAGAGGGAAAATCCAGCCCGTTGATATGGCTCGTGGTCGGCATGCTTTTGATCGTATGTCTGGCAGCGGCTGTCGTTGGGATTTTCTTCCTACTGAAATAATGCAGGCCATATGAAACTGATCCTGATCTATACTTTAATTGCGGGTGTAATTTCTGCGCTGACCGCGCCCATTCCGGGCACCTCTCTGCTCCTGACCGCGCTGGAAATTTATATGATCGTGCATATTGCCAAAGTGCATGAGTATAAACTTGGTTTCAAGGAAATCGGTTATTCAGCGATGACGATCTGGGGCATTTCCACTCTCTTACAGAGTGCGGCGTTGGAAATACTCACGTTTGTGCCCCTTATTGGCTGGGGCGCTGAAGTGATCGTGGCCATACTCTTCGTTTTCTTTTTGGGAATGCTGACAAATCTATACTTCAAGAAAAACGTTTAAGTCCTGTTAACCTGTCTTTCAAAATGGGTTAAGCGTGGTTCTTTATAATGCTCTCATCGCCTATGAGAGTCAATCAAATTCCACATTACTTTAGTATATTTCCTACAGGTCAAATCCCCGTGCCCGTGTGTATTGGAGATTTGCCTCTCTCTACTTATATCGTTACCTACGATACGCCGACTGAAAAAGTGGTTAATTACCTGCGCGACAATCCTCTCGCCCCGGGAGCAATCATTATCCAGGGAAAAAGATTGCTGGGAGTGATTCCACGCCACAAGATGTTTGAAAGACTGGGTCGCCGCTACGGAGTGGAATTGTTCCTCACCAAACCCGTAGGCGATCTGTTGATGGAACTCCACACAGATGTATTCAGCCTCAAGAGTCAACTGCCAATCAACACTGCCGCCAAGCTTGCCCTCAGCCGCGCACAAGACGGCACCTATGACCCGATCGTGGTTGAATATGATGAAGAAAATTATGCCCTGCTGGATATGTATGTTCTTTTATTAAGTCAATCACAGTTATTAAGTAATATGAATGGCGTCATCAGTTCGCTGAACGATATTGAAATGATTTTAGCCAGCAATTCACCCAGCCGCAATGTGTTGGAATTGATCCTCGAAAGCCTGCGGCTCGTTACCCCCTACCATGAAGCAGAAATTATCATTCAACATTACCCTGAGTACGAAAGTCTTAAAAGCAATGAGCATGTGAAACTTTTGGACGATCCCCTGCGTGCAAATGAAATTTACCGTTCTGTCTTTACCATGAGCCAGCCCTTCAGTATTGAAGATGTGCGCATGGTTCCCGTCTGGAATGGAGTCTATGCGTCGTCAAACACACGCTCCTGGATGGGCATCCCCATCACAGATCAAAACGGAATTGTTGGACTGCTGGCATTGTCTCGTTTCAGCGTATCGCCCTTTAATAATAATGAAAAGGAAATGGCGCAGGTATTTGTGCGCTACATCAACACCTATCTTATAAGCCTGACGCCACAGATTGAACGAAGATATAGCTACAACAAAGTAATATGATTCAACTTCACGGCACAGGCGGGACCTTGAGAATGAATCCCACCAAATAACCAGCCAGCGCGCTGACAGTTCCGATCACTGCCATTTCGAGCCCGCTCTTGATCGGTTTCCCCACAGTCACACGGGCTTTGTATGCGCCAATTCCAAACAACACCAATGCGGTAACCAACACCGATAACCACATACTTGTGGCAACCGACCAAACCATAAAGGGGAATAACGGCACCAGTGAACCTGCAATCGCAGCAAAGCCAACCACCAGCGCGGCGCGGACTGCGGTTTTACGGTCGATTGGCGCGAGCTGATGTTCTTCAGCCATCATGACCGCTACCCAAACATCCTGATTGGCAGTGATCGTTTCCACAATTCGGTTGAGCAACTCTCCATTAAATCCCTTATTTGCATAAATATCGCGAATCTCTTTTATTTCGAGATTTGGCGTTTCCACCAAATGACGATACTCCCGCTCGCGTTCACTTTGATACAAATCCGCATCAGCCAGGGTGGTGGTATATGCCACAGCTCCCATCGAAATGGATTCAGCAAAGGTGGTGGCAAGCCCAGCCACTAAAACAATACGAGCATCATTAGTTGCGGCTGCAATTCCCAGCACAACGCCGAGCACATTAACCAACCCATCCTGGGCGCCCAGAATAAAATCTGATAGACCCGAAGCCCGTTTATGCGGGTCTATTTGGGTATGGTGTAACACTTCATTGACAAGTTGGTCGTACGCAGCGGGTTCCATACCTGGATGATACACACATACAGCGTCATTGATAATGGATGAATGTCACATAAAAAGAACAATTTGAAAATCTTCATCAAATCACAGACAGCACGTTTTGAAAGCTTAAACAAAAGCATACCCCTGCCGCCAAATCTGAAAATCTCCAACTACTACTTTAAATCCATCTACCCAATGGGGCATTGTTATTAAATACATTATCCATATAATTAGTCATTATACAAAAGGAGAATTTTATGAATAAGCGCAGTCTACTGACCAGTTGTGTTTTGCTATTATCAATTATGGCATGCAACCTTCCAACAAATATCCCCGCCACACAAACCCCTATTGTTCAAGTGGTCACAGCCACCCCACAGCCCGTGTTGGATACCCCCATCCCAACCCTAACCTTGGTTCCCACAGAAACACTACAGCCAACCTTTACGCCTACCCCAACCATCCCCATCGCATGGCCATCGGATAAAGGAGTCAACTGCCGCCTTGGACCCAGCACAGACTGGGTCTCGATTAGTTCACTGCTCGTCGGGCAAACAGCAACCATTCAAGGCAAAAATGGAGACGCAACCTGGTGGTACGTAACTACCGTCAACGACCCCGGCAAACCCTGTTGGGTATCGGGCAGTGTCACGATCACCGCGGGCAATCTGGCAAATATTCCAGTGATCAATCTGCCGACCGCATCGGTAACAGATGTCAACGTAAAATTTGAGCCAAAAGAAATTATCCTGCCGGGCTGTCTTGGCCCCGTTCAAGCGGTCACCATCAAAGGCAGCATCACAGTCAACGGCCCCGCAAAAGTGGAATGGCATTTTGAAACCGAGCAAAGCGGCTCACTGCTGGTCAACACCATCGAATTCAAAAACGCCGACACCAAAACCGTTGAAGCGAGCTTCACCCCATCCCCATCTGCGGGCACCTACTGGGTAAAACTGATTATCACCAAACCAAACGATAAAGTGGGCGAAACAAAATATAAAATCACTTGCCCATAATTTTTTAAAACAGGATGGCGGTCCCGAAAGAGACCGCCATCCTGTTAGATGCACCTGCCCATTGTATTTTCATCCCGAAGCATCGCATCTCACTACTCCGCAGCCTGCCCGCCAATCTCAAATATTTTTCAAGCCTTGACATCCCCTCGATTCCGCAGATAATTACATTAATCAAATTAAAGGCTGTGACAGAGGAAAGTAGACTGGCAGAAGTCGCCAGAGATGCGTAATGGATGTGCTGAAAATTACGCTCGACCGAAATCAGTTGAAGTTCCCTCTTGAGCCTCTCGAGTTAACACGTTGCAAGTTTAAACGTCAGTAGTTTGAGACGCATTCCCTGCGTTATTGGGAAGCCGATGACTGTCGGCGCAAAGTGCATCACGTTTGTGATGAATTTGGGTGGTATCGCGAGAATTCTTCCTCTCGTCCCATTTTGTGGGCGGGAGATTTTTGTTTTTAGAGAACGATATTTGAAATTCGAATATCGAATCATGGAGGCACTATGTTGGATAAATTGAACGAAATCGAAAAAGCCGCGCTGGAGAGTCTGTCGTCGATTAACGATCAGGCGGCTCTGGATGCGTGGCGCATTGCAAATGTAGGTCGCAGTTCGCCGTTGATGCAGGTCTTTGCCGGGTTTGGGAAACTCTCCAAGGAAGAGAAACCAGTTGTCGGGGCGGCTGCGAACCGTGTCAAAGTGGCGCTGGAATCTGCTTTGGAAGAAAAAGTTCAAGCGGTGAAAAATGCCGTGTTGGCGAAATCGCTTGAAGAAGAAAAATTGGATGTGACTTTGCCCGGGCGCACAGCCAATATTGGGCGGCTGCACCCAGCCACACAACAGCTGCGCAGCGCGCTCGCCATTCTGGCCGAGATGGGTTTTCAGGTATACACCTCGCGTGAAGTTGAAACTGATGAGATGAATTTTCAAATGCTCAACTTTGCGCCCGATCATCCCGCGCGCGAAATGCAGGATTCGTTTTATGTGGAATCTGACCCTTCGACAGGCTCAGGGAGCGGCGAAGATAACCCAATCTTGATGCGCACGCATACCTCGCCGGGACAGATCCGTGCGATGCGTGAAGCTGTGGCGACCAATCCGCAAAACCCGCCGCCGATTCGTATTGCGCTGCCGGGCATGTGCTATCGCTACGAGCAAATTACCGCGCGTTCTGAAATTCAGTTCAATCAAGTGGAAGGTCTGGCTGTTGGCGAAGGAATCACATTCGCTGATCTGAAAGGCACACTCGCAGATTTTGCGCGGCGCATGTTTGGGCAGGAAGCGCGCATTCGTTTCCGTGCTTCGTACTTCCCGTTCACGGAACCCTCCGCCGAAGTGGATGTAGAGTGTTTCGTGTGCGGCGGCAAGGGCTGTCAGGTCTGTAAGACTTCAGGCTGGCTTGAAATTCTCGGCTGCGGCATGGTGCATCCGAACGTGTTGCAGAATGGCGGCTACGATCCCAAGCGGTACACAGGCTTTGCCTTTGGCATGGGACCAGAACGTCAGTTGATGCTGCGAAACAAGATCAACGATATTCGTTATTTCTGGGGTAACGATATGCGCTTTTTGGAGCAGTTTTAGGCAAAGGCAGATATTCGATATTGGATATTAGAATTTCAAGTATCCAATATCCAATTACTAAATTATCGAGGTTGTGATGAGTATTAGCGGATTGGAAAAATTGGATGTGTGGTGCAAGGCGCGGGATTTTGCCGTGCGGGTCTACAAAGAAGTATTGCCCATACTGCCTGTTGAAGAGAAGTACGCACTGTCTTCACAAATCCGCCGTTCATCACAAAGCATTCCAGCGAATATTGCTGAAGGTCACGGAAGATTTTATTTTCAGGAAAATGTACGCTTTTGCTACATTGCGCGCGGCTCACTTGAAGAGACTCTGAGTCACATCGTTTATGCCAATAAAGTTGGCTACATTCCTGAAATGCTATACAAGAGTCTTGCAGTTGATGGAGAGAATGTAAATCGCTTGATCAATGGCTATATTGGTTTCCTAAAGAAAAGCAAGCAGGGAGCTAATGAACCTGGCGCAAATCAAGTTGTCTGTGAGATGCCATCAGATTACATTGTCGAAGACAACATGTCTCCATCTTCAGACTCGAATACCGAATAACTAATATCGTTCTTTTAAGGAGTTATTATGAAATTACCTATATCATGGCTAAAAGATTTCATTGATCTCGACGGTATAACTGTCGAAGACATTGCCCGTACATTGACTCTCGCGGGTCTCGAAGTGGATGAGATTCTATATGCGGGTTTGCCGATGCCGACTTATGGCGCTGGCGAAAAACACGAATTCAAAACCAACGGCCTCGCGTGGGACAAGGAAAAAATTGTCGTGGCTGAGATTCGTGAAGTGAAAGCGCATCCCAACGCAGACAAGTTGACTTTGCTCGACCTGTTCGATGGTCAGCAGGAGCAGGTTGTGTTAACGGGCGCGCCGAATATCTTTCATTTGAAAGGTACTGGCAAACTTGAAAAACCGATCAAAGTGGCGTATGCCAAAGAAGGCTCCACGCTGTATGACGGTCACGCCGAAGGCTTGCAGTTGATGACGCTCAAGCGCGCAAAAATCCGCGGCGTGGATTCGTATTCGATGGTCTGCTCCGAAAAAGAACTCGGCATCACAGACGAAAGTGACGGCATCATTATCCTTGATGACGATGCGCCTGTGGGCATGCCGCTGGCTGATTATATCGGCGACGCAGTTTTGGATATTTCCATTTTGCCGAATATGGCACGCAATGCAAACGTGATTGGCATCGCGCGTGAATTGGCGGCGCTGACAGGAAGAGAAATGCGGAATGCAGAACGCAGAATGCAGAATGCCCAACCTTCAACCTCCGATCTTCAACCTGTGACCGACCTCGTCGAAATCGAAATCACCAACTCCGAGCTGAATCCGCGCTTCGTGGCGGGCTTGATTCGCAATGTGGAAATTAAACCCAGTCCATACCAAATTCAACGCAGACTCAAACTCGCGGGCGTGCGCGCCATCAACAACATCGTGGATGCGACCAACTATGCCATGATCGAACTGGGCCAGCCGTTACATGCGTTTGATTACGATATTCTAAAAGAACGCGCAGGCAACAAGAAGATCAAGATCAGCACCCGCACGGCGCAGGATGGCGAAGAAATTATCACACTTGATGGAGTGAAACGAAAACTTACCTCCATGAATGTGATTGTCTGTGACGAAACAGGTTCGCTGTCACTTGCGGGTGTGATGGGCGGTTCTGAATCTGAAGTGTACGATGCTTCAAAAGAAATTCTTGATGCAAAAGGCGTTGAAACCAAACCCGCTGAAATGTCACAGGGAAAAATTACTTCCCGTGGAAAGAGCACAGTTAATGTTTTGCTCGAAGGCGCGGCATGGAATTTCATCAACATCCGCCGTACAGCCAAACAGCACAATCTTCCTTCTGAGGCATCCTTCCGTTTTTCGCGCGGTGTGCATCCCGCAATTGCGGAGATTGGCGTGAAGCGCGGCTTGCAATACATGGCCGCATGGGCAAATGGAACTATCGCGCCTGGGCTGGTGGATGAATATCCGCTCAAGCTGAAAGATTCGGTAGTTGAAGTCACACCCAAAGATGTGAAACGTCTGCTTGGTATTGAATTAAGTGCAAGTGAAATTGTCGAATTGCTTGAAAGATTGGAATTCAAGTGCAAGATACTCGATGCTCGAAATTCGAATACCGAATTATCGAATCTCGAAACGCGAATTTCGGTTACCGCTCCCAATCACCGCATGGATATAGACGAAGGCGTGGTCGGTCTCGCGGATGTGCTCGAAGAAGTTGCGCGTTCGTACGGCTTCGATAAAATTCCGACCACCACCATGTCTGATGCACTGCCGCCGCAGATCGGAAATCCTATGCATGAATGGGAGGAACATCTGCGTGATCTACTCGTGGCAATCGGCTTGCAGGAAGTTGTCACCTATCGCATGACCTCGCCTGAGCGCGAAGGTCGTGTGGTCACGCATAATGAATATGTCCGCATTGCGAATCCGATTGCGCCTGAGCGCAGTGTGCTGCGTCAAAGTCTGATTGCATCGGTGCTTGAAGTTGTCGAGAAAAATATGCGTGCTGAATCAATAGCGATGTTTGAAGTGGGTTCGATCTTCGAGCCGATTAAAAACGAACTCCCCAACGAACCGCGCAAACTTGCGATGGTGATGACGGGAGCCAGAATCGCATCTGCCTGGGATGTGAAAGACGTACCCGCCTTTGACTTCTACGACATGAAGGGACGCATCGAACTCCTTTTGGCTGGCCTCCGTTTCACAGACATTGTCTACGCTGAAACAGAATCTACCTACAGCCTGCACCCGGGCAAATCTGCCGAAGTGAAAGTGAATGGACAGATTGTGGGCGTGTTCGGTGAACTGCATCCGCTGGCGAAGGAGAAATATGAATTCGGCGACGCACCTGTCATTGTGGCAGAGTTTGATTTGGAGAAGTTGCGCACGTTGAATCCTGCTTATGGCATTGTGCCTGTCTCTGAGTTTCCGCCCATGTATGAAGACATCGCCATCATCCTTGATGAATCAGTCGCCGCCTCTGCTGTCGAAGCATTGATCAGGCAAACAGGCGGAAAGACCGTGACCGACGTCCGCTTGTTCGATGTCTATCGCGATGAAAAAATCGGGGCTGGCAAAAAGTCACTGGCTTACAGTCTCACCTATCAAGCCGAGAAAACGTTGACCGATGCCGATGCGGCCGCGATCAGAAATAAAATCATCAAACGTCTGGAAAACACAATCGGCGCGAAGTTAAGAAGTTAGCAGTACCAATGGGACGCAAAAAAACTTGCATCCCATTTTTGTTGGTTGTATACTAAAATAAGTTTAATTCACCAAAGGAGATAAAAATATGAATAACAAGAATACAGGCATGATTGCCACCATTGCCGCAGTTGTTTTATGCGGATGCCCAGGTTTGTTTATGTGCATCTTCGGCGCAGTGACTGCAACGGGAAACATGCCCTATACCACTGAGTTGAATGGCGTGAGCAGCTCAGGGACAATGCCGGCAGGTGTTGGATTGGCAATGCTTTGCATTTCGCTCATTGCAATCTTGATCCCCATCGCGGTTGGTTTCTTCATGCTTCGCAAGAAACCCGAAGCAGTCATCGCTTCAAGCAGCGATTCACTTCCACCCACTTTATAAGGGTTAACAAAAAAATCCTCCGAGTTTTGCTCGGAGGATTTTTTTGTTAACTAATTCACAACAATCTTAATGCTCATGGGACAAAATCTGGTCTGCCCTGAAGTGATCTTCCATGTTGTTGAATAGGTGCCGGGTTCGGCAGGCGCTTGCATGGCGATTACAAACTCAATCGTTCCACCAGGGGAAATCGACTGCTCAAAATCAAAAGCGCCTACTCGATGCATTTTTGTGCCGCTGGTATAGCGGTAGTCGGCGTTATTCGTATCCCATACTTTTTTACCTATATTGATCACCTTCCAACGCGTCTCAAATACAGAAGTATGCGAGATGACCGTGTCATTAACGGGGCTTTGCGAAATGATCTGACACTCAAAATCCTCGCCGGAACTGCCTGGCTGTATCAGCGTGGGCGGAACTGTCAGTGTGGGAAGCAGAAATATAAATGTTGCGGTAGGTGTTTCTGTAGACGTAGCGGTGGGCAAAGCGGTGGCGGTGGGTGTCAACGTGGGAGGCACCATGAGCGCGGTTTGCGTGGATGCCGCCGCTGCGGTTTGCGCAATGACCGTATTGATCGAGTTGGGATCAAAGGTGGGAATTGGCGCAGAAACAGGCGCAAACGTGGGCGCGCAAGCAAGCATAATGAGGATTGCCGCCAACAGGGAAAATATTTTGTAATTGCGCGCGATCATGAACTCTCCAAAATTAGTGAATCATTAATGCCACGTACGGATAACAAAGCTGACCTTGCACGGCCCAGGTCATTACCTGAAACCCTGTTTCCAGCGGCGCGTTTGCATCGAGGACGATATCATAGGTGTCGTTGGGTTTCATGACCACTGGAATCTCGATCAAAGTCACAGAGGTCATTTGCGGGCCGCTGAAGTATTTCACATCCATACCGGCTTCCCAGGCTTTTGAACCCGTATTTTTGATGGTCCACTTAATATCAAAATTTTGGCCGTGCAGGATCTCTGAATTATCGTATGGACGGCGATTGATAATGTCACATGCATATTCATATTTGGTGGGCGCGGTGCTGCCTCCGCCGCTGCTGGGGCGAGTGGTGGAGGTTGGGATCACGAATGGAGTCAATGTGGGGATTGTAAACGGTGTTTCTGTAAACGTTGCGGTGGCTTGTGCTTCGGTGGTGAGCGCCACAGCCGTGCCAATTTGATTCTGCGCTTCAATGGTTTGTGCAACAGCAGTACTGATCTCGGCCTGGGCATCCTGCAAACTTTGTGTATTCTGCACCTGCGCACTCGGCTGCCCCGATGCGGCGGGCAGACATGCTCCAACAAAAAACGCCAACATCATCATAATGACTACTACCTGAATTGTTCTTTTCATTTTTTTCTCCTCTACTTAAGTAGATTTCGGAAGTCTTTTATAAGACATCCAAACAGAAGCGCATTAAAGCAGACTTCCGAAATCTTTTTGATCCTTTAGTCTGTTTCGCCCGATCCGATGCCGAGCGGTTTCCACTTATTTTCGTCTTTCAAACGATGCTGAAGCCCATCACGATTATGTAATTCGTCAAAATGCTCGGGCTTGATGAACAATTGCTCGCCATCCAGCAAACCTGTCAGCCCAGCCTGACCTGGTTCGGGCCGCTTGCTCTGACAGAATGCACAGGTCTTTGAGTCATGTGATTTGTAATCGGTTGGTTCTTCGTAACTTGTCACATAGCCTTCGTAATTACGCACGATCACCTTGTGGTCAGACATACTCAACATGTAATTGGGCATGATAGGAATCTTACCACCGCCGCCGGGCGCATCCACAATGTATTGCGGAACTGCGTACCCGGAGGTATGTCCGCGCAGGCCTTCGATGATCTCGATGCCTTTTGCAACCGGTGTACGGAAGTGGCCTGAGCCTTCCACCAGGTCACATTGATACAAATAATACGGGCGCACGCGGATGCGGGTTAACTTCTGCACCAGTTCACGCTGCATGTGGACACAGTCATTTACGCCTGCCAAAAGCACCGATTGATTTCCCAAGGGAATACCGGCGCGGCTCATGCGGTCGCAGGCTTCGGCCAGTTCTTTGGTGATTTCATTCGGGTGATTAACATGGATATTCAACCACAATGGATGGAATCTGGCGAGCATATCACATAATTCCTGGGTGATGCGCATCGGCATAAAGACCGGCACACGCGAACCAATGCGTACAATTTCAATATGTGGAATCTCACGCAGGCGGGTTAGTAACTCTTCCAAAATTTTTGGAGCCAGCACAAGCGGGTCACCACCAGAGAGTAATACATCGCGTACTTGTGGAGTACGTTTGAGATAATCAATCTGTAATTCAAAATCCTGGCGGTTAAAGGTTTGGCCGGGGTCACCCACAATGCGGGAGCGGGTGCAGTAACGACAGTATGACGCGCACTGAGTCGTGACCAGCATCAGTACTCTATCAGGATACCGGTGAACCAGCCCGGGCACGGGAGAGTGGCGGTCTTCCGCGAGAGAATCCTCCATCATGGATGTGAACGCGTTCAGCTCCTCTGACACAGGAATGACCTGCTTGCGGACGGGATCATTTGCATCTTCAGGGTCGATCAAAGAAATAAAATAAGGGGTTATATCCACGCGGAACAAACCTTGTGTCTGCAAAGCCTTGCGTTCGCTCTCGGTAAGGTTTAAAACTTTTTCAATATCTTCAACAGCATTCAAGCGGTGACTTAATTGCCAGCGCCAATCGTGCCACTTTTCATCAGGAACATCGGCGTAAATTGGCGCGCGTTTCGAAATAATAGGGGTGGGCATTTTTTCCTCCGAAAAAATATAGGGTTAAAGGGTTGACGACGCGTAATCAGCGCGCAAATGGAGGGTCATGATCGGGGCGAAAGAATCCTGCAAATTTCAAGCACACAATTAACATTGTAAAAGCAAACCGAACGCGGGTCAATGTCATTATTTTTCAAGAGTACAATTGGAAAGGAAAGGACAAAACCATGAATATTGAAGTGACACATAATGAAGCCGAGAATCGTTTTGAAGTATGGGTTGACGGGCAGCTTTCAAAGTTGGATTATAACCAACACGATAACACCATTGTGATGACGCACGTTGGCGTGCATCCCGACCAGCGCGGGCAGGGCATCGCCGCGAAATTAGCGCAGGTGGGTCTTGAGTATGCCAGGGAAAAAAAGCTGCGTGTGATTCCCATGTGTTCCTATGTTGCCGCATATATTCGTAAACATCCCGAATATATGGAACTCACGAAAGCACAAACAAGCAAATGAGCGCTAAGGAAATCATTTTTCGGTCAGCCAAACGAGAAGACATACCGGCCATTGTCCGCATGTTGGCAGATGACGCGTTAGGGAGTCAACGCGAAGACTATCAAAGCCCGCTGCCCCAGGCGTATTACACTGCTTTTGAGCAGATCGGCAATGACTCCAACCACGAACTGATCGTCGCTGAACTTAATGGGGAAGTGATTGGAACCCTCCATCTTGTATTTATTCCATCCATCAGTTTTCAGGGGGGATTACACGCGCAGGTTGAGTCTGTGCGCGTGGATAAAAAACTTCAAGGCCTTGGCATTGGCAGCAAGATGATGCAATGGACAATTGAACGCGCAAAAATACGGGGCGCGCGCATTATGCAACTTACAACTCACAATTCACGTAAAGATGCTCATCGGTTTTATGAGCGGCGTGGATTCAAATCCACGCATGTGGGTATGAAATTGAAACTGGGGTAATGTGAATTCAACACTTTGGAACAGGTTTGAAACCAACGCAATTCGTCACCCGCACAAAGCCGCGTTAATTTATTTTCAAAAAGGGGATTGGAAAACTGTCACCTACACCCAGTTGCTGGATTCAGCCCAACGCTTCGCCTCTGGACTTTTGGCCTGCCACCTCACCCCAGGCATGCGCGCCGCCCTGATGACTCCCGCTTCGGCAGACTTCTTCGCCTTTACATTTGCACTCCTTAAACTTGGCATCGTGCCAGTCCTCGTGGACCCCGCCATTGGATTAAAAAAAGTAAGCGAATGTTTCAAGGAATCCCAGCCTGATATTTTCATCGGCAACACGCTGACTCATTCTTTACGAAAAGTTTTTGGCTGGGGAAAGGAAACGATTAAACATAACCTCACGATTGAGCAGGTCAAACGTCAAAAATCAAATGTCGAAGACTTTATTCATCCTTCACGCGAAGCGTTCATCGTTCAAAATTCCTCACCTGCCGCCATCATCTATACTAGCGGAAGCACTGGTTCGCCCAAAGGTGTGTTATATACGCAAGCCAATTTCGCCGCACAAATGGATATGCTCGCAAACACCTTCGAAATCGCGCCCGATGAAATTGACCTGCCTGCCTTTCCGCTCTACGCGCTGATCGATACATTGCTTGGGGTTACATCGGTTATTCCTGATATTACCTTTCCTGTGCCTGGAAAAACAAATCCAAAAAAAGTGATCCATGCGATACAAAAATTTAATGTCACAAATATGTTTGCTTCGCCAGTGGTGTTGGATATTCTTGTGAATTCCCAACCACAGCCTGCTCAGTTCCAAAAACTCCACAGTCTCAAACGAGTGATCACTGCGGGCGCGCCCGCCACGATTCAATTGCAGGAAAATTTCAGAAGATTATTAAGTGATGAAACAAATCTCTTCGGCACGTACGGCGCAACGGAGTCCTTGCCCATTGCAAAAATCGAAAGCCGCGAAATATTTGAAGTCAAAAATAAATCGGCGCAAGGCGCGGGAGTATGTTTGGGGAGGCCAGTGACAGGCGCGGAGGTGAGAATCATAAAGATCAGCGACACGGCGATTGAAACGTGGCAGGCTGATCTCGAAGTGAAATCGAATGTTGTTGGCGAAATCACAGTGAAAGGCGCAGCAGTGACCGAGTCTTACATCGCAAGAGAAGAAGCCACACGACTCGCAAAAATCAAAGATGGCGATGACATTATCCACCGTCTGGGAGATGTGGGATACTTTGATGAGCAGGGCCGCCTATGGTATTGCGGGCGCAAGGCTCAGCGCGTAACGACGATTGATGATGTATTGTTCACCGAGCAGATCGAGGGTATCTTTAATATTCATCCGCTTGTTTGTCGCAGCGCATTGGTGGGCGTAGAACATGAACCAGTTTTATGGATCGAGCTCAAGCAAAACTCAAAAAATGCAGATAAAGAAAAAATAAAGCACGAATTAACTGAGTTGGCAAAAGAACACCCGCAGGCATCAAACATAAAGGAGTTTTTATTTATGAAAAAATTTCCAACCGATGTACGACATAATTCAAAAATCATCCGCGAAGAACTTGTAAAGTATGCCGTTCGTAGACTTCGTAATTCGCGCAGAGCACTCATCCTTTTATGAAAGCGCTCATCACAGGCGCAACGGGATTTCTAGGCGGCGCGCTGGCCCGCAGACTGCACAGCATGAGCTGGGATATCACCGCATCCGGGCGTAACGCGGCCAAATTAAATCAACTTGAAAGCGAAGGAATTCGTGCGCTTCAACTTGACTTGAAAGAAAAAGCGGGCATGCTCGAAGCTTGCAAGAATCAGGAGATCGTTTTTCATTGCGCCGCGTTCCCTTCGCCGTGGGGAGATTTCGAAAAATTTTATCAAGCCAATGTAATTGGCACACGCAATGTTGTGACAGCCTGCGAAGCCAATCAAATAAAACGGCTGGTGTATGTTTCCACACCCAGCATTTATTTTGATTACAAATCCCGTCTCAATGTAAAAGAAACAGATGCGCTGCCTGAACCAGCCAGCAATTATTCAGCTACAAAAATTCTGGCCGAAGAGGAAGTTGACAAAGCCTCTGCCAATGGGCTATCCGTGATTACGATCCGTCCGCGCGGGATATTTGGCCCCGGAGATACGGTTATTTCTCCGCGCTTGATTCCGCGCCTGCAATCAGGACGCCTGCCCATCATTGGCGATGGTCAAAATGCGATCGACCTGACGTACATCGACAATGTGGTAGATGCGCTGCGCTTGTGCGCTGAATCTCCGCCAAATACACTGGGCAAAAAATATAATATCAGCAACGGTGAACCGATTAAATTATGGGAAATGCTTCAAAAAATTTGCGGCGAACTTGGTTTTCAATCTCCCAAAATAAAGCTGTCGTATACAGCCGCATACACACTTGCATCCATACTTGAAGCCGCCTACTTATTAATCCCCACACACCCGGAGCCGCCGCTGACACGCATGGCAGTTAACATGGTTGCAAACAGCACCACGCTGGATATCTCCGCCGCGAAAAACGAACTTGGGTATCAACCTAAAGTTTCGATGGACGAAGGCTTTGAGTTGTTCATGCAATGGTGGAAAAATAATCATTAGCTATACTGAGAGCGGTCATTAATTGCGGTTTTTCGTTTAACGCGAAGCTGCCAAGGCGCAAAGATTTAAAGGTTTTCCTTTGCACCTCTGCACCTTTGCGTTAAGAATTCGGATGCAATTAAAAGTGAAATTTATTCCCGCGTTCTGTATACAAAGGCCTGCCCTAAAAATCACGGAGTGCGGACTTCAGTCCGCAAAACACTACAACCCCTACAGCACCTTAGGTAAATTATGAAAATAAATATTCTTCACGCAGGTTATTGCACCGCTCCCGAACATATCGCCATTCACGGCGGACGCTGGCGCAGTATTCATTTCCCTGCCATGTTCGCGCTGTTACGGCATCCGCGCTTTGGGCCGATGCTTTTCGACACTGGCTATTCCTATCGTTTTTTTGATGAGACGAAAAAATTTCCGAACCGTCTTTATCGATTAACCACACCTGTCACCTTGCATGAAGAGGATTTGGTCGTGAATCAACTCGCGTCTTTTGACTTGCGACCGAAAGACATTACACATGTCTTTATCTCTCACTTTCATGCAGACCATATCGCATCACTCCCCGACCTGAACTGGTCCCGTTTCGTTTACATGCCCCACGCCTTTGCACATCTGCGCAACCTCTCCCCTTCCGCAGATATGAAGCACGCCTTCCTGCGCGGATTAATTCCCTCAGACTTCGACGCTCGTTCACATACAGTGGATATGTCTAAACCTGTTTTGTTATCGGAAGAATATTCGCCATTCAAAACGGGCTATGATGTACTGGGTGACGAATCCATCATTGGCGTAGATTTGCCCGGGCACGCCCTCGGTCAAATGGGACTCTTCGTGCGCGATGAAAACGGGAAACTCTTTTTCTTTGTAGCAGATGCCGCGTGGTTGAAACAGTCTATTGTGGAGAATCGCCCGCCGCACAAGATCGCCAATTTACTTTTTCCCGATCCTGAAGCCTATCGTGAAACACTGGGAAATTTACATACCTATCATCTCACGCATCCCGCTACGCAGGTCGTCCCATCGCATTGTGATCAGACAATCCAATCTTTCAAAACTTTGCATCCATGAAGCCTGAATTATTTACCCGCGAAAACATCCACACCCTTGTGTTTCCTGAAACAGCGGATGGCGACTATGCACGCCGCTATCTGCTGCCGGTCATCATGGATGGGGCGCAGAAGTACATCCGTAATGTGTACAACACACAATTGATGCTCGCCAAAGTGGACGATGTCATCATTCCGATTACTCTCTCAGATTTTCATCTGAATAATACATATACAGTTTCACCTTATAGCCACTATGTCTCCTACGGCGGCTATGAAGAAGTGAAGCATCTTAATAACCCGCCTGTGGAAGCGTTGATCAAAATGATTATGCGGCCTGTGGCGTGGTACTTCCGCAACGCCGATCTGGATAAAGTTGCCTATGTCAACAACTATCTGCTGTCGACGAATCTGTATCCGCCCATAAGCAGCGGGCAATTGTCGGCGTTGAGTGAAGCGCTGCCGCGCTGGTTTCCAGAACGCGTGATCGTATTCAGGTCGGTCGATGCGAAAAAAAATCCACACATGTTGGACATCTTAAAAGAAAAAGACTACGAGATGGTATTGAGCCGCCAAGTCTGGTATATGGATGCGCAGGAGGCGAGCCGCACGCGGCAATATAAAGAGGACGTGCGTGTGCTGCGCAAACATGGTTATGAAATCGTGGACGGCAAAACATTATCAGATGATGAACTGGCGCGCGCCTTGGATTTGTATAACATGTTGTATCTTGAAAAATATTCCTATTACAATCCGCAGTTTACATTTGAGTTTATGAAACTGGCGCGTGACCATGAGATTTTACATGTGCGCGCACTGCGCCGTGCCGGGCAGATAAACGCGGTCATGGGATTTTTCATCCGCAATGGCGCGATGACTCAGCCGCTGTTCGGTTATGATACGAGCCTGCCGCAGGAAGAAGGGCTGTATCGCCTGCTAACGCTGATTACTTTGCAGGAAGGATTGCAACGAAACTTGCTTGTTCATGCCAGCGGCGGTGTGGGAAAATTTAAAAAAGTGCGCGGCGGAAAATCTGTGATTGAGTACAATGCTGTGTATGCCAAACATCTGCCCGCGTGGCGGCAAAGGCCGTGGAAGTTGATTCGGGCCATTTCGAAATATGCAATTCCGTATTTTCAGAAGAAAGATTTTTAAGCGCGATGCATGGAAATGAACAGAGATAAAAAAACTCTGTTTGTTATTATTCTCATGCACCATGAAAAAAATTCAGGAGTTATTGAATGCAAGTTGACCTGCCCCTCAAAATTATTGGTTTAGGAAGATATTTACCGAAACGAATTGTATCCAACGCGGAAGTGGAAGCGCTGTGCGGGCTTTCGGCCGGCTGGGTTGAGCGCCGCAATGGCGTGCGTGAACGCAGATGGGTCACCGATGAAACATCTTCGTTCATGTCGGCCGAAGCCGCGCGCGAAGCGTTGGAAGAAGCCAAACTCAAACCGAATCAACTGGATCTGATCATCAACGCGTCGGGCACGGGCGAGCAGGCGATTCCGGATACCGGATCGCTGATTCAACGTCAACTTGGATTGGGCAAATCGGGTATCCCAGCCATGACAGTGCATAACACCTGCCTGAGTTTTATTTCGGGCATGGATGTGGCTGCAAATTTTTTGCAGAATGGCAGATATAAAAATATTCTGATCGCCAGCGCAGATGTGGCTTCGTGCGGTATTAATCCGAAAGAACCTGAGTCGGCTACGCTGGTTGGGGATGCGGCGGCAGCGGTGGTTGTCACGCGCTCAAACCAGGGGGATGCGTCCATGGTGCATCACGCGCATCTCAGAACCTACGGCGAAGGCGCGTATCTAACCGCCATCATGGGCGGCGGCTCGGCGCGGCATCCGCGTTTTGCGAATCACAACCCCGAAGACGATCTGTTTCACATGGACGGCCCCGCTGTGCTGCGCATGGTGCGTGAATTCGCGGGAGATTTTCTCGAAGAGTTGTATCCCGGTTTATCGAAGAGTCTGGTGGATATTGATGTAGTGGTGCCGCATCAAGCGAGCAAAGTAGGCTTGCTGATGCTCGAACGATTTGGCTGGCCGCATTCAAAGATCATCAGCACGCTGGAAACGTTGGGAAATTGTGTCGCGGCTTCGATCCCGTCCACGCTGTATCAGGCTGTGCGGGATGGGAATATTCAACGCGGAAACAAAGTGTTGATCGCCGGTACGGGCGCAGGGTTGTCAATCGGCGGAATGGTGATAACCTATTAGGATGTATTTGGCAGACTACAAGATGCAAACCTTATGAATATACTTCTGACAGGCGGGCGCGCGCCTGCCGCACTTGAACTTGCGCGCGCCTTTCATGGCGCGGGGCATACGGTTTTTATGGCTGAGTCTTTGCGCGGGCACTTGAGTCAACCGTCCAATGCGATCAAGGCCAATTTTGTTGTGCCCGCTCCACGTCAAAATACTGATGCGTTTATCGCCGCGTTAAAAAATATCATTGAAGAAAATAAAATCGACCTGCTGATTCCCACCTGTGAGGAAATCTTCCATATCGCTGCACGGGCTGATGAACTGCCCTGCCGTGTATTTGCCGAGCCGATCACAAAACTAAACGATGTTCACAACAAATGGACATTTATTATTAACGCCATTGAAAATGGGCTGTCGGTGCCCGAGACGATGCTGGTCACCACCACCGATACGTTGTTTCACGCGTTTTCTTATTGGCGCGAACTCGTGCTTAAGCCGACGTACTCCCGCTTCGCCGCGCGGACTTTGATCCTGCCCTCGCTTAAAGAAGTATCTTCCACGCTGACGTTTCACTCAAGAGCGCCGTGGGTGGCACAGCAATATATTGCGGGGACGGAGATCTGCACCTATAGCATTTGCCATCATGGACGGGTCACCGCGCACACTGCGTATCCATCCACATTTACTGCGGGGCGCGGAGCGGCAATCGTGTTTCAGCACACAGAGCATCAGGCAATTTTCAATTGGGTCAAGATCTTTGTTGCCAACAATAATTTTACAGGCCAGATCGCATTTGATTTTATTCAAACCCCTGACGGAAAAATTTACGCAGTGGAGTGCAACCCGCGCGCAACCAGCGGCGTGCATATACTGGCATCGCATCCGCGATTTGTAGACGCGTTCCTAAACCCCGACATGCCCTGTATCACCCCGCTTGATGATAGTTCCTATATGCTTTCGAGCGCCATGTTGATCTATGCCCTGCCCGAGGCGTTTAGGAAAAAGAATGTTGGGCAATGGCTGAAAACATTTTTTAGCAGTAATGATGTGATACTCAGTTTCAAAGATCCGCTGCCTGTACTGCTGCAATTCAGAAGTATCTTTGCCTATTTGAAACTGGCGCGTAAAATGGGAATCACTCCCATCGAAGCGGCTACATTTGATATTGAATGGAATGGGAAAGCGTAAAAACACCCCCGTATTATAAAAACTTATACGCCCGCGAGCGTTGTAATAAATTCTCCTGCCGTGGCATAACGGGCGGCGGGCTCTTTGGCCATTGCCTGTTGAATGGCGTATGCCGCGTGACGGGGCAGGCTGTGCAATAGTTCGCGCGCATCTGGCGGGGGCGCATTCAAATGCGCGAGTAAAAGCGCGCCCGTGTTGGGGCGCTCAAACGGCAGACTGCCCGTCAATAATTGATAGGCCATCACGCCCAGCGCGTAAATATCGGCGCGGCCATCCACTTCGGCTGAGGCTTGAATTTGTTCGGGGGCAATGTAGTCAAACGTGCCCAACATGCCGGTGGTTGTAATTCGGGTGTGCGCGTCGGAAATTTTGGCAATTCCGAAATCAGTCAATACTGCGCGCGAGGGAATCGTGGAAGAATCCAGCATCACATTCGAAGGCTTAATATCGCGATGTACCAACCCATGTTGATGAGCATAATCCAGCGCGTCCGCGACACTGCGTAACAAACTGACCGTATCCAGCAGGGATATCTGTTTTTCCTGCTTGAGTAAGTTATTGAGATCCGGGCCGGAGAGCAGCTCCATCACAATGTAGTATGCGCCATTTTCATCGCCATAGTCCACGACGCGCACAATGTTGGGATGCTCAAGCGCGGAGACGATCTGCGCCTCACGCATGAATCGCTTCCGAAATTGTTCATCACTGGCAAGGGTTGCGCGTAAAACTTTGATGGCGACAGGTTTGCGCTTCGAACTGGTGGCGCTATACACTTCAGCCATGCCGCCACGCCCGATCAATTTCAAATCATGATAGGAGGAGAGGGTTGTACCGGTGATGATGGTAGCGGATTCAGCGCGGATTTCTGCGGGGGTTTTCTGATAGTCGATCTGAATGTGATAAAAGAAGCGGTCTACAAACCGTTGAAGTTTTTTTCGCGCCGGCTGAAAGAGCGCACCCGCCGAAACTGAAACAATGGTCGCAACCAGAAAAGATTGATCGCCTGTATGAATGTTTCTGAATATGACAGAAATCAAACCCAGCGTCATCACAAATACAATTCCCAGCCCGAAGGTGAGAATGCCATAGACCAGGGAACGGTTAATGATCAGGTCAATGTCAAACAGTTTGGTACGCGCGATGGAGATGGTAATAAAAAAGGGCAGCATCAAGAATAGAAAAATACCAGCCAGGCTCGAAACAATCGAAAGGCTGGCCGTCAGGGGCGATGTGTTCGTTGCGGTTGGGATAAAGCCAAGCAATATCTGGAATATCAAAAACCAGGCAAAGGGTCCCATCGTGCCGATAAATGCCCAGCGAATCTGTTGTTTTTGCGCCAATGTGGCATGACGGATATAGCGATAAACGGAGGAAAAAATCCCGATCAGATACCAGGTGGTTATTACCAAAAGGTAAGTACTGTGCGCCATCGTATTCCAAAAGAAGGGTGAAGTAGGAAAGATATAAATTCCGAACATGGTGGCGATCAAGACGGGCGCGACAAATTTCAGCCAGCGCGGAACAAATTTCCCGTCCGGGAAAAGCATAGAAAATAAAACCATGCCGATATCGCCCAGCGCCAGGATCAATCCGCCGGAGGTTTCATGGCCTGGGCTGATCGCAATCGCATTGGCTAGATTGGTAACTCGCACGCCAAAAGTAATCAGAAACAGGGACGTGAAAATTGCAAACCAATCATCAGAACGACGCACGATGAGCATGCACCCGATTACTGAAAATCCCAACACCAGGAGCAGGTCAATTCCATATTCAATAAAAAACTGAAAAAGGGCGGGAAGGCTCAATACGATCTGGGCCATATTTGCATTTTGAAAATTGACAAACTGTGGAAAAAGCGCTGTTCCCAGTACTGCGGCTGTGTAGGCCACGACAACAATCCAGACACCGATCAACACCCAACGTAAGCTGGGTCGGTTTTTAAGAGAGGTCTCGTTTGTGATAGGGTTGGTTGACATGAGTTACAGTATCTCTTTTTGTAATCATAACAAAAAAAATCGTCAAATATGCCGATCTCTTTGAGTATAACTATCAGTTTTGGTAAGTTGCTTGAGCAGGATGCAATACAATAACTTACGCACGATACAAGGAAAAGTTTCCCTGAAGGCGTTGACCGCAGACGACAGACGGTAGACGATTTATCAAATTAAAACACCATCCCCGTTACAGGAATGAAACAAGTATAATTTCGACTGCCTCTATCCTATTTCTACATAGGATTTTCTCAATACAGCCCCAGGCACAATCAAAAGTTTCATCATTTTCACTTCGATCAAACATAAGGAGAAAAAAAATGAAAAGAATTAAACTGCTTCCAAATATCATATTCATGCTTTTATTACTTATTGTTGGCACACTCCCGGCTGGCAGCGCGCAAGCCAGCGGAACACCGTCGCTGCCGATCTTATTTGGCGCGTAT
>Ga0105047_10000323_pt1 | contig 77025 bp, 60 predicted proteins | sample MAT04_FD_78384 | JGI IMG/M metagenome (GOLD analysis project Ga0105047, IMG submission 78384) | Freshwater microbial communities from Lake Fryxell liftoff mats and glacier meltwater in Antarctica - MAT-04 (megahit assembly) | ecosystem: Environmental > Aquatic > Freshwater > Ice > Liftoff... | reverse complement strand
TCAAACGGACTCCGAAGACTACGCTAAATGTTGCGGCGATGTTTTCGGGCGACACAACATGCAGTGCTGAAATCTGCCATTTTGGCGTTTTTCAGCACCCTGCTAGCCGCCGGTAGTACACGGATCGAGGGTCCCTTGGGCATTCGTTCTCATCGGCGGCGGGCTAGAAGGTCGAACGCGCAAGCGATTGGGAGAACGAAACCTGGGGCCACCGGCGGCTAGCGCCGTGCCGCTCAGTTTGCGTCGCTGACGGTTGAAGAGGCTCCGGGCGGACGGCACACGGAGAGGCTGTGATTTTTTGTGGTGCGGGCGTCCCGCCTGCTGGAACATCGGACCCACTTCAAGGCAGGCGGGAAGCCTGCACCACAACGGGCGGACGGCACACGGAGTGTGCCTGCTACTTTGTGCCGCAATAATTGGCATAACCGTCAAAGTCACCCGCGCGATCCGCACCATGCTTTCGACGGGCATTTCCGGCACATCCGTCATGGTCGGCATGTTCGACACAAGCCGCACCAGCGTACCCCGCCAACGGGCCGGAAGTGCCGAATAGTCATGGGGATCGGGTGGAAGCTGTTCTGCCTGGGGTGACGCGCGCGACGCCTGTGCCAAATCTTCCAGAACTTCCACATCGTCTGCCGATGAGCCTTGTGACGCGCGGCGCGAGTATGCCGACCAGGTACGCCGCGAACTGAACACCACCCACTTTGTGTGTGGCGGAAGCATGGAGAGGCTCAATATGAAGCGAAGCCCCCTGAGCACTTTGGTACTGCTGGGCCTGTTGGCCTGCGGTTGCCATGGCGGCAAAGAGTACTACTTCCACAGCGCCAGCGACGTGAAGCGATTCAAGCAATCGGCGCTGGAGATCGAGTACCCCAACGTCGCGTCCGAAGCCACGCCCGAAGTGCGCATGACCGCCGCGCCTCGCAGCCTGGAGGAACTGCGTCCCGAAGACATGTGGGACCTGACTCTGGAGGAAACGATTCGCCTGACGATGGCCAACAGCCCGGTCCTTCGCGACCTGGGGGCCCGCATGCTGGCCAGTCCCAGCGCGGTGCCGACGCCCAACGACCCGGCGATCATCGAGAGCAATCCTCGGATTGGTGTCGAAGCGGCCCTGTCGGCCTTCGACGCGCAGTACGCTTCCAGCATGTTCTGGAACAAAGTCGATCGGCCGACCAATACGGCCGCGACCTTCGGCGGCATTTTCAATACGGTCCAGGAGCAGGACGGCGCCGCCTACCGCTCGGAGTTGTCGAAAGTCAACGCCACGGGTGGTCGATCCGCCGTGCGATACAACGTGGACTACCTGTGGAGCAACAATCCCACGGTGGCCTTCCCCAGCGCGTACACGAACAATCTCGAATTCGTGGTTCAGCAGCCCTTCTTGCAAGGCTCAGGCGTCGAGTTCAACCGCATCAACGGTCCCGCCTCGACTCCCGGCCAGACCGGCCTTTCGACCGGTGTGCTGTTGGCCCGCCTGAATACCGACATCAGCCTGGCCGACTTCGAAGCCGAAGTCCGCAACCTGGTGAGCAATGTCGAGAACTCGTACTGGGATTTGTACTTCGCCTACCGCGACCTGGAAGCCAAGATCGCCGGCCGCGACAGTGCCCTGGAAACCTGGCGTCGGATCGAAGCCCTGGGGAATGCAGGAGCCCGCGGCGGCGAAGCGGCCAACGAAGCCCAGGCTCGCCAGCAGTACTTCCTGTTTCGTGCCCAGGTGGAAAACGCTTTGAGCGGCGTCTCAGGCCAGTCGACACAGACAGGCAACGGCGCCGGTCGCTTTGTCGGAGCGGGCGGAGTTTATGCCCGCGAGAACAATCTGCGCTACCTGATGGGTCTGCCGCCGACCGATGGTCGACTGATTCGCCCCATCGACGAGCCCTCGACCGCCCAGGTTTCTTTCGACTGGGCCGAAGCAGTCCCCGAGAGTCTCTATCGCCGCGTGGAACTTCGCCGACAGAAATGGGTCATCAAGAATCGCGAGCTGCAGTTGGTGGCCAGCCGCAACTTCCTGATGCCCCGCTTGGACGGCACCGCCTTGTATCGCTTCTATGGCTTGGGCGACGACTATCTCCATCCCCAGGCCAGCGGCCAGTTCAACAATGCCGTTCAGAACCTGACCGGCGGCGACTTTCAGGAATGGCAGATGGGCCTGAACCTGAACATTCCGCTGGGTTATCGCCAGGCCTATGCCGCTGTGCGGAATGCCGAGTTGCAGGTGGCTCGCGAGAAAGCGATTCTGAAAGAGCAAGAGCTGCGGGTGGTGCACGACCTGACCGCAGCGGTTCGCGAACTGGAGCGTGCCTATCAGTTGACTCGCACCAACTTCAACCGGCTGCTGGCCGCGTATCAAGAAGTGAAATCGGTGCGGGACGAAGTAGAGGTAGGCACGTTGACGCTCGATGTCCTGTTACAGGCCCAGCGCCGGCTGTCGGAATCGATCAGCGACTACTACCGCTCGCTGGTCGAGCACAACCTGGCGATCAAGGGAGTCCACTTCGAAAAGGGGACCCTCCTGGAATACAACGGCATCGCTCTGGCCGAAGCCGAGTGGTCTCCCAAGGCCTATGCCGACGCTCGCCGCAACTCGCAGCGTCTGGTGGAGACTCGCTTGAACTACCGGTATGCTCCGCGATACCAGTTGTCGCAGGGTGTGTTCGAGCAACAGACCTCGCCCGAGGACGTGGCCCCCCCCGCCGCTACTCCGCCGGTTGATGATGTGGACAAGGCGCCCGAGATTGCCCCTCCTCCGCCGGAGGCTGCCCCCGCGGCCTTCTCGCGCGGCGAGGCGCCTGTCCGCACGGCCGGCCTGTCGATGCCCGAGGCGGCACCCCCCGCCGCCCGGGCTCCGGTGGTTCGCGCAGCGCCCGGAGAAGAGACGCCGTACGAAAGTTCGACGCGGCTTACCCCGCGCCCCACGTTGCGTCAGCCGATCGGCGTGGAAGAGCGTCCGATCAAGCCGGAAACGACGCCCCCCGAGCAGACCGCCGGCCGATTGAGACTGAAACTCTCGCTACGAGTCGCGCCCCTGGGCCGGGGACGATTCACTGCGTGATTGCCAGCGCCCGCCCGGCAATTGCGCTCGATCGACGCGAGGTCCACCGGAAATCCTCCAAGTCCGGTGGGCCTCGCGTCATTTTTGTTGGGTCGATTCCTTCGGGCCGAGCAGAGTCTCGATCGCCTGCATCAGGATCTTCTCGCCTTCGGCCGTGACTCCGCTGGCGTTGGAGCTGGTCTCGTAGCCCCCTTCGTCGTAGGCTTTGGCCGTGCCGATGTATCCCGGGCCGTAGTCGCCGTAGGCCGCCAGCGCGATGTTCAGGTAGGGTCGCATTGCCTTGGCGCCGAGCTGATACTCCACAAACAGCTCGCCGGGCAGATGCAGCACGCGCGCCCGGCCGACCCGCAGGCAGCCGACGTCGATCGCGTGGCCTGCTTCGGCGCGCTCGAGCCACGCGAGTTGATCGGCCTTGGCGATGTAGCCGCGCGGGGGCTCGGTCTTGAGGGCCTGGATCAGCTCGGCCTTCTTCAGATGCACGGCGGGCGGAAGCTTGACGGCGACCGTTTGCCAGCCAAGATCTGCGGGCGCGAGAGGGCGTTTCTCGGTCGAGGTTAGCGCCAGCTTCATTCCGTCGGCCAACCGGCCGGCCAAGGCCAGGCGGTTCTCTTTGGCGCCATCGTTGTATTTCCCTGCGCCGATGTTGCCGCCGGCACCGTTGAAGTGGACGTGCAAGGCTTCGGGGACCGATTGCCCTCGCAAGAACCGTGCAATGCCGGGGAAGTCCGGACTGGGAACGCCTGTGCGGTAATAGCTCTGCGGATGGCAGGCGTAGTAGCTCAGCAGGGCTACGGGCCGATCGGCATTCCAGAACGAGAGCAGCGAAACCTCTGGATCGATGACACCTTCGGGCTCGGCGCGCAAGGCGGGATCCTTGGTGGCCGTGTAGCGCGTGGCGCGGACTTTGCCATCGGGACCCAGGATGCGGCGGTTCGAGGCCACCTCCTTCACCTCGGCGGTCCCCCAGCCGTAGTGCGTGACGGTTTGGGCCGAAGGAATCGCGGCGCGAATTGCCGCCGCGGCGCGGGCGATCACCTGCCGATGGAAGGTCCCCTCGAAGCGGCCAAAGTGCGGCAGTCCCAGTTCGCGCACGATCCGCTCGGCCGTGAAGTCGCAGCCCGGCGCGTCGTGTTGATGCAGCGCATGCACGGCGACCCGATCGCGCGTGGTGCCGGCCGCTTCGGCCAGACCCGTACGGAACGCATCGTGCCCTTCGTTGGCGATGCCAATCCAATCGACCGCGCACAAGACGATGGGCTTCTCGGCCCCCAGCAGCACGATGCCCCGACAGCGGAGCGTCAGTTCATCGAGCCGCTTCACGGGGTCATAGGCCATCTCGGTCCCTAGCGGCGGGGTAGCATCGACATCGAACACTGCGATGCGGACCGCCGGCGGAGCCTCGGCCGCGAAGCCGGCGAACGGCAATCCAAGCAGGAGCGACGTGACGTAGAGGCAAACGTCAACGCGAAGCCGAATGGAAGTGCTCATTGGATCGCCTGGGTCGCCTGAGAAGAGGAAGGTAACAATCCCACTCCGACGCGTCCGTGAGGCAGCCGCTGGGGCTGTGTTCGTCCCGTCGGACGCATCGATCTCGATTAAGGATAGCCGCATTCTTTCTTAGCTCATCGTGAAAAACGAACCTAAAGCAGTCCTTAGCTCCTTCGTAAAGTGTGCCCTTTCGACCCAAGGCACGGATTTCCGGCGTAGAGCGTGCAGCTTGATTGAATGTTAAAGTGCATGACGCTACGATCGAGAAGTAGAGGTGGGGGCTGCCCGCCCCCTGATCTTGGGGGCGATTCCGGTTACGTGTCTAGCGTTTCCTGACTCACCCACCTCGAAGTCGCTCCTCTTGCTCTCCCCATGAGGTTCCCGATGAGACAGCATCGCGCTGGCTTTACGTTGATTGAGTTGCTGGTGGTCATTTCCATCATAGGAATCTTGATCGCCCTGCTGTTGCCCGCCGTGCAGTCAGCCCGACAATCGGCGCTGCGGGCACAGTGCACCAACAATTTGAAGCAACTCGGTCTGGCCTGCATGCAGCACGAGAACGCCTATAAGATCTTTCCGTCGGGGGGCAAGCACTGGAGCTGCCATGCGACGTTTCGCAATGGCCCGCCGGCCATCGCTCCCTATCAGAAGATGGGCTGGGGATACCAGATTCTGCCTTACCTGGAACAGACCGCGCTTTACACGGGGGCCGGTGAAACCAGCGACGTGAATAAATTTATCCGCGCCATCAAGACGCCCGTTTCGACGTTCTTCTGCCCCTCGCGTCGGGCGCCCAAGGCGCTCCCCGTGAACGGCGACTGGTACTACGATCCGGCCGCCAGCGGCCAGAGCTTCGCACATGCACCGACCGACTATGCGGCGTCGAATCTCGAGAACACGGGTATCGTCACTATGACGAACCCCGACGCCGATCCTCCGGTCCTTAAGACGATCCGCATGGCGGATATTGTGGACGGTTCCTCGAATACGATCTTGCTAGGCGACAAGCGGCTCGACCTGCTCAATCTGGGCAAGTACCAGAACGACGACAACGAGGGGTACACCACCGGTTGGGATCACGATGCCATGCGCAATACCGACCGCGCGCCCGCAGTCGATTCGGCGACCGGGGCCAGCTCGGGCGAGCAGCGATTCGGCTCCTCGCACGTCGGCGGTTTCAATGCCGTGTTTGCCGACGGTTCGGTGCGGAGCGTGAGCTACAACGTCGACTTGAACACCTTTAAGTACTTGGGCAATCGCGCCGACCGCCAGGTCATCACGAAAGAGTTCTAGACCGTTGCCGTTGCGTCCTTCTTACGATGCAAAGGGCGCTTTTCTCCTCGCTCTCTCCTCGAGCCTGCCACTCACTATGTCCTGCCGCTGCCCCCGATCGTTCGCGTCGCTGTTCCTACTGACCCTCGCCTCGCTTACAGGCTGTGGACCAAGTGCCCCCGCGGGCTACGTGGTACCCAAAGGGAAATTGACGAACGCCGGACAGCCGCTCACGGTCAAGCCGATGGTCGGCTTAATCGAGGTGATCTTCCTGCGCCAAGCTCCCGAGGGGACGCCCGTCGATCCGCAGATCGCCAAGCTCAATCCGGATGGCACGTTTGTCGTGCATGGCACCGGAGGCCAAGGGCTCGAACCCGGCAAGTACAAGATCGTGGTCCGGCAGTGGGACGAGTATCCCAACAAGGACACGCTCAAAGGGGCGTTCGACGAGAAGAACACCAAAATCGTCCGCGATGTGACCGGGAACGAAGAGATTGTGATCGACGTCTCCAAGCCAGCCGGCTGATCGTGCCAACCCATCAACCTTGACCGCTGTATCGGCGGCAAATCGGGCGTTACCAAATCACCCGCCCCGTCAATTGAGGGTGGGGAATTGGAGCAACGCATCAAGGCCTGCGAAATTCTTTGAACGTCGGGGACCACCTGCTAGATTACTGGGTGGGACTTGGGCTGCGATCTGTGCTTAAGTCGCCTGCGGATCAGGGTTTGACTACAAGGGTGGGGAATGGCTGGCCTGGAGTACGATTCCGACATGTCCGTGCTGGCCACGGATTTTCCGTTGCCTCGCGATCTGGCGAGCGGAAGCGGCATCGACAAGCTCAGGCCCGAAGAAGTTCCGGACACCTCGCTGGAAGGGGACGTGCTCTCCTGTGCCTGCCCCGAATGCGGCAGCCCGATGGCGGTCCGTTTCTGGCTGATGGTGGCCGATTGCACGCAGTGCGGTTGCAGCATCGAGCTTTCGGAAGAGCAGGAGCAAGAAGCGCTGCGGCAGATGGAAGGGCGTCGTCGTCGCCAGGAAGCCGAGGAGTTCGTCAAGGCCGTGCCGGCCCTGGCGCCTGTGACTCCCGCGCATCGTCCGCCCCAGTCCGAAGCTCCACAGCCTGAGCCCGCGGTCGAACAGGCCCCCTCACCGGCAACCGAACCGGTAGCTGATGAGCCTTATTTCCCCCCGCCCCCCAAACCGAAGCGCCGGAAGAAGGCGGGCCCGCAACCTCACTCGGCGGCTGGCCGGTCCATCGCCGCGTTAAAGGCCAAGGGGATTCGCAAGGACCTGGAGGAACTGCGCAACCAAGGGCATGCGGTCATCTGGGTTCGCCGGCGCTTTGAGGAAATGCCAGCCTGGCTGACCAGCTTTGTGCTGCACCTGGTGCTGATCATTCTGTTGGCCACCGCCGTGACGCTGCCCCCTCCCGAGCACAAGTTCACGCTTTCCATGAGGATCAGCGATCACGACGTGGTGGGCGATCTCGATCAGAAGCAGACCGTTACGGAGCCGACGCCCTTCGAGACTCCCAGCGCGTTTGAAGTGACGGTCCTTTCGCCGCAGGATCTGCAGTCGCCGAACAGCACGCCGTTCAATTCGCCGGCCGCTCAGGCGATCTTGAAGTCGGACATGGCGCCGCTGGAGATTTCGGCAGCCGCCACCATTCTGCCCGGCGCCGTAGGCATGTTTGACGGTCGCGGCCAGGCCTCGCGAGGGCAATTGGTGCAGGCCTTCGGCGGGACCACGGCCAGCGAAGCCTCCGTCACACGCGGCTTGAAGTGGATGGCCGCACAGCAACAAGCCGACGGAGGCTGGATCCTGCATGGCCGCTATGGCGGCATGGACAGCAACACCGCTGCCACCGCTTTGGGCCTACTGCCGTTCCTGGGGGCTGGCCAATCGCACACCGAAGGACGCTTCAAGTCGACTGTCGAGCGGGGTTTGAAGTGGCTCATCGCCCATCAGAAGGAAGACGGGGACCTGCGTTCCGGCGGAGGCCGCATGTACGCGCATGCCCAGTGTGCGCTGGCCTTGAGCGAGGCCTATGCCCTGACCAAAGACGAGCAATTGAAGATCCCCGCCCAAAAGGCCATCGACTTCATCGTGCGAGCTCAGCACCCCGGCGGCGGCTGGCGCTATTCACCTGGCGAAGCGGGCGATACCAGCGTTGTGGGCTGGCAGTTGATGGCTCTGCGCAGCGCGTCGATCTCGTACCTGAAGGTCCCGCCCAAGCCGCTCAATCTGGTCGTTGGATTTCTGGACCAGGTGAAATGCGATGGAGATGGCAGTCGCTATTCTTACCAGCCTGGCGGCGGGCCGACCCACGTGATGACGGCCGAGGCCTTGCTTTGTCGGCAGTACACCGGCTGGCCGCGTGACAAGAAGGGGCTGGTCGAGGGGACCAAGTGGCTGAGCGAACAGCATCGGCCCGACAAGCATCGCAGCGACATGTACTACTGGTACTACGCGACCCAGGTGATGCACCACCAAGGCGGAGAGCAGTGGCGCCGCTGGAACGAGGCCATGCGCGACCTGCTGATTGAAACACAGGAGACCAAGGGCGAAAACGAGGGGAGCTGGGCCCCGCGCGGCGGTCAGCACGACGGCTCCGGGGGCCGCATCTACATGACCTCGCTGGCGCTGCTGACCCTTGAGGTCTACTACCGACATCTGCCCCTTTACGACAAGGGTGCGGTTGACTCGGCCCTGGCCGATTCGGGAACCAAGACCCCGGACAAGTCGCCTGACAAGGGAAAGGCCAAGAAGTCCGAGTCGAAGAAACCGGACAAGAAGCCCGCCCGCGGCGAGCCCGGTTTTGATCCCTTGGGGCAAGAAGCGCCCTCCGAGAAGTAGTGTTAAGTCGTATAGAGTGGGCAGAGTGAAACGAGGCCCACCTAACGACTACGACCCTTCCGAAGCGGCCGACTACCGCTTTCCCTGGCTGTTCAAATCCAGACAGCAACAGCCCAAATCGATGCGGTCGACCGCGACTTTCGTCCTCACACTGGGATGCAGGGCGTAGTTGACGAACCGCCCTTGCTTTTCGGCCGTCACCAAGCCCGCATTCCGTAAGACGCCCAAGTGGTGCGATACCTTGACGATCTCGTCGCCAAGTTCATGGGATAGTTCACTGACGTTGCGCATGCCGGTGATCAAGATCTGGATGATCCGCAGCCTCTCAGGATCGGCTAGCGCCTTCAATTGCCGCGCACACGCATCGAATTCGGCCGCGTCCTTCATGCCGATCTGGCTCCGCCCGGGGTTTTCGTTGTGTTGCTTGGTGGACGACCCATGCGGTCGTTGCCTGGCCGGGCTCATTCTACCGGGATCCCCCTCCCCATGCGACCGGGGTAACTGTCGCGCAGGCGCGGTAGGTCATCCAACGGGGCCGTTTCCCCAGCCTGCGTGGTCGACAAAGATCCGCTCGAATCGCGAGAGCCAGTTCGACTGCATGGCGATCGAGATGAAGTCGCTCGAAGTGTTCAAATTGACCAGCGCGTTCAGGCTGGCGTCCCGCACGCGAATGGACCGCAATCGCTGGGTGAAGCCGACATTCACCTGGTGCGTCTGCTTGAGGAAACCGAGCAGGCTGGCCAGGTCGTAGTCGGGCGTGCCGCCGCGGACCTTCACAAAATGCTGCGCGGTCAGGTACATCGAAATAATGCGATACGTGCTCTCTTCCAGCGTCATGAACGGCAAATGCGTGTCGACCATCGGCCGCAGGCGATTCATAATCGGGCAGCCGCTGGTCACCATGACCAGGCCGATGAGTGCGCCGATCCCCTTCTGCATCGAGGTGTGAGCCGAATATTGGCGATTCTTGGCTTCTACCTTCACATCGACCTCGTCGAAGCTGGTCGCGTTTTTAAAACACTCGATCAGGTCGACCAGGTTCACGGCCACCGGGCAGTGGGGATGGGTCTCGGGCGACAGCGGGCAATTGCTGCACTTATTGAACTCCAGCCGGGTCCAGTCGGGGAGTTCGGTCCGCTCGCGGCAGATCATGCCCAGCGTTTCGTAGTCGAGCGTCACCTCGAACTCGCGCTGGGTGCCGTCCTCGAGCGAGAACGTATAGCGATAGGCCAGATTCTTGGATTGCGAGTCGCCCATAGCCTGCCCCCTTAGCGCGCCAGGACGCTTGCGGGACCGATCTTGGACAAAGATCGACCTCCCCAGCGGCCTGGCGCTGGATGGATCATCTACTCCGCGGGGAGAGTTTGCAACGGGAATTGCGCCACAACCTATCCCTGCGCCAGGTATGTCCGGGCGTCGTCGCGCGACTTGCGGATCGTGAAATAATCATCCAGGCGGCTGCTGGTGAACATCTCGGCGACCTGCGGTTCGAATTCGCACAGGACCAGCCTCTGCCCGGCCCGCTCGACCCGTCGATGCAGGGTGATCAGCTTGCCAAGCATGGCGCTGGAAATTCCCTGCACCCCTTTGAAGACGAGCATCAAGTGCAGCGTCGGCTCGGATTGCTGCAGGTTGAACAGCTCCTCGCCCGTCTTCTGCACTTCGTCGTAGCTGACGAGTGTGGTGGTGTCGAACGAAATGAGCGCCAGGCGCGGCGGCCCCTCTTGGATCTGACAGGCGAAGGTGGTGGGCGGATCGATCATCAGGTCTCGCGCTGTTCAACAAGGAGTAGGGCTACGTGCACCGCAAGTTCGTCCTTCGTCTCTCGTCTCAAATCTCAATCTCAAATCTCAAATCTGAGGTTCCAGTTCCAAGCCAACCGCGGCCGCGATTTCCGTCGCTGGAATCATCGGGGTTTCATGGACCAGCGTGCCGGTCATATGGTCGCCGCACGATGTTCCCATCCGGACATCGACCAGGCGACCGTCGAGCTCCAGTCCGCCGGGAAACTCCACGCGAGCAAAGCGGCAACTTGTACCCTGCGCCACACCGGGGCGATCTGCGGGAGCGCCTTCGACTAGTACCGATAAGCTTCGCCCGACGAGTTGCTGGAAGTAGTGGCCGCGCAGCTCTGATTCGAGTTCCGCTAGCCGCGCCAGCCGTTCCTGCCGCACCGGCGGGGGAACTTGCTGATCGTAACCGGCCGCATCCGTCCCCGGACGAGCGCTGAACGGAAAGGCATGAATCTTTGAGAAGCCGACCTCGCGGCAGGCGGCTAAGGTCTCTTCGAAGTCGCTATCCGTTTCGCCCGGAAAGCCGACGATCACGTCGGTTGAAAAGGCTGGGCAATCTAGCCGCTCCTTCAGGAGCTGGCAGCGATCGATAAAACGCCGGCTTCCCCACCGTCGTCGCATGCGGGCCAGCACCCGGTCGCTGCCGCTCTGCATCGAGATATGCAAGTGCGGGCAGATTCGTCCGGCGTGTGAGGCCAGTACCTCGACCAATTCGCGCGTGACCTCGGTGGCTTCGATACTCGATAGCCGCACGCGGAATGCATCGCGCAGCGGCAGTTGCACGATCTGCTCCAGCAGATGCGAGAGCCGGAGCCAGTCGCGTTTCGGTTTACCCGCGTTCTGCTCCACGCCATAGTGGCCCAAGTGGATGCCGGTGAGGACGATTTCGCGGTAGCCGCCAGCAACCAGACGGGCGATCTCGTCCAGAATATGTTCGGGCGGGCGGCTTGCCAGGTTCGGGCGTACGCGGGGGATGATGCAGTAGCTGCAATCGAGCATGCAGCCATCTTGCACCTTTACAAATGCCCGGCGGCGACGCCCGGTTTGAAAGGTGGAGATGCCCGTGGGGATGTCACGCACTCCGTGGCGAGCCAGCAGGTCGGGGAGTTCGCGCTTGTCGGTGACCACCTCAACCACGCCCGGCAACTGAGCCACCTCGGCCGGGGCCCGCGTCGCGTAACAGCCCATCACGATGATGCGGGCCGATGGGTTCTTGCGGGCCAGTTGGCGAATCGCCTGGCGGCTCTTGGCGTCGCCTTCGCCCGTGACCGTACAGGTATTGACGATGCACAGGTCGGCCGGTTCGTCGGTCTGCGCATCTCGGTAGCCAATGCCGAGCAGTCCCTGACGGACGTACTCAGTCTCGTATTGGTTGACCTTGCAACCCAGTGTGACGGTGGTAAGAGTGGCCGACGACGTCATGCGGGAAATATAGCCGACGGCACAAGGGCGGGACTACCCCATGACAGACCATCGCACGCGACTCGCCGCGAAAAGGCCGATTAGCCGATGCCATGGGTGCGAAAGAACTGACGGATCTTTTCCCAGTGCTGCTGCTCGGCGGCCTGGCTGGCGGCCATTTTCTTGCGCATCGACTGGTGCAGTTGTTCGACCGATAGCTCCATCGCGGCCGAACTGCTCGAGTCTTCGCTCAGCGGATCCGCCGCCTGGGGCGGTGCGGGGAGAAGATTGGAGAGGTCCTCGAACTCGCAGACCTGTTTGATGCCCGGGCGCTCGGTCAGGATCGCACGCTGCAAGGCTTTGGTCAGCTCGTGCAGGCGGTCCATCTGGTCGCGGATCTGATCGAGCTGCTCTTGCTGGAGTTTATTGACCACCTCGGCAGTGACGACGGCCTGCTGGTAGTTCTCGAGCAGTTGCCCCTGCAGCCGATCGCTTTGATTGAGCAGGTGAAAGATCATGACGTCGTAGTTCGACGGGCGATCGTACTGCGGTTCGGCGTCGATGCTGCTCTCGTCGGCCGGCAGAGCGGCAGGCGCGGCCGTGAGCCCGACAGGGCCCGAATACGTTTCCTTCTCCGGTGTAGCGCCATGCACCAGCGTCTGGCCAGGATCGTCGTAGTTGCTGACGACTTCCTCAAAGGCCAGCACGTCGTCGCTGTCGAGGGTGTCCTCACCTTCGGTCTCGCCGAAATCGCTGTCGGCGAGCAGTTCTGCGGCGATCTCGCTGATGTTCGCGGCCGCTTCCAATCGGTCGACCAGATCGTCGAGCGAAGTGCCAGAATCGCCAGCGCTATCTTTCTTTTCGTTGCCGCGAGCCCAGGCGGCAAACGGGTCGTCATCGACCTTGGTTGCCGATTTGGCCGCTGCGCCAGCCGGGGCCGTCATCACGGGAGATTTGGCCGAGGCGGGGCGGGGAGACGACGCGGGAGACAGGGGCCGTGGCGACGATGTTGCCGCGGCCGGGGGACCATCGAGCTTGGCCGGCCGCGCGGCCGGGGATGCTGCTGCGGGAGCGGGCATCGGCTTGTCGGCTTTGCGTGTTCCCGATTTCGAGGCCGATTTGGCGGCACCCTTGGCCGGTGCCGTGGTCACGCCCGAGTCGCTCAGTCCCGATTCATCGGGCGAGCGACCCTCTTTCACGGCCTGCGCCGACTTCTTGGCTTGAATCCGGGGCGGAATCAGCCCCTGCTGCTGATAGACGGCTACAAAGGTCAGCGGACCCACTTTTAAGCGGTCGCCGGGGCGAAGGACCGCCTCGCCCTGGATGCGGGCGTCGCCGATAAAAGTGCCGTTGGCCGAGTCGTAATCCTTCACCCACAGCCAGTCGTCCCGCTTCACGATCTCGCAATGCTTGCGGCTGACAAGCGGGTGGGCAATGACCAGTCCGTTCCCCTGGACGCGGCCAATCGTCATGGGGAGCTTGACCTGAATCTCGTCCTGCGAGGCTTCCCCCTCGACGACGATCAGTTTTGGGTTCATCGCCGGACGGCGCGCGAGCCACGAAGGGAGCCCGACACGACGTTCCTTGCTGGTGCCCGCGCCTTCGCCTGGTGTCACACCCAGATCTCCCGCAGAGTTCGGCCCATATCAACCATCGCACTGGGCATACTTAGCAATGTAACTCGAACGCGCCCAGCGATTTCCACCGGAAACGCCAGGTCGTTTGCGTACCCCGACGGATCTCTAACTCCGCCGGACAGGCGACCTGTCGACCGCCAACCTCTTCTATCCTAATGGCAGTTGCCAGCGGTTGCTACCGTTTTGCCAACATCAACTGCCGGTCAACGGGCCGCAGCTTGCCGCCAGTGGGAATTCAGAAGCATTTGCCGGGCAATGAACGTGCATCCCAATAAAGAAAGCCTCTCGCACCGCGAGAGGCTTTCTCGTATGAGCTGCGAAGCGGTCGAAAGTCCCGAACGTGTGGTTCAGGAATGCCCGGCCCGGGTAGGGAGCTCAATTCCTACCCGGGCCACACGGGCACTCTTCTGGCTTCTGGACTACTTGGTGGCAGCGCTCATCTGCATGACGGGCGCCATGCCCGCCGTGTTGGGCGTTGCCGACATGGGGCCTTGACCGATGCCCGGCGAAGACTCGGTGACCAAGTGAGCCGGGTAGGCGTAGATGCCGTGCTCGTGGATGTCCAAGCCTTCCATTTCGACTTCCGGGCTGACCCGCAGTCCGACGATCAGATCGCAGACCTTGAACGTGATCAGCGCCATGGGGAACGTCCATACGGCACAGGCCACGATGCCCGTCAACTGAGCGAACAGCTGAGAGGTGCCGCCGCCGAAAAAGAGTCCCTTGAAGGCCACTCCGGCGTTCGCAGCGTAGGCTCCTTCAGCAAACAGACCGACGCAGATCGTACCGAAGATGCCGTTCACCAAGTGAACGCTGATCGCACCGACCGGGTCGTCGATCTTCAGCTTGTCGAAGGTCAACACCGAGACCACAACGAGCCCACCACCCATGGCGCCGATGATCAGAGCCGACAGTGGGCTGACCACAGCACAGGGGGCCGTGATGGCGACCAAACCGGCCAGGGCGCCGTTGCAAGTCATGCTCAAGTCAAATGTGCCGAACTTCAGTTTGGCGATCAGCAAGGCCACGATGGACCCCGAGGCAGCCGCCAGATTGGTCGTGACCGCGACGTGGGCGAATCCACCCGAGCCGATGGCCAGCGTCGATCCCGGGTTGAACCCGAACCAACCCAGCCACAGAATGAAGGTGCCGAGGGTCGCCAGGGCCAGGTTGTGGCCGGGCATCAAACCCATCTTGCCATCCTTCAGGTAACGGCCCAGGCGGGGGCCAAGCAGTAAGACGCCTGCTAAGGCACACCATCCGCCCACCGAGTGAACCACGGTACTTCCCGCAAAATCGTGGAAGCCCGTCTCAAACGTCTTTACCACCCAGCCATCGGCGGCATTCAACCAACCCGAGCCGCTCCAGACCCAGTGGCCAAAGATCGGGTAGATGATGGCCGAAATGACGACCGAGTAGATCAAGTAGGCGGAAAAATTGGTCCGCTCGGCCATCGCACCCGAGGCAATCGTGGCGGCCGTGGCGGCAAACACTACCTGGAAGATCCAGCTCGCCATCTCTTTATTGTCCACAATCCAGGCGCCATCAACTTCAGAAAGGCCGCTGAAGAAGAACTTCGTGGTGCCGAAAAACATGGCTGAAGTGGCCCCGTACATCAGGCCGTAGCCGACCATCCAGTACGCGACCGACCCGAACGAGAAGTCCAGGAAGTTCTTGGTCATGATGTTCGTGGTGTTTTTGGCACGCGTGAAGCCGGCTTCCACCAGGGCGAAGCCGGCCTGCATGAAGAACACGAGGAATGCAGCCAAGCACAGCCACATGATGTCCAGTGTCTTGACCAAATTTCCCAGATTAACGCTCACGCTTTCCGCTGTTGGAGCCGGAGCTGCTTCGGCGGCCGGAGCTGCTTCAGCAGCCGCTTCTGCTGTCAGGTTTTCGGCAGCTGGCGGGGTAGCAGGGGTTGCAGGGGTTTCTTGTCCCCAGGCGGGGAGCGAGAGCATGACCGCCAGCACAGCGCCGAGCGGAATCATCTTGCCAAACTTGGCAAAGGAACAACAAGTCATGGGCATGACCTTTCCAGAAGAAGGGAAACGACTACAGGAGGGGAGTGCCGCGCGCAACGGGAGCGCGGAAACAGCACAAACGGATTGCACTAGGAGGCGGGAAAAAAAACGGAGTTGCCAATCGTTGGCAGTTGGGCTGGAGTGTTAGCAATCAGTGTGCCAGCAGTCGCTTCAGCGGCAGCTCAGTTTCCCCAAGAGGTTCGATTGCAAAACATTAGGAAAATTATCGAAATCTGTAAGCTTTTGGATTGGCCGTCGCGCAGCCAGAGCTTGCCCACGAACGTGGCATGGCACTGACGCGAATCGCGGCACGAGCTTGATCCTCAATGGCTTCTCGTTCGTCTCCTCGACCTCAAAGAATAAAACAGCCCTTGGTGGCTCGGACAAGCCACCAAGGGCGACGGTTAAACCGGGACAAACGACCCGGAGAGCCTGCGCTAACTGGAAGCGGCCTCTCAGGCAACTCGCCGGAGAGGCCGCTCATCTTCCGCTCTAGTTGGTGACACCCAACAGAGCTTCTTCCTCTTCCTGAATGATGATTCGCGGCGTGACCATCATCATCAGGCTTTGGGTTTCACGACCGATGCCCACGTTGCGGAACAACCGGTTGACGTACGGCAGCTTATTCAGGATGGGCACCCCGAACTCGTTGCGGCCTTCGCTCAACCGCTTGATGCCGCCCAACAGCACCGTACCGCCGTCAGGCACGCTGACGGTAGTCGTCACTGTTACGAAGGCAAACGTTGGTAATTGCACTGTCGTACCGGACCGGCTGGTCTCGGTGGTCGACTCTTCGTCTTCGCTGTCGTCGTTTCCGTTCTTCGATTTGCCCGTCGAGGTCTTGGTGGTCGTCTCACCGGTGAAGGTGAACTCGTCCACTTTGCCGATCGAGCTGAAGAAGGGAACCAGGGTGAGCCGCACGAACCGCCGGTCGCTGGAGACCACAGCCTGCACCGAGAGGAAAGTACCCTCGGACAGAACCACGATCACCGGCTGGAAGGCAGCCGCAAAGTCACCCACGACGGGGACCACGCTGATGACGAACGGGCTCTGAGCCGTATCCGCCACGAACGCGACCTGACCGTTGAACAACGTCACCTTGGGGGCCTGCAACACGTTCGACCGTCGGTCACCCTGCGAGGCTTCGATGAAGAAGAAGGCCTCGATGTCCGACAGGATCGCAAAGCCCATGGTGGCACCAGCACCCGGCGCGAAACCGCCGAACTGCGGGATAGCCAGAGCAAACGAACCCTGACGGAAGGGGACGTCCAAGTCGGACGAGAAGTTCGGCGATCCGGCGGTCGCGGCCTGAACACCGACCGTGGTCGTGCTGTTCAAATGATCGCGATCCTGCGTGTTACGCGAGCCGTCGGCATTCAGGTTACCGAATACCGAGTAAGGCTTTTCTGCGTTGTCGTCGATGTCGAAGTCGAAGTCGACGCCGATCCGCTCGAAGAAGTTATCGTTGAGCGTGATGAAGCGTACTTCGATCGTCACCTGCAAGTCCTGCAACCGACGCAACTGCTCCAGCAGATCGGCGATCTGCTCGTGCACCTGCTGCGTCTGGCTGATGACGAGCGACAGGTTGGTCTCGAACGGCTGCACCGAGCCACGACCACCGACCTCGTCCCACGACTGGGGAGCGATGGTCGACGTGATCAACTCGATGAGGCTGTCGAAGTCGGCCTGGACGCCGCCGCCCATGCCGCCAGGTCCACCGGAACCGGTGGGCTGGTTGGGGCTCGGTCCGTAGCCGGGGCCCGACTGGCCGCCGCCTTGGAACTGAGCCATCATGTCGGGCGGAAGGACCGCGTTCTTCGAGCCGCCGTCCTTCGAGGCCAGCACGCCCACCGGGCTATGCGCACCGCGTGCACCGCTGCCCATGTTGTTCAAGGCATCGGCATACGCCCCCGACAAGCCCAGCTTGCCGTTCGGGACGAAGTTCGGAATCGGAATCACCAGGTCGGCAACGCTGTACGTCTCGGGGTAGACCTCGCCGTCGCGGAGCTGAGCACTGGTGATCTGCAGCACTTCGTTCTTGATGATGAAGCTCAGACCCATCGGCTCCAGAATCAGATTCAGAGCGCTTTTGAGCATGATCGGCTGATTCAGGTCGATCGTCACCGGCGTGTTGCTGGTGACCCCTTCCTCGGTCAGACCGCGCTGGTCCAGGTGGATGTTGACCTGGGCCAAGGTGCCCAGATACTCGATCACCTCGGCCAAGGGCTTGCCGGCAAAGCGGAGCGAAACCGGGGTCTTCAGCTTCTGCTGAATCTCCAGCTCCTTCTCGCTCTTCTGGCGACGGCCGAGCTTGTCGGCCCCCTTGCGCAGATCCTTGATCTGCTCCCAACGCTTCATGTCGAACTGGATCGGGTTGCGGTCATCCATCGGAGTGCCCGATTCGTTGACCGATTCCAACGCCAGCTCGAATCCCTTGGCCTTGGCATCTTCGATGTCCTTGGCCCGGGTGTAGTTGCGGACAAAACGGCTCTGGATGAGCATGCTCTGCACAACCTGCTCTTCGGGGGCGATCTGCTTGGCCTGGCGAGCAATCACCTCGGCCTCGCGGAAACGCTCCTCGTCCATCAGCTTGTTGTACTTCTCGACCAGCTCGGCCAGCTTCTCCTGCGACTCCTTCTTGTGAGCCCGTTCGCGGTCCAGCGATTCACGTGTGCTGGCGTTCCGCTCCTGCAGCTCGATCCGCGGACGGTTCGTGTTGATCGTCCGCTCGACTTCGCTGGTCGTCAGATCAAGACGTCGGGTGAGCGACGACTTGGCCGCGGCGTCCAGTTGCGAGCCTTCCACCTTGGCCCGGGCTTCTTGCAGCACGGACAGAGCCTTCTTGGGTTCGGTCTCGAGCAGCTTGCGAGCCTCGTACTGAGCCCGCAACACATCGGTCTGCACCGACTTGGCCAACAGATCCTGCGGATTAGCAACGGGAGCCGAAGGGCCGCCCGGCAGAGCCTGCACTTCTTCCTGGTTGTTCACCTGGCGAACGCGAGCGTTGCGCAGGTTCGGCACGAACTTCAAACGGTCCTCGATCCGCTGCCGCAAGGCAGGGTCGATACCGTCCCGCAGGTTATGAGCCTGACGGAAGAAGTCCATGGCCCGATCGTAATCACCGCTGTCGACCGCAATCTCGCCCATCTGGAAGAGACGCATGGCTTCTTCGGTGTACGGACCGGGACGCTGAGCGTACTGATCGGCCTGACCTTCAGGCCGCTGGAAATCGACTCGCTGCACGCCGCCGGGAGCCGGCTGACGGGCGGCCACGTCCTGAGGACGGACCTCGGGGCGATACTCAGGCCGGGGCTGCTCGGCAGCACGAGGCTGCTCCGTCGCCAGACCGGGGTACCGACCTTCCGGACGAACTTCCGGACGCATGGCCGGATCGGTCGTCGGGGTGTAGTTCGGGCGAGGCTGCGCGGCGGCCAAAGCGGCCCGCGCCTTCTCGACATCGAACAGCACCATGTCCGGGTGGAACTCGCTGCCGCTGAAAGCAACATTGAGCGACCGGGCCTCGCGGGCCAGTCGTTCGGCTTTGTCCAGATCGCCGGCGGCAAACGCTTCCGAAGCCATCTGCGTCAGGCGCACGGCCTGCTGCTTCTGGGGATTCGGGGCCGCAGCCACCGGAGCCGCAGCGCGGGGATCCGCACCGGCAGCTACCGAAGGAAGACGCTCGATCCCGCCGGCCGGAGCCGAGGGACGCTCAGCCACCTGGGGCTGACGCTGCTGGGGCTCGCGAATCCGAGGACCCGAGCCACTCTCGGCGCGGCGAGCCTCGGTGATTCGGTCCAGCATCTTGTCGGGCGTGGCTTCAAACGCGTTGTAACGGACCCCGGCGGTCTTGGCGTCATTCGCCAGCCGTTCGGCGTCGTCCAGCATGTTCCACTTCATCATCGCCTCGGCCTGCTCCATGAGCGATTCGGCGTAACGGCGACGAGTCGTTTCGGTGTTGGCTCCACGGGTCCGCTCGGCAGCCACCTGCTCGAACTTATCGACGGCCGCGGCCACCTTGGCCGGCGAGTCCTCGAAGACACCGTAGGAAACCCGCATCCCTTCAGCCTGCGAGACCATGGCCTTGGCACGGCGAATGTCGCCATTAGCCAGAGCCTGGCGTGCGGTCACCAACAGGCGATCGCAGTCGGCCTTTCCGGGAGCGGCGGCGGGAGCGGCTGCGGCCGGGGGGGCCGCGGTCGGAGCAGCTCCAGCGCCAGGATATCCCTGCGGCGTTCCGCCGGGGTAACCCCCGACCGAGAGACGTTCGGGACCTTGGCGACGGGCCTGATCAAGATCAGCCCGGACCTTTTGCGGAGTGTCGCCCAGAGCCAAGGGTCCATAGCGGACCGGCAGCCCTTCGGCGCGTCGCACCAGCGACTCGGCTTGATCAAACTGGCCATCCTTGATGGCTTGTCGAGCGCGGCCTAACAACTCGTCGGCTTCGCGACGGTTGTCGGACGGTTGTTCACCGCCCGGCGCTTGACTGACTGCATGCAGCCCTAGTACGTGCGTCGATCCCCCACTCAGGCCAGCCGCGGCTGCCACCGGCTGATAGCCCAGGGCGATGACGATACCACAAACCAAAAGTTGTGTAGTCGTTTTCAACCCGATCTCCTTTCGAGACTCACTAGAACGCCCTTTCTGAGCAATCACCGGTGGAGGTTGTCGCACAGCGACACGGCGGAACGCGCGATATCAAGACCGTCCTCTATCCGTCGGCCTCGCAGGTAGCGATGCTGTCGGTTGCGGTTCGTTCTCGTTCGCTCGCCGTGGTCCACGAGAATTCGTGGAACGTGAGACAGGCCCCGTTCGGCTAACGTACTAACATTGTTTTGAGAAAAACGTAGACGTGAGGGGGGATAGATACCCAAACCCGAAAAGGGGGTCAACGTCAGTTTCCATCAGAGAAATGAGAGAAGCGCGGGGTGCGAATTGCTAGCGACAGCGAATAGAAGAAGCCCGCCTGGCGCAGGTGCGCCAGACGGGCCATTTGATGTGAGACTTGTAACAATGCGGCGACCTACCGCGGAGTTTCCGACTTCGGCTGTTTGGCGGTCCGCACCCCTCGTAGCGGGCGATTGTCGGCCATTGATGACAGATCGGCTTCGACGCCGTCGATCGCGGCGCTCAACTGATTCACGACCTTGCGATCGGCCTCCGGCATCTCAACACCGGCGTCCTTCAGATGGGTACGGATCGGGGCCATCTGCGACCGGACCGCTTCCAACTGCGCGGGGATATACTCCCCCTTCTCATTGATCACTCCGCCAAGGTCCTGATGCACCTTGGCCAGTCCTTCGCGAGCAGCATCCAACTCGTCCAACGCCCGGCCTTGCTTGCCTTCCATCAGCAGGCTCGTCTGCTGGGCCAGCGCGTTGACGCGAGCTCGCTCGACGCGGACTTCGCCGATTGGCCCGCCCACGACGCGGCCTTCCTGAATGGCAACCAGCTCGGTATGCAGCCGCTCGGCTTCGCCCCGCATCGTGCCCAATTGGGTCCGGGGGACATCGTCAAAGCGCCCCGATGCGTCGCTCAGGCGGTCCCGCACGCTGGCCACGCGGTCGGCCAGAGATTCGAGCCGCTGGAGATCGAACATCTGGCGATGGATCACCGTGCGAAGATCTCGCTGCGAACTCGCCAGGATGTTACGGGTCAACTCCAGATCCGTACGAACCTGTCCCTGCTTATCCAGGACAAACCGGCTGAGCGTGTCATCCAACTGGGCAAAGCGATCGCGGAATCCGTCGAAATCCGTACGCGAGAGCTCGACGACAAAATCGCCGGCGGGCGCGGTCTCGACCTCGACGCGAGCCAGCACCAGTTCGGCCGCGTCCGCTTTCATCCCGGCCGCCAGATCAAGCAGTGTGTCAAACGCCGGCGGAGGAGGCGGCATCTCGCCTCGCGCCACTTTCAACATGGTCAACAGCTCGCCAGTTCGGTTCTGAACACTCGTGAAGCGTTCGCGAATCACTTCACCTTTCAGTTCCTCCAAGGTGCGGAAATCGCGCCCCAACGCGACCGCCCGGGCTCGCGCGGCCAGCAGTCGCGATTCGAGCAGCCCATTGGTCTGCGGGAGCATGTCATCAATCAGTGCCACGAGTTCTTCGCTTTTCGCGACAGATGACTTGATCAACTTGTTCACGTCGATTTGGATCGACCGGGCCTGTCGCGGATGGAACTCCTCGACGCGATCGGCGGGGAGCGGCGCTGCGGGCGGAAGTTGATCGACAGGGGGCTTTGGTTCCGGCGGAGGGGGCGGGTCCGCAAAGGCCGTGTTTAGAGCCAGGCCCAATGTGCAGGCGCTGCCGAACAGAAACAGACGCTGGGTGAGTGTGTGAAACATGGCAGGATCCTTGATACTAGGGGGCGAGAATCGCGTGGCGGAAATGGGCCCGTCCGACGTCGATCGTGGACAATGGAGTCGTGGGGAAGACCGACATGGCCTTGAGGACATGGCCTTGAGACAGTCGCAAAACCCATGCCAACTCCCGCGACCGCTCCTTGAGCGAGGAATCGCCACTTGGCAAGGCATTCCCGCGACATCGCTGCTTCCGCCGGGTCGGCCACCGTGAGATTCGAGTTGGTCGACTCTCAATCCCAGGGAGCGTTTGCAACCCACCTTGATTGATCGTCCCGCGAACAATCCGCCCTCTCGCTTGCCTCGGCCCGAACCATGCGATAGGGTCACCATCTGGATCATGTCTTGATCGCGTTTCCACGCTCGTGGACCCATGTCGCTTCCTCCGAATCCAAAGTCTCCCGACGAAATCTCCACGGTCATCCGCGGCCCTCGGCTGCCGGGGCCTCCGCCCCCGTCTTCCGGCAGCAATGATGCCCCGACCCTCGTGCGGCAGCCGCGTCTGACGGATCTCAATCCCCCCTCGCCGAAGCCCGCCCCCGCGATCCTGAACTTCGGCGAGTACGAACTGCTGGATGAGATCGCCCGCGGCGGAATGGGTGTTGTCTATAAGGCCCGGCATCGCGAACTCAATCGCATCGTCGCGCTCAAGATGATCCTCTCCGGGCGATTGGCCGACGAGCAGGAGGTGCGCCGTTTTTACAACGAAGCCAAGACGGCCGCCGGACTGCAGCACCCGGGCATCGTGGCCATCCACGACATCGGACAGGTTCAGGAGCAGCATTTCTTCTCGATGGAGTACGTCGAGGGGCAGAGCTTGAAGGACCTGATCATCGAGGACGCCCTCTCGCCGGAAGAGTCGGCGGCTTTGCTCAAGAGCATGGCCGAGGCCATCCACTACGCGCACGGCCGCGGGGTGCTGCATCGGGATATCAAACCGCACAACGTGCTGATCGACTCCAATGGACAGCCGCGGATCACCGACTTCGGTTTGGCCAAGCGGCTCGATGTCGGTTCCGAGTTGACAGCTACCGGCGCGGTGCTGGGCACGCCCAACTACATGGCCCCTGAGCAGGCGGCCGGCATGAACGACCTGGTCAGCCCCGCCAGCGATGTCTATGGACTGGGGGCGGTCCTGTACGAAATGCTGACCGGTCGGCCCCCTTTCCGAGCCGAGACCCTGGCGGCCACGCTGCTTGAAGTGGTCGAGAACGATCCCGTAGCGCCGCGTACGCTGAACCGTCAGACTCCGCGCGATCTGGAGACGATCTGCCTGAAGTGCCTGGCCAAGGAGCCCGCCCGGCGCTATGCCTCGGCGGCCGACCTGGCGGGCGATCTTGACCTGTTCCTGCGCGGCGAGCCGATCACCGCGCGTCCGCTCAGTACGCCCGGGCGTGTGCTGCGGTGGTCGCGGCAAAAGCCGTTCCTGGCCATCGTGTGCGGCAGCACGGCGGTCTTCACCTGTTTCCACTTGCTGGCGGTTCTGCTGCTTCGCAACCGAGCCGACGACGGAAACTTCGTCTGGATCGCCAGCGGCATTATCTTTGCCTGGTTTCTGAGCGGGCTGGCCATCAACCGCCTGCTGGAGAGCAACCGCTGGCACGTGGCGGCCGGCTATGCCTTCGCCTTCTCGAGTCTCACGTTGCTCACCATCGGTATGCTGGCCGACCGCGGACCCAACAGTGCCCCCATCATGCTGCTGTATCCCTCGATGGGCCTGACAGCGCTCTTGATCCCCAGTGTGCGCCTGGTCTGGTTCACCACAGGCCTGGCCGCCGCGTACTACCTGGCGATGGCGCTGTACGTACATGCGTACCGACCGGCCGATCGAGTTTCGGCCGAACATGCCGCCGCGTTCCTGGTGGGCCTGGTTTTGATGGGCATGGTCACGCATCTGCTTCTGCGACGAACGCGCATCACCGGCGCCGAAATCTCGGGATCGAAAGCGGGGTCGAAGGGAACGCCCAGATCGTCGCGGCGCTCGTCGCTATCCGCCTAAGATCCGCCGCGCTGCTGCGCTGCGATCTTGGGCAGTTCCTGGTCCAGGCGAAGGTCTTCTTTTCATGCCAGGGGCGGCGTACCCCTGCGCCCCGGAAGTGACATCTTAGTGACATATACTTGTCGTTCCTTGATGTCTCCGTTAGCGTGTTGCTGCGCTGGTCTTGCCACCTCCCTGAGTGTGACCCGGCCCCTGGTCCGTCGCACTCGTCCACAGACATTCACACCCGAAAGGCACCTGCATGGCGATTCACAAGCTCGCGGATTACATCATGTCGCGCGACGACTGGAAGAAGAAACGGGATGGCGCCCCTTACAACGTGCCCAAGTCGGCCGTATCCGGCGTCAGCATCGGCGACAGTATTGCCGCGGTCTACAAATCCTTTGCGCTGGATACGGCCGAGAAGAACTTGAAGGATGCCGAGAAGCTGTGCACCAACCTGGATACGTACAGCAAGAAGGTCAAAGTGAAGCACGCCAAGTTTGCGACCGATATCGTCGACAAGCTGCTCAAGAAGGCTAAGCAACACAAGGACGTGATGGCCGACGTCGTGAGCGCCCTGAAGCAGAAGGATCAGAAGCTCGCGGACGCGGGCTATGCATTTCGGCAGCATGTCGCCGACGCGACGAAGCACCCGCTGAAAGGCGTGGCCGACAAGTTCAATGCGCTCAAGGGTGTGTTGGACTGCATGGGGCTGATCGATGACGGTTCGGTGGCGGTCGCCCGTGAAGCGGGAAGTTGGGTGACCAAGTGCGAGAACGTGAAAGTTCTGTCGGATAAGGACAAGAAGGACATCGAAGCCTTCCTGAAGAAGGCCGCCGCGTAAGGGCGCCGAGCGAGAAGGAATGTCGGCTGATGGCACGGGCCAGCGTCGCTTGCCCGTGCCCATCCGGCCGATCCGCCCCCAACAGCTTCCATGTGAACGGCACGACGCTCGCCCGCATTTCTCACCAGCCTTCTGCGACGCGACGCTCATTTCCATAGCCGTGAAGGTTGCGCGTTTCGAAACGATTCAAGCCCGCACTCGTGCATGACGAGCCAGGCTCCTCGGCTGCAAACTTTTCGAGTTGACGACGTCAGCGCGGGCGCTGGGGTCGGCGCGCAACTTTTCGAGTTGGCTGCCGAGCTCAGCAGGGTTGACGATGTAACTTTTCGAGTTGAGATTAGAAATCGGAAAGCAGTGTTCGCCGGATTCAGAATCTCGAATGCTGTCGGTGTAACTTTTCGGGTTGGCGCGCCACGGCAGCTTCGCGTCGATGCCGCCGTGTAACTTTTCGAGTTGCCGACTCCGCGTCTGGTCGCCCGACGCTCATGTAACTTTTCGCGTTGGCACGCTCCGATAGCTCCGGGTCCAGTTTGGCGGACGTGTAGCTTTTCGGGTTGCCGCCGCCGTTGGGCCAGCGCGTCGATGACCCTGCGCGCAGGGTCATCCCCCGCCCCGGACACAGTGTAGCCGGGGCCTCCTCCTCGAAGAACAAAACTGCGAGCGATTGCTTGTCGGTGGCCTCCTTTTCTATCCATCCGCATTATACCCACTTACTAGATTGATGTCAGATCTATTTGAATATTTTTACTGGATCAAATTTCCGGCAAAGGTGGGGCCGTTGGCAGGGCTTGTTGCACCGACCGTGTGCCGTGCGGGCGCGCAGCGATTCACGCCCCCCTCCAAGTCCGAATGCGAGTGGAGAATCGCAAGCATGAAAGAACGCCGGCCCCTCACCCCGGCCCTCTCGCCAATGGGGCGAGGGAGGAAGAAGCGGCGGGCCGCATCTTGAGGAACGGCCTCGGCCAATAAAAAAAGCCGGGCCGCTTTCGCGGCCCGGCTCTTACGCATGCACTGGAACTTCAGTCCCCCCGGTCTTGGTTCCTGTGCAATGCCTGTTGAACACTCGCTTACGGGGATTCTACGGTGCTGAATCCCGCCTGCTGCATCGCCGGATCGCTCTGTTCTTCCAGATAGCGATCACGGTGCAAGGCGCCGGGCGAGAAGCTGAGCTTGGGAGCCGCACGTGTCGCCGAGACCTGCTTGGCAGCAGGCGTCACAGCGGCAGTCTGCTTTTCCACGAGGGCCGCCTTCTGGACGGCCGAGGGCTTCTCGGCTTCGACGACCTTCGCCACCTCGCTGGTGGCGTCATCCAAGGACCAGGCCTTGGCAGGTTCGGCCGACTGCTTGGCAACCGTCGAAGCAACCGGCTTGGCAGCCGGCTGAGCGACGGGTTTGGCAACCGGCCTGGTGACCGGCGCGGCTTGTGCCGTCTTCAACCCATGGGGTGCCTGAGCGGTCTTGGGCGCCGCGGGAACTCCAGACTCAGCAGCCTGATGTTTTGCCATGCGGGCTTCGGCGTGCTTGAGCGCGACGAAAGGATTCGCCGACTCGTCGCCGTATTCCTTGGCCACGGCCTGCAGCCGATCAGCCTTCTCCTGCATCCGTTCGATCTCGCTGATCCCTTCCTGAGCTTTTTCCATCCCAGGATTATGGGCCAGCGCGAGTTTGTAGTGCTTGCGCGATTCATCCAGACGGCCTTCGGTCGCCAATGCGAACGCCACGTTGGCATGCGCATCGCCCGGCTCGGCGCCGCCGCGATGGAACTCCTGCAACGCTTCTTCCAGCTTGCCGGTATGAGCGAGCACCATGCCCAGGTTGTTGTGGGCACGAGTGTGATCCGGCTGAACCTTAGTAGCCTGACGCAGGCTGACCTCGGCTTCGGAATAGCGCTGCTGCAGATACAGGCTGTAGCCCATATCGCAGTAAACTTCAGCGCTGCCGGGTGCCAGCTCCAGGGCCTTCCTGTAGTGAGCCGGCGACTCTTCAAAGCGAGCCAGTTTATCGTTCAACACGCCCATCCGCAGGTGGAAATCGGCGCGTTTGGGATCCAGCTTGATGGCTTCCATATAGGCCGCCATGGCGGCGCCCATATCTCCACTGGCTTCCGCAGCGCGGCCGCCAGCGTATTTCAAGTCGGCTTGTTGCTTCTTATCGAGCTTCTTCATGTCGAAGCTGGCCAGCGGCGCTTGGCTGCTGGTCATCTTCTCGAAGTTGGCCTGCATATCCGGCTTTTTCCAGGGCATCTGGCAGCCGGTAGCGAACAGTAGTGCGAGACCGGCCGCGGGTAGCAGGCCACGGTGCCGGTCGCACCGTGGCCAGAGGGAGCTAAACAATGACATCTGAAGAATCCTCCGTGACTTTAGGCGGGGCCGACCTACCGTCCTTGACCAGCGCTGACCGCAGAATTGGTAGTGCCGCCACCTGTGCCGCTCGTGCCGTAGGAACCTACGTCCAGATCGGGGTAGACGCTGTAGAAGCCGTAGTTCACACCACCAGCTTCAAAGCTGCCGAAGTACGTGTTGGCGATGATTTCACCCTCGGTGCCGACCAGGCCGCGCGACAGCGGCGTCGCCAGTACGATCCGCTGCTCGGGCACAGCAAATCCACTCTCGTTGAGCAGACCCAGGATCGCCGTCCGACGAGCGTCGGCCAGCGTCATGTCGTCGCCCGACTGAGCGATAATGAGGGGGAAGAAGTTCCGCGGCAGCATGTGGGCCATTTTGGCCAACTGCTCGCGGCCCCGCTCGTTCAAGCGAGCTTCGCCCCGGACAAAATCCATCTCATGCAGGACCATGCGCGAGGCCTCACCGTTGGCCACCATGGTCTTGAAATTGGCCGAGGTGTAATAGCCCAGCGGCTTTTCGCAGAACTCTTCCGGGTATCCCCAGTGAGTTTCCTGCAGACCCGGCTTGTAGTAGTGATCCCAGCGATACTTGAACTTGTCGCGATGGTACTGAACTCGCTGCTTCAAGTACGGCCCCTGCGCCTTCACGTCGGTGGGGGTCGTCTTGTAAGGCCGGCCAGTGCTGCTGCCGGCGGGAGTCCCCATGGTCGAGGTGACCGTGGTGGTGGTCGCGCCCGGCACGCCCGGAACCGCAGCGGGCTCAGGCACGCCCTGGAAATCGCTGCTCTTCACTTCGGCCTGATTCTTCTTGGCAGTCTGAACGGTGGCCTTGCCGCTCTGGCTGGTTTTGGCAGCCGCTTTGCTTGCGACGGGGACCATACCTTTGGGAGCGGCCGACTTGGCCGAGCTGCTCTTGGCGGTGCTGGTCTTGGCCGGCGCTACGCCAGCGGTCTGTTGAATGATCGCGGTCTCCTGGGCGGGCGTGACCGTGACGGTCTCGGCCGCGACAGGCTCATTTTCCTGAACCAGGGCCGGCAACCGCTCCAGAATTTTCGTTCTGCGGCTGCTGGTCGGGTTCTGAGCCATCAAGGTCGAGCTGGCGCCTGCGGCCAGCATCAACCCGACGGCGATCGCCCTGAATGGGTGTTTGATCGGCATCCTATCCGCTCCCTCCGTTAGAGGTCCGGTCCTGGGTAGGCCGGACTCATGTTATGAACAGTATGGTTATGTTTGTTGGTTAGTCAGAGAAACCGACGACGCCAGAGACTTTCCGCTTCTCCAGATTGAAGATGCGACGGAAGCCGATGGGATCATCCCACTTGGTGGTCGACCGGTTGTCGCGACCCGTCCGGCCTTCGAGGCGGCCGAGCAGGTAGGCTTCCAGGTCGTTGGGCTCGTTGATCTCGTCGCCCGGACGACGCGGGACCTGGTTGGGGTTCATGGCCTCGACCAGGTACGGAGTGACCGAGATCAGCAATTCCGTTTCCGCACGATTCAACTGCGAATCGCGGAACAGGGCGCCGACGTAGGGCACGTCGCTCAAGATCGGCGGTCCAGTGCGGACATTGGCCTGGCTCATCTGCAGCAAGCCAGCCATGGCCATCGTTTGTCCTTCCCGCATCTCGACCGTAGCCGAGGCACGGCGAGAGATGAACGAGGGGACGATGGTGCCGCCGATGGCCGTGACCACCGTGAAGTTCGGAGCACTCACCTCGGGCGTGACCGTCAGCCGGATCACGTCGCGATCCAGGACCACCGGGGTGAACTCAACTCGCGTACCGAAGTCCTTGAACGTAATCGTGACGACCGTAGCACCGGCACCACCTTGCGGGGTCGGAACCGGAATCTGACCGCCCGACAGGAAGCTCGCCGGATGACCGCTCAAGGTGGTCAGGTTCGGCTCAGCCAGGACGCGGGCCATCGAGTTGGCTCGCATGGCGGCCAACGTGTAGGCGAAGAACGGGGTAGCGAACACCGCACCCGAGCTCGACAGAGCAGCACCGCCGGCGGCACCGTTTCCGACGGGGAAACCGTTGGGGAACGACGTGCCGATCTGGGGAGCCGACACCAGCGAGCTGTTGCCGTTGCCCCAAGTGAACGAGAAGCCAAGCTGACGGAACGCGGTGCGGTTGACTTCTGCAACCACGACCTTCAGCAACACCTGCTGCGATCCGGGGATCTTGAGCAAGTTGATGACCTGAACTCCCGGCACGCTGCCCGAGAAGTTGCCAGGCCGATTGCCGCCGCCCGAGGCAACGCCCGGATCGGTGTTCGGCTGATCGCCAGGATTGGGGTTGTTGGGGTCGGCGGGAGGAGCATTGGGATCGCCGCCACCCTGTCCACCGGGTCCGCCTTGTCCACCACCGGCATCGGGCGCACCCTGTCCGCCTTGTCCCGCACCACCGGCGGAGCCGCCGCCCGTGGTACGGCCGAGGAGGGCCTGCTGCTCGGCGTTGAGATGCGAAGTGATGGCACGAATTGCGTTGCGCATCTGCATCACATCGCGAACTTCACCCGAGACGAAGACCGTCTCGCGGCTCTGCCGCATGTTGATCACGGCGTCCGGAAAGAGCTCGTTGATGCGATGACGCAGCGTTTCCATGTCGTAGACGACGTGGATACGGAACACATAGTGTTCGTTTTTGTCAGTCAGGATCGTCAGGTCGGTGGTGCCGATTCGGCGTCCGACGACGCGGATCACACGGCTGTTGATGACATCGAAGTCAATCACCTGCTGTGAACCCGCGGCGATCAAAGGCCGCACCTTGCCTTCGCGTGCGATTTCGGTTCGCAGGGTCAGCAAACGGGACGTGCCCGCGATGATCTCGAACTCGCCGTCCACCTTCGAGAGCTGGACGAGGGGGTCGATGCCGATGGGGCCCAACTGGGGCCGGCTCGGAATTTCCTGCACCACGTTTAATCCGGATGTGAAGCCGGAATCCAGTTTGCCGGGGACCGGCTCTGGGGCTTGCTGGGCAACGGCCACCTGGCCGTGCCACGTCCCAGTCAGGATCGCGGCGATCCAGGCCAGGCTGTAGAGGGGGGAGCCTAGGCTCCTCAATCGTCCATGCGGTCTAGGTTTCATTTCAGCTCCACTTCTTCCGTGACGGGCGTGCTGCGTGTTTTCGGTCCAGTCAGCGACACTGTGCCCTGGCCGAACGGAACAGTACGGTTTGGGGTTCCTGGTTATCTGGCTGCCATTCCTGCTGATTTGTTGTGGCGTCGTCTGCGATGCGTCTGGGACTCTGCGTCGAGTTTCCAGGTTGCAACGAAAAACGAGCCTTCGCCTGTAGATCTTCGGCTAACGATTAGCGTCACTTGACCGGATCTGTCGGATTTGCCGACAAAGGGGTTCGGTCAAACTCTGCCGGTCGTACGGCCTTACCGCTTACCGCTCAAGATCCGACCCGACCCGTCGTGCCAAGAGCCTTGAGGGCTCTCGGACATCGGGCAGTGATCGCTCGCCAGTCCGCCTGGAATCGCAATGCGACAACCTGCGGACCAGCATTCAACGTTATCGAGGAAGCAGCGACGTAAGTGCAGAATTGCCTTCCGAATGCCGGTGGTGCCCGCCATTCGGATACTGCCAGAACGTCCGCATTGCTCTTCTATTCCGGCCGCTGATAAACTTTGTCGAACGAACGGCTTGCGGTTCGCCTGCACCTTGCCGCATGACCGGCGGGACCGCCGTAACCCGCACGTCGCACAGGTCGCAACATGCCGTTTGCTCCGTGGATTCCTGGCGTTCCGAAGTTGGCTGTTGTCGGATGCGCGAGGTTCAATCCGGAAGCATGACCCGCAACGATTCGCCGGATCGATCGGCGTTGGGACTAAGCCAGACGGACGCACGGATGCTCGTGCGCCTCACAACCCGCGTTGCCGCTGTGCGTGTGTCTGCCTGAAGCTGCCGCTCTGCGGACGAGTGGTCCGATGCACGTGTCTGTGCGGCGAACTCTCGGGCGTGCAGCTCGTTCCCCCCGGTGCGTCGCCAAGTCGAAGATGGCTATGCGACGTGAAGGGAACGCAATGGTGGCTTGTAGAGGAGAGCGGGCGGTCGCTCAATTCCTGCGCGACGCGCCCGTAAGGCCTATGCGTTTGGTCCAAGTTCCGCGAGCAGCTTACATCCACGCTCGCTTTCAATGTCAACGATCCCTTGCCCGTTGCTTACTGCTTGGTAAAGCGAGCCTGAATCGCCTCGGCGGTGTAGCGCTCCGGGTTCTTGGCGAACTGATTCAGTGTGCTTTCGCCGGCAAACAGAAAGAATCGCCCGTTGTACATGACGCCGAACTCGCGGCGGCCAGGGACCTGGCGGCCCTGATCCAGGGCCAGCACGGGGTCGTCGCCCGAGCAGACAGGGGCAAAGCGATCAGGATCGGACAAGAAAGCGGATTGTTCCGCGGCGCCCACGAAGAGGTACAGGCGGCCGCGATGAATCGCGCCCCACCGCACGTCTCCACGAGTCCACTTGCGGCTCGGCTCGGCCAGCTTCATGGCCTGCGACAACTGCACAGGGCAGAAGCCGTCGAGCCCCAGCGGAGGAGTGCCGGGCGGGAGCGCGGGAGTCTGAGCCACCGCCGGAGCGCTGGCCGCGGGAGCAGCCGGGCGAGCCTCGCGCGGAGGATAGTTGCTCTGCGTTTGCACCGGAGGAGCCTGGCCGCGATCCTTGGCCCAGGGGGCTGGAGCATCGCCGGCGGGCGGGGACTCGCGGCGCGGAGGATAATTCGATTCGGGGCCCTTCGCCAGTACCGTGCTCGGGGCGCTGCTCTTGGCGGTGGCCGCGATCTGGGTCATCTCGTGGCTGTACTTCGCAGCGGCTTTAAAGCCTTCGGTCCGTTCGACCACGCGGCCATCAGGGCTCAGCACCAGGTCAGTCGGCCAGTTCTTGATGCCGAACTGCTTCTTGGCATCGGGCTGTTCGTCGGTATTGATTTTGACGCACACAAAGTGCGGGTCCAGCGATTGGGCCACGGCGGCCTGGTTAAAGACCTCGCGGTCCATGCGTTTGCAGGGGCCGCACCAAGGGGCCCAGACATGAACCAGCACGAGCTTCTGCTCGCGGGCGGCCTGCTGCTTGGCAGCCTCCAGATCCGACTGCCAGCGAATGCCAGCCTCGGTCTTGAGGTTCCTGGCTTGGGCGTCGAGTGGGATAGAGGAGCCGACGCAGGCTACCAAGAGCGCCCAGCCAATGGCCGACCGCCAGAAAGATTTTGGTGTTGCCAGCATGGGCCTATACCTCGGGTAACGTAGGTTACATCAACTGGAAACTTCCGGCCGTCTTTCATCGTCGTCTGTTTGGGGTGGGGGTGAGAAGAAATAACGATTGTGCCGGTTTTGCCAGTTTTTCGGATCGAAGGGGATGAATGGGAGGTTGACACCGGCAGCAGGAAAGCTAAGATATGTCGTAGTTTCCACGCCGGCGACCAGTCGGCTGATTAAGTCTTCGGTTCTTCGCCCACCTCCCCGCTTGCTATCGCAAACGGGCTTCCTCGAGTGGATCGCTGGAACCGTTGGGAAACACGACGCCTCGTGAATGGATGTGATTGCGGGTCGTTCTGAGCTTTCCGTTGGAAGCCGCCTCTGGCCAAAAATCGTCGCAGCAAACGACGCCATTTGCCAAAGTTCCTGCCGACAATCGAGAGCGAAGTAGGCGATCTTAGCGAAGATTCGTCGTGCTAGCGGCTGCTGCTGCTAGCGCTCGCTCATCGCTGGCCCGCTTCACGCTGCCGCGCTTCACACGGGCCGCAGCTTCTTCTTGTTGAGAAGAAGGCCGCCTGTTCGGAAGAGTGCCGCCATTCGTTCGAGGGCCGAATGCTGTCGGGATGCGTCTGGACTCTCTTGCATCCTGATACGCATGGGACCGAAACGCACGGACTGGTCAAGAGGCATGGTTTGACACGCCTGACGAGACTCCTGAATGCCCCCAGTGCCCGTTGGGAATTTCTTTCCCTCGACGCAATGGCGGTATGAGCCTTCCCAGGTTGTCGTGGCTTTCTTTTGGAGTGTGGCGACTGTGTTCCGTAGGACGCTCGCCCATTCTTTTGGGGACTTTGGGCATTAAGTCGCAAGTCCAATCTCGCGTCCGTCAGGCGCAGCTCCAGGCGAGCGTGGATCACTCCACGCGCCGTGAGCTTGTTTGAAGGGTTCACTGAAGTGTCTTACCCGTCAGCATCTCTCTCTGCGATTTTGTGGGCTTTTCTGGCCGGCACGCAGAGGGCACAGGGCAACGGCTAAGTTCGGCGTTTTTCCAGGTGGGAGCATGGCAAAAAAGAAGCGTGGCCGGTTTCGCGGTCGTGGTCCGGGCGGCAGTAACAACGGCGGCCAGGGTGGCGGCGGTGGACATGGTGGTGGAGGCGGCGGTGGCGGCGGTCCTCGGGGACCGGGCGGTCACGGCGGCGGCGGTGGTGGAGGAGGCGGGGGCGGCGGCGGTGGAGGTGGCGGCTATGGCCGACATCGACCGCGCAAGATGATGCGGCCCCCCGGCCAAGGCGGTGGCGGCGGAGCCCCCATGGACGGCGAACCCCTCGAGGGGAACGGCGAACCAGGCGCGATCGAGCCAGCCATCGGCGTCCTCGAGATGCACCCCAATGGCTACGGCTTCCTTCGCGATCCCAAGAAGAACTACATTCGCGAACGGACGGACCCCTTCGTCCCCGGCACCCTCATCGAGCGGTTCCGTCTGCGGGAAGGGATCCTTATCAACGGCCTGGTGCAGCATCACCGCAAGCAACAGGGCCCGCGGTTGAAGGAGATCGTGGACGTCGACGGCCGCAGCCCGGCCGAGTACGCCCAGATCAAAGACTTCGACTCGCTGACGCCGATCAACCCCGAGCAGTGGCTGCGACTGGAGACGGGCCCGACCCCGCTCTCGCCGCGCGTCATGGATCTGCTCACGCCGCTGGGCAAGGGGCAGCGTGCCCTGATCGTGGCCCCGCCGCGAACCGGCAAGACCGTGCTGCTGCAGCAGGTCAGCCAGGCGATCGCGCAGAATCATCCCGAGCTGAAGCTCATGATGCTGCTGGTCGACGAGCGGCCCGAAGAAGTGACCGACATGAAGCGGATGGTCAAAGGCGAAGTTATCGCCAGCAGCCTGGACCGCGATGTCGAGAGCCACGTCCGGCTGTCGCAGCTGATCGTCGAACGTGCCAAACGCATGGTCGAAATGGGCGACGACGTTTTCCTGCTCATGGACTCCATCACGCGCATGGCCCGGGCGTTCAACAAGTGGGTCGGCAACACCGGCCGGACCATGTCGGGCGGTGTCGACGTGAAAGCGCTCGACATTCCCAAGAAGCTCTTCGCAACCGCCCGCGCCTTTGAAGAAGGGGGCTCGCTGACGATCGTGGCGACCGCCCTGATCGACACGGGCAGCCGGATGGACGAGCTGATCTTTCAGGAGTTCAAAGGGACCGGCAACATGGAGTTGGTGCTGGACCGCAAGCTGGCCGACCGCCGCGTGTGGCCCGCCATCGACATCAGCCAGTCGGGCACGCGAAAAGAAGAGAAGCTTCTTCCGCCCGACACGTTGCACGCGGTGAACATGCTTCGCCGCACCCTCAGCTCGATGCATCACGTGGATGCCATGGAGCAGCTCACCAGCCGTCTGGCGAAGTACAAGACGAACGACGAGTTCATCAAGTTGATTCACTCGGCGCGGGTGGGAGTGTAGGGAAGTGGTTAGTGGTTAGTGATTAGAAAAAAGAACGAGCCGGCTGCGAGGGAACTCGCGGCCGGCTTTTTTTGTGTGCGCTGAGGTTAGTCGAGTGAATCGCAGGGTGCGCAGAGTGAAACGAGGCGCGTCGGCTCGTGGATTGCGCCCCCTGAGCATGGAGCGCGAGACGCTGGCTGCTCGACGCCGCATACGGGTGCTATAATCGAAGTCAGGAGACGAATCATGGCCGACGTTCAATCGCTGCTCGCGGATGCTGCCCAACTCCCCGTTGCGGAACGCATTCAGTTGATCGAGGCCCTGTGGGACACGTTTCCCGACGATTCGCTCCCACCTCTCTCCGCAGAGTGGCTCTCGGAGATCCAGAGACGATCTGCCGAGTACGATTCGGGTTCGGCCGTTACGGTCTCTTGGGAAGAAATTGAAGCGAATGCTCTCCTTCGCCTGCCTCGCAAGTCAGAGTGATGCAAGCCATCCGGTACCTTTCAGATGCTCGTCGGGATTTCGACGAATCATTTGACTGGTATTCCGCCCGAAGTCCCGGCGCAGCCTTGCAGTTTGTCGAAGCTGTAAAAGCCGCGATGTCGCGGATTCAAAGCTCTCCGTCGCTGTTTTCGTTCGTTGACCGCGCACATCAGGAATGCCCAATCAAGCGATTTCCATTCCGAATCATTTATCGGAGAGTGGATAGTGAGATCCTGATTGTAGCCGTCGCGCATGCCAAACGTCGGCCAGGATTCTGGACGTATCGTTCGTAGAGCCATGTAGGGGGAAGAGTGAAACGAGATCCACAGTCCCCGGTCGCTCGTGACTACTGTATCAAGGGGGCAAGATGACGCCATTCCTTGAGCCTTGGACGACGGACTACCTACACTCTGCGGACTAGCACGTCCCTATACAGGGTGGAGCAGAGTGAGACGAGGCCCACCGCTTCGGCTCGAAGGTGACGCCCCTTCGTTTTTTCTAATCACTAATCACTAATCACTAACCACTACACTCCCACTACAAAGCCCGTATGGTTGCGACGCTCACCATGGCAGCGGGTAGCCCGCGGGAAGCTCCGTCAGATCGTGGTAGCCGATTACGTCCACGTCGTTGCTATGGTCGCGCACCAGGCAGCGCAGCTGAGCAAGGCTGGCCCGACGTGCGGCATCGTCGTCGGCCCGCTGGGCGGCAACGGCCGACACCGGGTGATCGTCTTCGCTCAACTCGACGCGCAGGTAGTAGGCATCGCCCCCGTGCAGCAGCCACTTGTTCCCTTGCTGGACCGCCACCCCACAGTGGCCCAGCGTGTGGCCGAACAGTGGGATCAGCAGCACTTCGGACGAGAAACCGATGTCGACCGACCGCGCCTCCATGCCGAACCATTGCCGGGGCGAAGGCCCGTACGTCTTCCACACAGGGCCATGGGCGAACTGCGCCGCCACATACCGTTCAGACCCGCTTGCGATGTGAGCCTGTTCCTCTTGGGAGAGATGGACCAGGGCCTTCGGGAAATCGGCAAGGCCACCCGCGTGATCAGGATCGCCATGTGTCAGCACGATGTGCTGGACGTCTTCGGAGCGAAGGCCGAGCGCCTCGATCCGGCGCACGGCCGTGTCGGATTCATGGAGTTGAAAACCGGCCATGTCGATGAGCGACTGCCCCAGTCGTTCCCGCGGATGGCGAACATCCTCGAGGCCGATTCCGGTATCGATGAGGGCCAGGCGCCCGTCATCTTCCAGCAGCAGGCAATGACAGACGACTGTGGGATACGTAGGGACCAGCAGGGTCCCGCAATTGATGTGGTTGATCGTGGTCACGCTGAGCCTCGCGCCTTCCGCTGCCGAAATTGCAACGATAGCTCAGATCACCGGACTGCGTCAGGGGAGGTACGCTGCCGTTGAGGCATACGTTCGAGAGTGCAAGGCAGGCCGGACGCCTGCACCACAAATACTAGATCTCGTCGTTGGGCAGCGTGGCGGCCTGGCGCAGGTTCTCGCCCAAGGCGATCAACTGGCGACGCCCGTCGGAGTCGATCTCCACATCCAGGCGGCTGATCTTGGTGATCTTCCCCTTGTACTGCCCCACCTCGATCGAGTCTCCCTCGAACAACTTGAGTAGCTTGCCCGAGGTCCGGACCAGCACCCACACCTGCGGGCGGTCATCAACCTGCACGATGGCCGAGATGATCGTGTGCTTGGCGTCGTCGAACGCCGGCGGCTTAGGGGCGGCCACTGGGGGTGGAGTAGGACGCTCCACACGCGGAGGAGCCTTCACGATGGGCGGAGGAGGAGGCACATACGCTTGGAAGACATTCCGCGCGCCGATCAGCTTGGTGTAATCCTCGACGCTGGCCAGCGCCAGGCGGTCGGCCGTGCCGAGTTTGTCGGGAACCGTGGGGCTCGCGCCGGGAAGCACCAGCGCCTCGACGGTCAGCGTGATCTTGATCTGCTTATCTTTGAGCGGCTGGAGGGCCATGGAGCGAACCCGGTGCAGCAGGTCAGCCTTATAGAACTCGTAGAAAAAGCGGACGAACTGGTCGATCGTCCCCTGCGCGTTGATCGTGTACGGAAGCTGGTTGTAGGCGGTGATCGTCTGCCGATTGGAGGTCGTACGCGAGACGGCCACGGTCCGCTCGGGCTGCACGTGCGCGTTGCCGAGCTTGACCTTCTCGATCAGGTCGGCCAGCCAGTTCTGATAGAACGACCGGGCCAACGTGATATCCGAAGGGAGCGACTGCTTCTGCCAGCGAGTTACGCGTCGCTGCGCATGCTGCGCGACGACAACTTTGTCGCGCTGGGCCTCGACCTGTTTGGTCAGCTTGGTCAACTCGGCCTGCCGCGCGGCGAACGGGTTGGCAAACGAGCCAGCCAGGTATTGTCCCCCGCCCAGCACGACGACGGCCGCAGCCACCAGACCCAGGATTTTTTCGCGTTTTTGCATAGGATCAGCCTCCGCTCTTGGCCTGGAGTTCGGCCTTGCCCGGAGGCGCGGTCTTTTTGGCCTCCTCTTTCTTGGCGTCGGCTTTCTTCTCTTCCGGTTTCTTGGCGGCCAGCCGCTCCTCGTAATACTGCTTGTCTTCGCGTTTCATTTCCAACGTCGAGTCGAAGCGCTGGGGATACTTCTTGTCCGCCAGGTCTTCGCGAACTCCGCCGCTCTTCACGGCGCGGTGATCGTCTCGCAGATTCTGCTCCAGCTTGCCGACCAGGGCCCGCGATTGAGCGGCGCCTTGCAGCAGGATCTGCCCGCCGGTGGCCGTGGCCGAGATGTTCATCCGCGTGACCAGCGTGTCTTGAGCCGGGGGAAGATCGCGCGAGATCGCCGCCAATTCGTCCAGCCAGTTCACATCGCCGGCCTGCCAGCCTTGCAAGGCCTCGGCGGTCTTCGATTCCTTTTCGAGCGATTGCTCGGTCTTGGTCAGTTGCGCCGATTCCTGGCGGAGTCGGGTGATCTCGCCGTCGTAGTAGCTCGACTCGGCCCAGTACCAGCTGCCGATCGCCAGCACAAAGACTCCTGCGGCGATGCTTCCCAACATGGCGGGACGCTTCTTGCTGGGCGGAGCGGGCCGCCGCTTGGGATGCAAAAAGTCGAAATCGTGCCGCGCGCCTTCAACCGGCGTCAGCTCGTTCAGAACCATGCCGACCAGCGGAGTGAACCGGCCCCGCAACTCGGGCCGCAGGTTCCCCGCATCCGAGCCTAGCTCGCAGCCGGCAAACGGATCGAGGACCACGCTGGCCAGTTGCAGCTCGCTGCCGATCTTGGCCGCCAGTTCGTTGAACTCGCGTCCCGCACCCGAAAGGGCGATCGACTCCACCCGGCGGCCGCCCAACTGATTGGCTACCGCGGCAATCGTACGCCGAATTTCGGACACCAGCGGTCGACCGCTCTCGGGGCTGGCGAACAGATCTTTCGGCAGCCGCGCGGTGCGAGTGAGCACGATCCGCGCGCCGACCAGCACCGTCAGGTCGACTTCTTCGGACTGCAGATCGACCAGCATCCGCACCTGCTCGGCCTCGCCCGGCAATCGCCGCACCAGCAGCGAAGCGGAAGCGGCCGGACGGAGGACCAAGCGTTCCGCGGGGAAGAGGGCCGACAGGCAGACGCCTTTCAACTCGGCCAGCGACTCGGAGGTGATGGCCGCGGCCAGGATGTTGCGCTGCTTGGTCGGGTCGCTGTCGAGCGGAATGAAATCCAGCACCGCATCGTCGGACAGCGCATGAAACTCGCGACGGCCCTGAAAGCGGGCCAGATCGGGCAGTTCCTCGTCCGGAGCGGGGGGCAGCGTCAGGCTCTTCAGCTCCACGCTCGAGCGGGGAACCGCCGTCAGCACCGGCCCGCGCTTGATGCCGCGTTCGCTCATGCCGCGGGCGATCTTCTCGCCCAGCTCGGCCGGCGTCGGTGCAGGGGACTCACTGCCGTGAGCGACGGCCGGGGCCAGTTCAATCGCAAACGCCTGTTCCAAAGCTACGCCCGTCCCGCGCGTGGCGGCAACCACGACTCGGGCTTCTCGCGCGTCCCATTCCAGGGCGATGACACGGGGCATAGGGGGGAAGTGGTTAGTGGTTAGTGGATGCTTCTCACTCTGTAGGGAACGCCCTCCGTGGCGTTCCGCGAAGTTGGAAAACCTTCCGTTACTCGCGGAACGCCACGGAGGGCGTTCCCTACAGAGTCGTTTTTCGACTCAGGGCTACTCCGCTTCAATCCCCAGCGTTTCCAGGGCGAATCCTCGCCCCAAGTGACTGATATCTCTCCACATTACTACGCGGGGTTCCTCGGCGGTAGCATCGATTACCGTCTCGATTCGGGTTGCCGGACCCCCATCCTCGAAATAACCGACAACTTGAGCACGATAGACATGCCCCCCGCCGCACACGAAAGGGGACATCTGCTTCATCAGTTCCAGATCTACCAACCCCTCACCCAGCAGCCAGGTTTCGCTGCGGCGGTTCGGTTTCTCGGCCGACACCTCCGGCTCGCGCTGCGAAATGATCTGATCGGCGATCTCCTCGGTCATGCCCGGAACGCCCATCAGGATCGTCTTGGGGGCCTGATTTACGTTGATCCGCCCGGGAATGATGGGGGACGGATTGGCCGCCACGTTGTCCATCAGGATCGGCAAAAAGGCGTTCATCACCAGCGGCAGGTTGGGGAAAGGGGTTTCCAACAGCACGGCCTGGCCGTCCCCCTCGAACTTGACCTGCACATTGGGCCCGACCAGGTCGAGCGTGTTCTGGATCGTGGTCTTGGCCGCCTGCGTCAGATCGAGCTTGCGTCCGTTGGCCTTCTCGGGCTTGAGGGTCGTCGTGCCGGTGGCCGTGTAAGGCCCGTTCTGGCGATAGGCCACAATGAACGTAGCAAAGTCCGCCCCCATCACCGTTTCGAGATCGGTATAGAGCTGCGTCAGGTCCTCGGCATTCAGGTCGATGCGCGGGGTGCCGTCGGGGCGAAGGTTGCGCTCCATGCTGTAGAGCGTGAGATAGGCCGACCAGCCGCGATTGAGGACTCCGGTCGAGTTGTCGATTCCGCCGACATTGCCCGCCTGTGACTCCTGTGGGTCCATTCGGCCGTTTCGATTGGCATCGGGCCCAAACAGCAGGATCGGCGTGATGTCGCGGACCAGCAGCAGTTCTTCGACCGTCTCCAGCGGGCCGTTCTTCGGCGCGTAGGGAGGATCGAGACTCGAGTAGTAGTCGGCCTCGGCCCCGAACTCGCGAGTGTCGCTGTCTTCGTCTATCCAGTCCAGAATGGCGTCGGCAATGGGCTCGGTCATGCCGGGGAGCGACATCAGCAGCGTTCGGCCGCCGTTCTCCTGATACTGATCGGCCAGGACCAGCGTGTTCAGGTTCAGGCGGGTCGATTCGTCTTCGAGTCCGAAGCGAACGCCATCGGCCAGAACGCCTTCTTCAATGATGGGGGCCACCACGGTAAAGCGTCCACGATCGTGCGCGGTGGAGAGTTCATCCCCTGTGACTTGCACCCCTTGGAAATGGTCGGGGTTGTTGTAGATTCCTCCCGCTTCACTCCGCAGCTCTTCTTCCTGCACGACGAACCGCTTGACCATCTCGACGCCTGAGTCGGCCAGCGAACGGCTTTGGAGCGCTCGCCCGTGCAGATCGACCGCTTGATGCTCCGTGTACATCAACTCGGTGAAGGTATAAGCCGAGAGACTGAGCAGGGCGATGACCACCAAGACCAGCACCAGGATCATGCCGCGGCGCTGCGGGGCGGATCGCCGCGCGGAGCATCTGCGCACGCCTCGACGGGGCTGGTTCGTTGTTCGCGATTTTGCGGGGTGGCTCATGGATTGGTCGTCCCTGCGGGGGGAGTGACCGATGTGCCGATGTTCGTGTTGCTGGAACCGCTGCCCGAATTGGTGGACCCGGATCCCGACTTAGACGATCCCGAGCCGGACTTGCTGGAGCCGCTCGAACCGCTCGAACCCGATTTACTGGAGCCCGACGAACCCGACTCGGTTGTCGGCGCCGGCTGAGGTTGAGCCTCGGGTTGTTCTTCGGTCGTTCCCGTGGCGGCCGCGGGGTCGGGCAGACGCGCGGCAGGAAGATGTACGACCAGGCGATAGATGAAGACGCCCCCTTTGCTGGCTTCGTCCAGTTCCGAAACGGTTCGGGCGCCGGTCCAGGGCTCTTCGGTCCCCGAGCCCGGCGAACGGATAGCCAGGGACACGTCGACCGCCAGGGGAAGCCCCTCGCTGGCTGTCGAATCCCAGGCATCGAGCCACTCGGTCCCGTCGAAGTAGCGGAACTCCAGGGCTACGACTTCGGGGGCGAGCAGCTCGCCGCTGGAGTCGAGCCCGGACAGGTTGCCGTTCTCGGCCGCCCAACTGGTGACCGCCCGATCGAGTTCTCGCCGCACCAGCCCTCCGCCGCCCGAGGTGGAACTGACATTGGTGGCTGACGTGCTGGATGTGGGCCCGCTCTCACCCAGGTAGTAGGCGACGCTCTTCACGTCGCTCGTTTTGTCGCGAATCGCGCCCTGCGCGGCGAAGGCTTCGTACTGATCGAGTCGCGGCAGACGGCTGACGTCGACCTGCAATCCGTAGCGATCGCCGTAGATGCCGGGGATCGCCTTGGGGGCAATCGCGTCGGCCGGCGTTTCGGCAGGTGTCTCGCTGGAGGTCTCGGTGCTGGCCGGCGTTTCGGTTCCGGTTCCCGTGGCAGTTCCACCTGTTCCACCAGTGCCCCCCGTTCCGCCGGTACCGCCCGTCCCCGTCCCCGTCCCCGTGCCGGTGGCCGAGGCGAGCAAGCTGCTGGCCGCATCGGTGGCGCTGGGCATGGTGACCAGCGAGGCCACGTCGACCGGCTCATAGCGGACCGCGCTCCGCAGATCGTCCGAGATCTTTCGCAGGATGGCCCGGGCGAGCTGCGCCTGCTCGACATTGGTGCGCGTCGTGTCCGTGACCCGCAGTTGCAGGTCGATCGCCACCCAGAGCGCGGCCACCAGCAGCGAGGCCAGGCCCAGGGCCAGGATCACCTCGAGCAGCGTGTGCCCCGAACGTCGAGCCATCACACGTGAAATGCGAAGCGAGCGCGTCATGGCGAGGCCCCTTGTCCGGTGCTGGGTGTTGAAGCGGCTGCGCCCGTTGTCGACGTAGTGGAACTGCTGGCCGCGGCGGCCGCTTCAGCGTCGGCCTCGGATTCGGCCAGCACCACGCCCGGGTCGGGAATCCAGCGAACCAGCGAGAATCCGACCGGTCGGGCGAATCGCCCCGGATCCTGCGAGACGGTGAGCCGGACCGAGACCAGGCCCGCGGGGCCGTCGACCGCCGCCATCTCGACGGTGTAGACCCAATCGCTCAGTGCGTCGTAGCCTTGCTCTTCGCCTTCGGTCTCCACAGCCCCGGCCAACGAGACTTGCGAGACGGACTCGACAGCCACCACCCCGGCAGTGATCTCGGCCATCTTGGCTTCGCACAGCAGTTGAGCTTCGCTGGCGGCGCTGGCCATCTGCGAGTGCCGCAGGCCGACGTCTGTCAGCACGCCGATGGCGGCCATCGACCCGGCCAAGATGGCCAGCGACAGAATCACCTCGAGGAGCGAGAAACCTGAGCGCAGACGTCGATGGATTCGTGATCGGTGCATGGCGGAGTTCATTCCTCCACCAAGGTGGCCACGCCGGTCAGGCCACGCAGTTGCACCACGATCTGCCGGCCGTGCTCGTTGGTCAGCAGTACCTGAGCGGTCGACGTGGTCCCATCGGGATAGAACAGAATCGGCGTCGACCAAGCTTCGCTCATCGCGCCGGCCTGGGGAGCATCGCCCCCCTTGGCCGGACGAATCGAGTCGGTGCTGTTGCTGATCTGCACGGTCCCTCCGCCTTGCAGATGGGCGGCCCGGGCATCCTCGGCCACCTGATCGGCCACAAAATGGATCCGCTCGGGGAGCGTGCCGCCAGGCGAAGCAGGCGCCGTGCCGACAACATAAGGCGTGGCCGAGAAGTCCTCGGCCCCTTCAGGGGGCGCTTCGGCCTCTTGGAACTCCCAGGGCTCGACACGGAAGTCGCCGGTCCCGGCCTGGTACTTGAAGGAGTGGACCAAGCCAGTGCTCATGGCCTGCACGCGAGCAGAAGTCCACTGAGCCCGCACCAGGTCGGCCGACTTTCGCAGCCGCGCCGACGCGAAGGGTTTATCGAGCGAAGGCCACAAGAGCGCGGCCATGCCTGCGATCAGGGCCAGCGTGAGCAGAATCTCAACCAGCGTGAAACCTTTCACAAGCCCGACGCGCCAGCGAGGGGAACGCCGGACGATCGAGCCAGACGTTTCCAGGGTTCCCCTCGCTGGCGCGTCGGGCTGGTGATGGAGCAGGACCGCGGTGCGCGCAAAGCGTCGCCGCGGTCCTTCTCTTTTCGCAATCGTCAGCCAAGGCTTCGCCATGGATCACGCGTCCGGCCAGTTTCCGACTTCATCGCCCGAGCCATCGACGCCATCGGGACCCATCGACCACAGATCGAACCCGCTGGGGTTCCGCTGGCCGGGGTACGCGTATTGATAGGGATTGTTCCAGGGGTCCATCGGAACCGATCCCTTATCCAGGTACGGGCCTTCCCACTTGGCCGGGTTCCGCACGTCGGCGGGCCGCGCGATGAGCGCGTTCAAGCCCTGCGCCGTGCTGGGATACTCGGCCATCGCCTGAGCGTAGAGCTTCAGCGAGCTCTCGAAGCCGCCGATCTGCACCCGAGCGGTGTTCTTCATGGCTCCGCGCTGCGTGTTCATGAGCGGCAGGCCGACAAAGGCGACCAGCGCCACCAGGATCAACAGCACCAGCAACACTTCCACCAACGTGAACGCCGAGCGACGGCTCTTAATCATCCGTTTCGTAGTCTTCATCGCGAATCCTCCTTACTTACCCATCGTAGAACTGAGCTTGAAAATCGGCATCAATAACGCCACGGCCACTACCAGCACAATGCCCGCCAGGACGACGAGCATCAAGGGCTCCAGCAGCCGCACGGCCAGATCGAGCTGACGCCAGGTGCGTCGATCCAGGCCGTCGGAAATGTCGGTCAGCACTTTGTCGAGGCTGTTGGCCTCTTCCGCCACGGCGATCATCTCGACCACCGCTGGCGGAAAGTATTTTGATTCGGCCAAAGGTTTGGCCAGGGTCGCTCCGGCCGTGACGTTCTCCCCCGCCTTGTCGATGGCCATCGACAGCACCTTGTTCGTTGTCGCAGCGCCACTGACCGAGAGGGACCGCAAGATCGGCACGCCGTTCTTGAGCATCGTTCCCAGGACGCGGCAGAAGCGGCTGACGGCCAGATTCAGCAGAATGCCGCCGACCAGCGGCAGGCGGAGCTTGTAACGATCGCCCCACAGTCGGCCTTCGTCGGTGCCGAGCCATTTGTGGAAGAAGTATCCGCCAATGGCCAGGGCTCCCAGCAGCCACAGGCCGTAGGCCTGCAGGTTCTCGCTCAGCCACAACAGCCACTCGGTGATCGTGGGCAGTTCGCCCCGCTCGCGGAGCCGCTCGAACAGTGTGGCGAACTTGGGGACGAAGAAGACCAGCAGGATCGTGACTACCAGCGTACCGATGCCCGCCAGCACGGCCGGATAGGCCAGCGCACCCAAGGTGCGGCTCTTCAGGTCCTGCTGCTTCTCGGTGAAGTCGCCCACCTGGTCCAGTGCCTCTTCCAGGAAGCCGCCTTCGCCACCGGCCCGAACGACGTTCACGGCCATCTCGCTAAAGACCCGCGGGTGCCGCGCCATGGCGTCGGCCAGGGTGCTTCCCTCTTCCACATCGGCCTTCACGCGCCCCAGCACTTCCTTCAAGCCGGAGTGCGACGTCTGCCGCTGCAGCACGTCAATCGAGCGCAGCAGCGGCACGCCCGAGCGGAGCAGATCCGCCAGCTGCCCGTACGTAGTGGCCATCATCTGGCCGCCGACCCGTCGAGCGCGCCAGGCCGTGGTGGCCGCGCTGGTCTCGCTCGAGACCTGCACCGGAAAGAGCGACTTCTGATCGAGCACCGCCAGCACTTCGCGCTCCGTCTGCGCAGTGATCCGCCCGGTCACTTTTTGACCGGCGAAGTCGCGCGCGATGTAAGCGAAGTCAGGCATGGGGGGAAGTGGCTAGTGTTGTTGCAGCGCTGCGGATTGTTATTTGTAGGGAACGCCCTCGGTGGCGCACCGTGAATCACGACCGATGTCACTTATTCAGGGGATCTGGCATAGGGGGGAGTTTTTCAGAACGCTCGGAACGCCACGGAGGGCGTTCCCTACAGACCTCACGTCGTCAATCCATCCGCCTTGGCCACACGCACGACTTCTTCCACCGTCGTCTTGCCGCCGACCACTTTTCGCCAGCCGTCGTGCCGCAGCGTCCGCATCCCCTGCGCGACGCCGGCTTTCTTCATGGCCCAACTGCTGGCCCGATCGTGGGCCAACTGGCGGACCGCTTCGGTGGTGACCAGCAACTCGAACAGCCCTTGGCGACCGGTGTAACCCGTGTGGCGACAGGCCTTGCAGCCCTTCGGGCGATACAGCTTGCCACCGGCTTCGGCCAGGTCGTCGCGCGGGAAATCGGCCGGCAACTCTTCGTCGTTGGGGACGTAGCTCTCTTTGCACTCTTTGCACAGGATCCGCACCAGACGCTGGGCCATCACCGCTTCGACGGTGCTGGCGACCAGAAAGGGCTCCACCCCCATGTCAATCATACGGGTGTACGCGCCGGCAGCATCATTGGTGTGCAGCGTGCTGAAGACCAAGTGGCCGGTCAGTGAAGCTTGAATGGCGTTCTCGGCGGTCTCCAGATCGCGGATTTCACCCACCAGCACCACGTCGGGGTCGTGACGCAGGATGCTGCGCAGCGAGGCCGCGAACGTCAGGCCGATCTTGGGATGGACCTGGATCTGGTTGATCCCTTCCAACTGGTACTCGACCGGGTCCTCGGTGGTGATGATCTTGGTCTCTTCGTCCTTGATTTCCAGCAGCGAGCTATAGAGCGTGGTCGTCTTGCCCGAGCCCGTGGGGCCGGTGACCAGGATAATGCCGTGCGGCAGGCGGATGAGGTCCTTGAAGATCTTGTACTGATCCTCTTCCATCCCCAGCTTGCGGAGCGAAAACTCCATGCGTCCCTTGTCGAGGAGCCGCATCACGATCCCTTCGCCATGCAGCATGGGGATCACCGATACGCGCACATCGATCTCGCGCCCGGTGACCTTCAGCTTGATGCGGCCGTCTTGCGGCAGGCGCTTCTCGGCGATGTTCAGTCGGGCCATGATTTTCAAGCGACTGATGATGGCCGCCTGAAAGCGATGAATCTCCGGCGGCACCGGCTGAGCCTGCAGCAGGCCGTCGATGCGATAGCGGATCTTCATGCCCGACTCTTGCGACTCCAGGTGGACATCGCTCGCGCGGTTGTCGACCGCTTCGATCAGAATCTCATTCACCAGGCGGACGACCGAGGCCTCTTGCGCCTCTTGGGCCATCTCCGAGCCGTCGCTCTCGATCTCTTCCAGCAGCTCGACCTTGCGGTCGGCTTCGCGGGCCATCAGCCCTTCGATCGTCTCGCTGCCGACGCCCAGGTGCGTTTTGACCAGCCGAGCGATCTCGTTCTTGCTGGCCAGCACGGGCTCGATCGACAGCCCCGTGGCATTGCCCAACTCGTCGAGCGGATACAGATCGAAGGGGTCGCTGGTGGCGACCGTCAGCGAGCCGTTCACCCGGCGAATCGGAAACAGCCCCTGGCGATACAGAAACCGCTGTGGAAAGTTGGCCAGCAGCGTCAGATCGATCTTGGTCTCGGACAGATCGATAAAGTCCAGCCCGACCTCGTCGCCGATCGCGCGCAGGGCGGCTTCTTCGGTCACAAAGCCCAGGTTCACGGCCACCTGGTCCAGCCGCGAGGCCTCGCCGTTTCCGTTCCCCAGGTTCGTATAGGCGGTCCGCGACAGATCCAGTTGTCGCTGGTCCAGCAGTCCCCGTTTCAGAAGAATTTCGCCAGCTTCCATCGACTACCGATCAACGAAGAGAGAGGTCGCGTGACAGACTTCAGACCATCTTTGTGGTGCAGGCGTCCCGCCTGCTTGCCTTATTTGTGGTGCAGGCGTCCCGCCTGCTTGCCCCTCGCGGGATCTTCCCCGTGAGTGGCACCACGTTCCAAGCTAGTTCGCAGTTACCCTGAATCCACAGCGGATCGGCCGGTTGGCGTTGGCTTTCCAGCGATTTACAGGTGCCGCTGGGCCGATTCGTCACAACCGCGCCAATCGATCGAATGGGAAACCTTGAGTGTACGGTTTTTGGCCGGGGCGCGCACCCCGACTCTTTGGTGGACCATGCTCTGAATAGAGTTACCGCCGAAAAGGGGAACTGGTTTCAGATCCGCCTCAGGCTCAGACCTGTAGGTTCGCAAAGGGCCCCCACGGCCGGCGACTTTACAAGGTCTGCGTGAAAACACCCTCTGGCCCCACGGCCAGAGGGTGCAAGATTTGACCTCAAACACTTGCTAAAGACAGCAACGGGTTGCTACTCGGCCTTCTTCTCGCCGCGCTTCCCCTTGCCAAAATTCCCGCCGCCGAAGCCGGCGCCCTGGGGCATCTCGAACTTGGGGCCCTTCAGCTTCTCAAAGGCTTCCTTTTGCTCCGACGTCAGCACGGCCAGCACGCCCTCTTCCGACTCCTTGCGGAGTTCGGCGAATTTTTCGCGGGCCTTTTCGCGGTCCTCGCCCTTGCCGGCGCCTTGGAACGCTTCGCGCATCTTCTTGCCCGACTCTTCACGAGCCGCGGTCAGCTTCTGCTTCTGGTCGTCGCTGATCCCCAGCTTCTTGGCTACGTCCTCGTCGGTCAGGGCCGACAGGCCGCGCTGCTGCAGGCTGATCTGATCGAGCCGCTCGCGCTGGTTGGCCAGCAGGACCTCGGTCGCCTTGCCTTCGACTTCCTTGGTCTTCTCGGCGACTTTCTTCCGCAGTTCTTCCATCTTGGTCTCGCGCTCTTCCTTCGACAGATCGCGGACGCCCGAGAAGATCTCGCGGGTTTCCTTCGCCACTTCGTCGCTGATCCCCTTGAGCGAGGTCTTCTGCTCGTCGCTCAGATCCAGCTCTTTCTGCACGGCCTCGTTGGCCAGCAACATCAGCTTGCTGCCGCGGTTGAAACCGCCGGCACCGCCGGGACCGCCGCCGCCGAACTGCCCTCGCTGCTTCTTGGGCTGATCTTGGGCAGAAACCATGGCGGGAACAGCCAGGAACATCAACAGGGCCATGCCGGCCCAGGCAACTGCCGCCATCGGTTTGGTGCGATTCGTCACGGGTGATCCTTTCAAAGCGAGTCAGGTGGGGTGACCAGGCGATCGAGCCAACAGACGCGGATCGGCCGGCCAAGGGGGGACAATCACATGAGAATTTTGGGGAGGTAAAGTGTGCTTGCGCGCTCTCTCCAAGAAACTAACCCTGCCCAGCGGGGCGAGTTCCGGCCGAAGTTCGATTTTTTTGTCTCCAATCGACTCAGAAGCTGATGGGCCCGCACAAGATAAGCTGGAACCAGGTTCCCGCGGGACCTAAGATAGAGGTGCGGGGTTCAATCCTCGTCGCACCGGCTCGTTCTGGGCTCGCGGTGCGCAAAAACTCGCCTCTTGCTAGCACGTGGAGCCGTCCCTCCCATGGCAACAACACCGTTGTTTCGCCGGTTCGCCTTTGGAATCACCCTCCTGGCAGGGGGCATGGCAAGCGGACTGCTCTGGGCGCAAGACCGCGAGGAACGGGAAGGGCGTGAATCGCGCCGCGAGTTTCGCGGCGGGGATTCGAAGGGGGGCGAAGGCGGTGAACGCCCTCGCTTTGGCGGACCTGGCGGCGGCGGCCCCGGAAGCGGGGGCCCCGGCGGTCGGGGCAATACCGAAGAGATGCTGCGAAATCTTGACACCAACAAGAATGGCATGCTCGACCCCAACGAGATGGAAGGACCGGCCAAGTTCTTTGTGCCGCGATTGGCCAGCGAAGCCGGACTCGATCCTTCGCAGCCCATGCCTATCGACCAACTCCTCTCAGCACGCGAAAAGATGCGAGCGTCCGGTGGCAGCCCCTTTGGCGGGCCTGGCGGACCGATGGGCCCTGGCGGTTCCGAGCGGGGCCGTGAAGATCGTGATCGCGAAAAAGACCGCGACCGCGAAAAAGATCGTGACCGCGATTCGCGTTCCAGTGAATCGGTCAGCTCAGGCTCTAGTTCTAAAACCGCCGACAAGCCCTTGGTCCCTGGCTTTGGTGAAGACCTGCAGGTGGCGGCCGTGGCCGGTTTCGGCGGCCCCGAGGGGCCCATCGCAGGACTCGCCGGTCGTGACAAGGCCGATGAATACGCCAACGATCTGCTCAAGCGTTACGACAAGAACAAGGATGGCGCGATCGATTCTGAAGAATGGAAAGACGGCCGCTGGTCCCCCGAGCCGACCGAGTCCGATACGAATCGCGATGGCAAACTGACGCGCGACGAGCTGCTGGCCCGCTACGCCCGCAAGAATCCTCCGAAGACGAGCGGCACAAGCGGCGGTTCGACGGCCACAGTCGCCGCGCCGATGGGCGCGGGTGGTTCCAGCGCCGATCCCGACGGCAAGCTGCTACGCTTCGCCGAGAGCATGATGAGCCGCTACGACGAAAATAAAGACGGCATCCTGCAAAAGGAAGAATGGTCGAACATGCGCGGCGATCCGGCTGCGGCCGATAAGAACAACGACGGCCTGATCACCAAAGAAGAGCTCGCCGAGCGTCTGGCTGGTTTTGGCGGCGGAGGGGGCGGTTTTGGCGGCGGTCCCGGTGGTGGCGGACCCGGCGGCGGCGGACCCGGAGGCCGCGAAGGGCGTGAAGGAGGCCGCGAAGGGGGAGGCGGCTTCGGCGGCGGAGGCGGCGGGTTCGGCAGCTCCTCGGCCTCGTCCAAGGCGTCCACCAAGACGACGGGGGGCAAAGCCTACAAGTTCATTTCCCCCACGGCCCGACTGCCCAAGGGCGTGCCGACCTGGTTTACTCGCAACGATGCCAACGGCGACGGTCAGATCGTGATGTCCGAGTTCTCAACGACCTGGAGCGATTCTAAAGTCAGTGAGTTCAATAAGTACGACATCAACGCCGACGGACTCATCACGCCCGACGAGGTGCTGGAAGCGGACAAGAAAAAGCCCTAACTTTCTTCGCAGTTGGACACGTCCGTTTATCCTGGCCAGTTTGATCCGCGCCCATCGGCAGCCAATGCTGTTCGGTGCCCAAATTACGTAAGCCAGACTTTGTAGGGCGCGTAACCGTAGTATTTCGGCCGCGAGTCCAGACGGACGTGGAGCCACGACACTCCGTAGCCAGCTGTGCTGAGCCAGATCGGCTTGGCCGCGCGCCAGAACCAACTCTTCGATCGAAGCTTGTCGTGCATCTCGTGCCCCACGCACTTCCACAAGGCATGTACCTGCTCTTCAGGGGCGTTCCGCACGAAATCAGCCAGATGGCCATAGGCCAGCGGTCCCACGACAGGAATGGGGGCGATCAGAAAACTGCTGCCGCTGAGATTCGGGAAGCTGACGACTCCGTCGGTCGCCTGCGGGAAGTGCTTGGAAAACGGCTCGGGATCCGGAGTTCCCTGCAAGCCTGGACTGTTGAGCAGCACGAACTCGAACGGTTGGCTCGCCGTTGCCAGGTTCACGGGCGGAGTCTCCCAACGAAAGGCGCCGAACGCTGAGGATGCCAGCACGTGGACGAAGAACTTTCGGAAGACGGCGTCGGCTTGCCAGAGTTCGATCGTTCGCTCATAGGAGACCGGCAGCTCACCTTCGAACAGAGAATGCCGCTCGATGCGACCTTCGTCTTCGACGACCTTCAGCGTATGCCACATGGAGAAGTCCTGGATAGCGCGGGTCGTCGTAACGGAATCTATCGCAAAGCGATGAAGAGGTGCGAAATTGACCTTCGCCTTGCGGGGGCCTATGCTGACCTCACTGTAGCTTAGTTCAATGGTTTCGCGGGAGGCAGACCTTCAGGATCGGGGAGTGGGCACAGCGACTTAGCAATCTGTCCGGTGTTACGCCGGGCGTGCTTCCGTGCCAGTCATTCGTCACGTGTCCGGTCTTCACCCGAGAACTCACGCTAGTACCGGCCCGCTACTGAGTCGAGACCTCCGGTCTCCGCGGGCCCACGGTACTAGCGGAGTTCTCTTAAGTGGACCAGACACGTCCGCAGGGCGTACGTAAATCCCGCCCGCTCTCCGATCCCGAAGGCCTGCACCACAAGGGCGGCTTGTGTCATGTGCGGAAGATTCACGCTGCGTGCGGCTCCTCAGGAACTGGCTGACTACTTCGACCTGACCGAGTTGCCCGATCTGGTCCCTCGCTACAACGTAGCCCCCACGCAATTGATTGGCGCGGTGCGGGATGTAGCGGGCGTGCGGCAGTGGTCGTTCCTTCGTTGGGGACTGATCCCGCGCTGGGCCAAGGATCCCAAGATCGGCAACTCGCTGCTGAATGCCCGCAGCGAGACCATCGCCACCAAGCCCTCGTTCCGCTCGGCGTTCAAGTCGCGGCGCTGTCTGATCGCGGCCGATGGCTTCTACGAATGGCAACGCCAAGGGAAAGCCAAACAGCCGTACCACTTCCACCGGCATGGCGACCGGCCGATGGCCTTTGCCGGCTTGTGGGAGAGGTGGGAAACCCCCGACGGCCGGATGCTGGAGAGTTGCACGATCGCGACCACCTCGGCCCACCCGGTCGTTGCTCCCGTGCACGACCGGATGCCGGTCGTGATCCCACGCGACGACTTCGCCCGCTGGCTGAATCCCGCATCGAGCGTCGATGAACTGCAAGCGCTGCTGCGGCCGTATCCCGGGGATGACCTGGAAGCGGTGGCCGTCTCGTCGACGGTGAACAGCGCGAAGAACGAAGTGCCGGGTTGCCTGGAAGCGATTGCGCTGTAGGGAACACCCTCCGTGGCGTTCCGTGAATAAGGAACGGTCTCCCAAATTCACGGTGGTCCACGGAGGGCGTTCCCTATAGACGCTACTCGGCGTGTTGCACGTGACGGATCACGCCATGCGGGCTTCGGACAAGTCGTCGAGCCAGCACTCGATCAGATTCGACTGATTCGCGTTGCGGTCGATCTGGTTCAGGGTTTCGACGCACCGGTCCAGCGAGGCGGCGGTCAGCTCCTGATTCGCCGGCCAACCGGCCAGGGCATGGGTCGCGGCCTGAGCCAGTTCAGCATCGCTGGAACTGGGGGCCCCGCATTGTCGGCGGAGCATCTCGCGGTACAGATCGGCGGCAAAGCCCACCACCAGCCGCAAGCGATCGCGGCGCTGAGCGGCCTCTTTGCCCGCCTGATCGACGAACTCGGAAAGCTCCGCCGCAAAGGCCGCGCTCTTCTTGTGCGGCGCGGCTGCATGTTGCAGCAGCCGGGCCCGAAACGTCCACAGCTCGGGGTCGGCCAACTCCATCGCCCGTTCCAGGCTACCTTCGCAGTGCAGCGACAGCCGGCGAGCCTCAGCCGGGTCGTCGACGGCGCCGGTCGAAAGAAGCAGACGTTCCACAATGGCCGGCTCCAGCGGGCGGAAGCGAATGATCTGCGACCGCGAGCGAATCGTCGGAAGTTGCCGCTCGGCGCTGGTACCGATCAGAATCAGCATCGCCTGCGGCGGCGGCTCTTCCAGCGTCTTGAGCAGGGCGTTGGCCCCCTCGACCTTGAAGTGGTCAGCGTCGTCGATCACGGCGATCCGGCGTCCGCCCATGAACGGCTTCAGGCCCAGTTCGTACAGCAGCCCTTCGCGCATGCGGTGCTCGTCGCCGCCGATCAGCAGTTCGAGCGGTATGGTGGCTTTGTCCTCGGGCTTGGAAACCCGCAGCAGATCGGGGTGCGATCCGGCGGTCACCTGCACACACGAATCGCACGTTCCGCAGGCGGTCTTCGCCTGGCAAAGCAGCATCTGCGCCAGCTTCACGGCGAACGTCCGCTTGCCGATTCCGGCTGGCCCTAGAAACAGGAACGTGCTGGCCAGACGCCCTCGCGCCAGCGCCGTCTCGAACTCGGCGGCGATCTCGTCGTGTCCTTCGATGCCGTGCCACATGGGATGGAAGGGGCTAGGGGAGAGGGACTAAAGGTTCGAGGCAAGTCGCTAGTGAGGACTCGTCGGCAGCAGACGCGACACGGCGGCACGCAGGTCGCCCGCGACGCGTTCGATTGGCTGGTCGGCGTTGACCACGACGATGCGTCCGGGCGTCCGGGCGGCTTCTTTCAGGAAGCCTTCGCGGCGCAACGTCCGCGAGTCGCCCCCTTCGCGTTCCATGCGGTCGAGCGGACGTCGCAGCCGGGCTACGGCTCGCTCCGGAGGCATGTCTAAAATCATCGTCAAGTCGGGCAGGCGTCCCTGGCAGGCGACGTTGCCAATCGTCCACAGGCTCTCGACATCCAACCCGCCGGCGTGCCCCTGGTAGACGACATTCGAGACCAGGAAGCGATCGGATACGACCGTCTTGCCTGCCGCCAGGGCCGGCTCGATCACCTCGGCCACCAACTGTGCCCGGGCCGCCATGTAGAGCAGCATCTCGGCAGGCCGGGCAATGTGGGCCTGGCCATCGAGCAGGATGCCGCGCAGGGTCTCGCCAAGCTGTGTGCTGCCCGGGTCGCGACAGGTCACGACCTCGCGACCCTGGCCGCGGAGCCAGGAGCAGAGCAGATCCATTTGCGTGGTCTTGCCGACCCCGTCGATACCGTCAAAGCTGAGGAACATGTCCGGGATTGTAGCGGACAGACGGGGCGGATCGAAGGACCTGGCCCAGAACGGGGGCGGTCACCCGCGCGAGGCGAATTCATCCAGCTTCCCGCGAAGATGAAAACGCATCGCAGCGGCCGCAGTGTCCGGACAGTCGGACTTCATTCCCTTGAGCAGCGTCTCGTGGCTGTGCGGATCTAGCTTGTGTTTCTGCGGTGGAGAGAGATCGTTGGCCGCGTGGAAGAGGGCCAGGTTCACCACCCGATCGAATGCGACCAACAGGGCCGGGCAATCCGCCAGCTCCATCAACTGCCGGTGGAACTGCAATTCGAGTTGCCAGTTCCGAATGTCCCCCATCGGACTGCGATCGGCCTCGCGTGCCAGGGCCATCAGTTCCTTGGAACGATTGCGGATCGGCCTGCCGCAGTTCATTCGCGCGGCCTGAGTCTCGAGCGCTTCGCGCACCGTCAGCAGACCGAGCATATCCTCGAGCGTGATGCGGCGAATGCGCGTCCCCTTGCGCGGCAGCGTCTCGACGAACCCTTCCAACTCCAGGCGGACCAGGGCCTCGAGGACCGGGGCCACGCTGACTCCTTGCTGCTCGGCCAGATCGCGGCGTTTGATCATCTGGCCCGGCGTCAGCTTCTGCGCGTGCAGTTGCCGCACGATCGATTCGTAAACCTGATTCGACAACGTCTCATCCACCGTGGCACTCCGCGTTGCACGCACCACCCCGCAGACGCCGCGCTCCAGCGGTCCGCACCTGATATATCTTAGCGTCGCTTGTCGCCCCCGGTCCAGGGCGTCAAGCAGATGGCACATTGGAAAGATGCGTGTCGTAGCCACGTTATTTCGCTCATTTCGGCTAGTGTTCCCCGTCTTTGACGTTTCCGGAAAAGCGTTGACTCGCCCGGCGGCATCCGTTACGGTCTGATATATCAGAGTTGGCCGCCCCTGGCCCGGGGCGATTTCAGTCGGTGAATCAAAGGGGGTAGCGATGCACGGAAACCTCGCGCGCACGAGACAGAGGTGGGTGGACAGCAAGCGACATCAACACGGGAGGGGCACCGAGGGGTTCACGCTGATCGAACTGCTGGTGGTCATTGCCATCATTGCCATCCTGATCGCGCTGCTCCTCCCCGCGGTGCAATCTGCCCGCGAAGCGGCCCGTCGGGCCCACTGCGCCAACAATCTGCGGCAATTGGGGCTGGGCGTGTTGAATCACGAGACGGCGCAGAAGACGCTGCCGGTGGGGGTATCGGGGACATCGCAGTTGGCCTGGACTGTTTATGTCCTGCCCTATGTCGAGCAGGGGAGCCTGTTCAACCAGTTCGACCTGCGCGAAGGGGACTACACCAAAGCTGAGAAGAACCGGCCCAACCTGACGCGCGTCAACATCTTCCTTTGCCCGTCGAGCAGCATCGAGCGCTCAAACCTGGGGAACGATCAGGATTTGCTCGACGGACAGAAGCCATTTACGACGCACTATTACGGCAACTTGGGTCCCAAAGGGACCAATCCGCGGACCGGCAGGCCCTATCTCGATGACGGCAACAGCAGTGAACTGCACGGCGGCTACGGTTTGCAGGGGACGCTGCTCAAGGACCGCCCGGTCCGCATTGCTTCGATTCGCGACGGCACCTCGAACACGCTCTTGATCGGCGAGGGATCGCACAGTGAAGGGAAGCGGTTCCGTGGCTGGGCTCGCGGGGCCACGTTGGGCGAGGCCGGCAGCCGCGTCGCCTCAGGGAGTTCCAAGAATCTGGTGCAGCAGATCAACCGGGGGGATCCGGCCAAGTTCAACGATGGCTTCTTCGGCAGCCACCATCCTTCCGGCGCCCACTTTGTCTTCTGCGACGGTCACGTCCAGTTCCTCTCGGACGAGACGGATCTGGGCGCGCTGCTGGTGATGGCCAGCCGCGACGGACTGGAGCCGGGCGGACCTCCGCAATAGCAGGGTGCAGTGGTGCGTGGACTATGCTTACCAAGGTCACTTAGAAGATCCCGCCACAGCCTACCCTACTTTACGGCGAGTTGGCCAGGCACTTGGCCACGTCGGTTTTGTAAGCGGCCATCGCCGGCAGGTAGCCCACGATCGAAGCCAGGCCCACCAGCCCGCCGACCAGCAACAGCTCCAGTGGCAGCTTCACGGAGCCCGAACTGCCGATGTCGACGTTGACCAACTGCCAGAAGTTCACCGTCACGCCGGCCGTATCAGCCAGCCACAGCCAGCCGATCAGCCAGGTCAATCCGTGCCCCATCAGCCAGCCGGCGATGCCGCCGAAGAGCGAGAGCAAGATCGACTCCAGCAGGATGATCTGGAAGACAGTCGTTCGCCGGGCGCCCAAGGCCCGCATCACGGCCACTTCCCGCCGGCGCTCGTTCATTGAGTTGTAAATATTCACCAGCACGCCGATGCCGGCCACAAGCACCACCAGCACGGCCATGCCGATCAGCAGCATGCGCAGCGGATCGACAAAGGTTGCGAACAGCCCCGTGACCACGCGCACCGGCGAAGCGGCCTGCGCTTCGGTCCCCTTGTTGATGTTGCGGGCCAGCATCATGCCGGCCATGGGATTATTCGCCAGGCCACGGACCAGGATCGCCGTCACTTCGCGCTGGCTCTCGGGGAGCGGTTCGCGCGGGGCGTGCGCGTGACTATGGTCGTGACTGTGCCCATGATCGTGCCCGGCGTGTTCATGGCCCGTGTCCTTGGCGGCTTGATAGGCGAGAAGCACCGCCGTTTCTTCGGGCTCGCTTTCGCAGCCGCTCTTGGCATCGGCCTTCTTCTCTTCGGCTTTGGGCTCGTCGGCCTTCTTGGCGGGCTCTTTGCCGTGGTCATTACCGTGGTCCTCTTTACCGTGGTCATGCCCTGCATGATCGTCCTTGGCCGCAGGCGGCTTCTCTTCCGCAGCATGGTTGTCCATCAGATAGAAGCCCTCCATGTTGATGAAGAGGGCCCGATCGTTGGGGGTGCCGGTCGGCTTCAGGATGCCGACTACCGTAAACTGGTCGTCGTGCACGTGGCCGTCTTCGGCGAACGAGTGGGTGGGCGAGAAGGTGTCTCCCACGCGCAGTCCGGTCTCGCGGGCAACCGTGGCCCCCACGACTCCTTCGAAGAACTCGGACTGTTTGAAGTTCCGGCCTTCGGCGAACTCGTACTTTCGACCAGGGCCGTATTCAAAATCGGGATCGAAGATCCCCGGCACCGTTCCCACCACGCGGAAGCCTTGAAAATTGTCTCCCAGGCAGTAGGGAATCGCCCGCGACACCAGGCTCTTGAACTTCCCCTCGGGCGAGACGAACTCTTTGTAGTAGCTGTAAGGCAGGTTCTCGACCGGGCGGCTCAGGTGGAACAGTGTGTTCAGGACGAGTTGATAGTCGCCCCCCTTCTTGCCGACCACCAGGTCGTAGCCCATGCCCGGGTTGCGATTGAAGGTCTCGGCCACGACGCTGTTGATGACCAGCACCGACACGACCAGCGTGACCCCCAGGGCCATCGAGAAGCAGGTCAGCAGCGAAGCGACGCTGCGCGATTGGATGCTTCGCAGGGCGATCTTCCAGAGATTCATGCCACACCTGCCAGGTTGAAAGTCTCGATCGGCTCGACACGCGAGAACTGCCCGGCCACATCGCTGGAGTGGGTCACCATCAACAGTGCCACTTGCTCCTGCTCGCAGGTGGTGCGGATCAGTTCCACAATCTGCTGCTGGTGGCGGCTGTCGACATTGGCAGTCGGTTCGTCGGCCAGCAGCAGTTTGGGGCGATTGGCCAAGGCGCGGGCAACGGCCACTCGCTGCTGCTCGCCCACCGAAAGCTGCGACGGCTTGTGGTCCAGGCGATGGCTCAGCCCGACACGCCCCAGCAGTTCGCGGGCCCAGCTTTCATCGCGCTTGCCGCTGGCGAAGGTCATGCCGAGCTGCACGTTTTCCAATGCGGTAAACGCTCCCAGCAGATTGAAGGTCTGAAAAACGTAGCCGATCTTGTCGGCTCGCAGACGATCTCGGCCGGCTTCGGGGAGCCGCACCAGATCGATGCCATCGACCTTGACCGTGCCCGAGTCGGGAACGCTGATGCCGGCAATGATGTGCAGCAGGGTCGTCTTGCCGGAACCGCTCTTGCCGACCAACACGGCCTGCTCGCCGGCAGCCAGGGCAAAACGCTTGATATCGAGAATAGGAATTCGGCCCCCGCCTGGTTCTTGAAACGACTTCTTGACGTTCTCGAGTTCGAGCATCGGTGGCAAGCCTGCGGAGAGAATAGGGTCACGTTAACGCCAATTTACTGCAATTACAGACGAATTCTAGCGGCTCGGGTCCGCGCGCACCAAGGGCCGAAAAGCTGGCGGTGCTACGAACGCACACTCGAAAGGGTTCGCGCTGGCGATTGCGAGAGTCGGCAAGGACGGCAGGCTCACCCCGAATCAGCGGCCGTTCAATGCCTCGATCACATCGTTCGTCAGGTTCAGCTCTGGCCGGTGGAAGACGATGCCGTTGTTCAGCAGCTTCAGAATCTGCTCGGGCGACTTCTGGCCTTCCCCCTCGACAGTCGGATCGTTCATGCGCAGGACCAGCGACATCTTGCGGCGCTGGGCCTGCCGGCCGACCTCTTCCGAGACCTGAGCATAGGCCGCCTCGTAGAGTTCCGCTTCGCGCTTCAGAAACTCCTTCTTCTGTGTGTCGACAAAGGTCTTCAGCGCCAGTTGAAGCTTCTCCATCTCGGGCTTGTCTTCCTTCTGCTTGTCCGGCGTGAGTTTGCGGTGTTCTTCGACACGCAGCTTGAACTCTTCGGCTTTGACCTTGAGTTCGCGGTCCTTCACTTCGACTTCCTTCTTGAGCGCGGCGGTCTGCTCCTTCAGGCGATCGAGTTTCTCGAAGACCTGCTTCAAGTCGACCAGGCCCACCTGAAAGTCGCCGGCAGCCGGCTTCTCGTCGGCCTTGTTGCCCCGCAGCTCGCTGGCCAGCAATGCCGCCAAGATCAGTCCGCCCAACCAGATCGCGCGATGGCCCGCCATGTTGCACTCCCAGGTGTAAGATTCCTGCTCCCCGGGCCAAAGGGCGCAGCGGGAAACGACCTGGGCATTGTAACCGCAAGAGGACGCGAAGGGATCAGGCGCGTAAAGTAGCAGGCACACTCCGTGTGCCGTCCGCTGGAATTTGTTCCAGGTCCGCAATGGGCGGCAGTTGAGAGAGTCATAGCGGACGGCACACGGAGTGTGCCTGCTACTTTACGCTCCCCTGATCGATGAATACGTCCACTTGCTGGCCTACGTAAACAGGGGCCTCGTTCTCTCGCTGCCGCAAGGCGTAGATCACCTGCAGTACGCGCGTGTCGACCCGTTCGGTGTTGTCACCGGTCAGCGATTTCTTGGGGATCACGAAGGGCTCGACGCGGACGAACGCGAGTTCGAACTCGCGGCGGGGCATGCCTCGCACGACTGCCCGGGCGGGACCGCCGGTGCTGAAGCGGGGGATGTCGTTCTCGTCGATGTCGACCCGCACGTGCAGTTCTCGCAGATTCCCCAGCACGATCGGCGGCTGCGACGGCGGAGCCGAGACATACTCGCCGGGGCGGACGTTGACCTTCAGCACGTCCCCGTCGACCGGCGCGCAGACCAACGCCCGCTCGATGTCGATCCGCGTCTGATTCACCTGGGCCTCGGCCTGCGCGATCGCGGCTTGGGCGATGGTTTTCTCAGGAGTCCAGGCGCCGGCCTTGAGCAGTGCCAACTCGGCTTCGGCCTGCGCCAGTTGATGCCGGCTGGTTTCGTACGTGAACTCGCGCTCGCGATGGCTCTCTTCCGATACCGAGTTGCGGCTCAGCAGCTCCTGCGACCGGCGGAACTGATCGGCGAGTCGCGACGCGTTCGATTTTGCGGCGCGGACCTTGGCCTCGCTGGGGGGAAGCTCCTCCATGCGGGGCATGGCCTCGAGCTTGGCAAGCTGAGCTTGAGCTGCCGCGAGTTGGGCCTCGTGGAACTTTAGTTGCGAACGGAGCGCCCGATCGTCGACGCGGAACAGCGGCTCACCGGCTTTAACTCGCTTGCCCACGGCCGAAGCCGGCACATAGACCTCCAGCACCACGCCGGCCAGGGCCGAGCCGATGGAGATGTTTTCGCTCTGTGCCTCGACAATGCCCGACCCGGCAACCGTGCGTGCGAAGGGAGTCCGCGGCGGTTCCTGCGGCGGCGCCGGCTTGGGAAGCGTCTGCTGCGAACGGGCCACGTGGAACGAAGCGTACATGAACATCGAGGCGGCGATGGCTGGCAGGACGAAGGCGCGGAGATTTTTCATGGGAGCACGCGAAGCTAAGACTTTTTGGGATACTCGAATGCGGAACGATACGGATGAATTTGAGATCTGAAATTTGAGATTTGAGATGGAGAATGCAGGCCATTTCAAATTTCAAATTTCAAATCTCAAATTTCAAATCTCAGATTTCAACGGCTCGCCATCTCTTCCCTCGACCTTCTCAACCAATCCATCATTCATATGCACGATCTGATCTCCAAAACCAAACACACGATTGTCATGCGTCACCACAATCACCGCTCGGCCCGGTTGCACCGCCACGCGGCGCAGTAGCTCCATCACGGTCTGGCCACTTTGCGCATCAAGCGCCGCAGTCGGTTCGTCGCAAACCAGCAGCCGGGGCTCGTGTACCAGGGCTCGCGCGATGGCCACCCGCTGCTGCTGACCTCCGGACAGTTGCGACGGCAGCGAGTGCAGGCGGCTGCCCAGCCCCACCCGATCCAGAAACTCGGCAGCGCGGGCGATGGCCTCCTTGCGTTTGTGGCCCAAGATGAGCAGCGGCACGGCGGCGTTTTCAGCGGCCGTGAGGGCGGGCAAGAGGTTGTACTGCTGGAATACGAAGCCGATGTTCTTGCCGCGAAAGCGAACCAGCCCCGCATGCGACAGGGCCGAGAGCGGCTGTCCCAAAACGGCGACTTCGCCCAAGGTCGGATCGAGCAGGCCGGCCACGATCGAGATCAGTGTCGTCTTGCCACAGCCCGAAGGGCCGACCAACAGGCACATCTGCCCGGCTGCAATGTCGAGATCGACGCCGCGCAGCGCCTTGGTCTTGGAGTCGCCGTCGCCGAAATGCTTTTCCACACCGCGCAGCGAGACCGCTACGCGGGTGTTGGGTGCTTCGGCCCCGACACGCGTTGCGATCTTTCGTCGATTGAAGAGACCTGCCAGCATCGCGCTACCCTCGGAAAACAACGGCCGGTTCCAGCACCAGGACCTTCCGCACGCTGACCAGCGCGGCTGCGATCACGATCAGTGTCACCGCGGCGCCGACACCCACCATCACTTCCCAGTACATGTGCAGCCCGGCCAGGTGCGTGATCTGATTGGTTGACTCGAAGAACGCCGCCGTGAGGCCAATCCCCAGTCCGTAGCCCAAGCCCCCGACAATTAATGCCTGCAATAGAATCATTCCCACGATGCGGACGTTGCTGACTCCCATCGCCTTGAGGGCGCCGAACTGCTTTAGGTTCTCGACGGTGAACAGATAGAACGTCTGCCCGGCCACCGCCAAGCCCACAATGAACCCCAGGGCGATGGTGATGCCGAAGTTCACGGGGATGCCCGTCGAACCCAGGAAGTAGTCGACTGTCTTCCAGAAGAACTGATCCTGCGAGAGGGCCATCAAGCCGGTCTGCGCCTGGATGCGGCGGCAGACCTCTTCAACTTCGACTCCGTCGCAGGGCTTGGCCAGCACGAACGACATCAAGTTGCGCTCGGGCGGAGCAAAGCGGGCCGCGGTGCTGTAACGGGTGTAGAGGACGGGCAGCGTGGTGAAAGGGGCCGACGCCTTGCAGATGCCGACCAGCACCGCCCGACGATCATTCATTTCGAAGGTGCGGCCGATCAGATAGGGCTCGCCGGGCCACATGTACTCGTAACCGGCCTTGTCGATCATCACCGCGTCGGTCTGCCGTAGATCGGAGAGCTCACCGATCAGCATCTCCTGCGGGGCGCCGACCATCGTCGAGTCGTCCAGCCCGAACAGAATCACGTTGCGAAAGTTGCCGTCGGCCAGGCGAGCGCGGACCTGCCCCTTGTACATGGCCACCGCCCAATCGACGCCCGGCACGCCGCGAACTCGTTCCAGATCCGAAGCTGGCAGGGCGGGGACCTCGTCGATGAAGCGGACTTTATTGTCCATCACCCAGATGTCGGCATCGCGGACATCCAGGATCTGGCTGGCGGTGCGGCGAATGATTCCTGCAAAGATGGAGATCTGCTGCGACATCAGGAGCGTGGCAAACATGATCCCGAACACCAAAGCGACATACTTGGTGCGGTCCCCCATCAGCATTTTGACGGCGATCCAGTTCACAGCGGCCCCTCGTTGGGACTTCGCAATCATTCATCGCGGCACGGCGCTTCGCGACAAATTCTATGAGCGCAGGCCAACTTGCCCACATTCCCCGCCTTGCTTCCGTTCCCGCGGGCGTTATGATTTCATGAGCAATCGCTCACATTCCTTATCGGCACAATATGAGCAATTGCTCACAACGTCAAGAGGTGGAATTCGTGAAGAAAAAGGCCGCCCCCCTACGGAGGGCCCCCCAACAAGAGCGTGGCCAGCGCCGCCTCGACAAGATTCTGGAAGCCGCCGGCAAAGTCATCGCCAAGGTCGGTTACGAAGCGGCGACCACCAATGCCATTGCGCGCCAAGCCCGCACTTCCATCGGGTCGCTTTACCAGTTCTTCCCCAACAAGGAAGCGATCCTGAAAGCCCTGGCCGATCGCTATCTGGCCGAAATGCGGGCCATGCATGACACCATGCTCGACGAGACCGCCGCGCAGCTTCCCATGCCGGAGTTGTACGACCGCATCATCGGCACGCTGGCTCATTTCCATGCCACGCATCCGGCCTTCCAGACGCTGTTCTTCGGTTCGACCAACTCGCCGCAGCTGGCCGCCGCGGCGAATCAACTGACCGAGGAATGCGTCGGCCGGGTGGAAGCATTAATGGCGGTCCGCGAACCGCAGCTCGACGCCGCGCGCCGGCGGATGTGCGCCACGATCAACGTGCACGTGATGAAAGCCCTGATGCACGTTGCGCAGGAATCGAAAGCCGACTTCCGCGCCGCCCTGCTGGCCGAGATCAAGACCCTGCTGCTGGCCCACATGAACGAAGTCCTCAAGACTTGACCCCGCGCAGGCGTTCGGCCAAAGTTGACGGCGTCTTTCCTTCCCTTTCGTCTATGTCAGCGCGCTCTATGAAACGCTCCTTTCGCGTCCTGCTGAACTCGCTTCTGCTACTCCTGCTGACTTGCCTCGCTTCGCCCACTTGGGCTGAGAACTGGCCCCAATGGCGCGGCCCGCGCGGCGACGGGACCAGCACCGAGACTGCCCTGCCGGTGAAGTGGAGCAAGACCGAGAACGTCGCCTGGCGACTTCCGTTGCCTGGTCCGGCCGGTGCCTCGCCAGTGGTGTGGGGCGAGCGGGTCTTTGTCACCTCGGTCGACGGCAAGGACCTGGTGCTGATCTGCGCCGACACCAAGGACGGCAAGGAACTTTGGAAGAAGACGGTCAGCACAGGCAACAAGGTCATCAACGGAGATGAAGGGAACTTCGCCTCGCCGAGCCCTTCGACCGATGGCAAGCACGTATGGACCTTCATGGCCAACGGCGACTTGGCCTGCTTCGACTTCGAGGGGAACGAAATCTGGAAGCTCCACGTCCCCGAGCGCTACGGCAAGCTGAACATCGCCTTCGGCATGTCTTCCACTCCGTTGCTGGAAGGGGACCGCATCTACCTGCAACTCATCCACGGAGACGGCAACAAGAAGACCCGCGAGGCAATGGTGGTGGCCCTCGACAAGACGACGGGAAAAGAGGTCTGGAAGCAGCCGCGGCCTAGCGAAGCGACCGACGAGTGCGAACACTCCTACGCCTCGCCCGCCCTGTATCGCGACGACAAGCAGGCCTATCTGCTGACCCACGGCGCCGATTACCTGGTAGCGCATCACTTGGAAGACGGCCATGAACTGTGGCGCTGCGGCGGACTGAATCTGCCGGAGAAGTACGATCGCACGCTCCGCTTTGTGGCCTCGCCGGTCTCGGTGCCGGGGCTGATTGTGGTCCCTTCGGCCAAGAACGGCCCCGTGCTGGCCCTGACGCCCGACGGCCAGGGAGATGTGACGGCTGATGAAAAGGTCCACCTTTGGACTCGCCCGCAGAATACGCCCGATGTGCCGACCCCGTTGATCCACGACGGAGTCGTCTATCTCTGTCGCGAGAACGGCAACTTGATCGCCCTGGATGCCAAGACCGGGCAAGAACTGTATCAGCAGGCCACCACGCGCGATAGGCATCGCGGCTCGCCGGTCTACGGCGATGGCAAGCTCTACCTGTCGGCCCGCAAGGGAGTGGTCACTGTGGTCAAGACGGGCCGCACGTTCGAGATCCTCGCGCAGAACGACATGCAGGAATCGCTGGCCGCTTCGCCGGCCATTTCCGGCGGCAGGCTCTATTTCCGAACGTACGACGCGCTGTACGCGATCGAATCGCCCAAGTGACCGCGCGGGAAAGCTCGATCATGCAGGAACCCAAGAAGGCTATCCTCTACACGCGCGTAGGCTGCCATCTGTGCGACGACGCCCGCCAGATTCTGGAGCGTCACGGGCTGACGGTGGAGCCTGTCGACATCGACCAAGACCCTGAGTTGGTGGCCCGCTATACGTTCGAGGTGCCCGTGATCTGGATCGACGGACAGGAACGTTTCCGCGGCCGCGTGAACGAAGTGCTGCTCAAACGGCTGCTGGAACGATGACACTCGGAGAGGGGATTTCATCTTGCCAAATCCCCTCGCCTATTCCCTATTCCCCTGGCGTCGCTAATATTACGCGATTGGGGTTCACCTCCTTTCGCGGCACTCCGCCAGCGTCGAAGCGTGCGCCTGGTTGCCGCTGCTAGCCTACCACCTGAGAGGCAGGGAGATGATCGACGAGTTGAATCGCTGGACCGCTCAAGAGTCGAGTGAACTCTACGAAGTGGCCGGTTGGGGCAAGGGCTACTTCTCCGTCGACCCCAACGGACACCTGCGGGTCCATCCCACCAAGGACCCCGGCCGCTCCATCGATCTCAAGTCGCTCATCGACACGCTCGGTGCCCGCGGCATCGTTCCGCCCATTCTGCTCCGCTTCGGCGAGATCCTGAAGCACCGCCTGGGGGAGATGGACCAGGTCTTTCGCACCGCGATGGGGGAGTCGGGCTACAAGGGCAAGTACTGCTGCGTCTACCCGATCAAGGTCAACCAGCAGCGCAAGGTGGTGGAAGAGATCGTGCAGTGGGGCCGGCCGTACGGGTTCGGCCTCGAGGCCGGCTCGAAGCCCGAACTACTGGCCGTGATGGCGATCGCCTCGAACGAAACGCCGATCATCTGCAACGGCTTTAAAGACGACGAGTTTATCGAGATGACCATGCTGGCCGCTAAAGTCGGCCGCAAGATCATCCCGGTCGTCGAGAAATACACCGAGCTGGGACTGGTGCTGAACTACGCCAAAAAGTGCGATGTTCGCCCGGCGATCGGCATCCGCGTGAAGCTTGCCACGCGAGGATCTGGTCGCTGGCGATCCTCAGGCGGTTACCGCTCGAAGTTCGGTCTGACCGTGAATGAGGCGCTCAAGGCCCTGGAGGAACTCAAGCAGCTCGACATGGGCGATTGCCTGCAGCTCCTGCACTTCCATCTGGGCAGCCAGATCACCAACATTCGCCAGATCAAAGCCGCGCTGAATGAAGCCGCCCGCATCTTCTGCGAGCTGCACAAGAACGGCGCGGGGCTGAAGTTTCTGGATGTCGGTGGCGGTCTGGGGATCGACTACGACGGCTCGCAGACGAACTTCGAGTCGAGCGTGAACTACACGCTGCAAGAGTACGCCAACGACGTTGTCTATCACATCCAAAGCGTGTGCGACGACACCGGCGTGCCTCATCCCACGATCATTTCCGAGAGCGGCCGGGCTGTGGTGGCCTATCACAGCGCGCTGGTATTTAACGTGGTCGGTATTTCGGGACTGAAGGAAGAGACCGAGAACGGCGCCATCGAACTGCCGGCCGACGCCGAGCAGCCCCTGAAGGATCTGCAAAGCACGCACAAAGAGGTCAACTCGCGCAACGCCGCCGAGAGCTTTCACGATGCGCAGCAAGCGCTCGACATGGCCCTCAATCTGTTTAATGCCGGCTATCTACCGCTGGCGCAGCGCAGCATTGCCGAGACGTTGTACTTCAACATCTGCCGCAAAATCCTGCGGATCGTGCACGACATGGACTACGTCCCCGAAGAGTTCGAGGGGCTCGACGCCATGCTGGCCGACACGTACTTTTGCAACTTTTCGCTCTTCCAATCGATGCCCGACAGTTGGGCCATCAAGCAGTTGTTCCCCGTGATGCCGATCCATCGCCTGTGCGAGCAGCCGACGCGGCAGGCCGTGCTGGGAGACATCACTTGCGATTCGGACGGCAAGATCGACCAGTTCATCGACCGCCGCGATGTGAAGCGGACCATCCTGCTGCACGCCTACAACGGGCAGCCCTATTATCTGGGGGCCTTTCTACTGGGGGCCTATCAGGAGATCCTGGGCGATTTGCACAACCTGTTCGGCGACACGCACGCCGTACACGTCGGCCTGAACGAAGCGAACGAGATGTGCATCGAAGCGGTCGTAAAGGGGGATACCGTTCGCGAGGTGCTGAACTACGTCGACTTCAACGCGGACGAACTGGTAAGCCGCCTACGGACCGATGTGGAAACCGCCGTCCGCGAAGGCCGGATCAGCGACCGCAACGCCGGCCGTCTGATGCGGTTCTATGAAGAGGGACTGGGCGGGTATACTTATTTGGAAGACCCGTTTGAGGATTAGGGGAGGAAGGGGGAAGGATTGAGGATTGAGGAACGAGGATTGAGGATCGAGGGCAGCAAGCCCCTACGGACCTGGATCCAGCGGGCCTCACTCTTTCCTATCACGCACCACCTAGCACTCCTGCGGGCTGGTCCTCAATCCTACATCCTCAATCCTACATCCTCGATCCTCAATCCTACCCTCCCCCCATGATCTGCGTCTCAATCGGCCGCGGCCGCATGCAGCAGATGATTGCCGAGCACAAGCTGCTCGTCGAACAAGGTGCCAAGCTTGTCGAGCTGCGCATCGATTACCTGGATCGACATCCCGATGTGGCCCAGATCGTGCGCGATCGCCCGGGCCCGGCCATCGTGACCATTCGCCGCGAGCAGGATGGAGGCCGCTTTCGGGGGACCGAAGCCGAGCGGCTGCAACTGCTGCGGCAGGCGATTGTGGCCGGGGTTGAGTATGTCGATCTGGAAGACGACGTCGCGGGCTCGATACCGCGCTACGGCAGCACCAAGCGGATAGTCAGCGTGCACGATTTCCGCCGCACTCCGGCCGACTTGCAGGTGATTCACGCCCGGCTCGCGGCGCTGGATGCCGACATCGTCAAGATCGCCACGCTGGCTCAGACTCCGCACGACAACGTGCGAATGCTCAGCCTGATCCAGAGCAGCCCTGTGCCGATGGCCGGGCTGTGCATGGGGGATATCGGGGCGGCGTCGCGCATTCTGGCCGGCCGGTTTGGTTCGCCGTTCAGCTATGCCACGTTCTCGAGCGAGCGGCAACTGGCCCCTGGGCAGCTCAGTTTTCGCGACATGAGGGATATCTATCGCTACGAGCAGATCACCAAGGCCACCGAGGTCTACGGCGTCATTGGCGATCCGATCCAGCACACGCTCAGCCCGCTGATTCATAACGCCGCCTTTGCCCACCTGGGACTCGACAAAGTCTACGTGCCGTTTCGGGTTCCTCGCCCCAACCTGGCCGAGTTCCTGGCCGACGCCCCGTCGATGGGCCTGCGCGGACTCAGCGTGACCATTCCTCATAAGGAAGGGGTCCTGGCCGCGCTCTCCGAGGTCGACCCCGAAGTCGAAGGGGCCGGCGCCGCCAACACCCTGATCTTCGAGAATGGCAAGATCCGCGGTTACAACACCGATCTGCAAGCCGCGCTGGAGAGCCTCGAGGACTCGCTCCGCTTGCCGGGCCAGCCCAAGGAAAAGAGCGCCGTCGAAGGCAAGACGGTCCTGGTGATGGGCGCCGGCGGAGCGGCCAAAGCGATTGCCTTCGGCCTGGTTCGCCGGGGAGCCGAGGTGGTGATCACCAGCCGTTCGCCGGAGCGCACGGCCGCGCTGGCCCAGCGGCTCAAATGCCGCTCGGTCGATTGGGCGATCCGGGCCAACGTGAAGTGTACGGTCGTGGTGAACTGCACGCCGGTCGGCATGCATCCCAACGTGAACGAAAGCCCGCTCGAGAAGCACCAGTTGAAGCCGGCCATGACGGTCTTCGATACCGTCTACAATCCCGAGTCGACGCTGCTGCTGAAGCACGCGCGGGCTCAAGGTTGCAAGGTGGTCACGGGCATCGAAATGTTCGTCCGTCAGGCCGCACTGCAGTTCAAGCTCTTCACTGGGCAAGAAGCGCCTGAGGAGTTGATGCGCGAGGTCATTCGCCGGGCCATCGCCCCGGTCAAGGCGACGGAAGCATCCGCGGGCACAAGCGCGCCGAGCAGACCGACCATCAAGGCCGAAGAAGACCTCCCCTCGGACTAGCGCAACGCTGTCCCCTACGGTCCGCCCACGACCATGGCCGCCGACTGTCCCGTTTGGCGGTTGTAGCTGATGCTCACGGCCACGCGTTTTGCCGTGGCCAGCGGCTTGCCTTGAATAACATGGACCGGGCACTGGGCATCCGGCGTCTGATAATTCAGCGTCGCGGGTACCTGCCCTTCGGCGACTGCCAGTATGCTCACGGCCAGTTCCACCGCGCCAGTGCCTGCTCCCAGATGGCCGAAGAAGCTCTTGGGGGCCGTCACGGGAGTCTCGCCCAGCACGGCTCGAATGGCCTGCGCTTCCGTGCGATCGTCGTTCACGGTCGAAGCGCCGTGGGCGTTCACATGCCCCACGTCGGCAGCCGTGATTCCTGCATCGCGCAGGGCAATGGCCAGCGCCGTGCGGATGCCAATGCCTGTGGGCGTTTCGCCCCGACGATAGGGCTCGCAGGCGGCCCCATAGCCCAAAATGCGAGCCAGAATCGGCGCGCCGCGAGCCCGGGCAAAGCCCTCTTCTTCCAGCACAAAGGCCGCGGCTCCTTCGCCGTTCACCAGGCCGTCGCGGCCGGCGTCGAACGGGCGGCTGGCCTCGGCCGGGCGATCGTTGCGATGCGAAACCTGATCGGTCAGCAGGCTGGTGACCAGGAAACGCGGATGGACGCGCGATCCCGTCCCGCCGGCGATCATCACGTCCGCCCAGCCGCGCTCGATCGTCCGCACGGCCTCGGCGATCGCCAGCAGGCTGGAGACATCGTTCTGAGTGATCGAATTGTTCGGACCGCGGGCGTCGTGGATGATCGCGATGTGACAAGCCGGCATGTTCGGCAGGTACTTCAGCATCCACAGCGGATTGAGGGCATCCAGGCCGTGTTCGCCCCAGTGCTTGAAATCGAAGTCCCCCGCGGGCGAGGCCCCGCGAAAGGCTGGCTCAAGATCCGTCAGCTCGCTGTACATCGTGTGGGCGCCGAAGTCGACGCCGAACCGCTCCGGATCGACGGCACCCTCGATCAGCCGGGCCTCTTGGGTCGCCAGATCGGCCGAGACCACGGCCAACTGGATGTCGCGGCACATGATCTTCAGGCTCTTCCGCTGCTTAACGTGCGGCTTGGGATCGAAGTTGCGGACCTCGCCCCCGATGGTGACTGGCAAGGAGCCCGGCGGATAGAACGACAGCGGGGCAATGCCGCTCTGGCCTGCCAGCAGCGACGCCCAGAACTCTGCCCGACCGGTTCCGATCGGGGTAGCCATGCCCAATCCGGTGATCACCACACGCTTTGAGGGCATAGCTTTTGAAATCGCTCGTACGCTGGACGAGATCGCGGGTTCTGGCGTTGGAATGAGGGGCCGGCGACGCAGTTTAGAATCTATCCGGCAGGGACGTCAACGTGGGGTTGCGAGTTCCTCGGCGGACAAAACTGCGACTTCCCCGCACTGAAACTCAAGGTGAGCGGAATGGAGCTAGCCGCCGGTGGCCCTGACTCTGCTTCCACATCGCTTGCGTACCGGATGTTCCGTCAGTATCGCCCCCGTTGAAAAACGATTCGCGGTGGAGCCTCCAACCGGGTACTACCGGCGGCTAGCGACATGCCGCTCACCTGCAACGTCGTCTCTACTGCTTTGCCCCCAGCGTGAAGCAGAACGTCGTCCCTTCGCCCAGGACCGACTCCACCCAGATCCGCCCCCCGTGCCGCTCCACGATCTTCTTCACGATCGTCAGCCCCGCACCGGTTCCGCCGCCGAACTTGTCGCGGCCGTGCAGCCGTTTGAAGATCCCGAAGACCGCTTCAAAGTGCTTATCCTTAATGCCGATTCCGTTGTCGCGGACGAAGTACACGGCCTCGGGCGGAGCGCTGTCGTCGGGCGACCGGCGCTCTTTCCAGCCGATCTCCAGCCACCGCTCGGGCTTGTCGTTGTACTTGATGGCGTTGGTGACCAGGTTCAGGAAGACCTCGCGGATACGAACCCGGTCGCAGACCACCGTGGGGAGCAGTTCCGGCATGCGGACCGTCGTCTGGTGCTCGGTCAGCATGATGCTGAGCGAGAGCAGAACGTCGCGAACCACGTCATTCAGGTTCGTGGCCTCGAAGGCCAGATCGACGCGCCCCACCCGCGAGAACTGCAGCAGCGAATCGATCAGGAGTTCCATCCGCTGCGAGAGCCGGGTGAGCGTGCCCAGCTTCTCGCGGCCTTCATCATCCAGGCATTCGCGATAGTCTTCCGTCAGAAACGTGGCGTAGTTGTGAATCCCGCGCAGCGGCTCCTTCAGGTCGTGCGAGGCAACGTAAGCGAAGTCGTCCAGCTCCTGATTGCTGCGGACCAACTCCGAGTTCCGTTTCTCCAGCTCCTGGGTATAAAACAAAAGCTGTTGGTTCTGCTCCGCCAGCGAACGGTGGCTCTCCTCCATATCGCGCGAGAGGGACTGATTGCGCTCGGCCAATTCGGCCTCGGAGTCGATCAGCCGGGCGATCTCCCCCTCGAGTTGGCTACGGCTTCGCTCGGACAGGGTGCCGGGGAGCGAGCGGGCAAGTGCGAAGACGGCCAGCCAGCACAGCACCACGGTTCCCAATTTCACGGCCGCCAGCCAGGAATGCACGGGCGCCACCTGGACCATCGCCTCGAGCAGGTTCTCGAGCCCCAGCACGGCGATGAAGGTGGTAAACCACCAGAAGAGCCGCGTACCGGTTTGTCCTCGTCGTTGCCGTTGCAACAACACCAGGCCGAGCACGATCGCGCCGCACGCCAGCGAAAGGGCCATGTCTTCCAGAAAGTTGATGCTCCCCAGGTTCCATCCCCAAAGAGTCGATTGCGTCGGGGCGGCGGCCCCTAAGAGTTCGTCCATCGCAGCATCCTTGCGAATTGACGCCCGATTGGCAACTCTCAGGTGTCGGGTGAGGCCAGAACGCGACACTTTCAGGGGGTGTTATCAGTTTGACTCGCAATTGCTACAGTTGTGTAGCGAGATAATTGAAGATCGCCGACCGAAGATATCCGATTGATGGCGCTGCTCGAAGAGAGTCGCCCACTCAAGCAACGGCTCTCAGGTTACTTGCGACATCCATAGCGAGACCTCGAAAACATGCCCACCGCCACGTCCGCGAACCGAACCGCCTCCTTCGATCCGAATACTCTGCCGACGGCACTCGCCCCGACGGCCGTTTCGCTGCTCGCGCAGTCTCTACGGCACGAGCAAGTTGATAGCTATGTGGCCGAAGCCTTGCCGCTGATTGCGACATCGGTCCAGGCTAACTTTGCCGCCCGGGTAGTCGCCGACGGCGGCCGGTGGACGGTTCGCAGCCAGTTCGGCAAGGTGGCCACGCTGCCGCTCGACTTTCTCGCCGATGTCGTCGATCGCAATACGGTGTCCCAAAGCCGTACCAAGCAAGGGCTGTGGCTAGGGGCTCCACTGGAGATCGCCAAGGGGACGCCCGAAGTCTTGCTGATGTCGGTTCCTGAAGCGGCCGTGGCCGGCATGCCGCCGAACGCTTCGGCACAACTGGCGGCATTGGCTGGCGTCTTCACCCAGGGCCTGCATGGCGTTCGGGGCCGCGATATCGACCACCGCCGCCTGCGTCGTCTGGAAGCGATCCTGGACATCGCAGGGCAGTGGAATCAGGCCCGCGAGATGGAACCGCTGCTGGTGCTGATGGCGGAGGCGGCCACGCGCCTGCTGGCAGCCGATCGCGCCAGCATCTTTCTGTGGGACAAGGCCAGCCACACGCTGGTCGGTCGCCCGGCATTAGGTGTGAAAGACGGCGAGCTGCGCATCCCCGACAACGTGGGCGTGGTGGGGCAAGTGTTGGCCACGGGGGAGACACGCCGGGTCGACGTAGGCCGGGACGAGAGCGAGATCCACCGCAAGGTCGACACCGAGTTGGGCTATCAGACGCAGTCGCTGTTGTGCGTGCCACTCATCGGCCGATCGGGCGAGCGCTTTGGCGCCTTTGAAGTGCTGAACAAGCGCGATGGCAACTTCACGCTGGAAGACGAAGCGGCCCTGCGCGAGCTGGCCGAGCACGCCGCCATCGCTTTGGAGAACACCCAGGAGCGGACCAGCCTGCTCGACATCCGCCGACGGATCACCGAGCAAGCGGCCGAAGGAGTCCGCCTGATCGGCGACAGTCCGGCCATTCAGGCCCTGCGTTCCACCATCCAGCGTGTGGCCACCACGGAACTGGCGGTGCTCATCTTGGGCGAAAACGGCACGGGCAAAGAGGTTGTCAGCCAATCGATTCACTACCTGAGCAACCGCCGCGACAAGCCCTTCATCGCGGTGAACTGTGCGGCAATCACTGAGACGCTGCTCGAGGCCGAACTGTTCGGCCACGAGAAGGGGGCCTTCACCGACGCGCGCGAGTCGCGGGCCGGCAAGTTCGAGTTGGCCTCGGGGGGGACGTTGTTCCTGGACGAAATCGGCGACATGAGCCTCGGCGGGCAGTCGAAGTTGCTGCGCGTGCTCGAAGAGAAGATTGTGGTTCGGGTGGGGGGATCGACCCCCATTCATACGGACACACGCGTGCTGGCTGCTACCAACCAGGACTTGGCAGCCATGGTCCGATCGAAGAAGTTCCGCGAGGATCTCTACTTCCGGCTCAACGTGGTCTCGCTCGATCTGCCCCCGCTGCGTGATCGAGGTGAAGACGCGCTGCTGCTGGCCGAGCATTTCCTGGCCGACTTCTGCGCCAAGGCGCGACGCAAAGTGTTGAAGTTCTCGGCCGAGGCTCGGCGCCGGATGCTGTCGCATGCCTGGCCGGGCAATGTGCGCGAGCTGCGGAACCTGATGGAGCGCTTGGCCTATCTCTCGCAAGGGGACCGCGTCGAGGCCGAGGAGCTGGCATTCATCCTCTCCCCTTCGGCCGCTGCGGCGTCCGAATTATTGCTCGATATGTCTTTGCCCGATGCGACCGATCGCTTTCAGGTGGAGTACATCGGCAAGGTCGTCGCGCGCGTGAAAGGTAACGTGAGTGAGGCAGCCAAGTTGCTGGGGCTGCATCGCTCGAATCTCTATCGCAAGATGCGGCAGTTAGGGATGGAAGTGCCCGACTGATCGCAGCGCTCGCGCCAGAATTTATGCCGGATGGTTCAAGTCTACCGCCTGAAGCGACGATAACGGTCGTGCCCGATAGTGCGTTGGGCGCAATGAATCGTTGCCAGCAAGTCACGTATCTCGCAGCCGTGCGTCAACCCTAAAGGACGACCATTCAGGTCCTCTCGCTGGGTCAAGTCCGTTGGCTGTATCGGTTTGTGACCTGGGGTAGGCCCCGGCTGCGAGCGTTGGCTGTAAGCTCTTTGAAAATATAACTTTACACTCTTCTCTGAAAGTCATTTCAGAGGCAACTCTGTCCATGTTGCTAGTCACAAAGTTTGAGTGGACTTGACACTACTCTTTACGCCACCTACGCTTGGAGCTTATGAATCCAGGAGCACGGGGGCGGACGCTTGTCTCCGCGGCATCCTTTCACAGGAGAATCGAGCCGTGACCAAGAAAGAGATCGTTAAAACCATCTCAGAAGAAATTGGGTTGACGCAGCTCAAGACCAAAGAGATCGTGCAGAAGACCTTTGACGCTATCGTCGAAACGCTTGTCGAAGAGGGCCGCATTGAATTGCGGAACTTCGGAGTGTTCGAGGTCAAAAAGCGGGCTCCTCGCAAAGCCAGGAATCCACGGACCGGCGAGAAGGTCTTTGTACCTCAGAAGTTTGTCGTAACGTTCAAGCCCGGCAAGGAAATGGAAGAACGCGTGCGATTGCTCGAAGAGGCGGAAGCGGCCAAAACCGTTCCCCCCGGCGAGACGCAGACGCAGCCCCAGCCTGCAGCCCAAGCGGCCGCCCCTGTGGCAGTGGCAGCACCCGTGATACCTAACCCGTAGATTGGGCAAGCCGTTCTCGCGGCAGCCAAATTCACGGTTCACTTCCCAACAAATCATTCGGCCCTGGCGGCATTCGGCCGCCGAGCCCTCGAATCCAGCCGAGACAACCGTTAGAGCCACGCCCGTTTACGGGCGAAGCGCTCCGGTTGCCCTCGGCGCAAGTTTCAGCTTCTGATAATGTGCGATCCGTCGAAGTTCCTCGTCCCGCAAACGAGTTCTTTGGCCCCATATCCCGCACAGCAAATCACGTTACATCGGACAGGCAATCCGGCCGGAATGGTCGGATGCGGTGATTCCACGGAATCGCTTCGGCACGCGCCACGCGGGTGGCTAAGTGCATGCCTCGTATCACGGAGGAGTTGTGCGATGCGCAAGTTGCTCTTGGCGACCATGCTTGGGTTGACGCTTTCGGCCAATGTCGGATGCTTCATCCCCGCCTACTCGGGCGATCCGATCCGCCGCACCCGTCAGTTGATCTACACGTCGGAAAATCTCCGAATGATCAACGACGAGTGGGAACGGATTTGGTTTCTCGATATGCCGGCCACGACCGGTCCCTATCGCGTCCATGGCGGCGTGATCTAGGCAATCGCTTCGTGCGTGCTTGTGCCGTTGGCGATCTGCCGCGGCATTGGGGCGTTCGTCCGTTGCTGCGTCACGCCCACCAGGGCGCTCGTTGTGAACATTATCCTGTACGGATACATTGTCGAATCGTCGCGCACGCGCGCCCTCAACCAGGGCGCATGGTCCCGCAGATCTTCGACAGGCCGTGCATGGAGACCTCAACCGGCGTAGAGTTAGCCGTCCAACTGGGCCGGCTGACGCTTCCCAACCCGATCCTCGCAGCATCGGGCACGTTCGGTTATGCGCGCGAGATGGCCGGCCTGGTGCCGCTGGCCCGACTGGGCGGAATCGTCCCCAAGACGATCACCCAGGACCCTCGCGCAGGGAACGCTCCCCGGCGAACCATCGAAACCGCCGCGGGGATGCTCAACTCGATCGGCCTCGATAACGACGGCATCGAGACCTTCATCGCCCACCATCTCCCCTACCTGGCATCGGTCGGCGCTCCCATCCTGGTGAGCATTGCCGGCAAGACGCTGGAGCAGTTCGTGAGCATGGCCGCCCGGCTGGAAGGCCTGCCAGGGATCGCCGCCCTGGAGCTGAACGTCTCGTGCCCCAACGTCTCGGGCGGGGTCGACTTTGGCACCGATCCGGCCATGTGCCATCAGGCCGTGGCAGGGGTCCGCAAGGTCAGCTCCTTGCCGATTCTGGCCAAGCTGACTCCCAATGTGACCGACATCCGTGCGATCGCCCGCGCGGCCACCGACGGCGGGGCCGACGCCCTGAGCGTCATCAACACCTGCCTGGGCATGGCCATCGACTGGCGCCGTCGGCGGCCGATGCTGGGGAACGTGATGGGCGGGCTGAGCGGGCCGGCCATCAAGCCGATCGCCCTGCGCTGCGTGTACCAGATCTCGCAGGTGATGAAGACCCCGATCATCGGCATCGGCGGTATCGCCACGCTGGACGATGTGATGGAGTTCCTGGTGGCCGGCGCGACGGCCGTGCAACTGGGCACGGTGAACTTCTATAAGCCGAGCGCCGCGGTCGATATCCTGGACGCTCTGCCGCAGGCCCTGGTCGAGGCCGGGGTCAACAGCGTGGCCGAGTTGGTGGGGACGCTCAAGACGGCGCGGTAAGCCCGACTTCCCCAGGAGAGTGCCCCATGCGGAAGATTGTCGTCAGCGCCATGGTCTCTCTGGATGGCGTCATGCAAGCGCCTGGCGGACCGACCGAGGATCCGACCAACAACTTCAAGTTCGGCGGCTGGGTGATGCCCTATGGCTGCCCCGAGTTTGGCGAAGAGTTCAGCCACGTCTTCACGAACGCCGACCTGCTGCTCGGCCGCAAGACCTACGAGATTTTCGCCGGGTACTGGCCCTACTACGACGAAGCCTCCTCCCATGGCGGCATCGCCAAGCTGTTCAACGGCATCCAGAAGTACGTGGTGTCGGGCTCCGGCCAGGTCGATACGAGTTGGGCGGGTACCGTGCTCCTGCGCGACATTGCCGAGTTGAAGCAATTGAAGCAGGAAGACGGGCCGAACCTGGTGACGCAAGGGAGCACCGAACTCATCCACGCGCTGCTCGCGCAGGACCTGGTCGACGCGATCAGCCTCTTCATGGCGCCGGTCGTGCTTGGCGGCGGCAAAAAGCTGTTCGCCGACGGCTCGACGCCGCATGCGTTCACGCTGACCCGGTCCCGCGTCGCGGCCAATGGCCTGATCATTGGCCACTACGAGCGCGGGGGCGAAGTCAAATGGGGCGACACTCCGCCCGATTCACCGAGCGATCGCGAGATCGCCCGCCGGGAGAGGATGAGGCGCGAGGGCTAGGAGGGGACCCTCAAATCTACCCACAGATTCTGCTGAAGAGGCGAAATTCTCGGTGGTTGGGCGACGCAAATGTGCGCTGAATTCCAGGTTGGGACACCGAAGTCCCGCGGGACGCCGGCGCTGCGAGGGGGCGTGTAACTTTGCGGGTTGGGACACCGAAGTCCCGCGGGACGCCGGCGCTGCGGGGGGCGTGTAACTTTGCGGGTTGGGACACCGAAGTCCCGCGGGACGCCGGCGCTGCGGGGGGCGTGTA